>Ga0164242_10000906_pt1 | contig 35229 bp, 41 predicted proteins | sample OricomgcompostMG_FD_108783 | JGI IMG/M metagenome (GOLD analysis project Ga0164242, IMG submission 108783) | Miracle-Growth compost microbial communities from Emeryville, California, USA - Original compost - Miracle growth compost (MG) ... | reverse complement strand
TCGCGCAGTTGCTCCATCGTGTCGCGCCGGTCGAGCAACACCTGGCCGTGGGCCAGCAGCGTCTCCAGTTCTACCGAGCGGATCTCCGAGCCATCCTGCTCCTTCTGGGTCCGCTTCTGCGCGTCTTCGTTCTCGTCGAGCTTGCGCTGCACCCGGTCGACGGCGCGGTGAAAGAGGTTGACGGCGGACCAGAGCAGGTCGGACAGGTCCGGCTCCAGCCGTGTGTCGCGGAAGGTGAAGATCAGGGCGTCGAAGACATCCGAGACCACGCCGCCGATCTCTTCGGGTTCGGGTAGAGGCCTGGTGTCGGGCTCGTCGTAGAAGGGGCGATGGCCGTAAAGCTGCAGGTCGGTCAGGACCTGGTCGGTGACCGAGGCGCTGTGTTCGGGCTCGAAGTCGTTGTCGTCGTGAAGGTTGAACATGGGGATCTCCCGTTGGCGAGGCCCCGCACCACGCGCGGCCTTCGTGGCGATCCACGCAACGGCAAGGGCGGCCAGCACCCGAGGCCACGCCGCTTCTCTCTTCCGAGAAGCGTGGCCGAGGGCGGACGTAGTGAAAGACGGCAGGGGCGCGGCTATTTTGCTTCGCGCTGCAAAGCGCCCGCAGGGCGCGGCGGAAAATAGTCGCGCCCCTGCTGTTGCGCAGCCGCACAGCCCGCTGCGAGGATCGCCCTCTGAGAAGGCCGCGTGTGGGGCGCTTCGCCACCTTGGGAGAACCGTTCAACCCACGCGGCGACGACGCCTGAACTCAGCGTGACATCAAGCCGACTGAACGCCGAAGCGCGCCAGATGCCCCGGGGCGAGCTGCGGCACCAGATGCGCCGACAGCCGATCTGGACCGAGGCGGCAGAGGTCGTCGTTGAAGTCGCCCTCGGTCGGCGTCAGCGCCACCGGCTGGATGCCGGCGGCTGTGGCACGCGCCGACAGGCTCTCCACCGCCGCATCGCCGGCCGGGTCGCGATCGCGCAGGATGTAGAGGACGCGCAGGTCCGGCGGAAAGAGAATGGCGGCGAGGTGGTTCGAAGAGAGCGCTGCCGCCAGCGGCAGGTTGGGAAGAACCTCGCGCAACGAGAGCACCGTTTCGATGCCCTCGCCCGCTGCCAGCACGTCCTCGGCGATGCCGAAGCGCACGGCATGGCCGAGCAGGTTGCCCATCGCCCGCCGCGGCGTCTCGACGGCCGCCTTGCCGCCGCCAGCCGGGTCGAGCCAGGTGCGGTGCGCGCCGGTGAGCGCACCCGAAAGGTCCGTCACCGCCGCGATCAGCGCCGGGAAGGACAGGTTCTTGGCGCCATCATCCGGCCGGTAAAAGCACCGCGGATGGAACCGCAGGGACGAAAGCCCCGCCACATGGGCCAGACGCCGCCCGCGCAGATAGCGCTCCGCCAGTGTGCCGCCAAGCGTTCGCGACGCCGCGAACAAGCGGCGTGCGGATTCCGGTGAGCCTTGCGGTGCAGGAGACCGGAGCTGTGCTAGCGCCGGCGATGGCACAGGCCGCGGCAGGCTGAGGAAGGAACGCGCCTCCTCGAGCACGTCGTGCAACTGGGTGTAGCCGCGGTTGAAGCGGATAAGATCCACCAGATCGCCATGCTCACCGGTGCTGCTGTCGGTCCATTTGCCCTTGGCGCCTTTGCCATAATCGGGGCCGCTCAAGCGGACGAACAGGCTTTTGCCCGGATTGTTCTGCACATCGCCCACCACCCAGTAATTGCCGGCACGGCGGCCGTTGGACAGATAGGTCAGGCAGACGGACTCGACATTCTGCGCCAGGCGCTGGGCAAGATCGGCTGCAGGACTGCTCATCGTGAACCTTCCTCTCTGCTATTCACGCACACCAGCGCATAGCGTTCCAGGACTTTCGCGAGGATATTCGGGCCGTCGTTCCCAACTGGCACAAACAGGCGAAGCTTCCAGGAGATGATCTCGGACATGAGACCGAGCGCCTTCAGGCGATCCACCATGCCGTCGGTGAAGCCCTCCAGTTCGATCCGTTGCAGGCCCATCACCAGCCGGCGCCGCAAAGTGAGATCTTCGTCCAGCGTCAGCGTCGCGCTCTTCTGCAACAGCAGGTCCCAGGCTTCGGTCGGCGCGAGCTGCGGAACTTCGCCCACGGTCTCGGCGATCCAATCGGGCGTCACCTGGCGGCCAATGATGCGGCGGCCGTCATCGGTCTGCAGGCGATAGACACGGCAACCGGTCTTGGGCAGCCGCCGCCAGATCGGCAGCAACAAACCTGTCACCATGTAGAGATGGCTTTCCGTGAAAGCGGGCAGTTCGGCAAGCTCGCGTTCCCAGGCGACGCCAAAATCGCCGCTGTCCACCGGCTCCCAGGCGGTCTCCGCCAGCGATTCCAGCGGATAGGTCATGCGCTCCATTGGACGGATGAGACGCACCCGCGTCTCAATGCGGCCATCATCGAGCATGATGGCAGGCGCGCCAACCTGCAGCGCCGCGCGCTGCGATTTGCTGTTGACCAGAAGCTTCGCGCCTTTCTCTTGGGCCAGGGCGAAAGCCTGGTCGAGCGCCAGCGGCCTGTTGCGCTCGCGCTTCAGAAGCGTGAACACCTCCGTCTCCGCCCCGGTGCCGGCATGGGTGTAGATGGTGCGCCGGCTTTCCAGCTTCAGCGAGTCTGCCATAATGGTCTCGACGCCGTGGTCGTAAACGCCGGCGGCGATGGCGCCCTCGATCTTGGCGCGCAAGAGCGCCTCGAACACATCGAACAAAGTGTTCTGCATTGCGATGGTGAGCGCCAGCAGCCGATTGAGAAATTGCGAGATCGGCGGCAATTCGTCCTTGAGGGAGCCATCGCCATCGCAGAGCGAGAGGCCGGTAGCGGCCTCGAAGCGCTGCAGCGAGCATTTTTCCACCTTGCCCGCGTGGAGAAGAATGTAGAGCTGGCGCAGCGCGGCGCGGCCATAATCGCTTTCCAGATTGTCCTCCGGACGGAACAGGCCCTGCCCGCCGGTCTGGCGCTGGCCGCGCGTCAGTGCGCCCAGCGTGTCCAGCCGGCGCGCTATGGTGGAGAGGAAGCGCTTCTGGGCATGCACGTCGGTGGCCATCGGCCGGAACAGCGGCGGCTGCGCCTGGTTGGTGCGATGGGTACGGCCGAGGCCCTGGATCGCAGCGTCCGCCCGCCAGCCGGGTTCGAGCAGATAATGCACGCGCAGGCGCTGGTTCCTGGCGCCGCGGTCGGCGTGATAGCTGCGCCCTGTGCCGCCCGCCTCGCTGAACACCAGGATGCGCTTGGCGTCATCCTGGAAAGCCGAGGTCTCGGCCAGATTGGCCGAGCCGGGGCGGGATTCCACCGCGAGACGGTGTCCCTTGCGCACCACGCGGCGGCCGCGGCCGGTTACTTCGGCCAGAGTCTCGGTGCCGAAGCGATGGACGAGCTGGTCGAGCGCGCCCGGAACGGGCGGCAGCGAGGCCAGCTTCTCGATCATGCGGTCGCGCCGTTCCTCGGCCTCGCGGCAGATGACGGGCTGGCCGTCGCGATAGACCGGCCGGGAGAGCAGATTGCCCTCGGCGTCGGTGTATTCCTCGAAGAGCTGGGTGGGGAAGGAATGGGCGAGGTAATCCAGCACATACTCGCGCGGGGTGAGGTCGACCGAAAGGTCGTTCCATTCGGAGGTCGGAATCTCCGCGAGGCGGCGCTCCATCAGCGCCTCGCCGGTCGACACCACCTGGATGACGGCCGAATGGCCTTCGGCCAGATCGTTGTCGATGGACTTGATCAGCGTCGGCGTCATCATGCTGGTGAGCAGGTGACCAAAGAAGCGCTGCTTGGTGGACTCGAAGGCCGAGCGCGCCGCCGACTTGGCCTGGGCATTGAGCGTCTTGCTGCCCTCTTCGCTGGTACCGGTGATGTTGGTCGCATCCAGCGCGGCCTCGAGATTGTTATGAATGATCTCGAAGGCGCCGGCATAGGCGTCGTAGATGCGCTTCTGCTCGGTCGTCAGACCATGCTCGAGAAGCTCGTATTCGACACCGGCGAAGGAGAGCGATCGGGCGGCGTAAAGTCCGAGGCTCTTGAGGTCGCGCGCGACCACTTCCATCGCCGCGACGCCGCCGGCCTCGATCGCCGCCACGAACTCCGCCCGTGTGGCGAAGGGAAAATCCTCGCCACCCCACAGGCCCAGGCGCTGCGCGTAAGCCAGGTTGCGCACGGTGGTGGCGCCGGTGGCGGAGACATAGACCACGCGCGCGTCGGGCAGCGCATGCTGCAGGCGCAAGCCCGCCCGGCCCTGCTGCGAGGGCGCGACGTCGCCACGTTCACCCTTGCCGCCGGCGGCATTCGCCATGGCGTGGGCTTCGTCGAAGACGATCACGCCATCAAAATCGCGGCCAAGCCAGGCCAGAATTTGGTCAAGGCGCGAGGCTTTGTCCTCCCGCTCGGCCGAGCGCAGCGTGGCGTAGGTGATAAAGAGGATGCCCTCGTCCAGCCGGATCGGCGTGCCCTGGCGGAAGCGCGATAGCGGCTGGACCAACAGGCGTTCCTGCCCCAGCGCCGACCAATCGCGCTGCGCGTCCTCGATCAGCGTGTCCGACTTGGAGAGCCAGATCGCGCGGCGCCGGCCCTTGAGCCAATTGTCGAGGATGATGGCCGCGACCTGGCGGCCCTTGCCCACGCCGGTGCCATCGCCCAGGAAGAAGCCGCGCCGAAAGCGCACGGCGTTTTGGGCATCATCGGGCGCCGCGGAGAGAAGGTCGAAGGTGGTATCGACCGTCCAGCGGCCGGCGAGATGGCCCGCATGGGCCTCGCCGGCATAGATCACGGTCTCCAGCTGTGCATCGGACAATCCGCCCTTGGCAATCAGGCCAGCGGGCAGATGCGGATGATAGCTGGGCTTGGGCGGCGCCACCGACGCCATGGCCGCCGATTGCACCAGGGGCGTGGCTGGCGCATGGGCGCCGGGCAGATAGACAGACTGCAGCCCATAGGACTCATAAAGTGCTTCAGTGAGGTGGCCGCCTTCGGCCGGTCGCCAGTCGCGCGTCTCATAGGCGATCTCTTCGGCATCGGCCGATGGCGTGAGCACAGCGCGAACGTCAGCACGCGCCGGCGCAGCCGCGCGGCGCGTCGCGAGCGGCAAGATTGCGCCGCTGGGCCGCGATGGCGTGACCGGCAACCGCGGCGGCAGATCGCGCTGCACCCAGCCCAGCAGGGTGGCGGTGTCCGGCGCGATGCCCGGCGACGCCGGGAAGGCGCGGGGATCAATAGCCGGCTGCTTGTCGAACACGGTGAGCCGGGTGGGCATGGTGGTGCCATGCCGAGCATAGACCGCGCCGTCGATCGGAGTGGTGAAGACAAGATGGGCGCGTTCCTGCAGCGCCACGAAAGCGTCAGTCCAGGCGGGCGCATCCGGCGCGAAACTGGCGCCGGTGATGGCGACCAGCCGCCCGCCATCCGCCAGGCGCGCCAGCGCCGAGCGGATATGGCGGAGCGCCGCGTCCGCGACACGGCCTTCGACATGGGCGCCCGCCGTGAAGGGCGGATTCATCAGCACCACGCTGGGCCGCAGGTCAGTCTCCAGAAAGTCATCGATATGGGCGGCGTCGTGCCGGCTGATCGCCGCACCGGAGAACAGCCCGGCCAGCAATTCGGCGCGGGTGTCGGCCAGTTCGTTGAGGTGCAACCCGGCCCCGGCCTGGGCGGCGAAGACGGCCAGAAGGCCGGTCCCGGCCGAGGGCTCCAGCACCACATCGGCGGGGGTGATCGCCGCCGCCGTGGCGGCGACGAAGGCCAGACCCGGCGGAGTGGAGAACTGCTGCAGGGCCTGGCTCTCCTCCGACCGGCGGGTGTGGGTCGGCACGAGCCGGGCAATCCGGTCCAGCCGGCCCAGGATTCCGGCCGGCCCCCCGCCCCTGCGGGACAAGGCCGGACCGATCCGGTGGAGGAAGAGGACCGTGGCGGCTTCCAGGGCCTCGTAAGCCGTTTTCCAGTCCCAATAGCCTTCGGCATCGGAGCCACCGAAGGCGGACTCCAGCGTGGTCCGGAGGCGCCCGGAGTCGATACGGACCCCCTGCTGGAGGTTGGGAAGAAGCTGCTGGGCGGCGGCCAGGATGGCGGCAGCGGAAGACGGCCGGACAGCCAGGCTGGCCGGGATGCGGGCGGGGTCGGACATGGGAGAAGGGCCTTCGGGAGAGCGGGTGCGGACGAGCGGCGGGCGCTCTCTTTGACCCGGGCCGGCTCGCCCGGCCCCGGCGACCCCCTGCCTCTCAGGCCAGCGGGCTAGTTCCAGTCGAAGGTGGGAAATTCGTCGAACACCGTCCCATCGGCGTCGAACTTGATCCAGACGCAGCCCTGCTTGTTGGCGAAGTCGAGCAGCGGTATCAGGCCCGGTAGGATCTCTTGCTTGGTGTAGACGATCCAGCCGTAGCTGTTGGCGATGACAATGCCCTTGCCAGAATCCAGATAATCCCGATCCAGGTCGCTGAGATGGGCGGTGCTCATCACCAACATGGGCTCGATGTGCGGACGGATTGGAAAGAGCGCGGCGACATCGCGGGCTTCTTCGGGCTGGTCCGGCCAATCGTCGGCCAAGGCGATCTCCTTCGGCCAGTCGCCGGTCATGCCGGCCTGTTCGGGCAGATAGGCCTAGTCCAGCAAGACCGGATCGGTCTGATCGTGCATGCCGGTTTCGGTGAGAAGGGCGGAAACGCCATCGCAGGCCTCGGCCCAGGACTGCGCGCGAATGACAAGATTGACGGTGGCGATGAAGACTTTCATGGGAAGTCCTTTCGGATTGGAGAAAGGCCGGCGGCTCGCTTTGGTCCGCGCGGCGTCAATCCCATCCGGCAGCCCTCTGTCTCTCAGGCTGCGGCCCGGACGGCGCGCCACCAGGCGATGCGTGCCTCGCGCGTCGCATTGGCGAGCCGCAGCAACAGATCGCCATGACAGGGGCGTGGCGCGCAGAAGCACACCAGATCGCGGCCGCGCAGTTCATCGAGCGCCCGCAAGAGCTTAGGCTGCTGCGCCAGCCAGCGCTCATACTTGGCGATCACGGCGGCGCGGTCGCCGTCCGGGCCGATCCGGAAGGGATTGCCCCACTTGCTGCCGCGGCCGATATAGACCGCGTTCGCCGGTATGCCCGCCTGGTGCTTGTTGAGAACCTTACACATCTGCTGCTCCTGTCCGCGTTGCGAAGGCGGCCGGGCACGCGGGCCGGACTTTGCGGGTCACGCCGGGCCTTGGCCCCGGCGGAAACGGCTTGCCCGTTGACGCGCAAAGCGCCCGCGGGCAGGTCCGCCCCACCGCAACGCGGGCGGCAGCCGGGCGTTGTAAGCAACAGCCACCGGCAGGAATGGGAACATGGGCGATTGCTCACCCCGGACCGCGCTCAGCGGTGGTAATAATAAAGACGGGTACGGCTTGGCCGGATGGAATGCCCATGAAGTGGGTTTTGGTGGCGGTATTAGGTGCGGGGTTTGCGGCATGTGCCACAGCCGGCGGGCGGGCGCAGCCCAGCCCATCGCCGGGGGAATCCATCGCGCCGATGGTCCTGAACGGATACAGCCGGTTCCCGCGTCAGATCGGGACCGCGCCGGTCTTTGACATGGATGCCCATCGGGTGGGATCGCTGCAAAAACTGCTGGCCAGTCCCGATGGCCAGCCCAGCGCGATCGAGATCTGGCTCCCCTCGGGCCAGACCTTCACGGTCGCCGCTTCGAATGTCGGCTATGACGAACAGCACAACAGCATCACCGTCGGCCTAGATGACAAGCAGTTGAACCTGAAACCGCTGCCACCTGCTGCTGAAAGCCGCCCCTGACTCAACCAGCGGGCAGCTCGTCCTCCGGATCACGCCGCACGAGCGTGATGCCCTCGTCGATCGCATAGCCTTCCGCCAATTCGATGGCCCAACCGCGCGCATAATAAAGTGCGTCGCTGTGGTCTTCCCATTTCTTGCCGACGCGGGCGCAGCCGTCGAGGATCAGGCGGCGAAGGTCCGGGTGGTCCTGGTAGACCTCCTGCGCCTGTTCCAGCGTATCTTCGACCGTGAGGGTCAGAAGGGTGAACCAGCCCGCGGGGTATTCGCAGTCGATGAATATCTGCTGTGCATCGTCAGTGGAAAGCCGGTCGCGTGCATAATTGAGCGCGCGCCGGTAGCGGGCGAGACGATACTTGCACCGGAAACTTAAGGTGCGGAACGGGCGGCAGAACGCGCGCCAATAGTCGTGCAGCCGCTCCGACAACGGTAAGCCGGAATGCTCGGTCATGGATGGTCTCCAGGAGCGGAACAGGAAATGAGCCGCCGCCGCTCTCATCCCGACGGTCTCGATCCCTTCCGGCCGCCCTCGTCCTCTACCGGCGCCAGACAAAAAAAGGGCCTGGCGCAATGCCGGGCCCAGTTGGCCGCACCATACTCACGCCGATGGCGTCTCCAGGCGATAATCGAGCTTGCAGACGCCGGGGATGCGATAGAAGCCGGGACGCCCGGGGGCGCGGAACAGCACGCCGCGCTTGTGCCAGGGATGGGCGACAACCTCCATGCGCTCGAACGCCGTGCCGTTTCCGAATTCCACCGGCAGATTGAAGATGATGATCTGGCCGGGCTTCGGCTTGGGCTTGGCGGCCAATGTGCGGCGCTGGACCGCGGCCTCGCGGCATTTGGCCCGCCAGGCGAGCGCATTTTCGTTATCGGTCGTGGTCAGGAGATCCAGGACCGCAGCGGGGCAATCGTAGGAATACGGCCCCATGGATTCCTCCATGTCTTTGTAGCCAAAGATGTAGCCGTCGCGCGCTTTGCGATTATAACGTGTCAGACAAATGCAGGCCCATACTTCGCGCGCATCGCCTGGGCGCAAATGTTCGATCGCGGCGTAATAGACGCGCCGGACGATCGCGGAGCGCAGCACCCGGCTTTTGAGCTGCTCGTCCTCATGCGTGAACTGGTTGTCGAGATATTCGCGGGGGCCGGCATGGCCGCCCAGCGACTGCATGTAGAGCCATCCCATGGGGATTTTCCTTTGCCGATGGTTGCACCGGCTTCGCGCTCTGGCGCGGCCGGCTCACCCCATCCCGCCACCCTCTCCCTCTTGGCGCTTGAGCCGCGCGAGGCATCTGGGGCAAGTGACGGTTCTGCCGATTTGGGTGGGATGATCCGCCCAGCCCGCGCTGCGGCGACCAGGATGGGTGCCGCAAAGCGCCGCCCAGGCGCCGGGCAAACGCGCATGAAAGACGTAACCAGCGTCGCGCTCATGCGCGGCGCAGGCGCCTAGAAGCCGCATGGGCCTGACGTCGCCCATCATGTCCCATCCGGTTCCGGCTTGGCAGCAAGACGCTTCTCGGCGACGCGAATGGCACGCGCGGCGACATGGCCTTCCAACTCCGTCTGCATTGCCCTGAAGGAGTCCATTCCGATCGCCTCGCGGATGGCCTGGGCAATGTCGTCGCCCGTCACCGCGTCGGCTGAAAGGGACGTAAAAGCCGGATCACGATCGGCGAAGCCGGCGATCAGATTGCGGATGGCCGGATAGCGCAGTTCGCAAAGAACATGGCTGCCGTTGGGATCCGGGCGGCCCTTGGCCTGGTTCTCGAACTCCTCCAGAAGCTCGCCAGTGGATTTGCCGAAGACCTCGTCGGCGGTAATCAGGAACGCCACGCCACCGAAGCCATCCGAGCGCATCTTGGTGCAGGTGAACGCTCCTTCGATGCTGACAAAATCGAGCGTCGGAGAGCGGCGAACGATGTCCTGGAAGAGGAACTGCCAGCCAGGTCCACTCATATCGAATTCGATCTCTCCTGTATCGGCGCCGGCCTTGGCCAGTTCGTCTTGCACAAAGGCGACGGCGGCGCTTTCCGCGCCCTGCGAGGCGGCAAGGGCCGCTTCCAGCTCATCGCGGGGTATCCACAGCATGTCGGACGGCCCCTGCTCGCTGAAGAAGTAAATGCCCTCGCCGTCCGCTTCGTTTTGGAAGATGTGAGACAGCAACAGCCGCTCCAGCGGCGTCATGTCGGATTCGGGAATGGTCTGATGCACGACCATTTCGGTGAAGTAATCGGCCATGGATACCTCCAGATACGAAAAAGCCCGGCGCGATGGCCGGGCGGTGGTTGAGGGGATGAAAGAGAACCTGTGATCAGCTGCGCTGGGGCAGCGGCACCACATTGGAGAGACCGGCATCGAGCCAGGACTCGCAGTCGATCACCGCCGGCACGGTGCGGGCGCCCAGATCCACCAGCTGCGCGCCGCCAGAGAAGCCGCGCGGTACCGGATGCGAACAGGTGCTCGACCAGGTCAGGCCCCAGCGCCTTTGAGATGGAAAGCGCCAGCACAAGCCATGACGAACTGCACCGCGTGATCGGGATCGCCATGGGCCTCGCTGTCGCAGATGCGGATGGCGCTGTCGCCGTCTTCCTCGATGGTAAAGCCGATCACTCCATCGTCCTTCTCCATGAGATCGTCGCTGAAGCTCTCATAGAGGCCGAAAGCGTCGCTGACATTCTCCGTCGAACCCAAATCGAGCCGGGCGGCGAACTGCGTGAAATATTGTGTCATCGAACCCTCCGCTTGAGGCCGCCAGAGCTTACCGGGCGGCAGGTCAAATCCATACGTTACGGCTGCCGTTCGGCCTCGATCCTCGCGGCGACCCAGTCCCAATAACCCAATCGGGTGTCGTTATTGGCCACTTCGGTGTGCCAGTCGCCGACACCGTGCCGGGGATGCTCGCCCCATTGCCCGCCATGCGCCTCCATCAGGTCGCTTGCGGAAGGGTCATCGTCGTTATCGACGATGACCGCATCAACTTCATGCGATCCGATAAGAACGTCGTCCAGGAACCCCTGCCCCAGAAGCCGGAAGCGAATGGCGTCGTGCGCGGCCTCGGCGGCGTAGACATATTCTTTGCGATCGGTGATGGGTTTGCCATCTTCGGTCTCGAGATCGAATTCCAGTGTGGCGCGAACCTTCATACGGAACCTCCTATCGGCCGCGCGGATCAATCGCCCGCGCGATGTGCTTGGCGTAGGTCGAGGTGGCGCGCCAATAGGCGGCCATCGGGCCTTTGCGTTTTTTCCAGGCGCGCTCGGCCCGCAGATCGGCGTCGCGGGCGATCTCGCGCAAGAGATCGCCGAACAGTCGCCGCTCGTGGGCAGGCAGCGCGCAAAGCCGGGTTGCCGCCGGCAGAAGCAGGACCGGATTGCGCACGCCCCTGCGGGCGCTGCGCCGAAACGCAGCGTCATCGAAGGCCATGTTCATGCGAGCCTCCTACTCGACCGGAGTGGCTTCGATGCTGAAGAACTCCTCGCCGCGATCGCGCATGCGATCAAAATAGGCCTCGCCGATGTCAATCTGGGGATCGGTGGGGCGCGGGAAGTCGTCGAACTCCTCCTCCCACCACGTATCGGCGACTTCGCGGCGCCAGGCCTCGGCCTGTTCCCGCGTCCGGAATACCCGGATATCGGTGCCGTGCTTGTGCTCGTAGGTGGCGACGAAGACGTTCTGGCGAAAAAGCGGTGCCTGACAGTCGAGCACGGCCACCGCCTTCCAGTAGGTCTTGGCCAGGTCGGGCCAATCCAGGCCCGTACCGTCGATCGCATCGCCTTCGCCGGTACCGTGCGCGAGCTTCACGTCGTCGACAAACTCGCGCAGGACGGAGACGGCCGCGGTGGGCGACGGCTCCAGATCGACCAGCCGGCTATCATCCTCACTTTCCACCAGCAGCGATTGGATCGGCGGCCAGTCCGAGGTGGGCACGAAGCTCTGGTCATCCCATTCCAGCACCCTGGCCGCGGCGACCGCCTGGTCGAGCGACTCCGCCTCTATTTCGTGAACGGCATAAAAGCCCGGGTATTTCATGGCGGTGATCTTGAAACGGGTGCGACCAGTCATGGGATTCTCCAAACAAAAAGCCCGGCGCGAAGGCCGGGCGGTGGGATGGACGGGAGCGCGAGGGGATCAGATGCGGTATTCGAGACAGATCGCCTGGTCCTGAAGCTGATACCGCAGGCATTCACGATAAAAGGCGTGCCGCGCCGCGCGTTTGGTGTGATCGCGCCGGCACGTCTTGGTGAGAACGCGAACCGCCGCCCGCAGAAGCGTCAGCCGCGATGCCCACACCGGAACGCCCAGACGCTGATAGGTGCCGTAATAGCTCATGCGCAACCTCCCTTGTCCGCGCGCCAATCCACTACCGGCGGCGCATACTCGCCCTCTTCCGTCCAGTAGCCGATGTCGAGGATGTCGATCTGGTGTGGGACTTCGCCGGGATAGGCTTGGCGCCATTCGGCGATATTGAAGAAGGTGATGTTACGATACTCGCCCTCGCCGATGGGTTCATGCGCGAGAACGCGGCCAGAGGCGCTCGCTACCGTCAGGTCACCATGCGAGCCATAGACCTGGAAGGTGGTCATAGTGCCTCCAGCACGGCGATCGCCGCGTCGAGCTGTTCGCGGGCCCGGGCTACCCGCCGGATGGCTTCCTCATCGTCCTCGCAATCTTCCTGATCGGATAGCTCGACCATCAGGAAAACGAACAGGGTGTCGCCGCAGTCGGCCAGTTCCTCGCGCGTGACCTCGGCCTGGTCGCAGAAGTAGGCATAATCGCCATCGTCGTAAGTGCGGGCGATGGCCCGCTGCCATGCATTGAGGATCATGGCGCGGCCTCCGCCAGTTCCGGCATGTCGTCCTTGTCGGGGCCGATCACCGTCATAGCGGGTGACAGCGAAACGTCCGGAAGCGCCGGGTCGTTCAGCTTGAGGCCGGAGATTGGCACCTCGGAGGCGACGTCCTCGACCTCAAGGGCGAGGTTTTCCAAAGCAGCGGTCTTGATCTTGGCTTCCTCCGGTGAGGCGGCACGGACATAGGCGGTGGCATAGACAGTGACGGCGATCGAATAGAGCGGCATGGCAGTCTCCTTGATGCAAAAGCCAGCAAGCCCGGCGCGACGGCCGGGCTTGCTGGCAGCGGTGGAATAGGATTCAGGCGACAGCGGCGAAGGGATCGACCTCGCGCTGGATCGGCTGGGCGCGGCCCATCCAGGGTTCGGGCCGGATCGAGCGCACCCAGTCGGCGAAGCTGGGGATGAAGCCCAGGTCCTCGCGGACGTGCTGTTCGCCGATGAAGCGCACCGGCACCAGGCGGCCGGTGGAGATCTTCAGCACCGGTCCGAAGAAGCGCTCCAGCATGAAGATGCCTTCGGCATGGTGGCGCAGCGCCCGGTGGCGGAAATCAGCGGTGATGAGCTTGGAGGGCTCATCGAACCACTGGTGCAGCGGCAGATAGTCCTCCGGCGCGCCGCCCCATTTCTTCACCGATGACAGCGCGTGGTGGTAACAATGTCCCATCGCCGCCCCCTATGGCATTTCACCGGACCCATCACAGGTCGGGCATTCGGTGGTTGAAAGGCAAAGCATGCCCGCCGGTGCGGTCAGCGGGTTGACAGTGCCGCGGCCTTTGCAGGTCGGACAGTCGTAGCAGTGGCAATCGGAGGGATCGCACCGGCAGAGGTCACATGGCGGATCGTCGTAATCGGGCGTGGGACAGCCCTTGATCTGGCTCATGGCTGTCCCCTCAGAAATTGTGCTGGGTGTAGTGGCTATCCTCGTACCGCTCATTGTAATCGAGCGTGATGGTGCGCTCGGCGACGTTGAAGGTGAACTCGCCATAAGCGCCTTCGTTGTTCTCCCAGCCGCCATGAGTTTCTTCGAGGAAGGCATAGACCAGCGTTTCCACCGCATCGCTGACACTGCTTTCGAAACGTTCCGGTTCGGTGGCGCCCCAATCGGCGCGCTGAATCACGACTTGTTCGGCCGGAAGAGACGCCGGCTTGTCGCCGGCCAGCACATCGACTTCCTCGATCTGGCCGCTATCGCCGCTGCCATCGAAACGTACCAAGATACTGGTGATGCCGGCCGCAGCGAGGGCGGGAAACAGCGCGTCCTTGTTGGCGGCATGGATAGATTCGCTGAGCGCCTTGTAAGCGCGCTGCTTTTCGTCGTAGTCGCGCAAGAAGCCGGTCGGATCGGGCGCGGAATTTTCATCGGTCATGGCGATCTCCTGAAACGAAAAACGCCCGGCGGAGACCGCCGGGCGGGTGGTGGAGGGAGTGGGGCGGAACGGCAGAGGGGGAAACCGTTCCGCCCCGGGGGCACTCGACCGCGAACCCGCAGCCAAGCGATCTTTTCAGAGCCTGCCTCTTCCTCTCAGATGTGGGAATATGGAAGCTTAGCGATCGAAGACGGGCAATTCCTCGATCACCGGGCCTTCTTCGTCGAACTTGATCCAGAGGCAGCCGCGCTCGCGCGCAATCGCCTGGACCGGCGCCAGGGCGTCCAGCTCGGCGCTGACGCGCACGATCCAGCCCCAGTCATATTCGATGATGCCGGGTGCCAGGGATTCCAGCAGCCGGCGCATCTGGGTGTTGAGATGGCGGTCGCTAAGAATAAGCATCGGCTCGACATGCGCGCGGTCGTCGAACAGAAGGCTGGCATCACGCTCCCCTTCGGGCACCGCCAGCCAGTCCGGCGAAAGAGCGATGTCCTTGGGCCAGGCGCCCCGTGGCGCGCGCTGCGCCGGAATATAAGACCAGTCGATCAGGACGGGATCCTGGTCAGCATGGATGCCCTGGTCGGTGAGAAGCGCATGCAGTCGGTTCTGCGCCTCGGCATGGCTGGTAGCGTGGATGACAAGATCGACAGTGGCGATGAAGGCCCGCATGGATGTCTCCATTGGCAACGCCCGGCAGCATGGCCGGGTCTGGGGTTGAAGGAAAAGGCGGGGCGGCGGGAGAACCGCCCCGCCCCTCGCGATCACTCGGCCGCGACCGCGTCCGAGTCCTCCATGTGATCGCCGTCCTCTTCCTCGTCATCGTCGAGGAAGGCGGGCAGTTCTTCCGTTTCCGCATCCTCCTCGGGGAGGATATCGGTCTCCGGAAGACGGAGCGGCCCGGCCAGCCAGCCGGTGCCGTCCAGCAGACGCTCGGCTTCCTTCGCCATCTCGTCTTTCTTGAGATGATCCAGCAGCTGGGCGGCCTGCTCGCCCTTGGCCTCGCGCACAGCTTCCAGGATGCGAAGCTTGGGCACACGGCCAAGGTAATTGGCCACGGTGGGCTGCCAGCCGACCGCCACCATGTCGAGACCCACGGCGCGCGCCAGGCGATTGGCCTCGGCGAGCCGGCGTTCGACCATATGCGGCGAGGTCGCACCGCCCGGCATGCCGCGTTCGTACAGCGCGCTCACACCCAGCGACACGCAAAAGGCCAGGAGACCCATGCGTGCGTCATCGCCCAGACCGGCCAGGTAGTCCCAGAGCTGCTCCGCGCGCTCGGGCATCTCCTGCTTCCAGACGTCGTGGCGTTCACCAATGGCGAGCGCCGAAGGCGTTTCCTTCAGATCGGCTGCCTGCACCGGCGGATAGATGCGCCGGACATGCGCATTGAGGCAGGTGTCGGAGCTACTGTGGTAGAAAGTGTCCAGGCACAGCGTGTGCAGAAGCGCCATCATTGCCACATGGGGATGCTCCGCCACGGCATTCTGCAGCGCCAGGGTGCGATGGGCGGTGAGCTCGCTGACCAGCTTGTCGGGCAAGGGCTTGAGAACCTGTTCCGCCTCTTCATCGCCGTCGCCCTCCGGCGCACCGCCCACAGTGATGACCGTGCGGCTTTCGCCTTCGGACGTTTCATCATCCTCGGTGTCGTCCGTGACGCGCCGTCCGCGATCGGCCACATCATCCTCGGCTCGGACATAACCGCGCTCGATGCGCAGCGTGCCGTTGTGCGAAAGGCTGATGAAGACACCGGCCCGGGCGATGTCGGCGGCATCGAAGAGGCGCGGCCGATCCTCGAACGCTTCCAGTTTGCCCTCGATCTCGCCCAGGCGGGCATCGACCTCGTCGGGATATTCGTCGGCGCCGGAATATTCCGCTTCCAGCCGTTCGAATTCCTCGCGCAGGGCTTCCCGCTCGGCATGCTCGCTTTCGGTAAGAGTCTGCAGCTTGCCGGAGATGCGGCGCATGCCGGCATCGTGGCCATAAGGAAAGCTGGCCGCGACCGCGATCCACTTCCAGCCTTCGGGCCGCAGGCTTTCCGCCGCCGCCTTCAGCTTGTCGACGCAAAGCTGATCGAGCAGGGCCGGATCTTCCAGATAGCAGTCATCGTCTTCGGCGAAGAGATCGGCGACGATGGCGCCACCAGCGGCCTTGTAAGCGTCCAGACCCACGAACAGCGCCCGCGCGTCGGACGATTCTACCGTCTCTTCGGTCAGCATGGCTCGAATGGTGGACGGCTCGTCGTCGTGATACTGCTCCGAGACAGCCGTCCAAACCTGTTCCTGCCGTTCGTGATCGTTGCTGACGGTGAAGGCCATAAGCTGCTCCAGCGTCATCCCGTCCTCGGCGTAGATGTCCAGCAGCTTGGGCGAGACCGCCACCAGCTTAAGGCGCTGCTGCACGGTTTTGGGAGTGGTGTGGAAGCGGTCGGCGACGGTCTCGATGCCCAGACCCTGATCCACCAGGGTCTTCATGCCGCGGAACTGATCGAGGGGATGAAGGCCGACGTGGAAAGTGTTCTCGGCGAGCGAGTCCTCTTCGGCCGAGACCGGATCGTCGGCGCTCTTCACTTTGCAAGGGATTTCGGCGGTCTTGGCGATGCGTTTCTGGCGGACCAGGAGCTGCAGGGCCTGGAAGCGGCGGCCGCCGGCCAGAACATGGAAGCTGCCGGTCTCGTCTCCGTCGCCGTCGAGCACTGGGCGGACATTGAGGTTCTGCAGAAGGCCACGGTGGGCGATGTCGGCGGCGAGTTCCTCGATCGAGATGCCATTCTTGATGCGGCGGACGTTGGCCTCGGACGCCACCAGCTTGTTGAGGGGAATGCTCTGCACGTCATTGAGGACGAGCTTGGTCTTGGCTTTGGTCATGGATAGTCTCCGTGACGGGCGGCCGGGGGCCGCTCCCCCGACCTTTGACCCGTCACGAAGCCGACCGCCCTCCTCTACCTCTGTGCGGTCTGCCGGCATCGCTGGCCGGCGTCAGGGAACGTCACGCCGCCGGCGCACCCGTTCAGCCGCCGCCGCAAGCAACTCTGGCTTTGTGGTGATCACTTCCGCTTCCGATGCGGCTTCCGCGTAGACGATGAGCGGATATTTGGCCTCGAAGAAGAGATCGCGCTCGATGCCAAGGCCGAGACGGCCGCGCACCGATTCCAGTTCGGAAAGCCGAACCGAACCCAGTTCGGGAAAGCCCATGCCCAGATCGCACAGACCGAACAGAATGTCGGGATCATCCGGCTCGATGGCGGAAATCAGCCAGGTCGCGGCGCCGCAGGGGTTGAACAGCTTCACGACTGGGAAGTGATCGTGCTCGGGATCGCGACCATTGGCCAAAAGCTGCGGCCGCAGGTCTTCGGGAATAAGGATCATGGGACATCTCCGCGACGGGTGCCCAAAGCCACTCTCTGGGCCCCATCCCGTCACGCCAGGCGCGCGCCCCTCTTCTCTCTATGTGGATTGCTGCGCTGATCAGCGCCGGCGCGGCTTCTCGCGTGGCACGACCACCGGTCGGGTATCGGCTTCCTGCGCCAGCCGGGTGATCAGGGCGAGATTCGCATCGGAACACTCGCCTGTCACCCGCAAATCCACCCAATGGCCTTGGCGCCCGACATGGGAGTCGCGCAGACGGTGTGCCGAACAGGTGTAGAAGCTCTCATTGGCCTCGATCAGGCGCACCCGCGAGCGCAGGATCAGCATGCCCGACCCCAGATTGCCGCAAAACAAGAACTCATCGGCTTCGGTGGTCTTGGGGCCGCCGCCGACCTTCTTGTGTCCGATCTGACGGAAGGCCTCCTCGAAGCGGGTGGCATCAGGCGTAACAGGCGCGACAGCCGGCTGGAAGTAGATCCAGGGCGGTCGATGCGGGTCCATCTTGCCCATGTCGATCTGGTGCAGGAGATCGAGCAGATATACTGGGTCCGCCGGATAGGGGCATCCCCGCCAAATGGCCTGAATCGTGGCGCAGAGCGGTTGTTCATATTTGAACAAGTGCTGCCGCGCTCGCCGCCACAGCCTGGCACGGTCATCTCGCTCCTTTTGCTGCAGCTTGGGCCAGTATTCGGCGCGGCGGGCCATCTCTTCGTCCGCCGATGGCTGGGTTTCCGCAATAAGCCTGGCCAGGAGCGGAAGCTTGTCACGTTGCCGGCGTTGGGTTCGCTCCAATCCCGCCCGTTTAAGCGGGGTCGCCTCAAACGCCGTCACGCGCGGCCAGCGACGGAAACGCATGGCGGATTTTGCGGCTGTGCTTAGCCTTGGCAGGCTGGTGCGCCCTTTGGGTGTGCGCCTCGCAATAGCGCGATCCGGCCTTGGGCGCGTGCCCGCAGAAATGAAAGTCGCCGGACTTCGGATCGCCGATCGGCCAGCGGCACATGCGGTCGCTGATCGTGACCGCAGTGGCGAAACTTCCATCCTCGAAGGTGAAGGGGTCCGGTTCGGCAACCGGTATTGCCAGCGCGATCTTGGCGGGTCGCGGCGCGCGGCACCGGGGCATGGAAGAGCGCGGGCGGGCTGGACGCGGTTCGCCCGATCCCGCCAGGAGACCCAAGCGGTGGAGTTTGCCCAGCACCGCATTGCGGGTGACATTGCCGAGGGCGTTCGCGACCTGGCTCGCGGACAAGCCTTCATGCCAGAGAGATTTCAGTTGTTCGATGCGGTCATCGGACCAGTTTGAGGGAAACATGCGCGTATCTCCGCGATGGGCGGCCGGACCTCTCCGGCCTTCCAACCCATCACGATACGCAGCGCAGGCCTCTAGCTCTCAGAATGCAGGAAGTCGTTAGGCCGCGTTTCGGTTGAGCTTCTCGAAACTCGCCCAGACACCCGCGTCGCCGTCCCAGCTACCACGGCTGGCGCCTTTGGAATACTCCGTGGCGCGCTGCTCGAAGAAGTTGGCATGCTCGACGCCATTGAGAATCTCCACCAGCCAGGGCAACGGATGCGGCTTGAGCTGCCGATATCCGGACTCCGTCTCTTCGAAATGGCCGAAAGCCGGTGTCAGCTTGAGCTGGGTCAGCCGCCAATCGGCGATGTAGCGGACATAGGATTTGATGTCGTTCGGCGTCATGCCCTGCACATTGCCCAGGCTGAATGCCAGATCGATGAAACGCTCCTCCAGGCCGACCATGGTCTTGGCCACGTCCATGATGTCGTCCCGGACGGCCTTGGTGACGGCGCCGGTCTCCTCATTCCACGCATGATAAAGCTTGGTGATGCCCTCGCAGTGCAGGCTTTCGTCGCGCACCGACCAGGAGATGATCTGACCCATACCATTCATCTTGTTGTGGCGCGGGAAGTTGAGCAGCATGGCGAAGCTGGCGAACAGCGCCATGCCTTCGGTGAAGGCGCCGAACATCGCCAGGGTCCGTGCCACGTCGCTGACCGTGTTCACCCCGAAGGTGTGCATGTAGTCGGCCTTGGCGCGCATGGCATCATAGTCGCGGAAGGCCTCGAACTCGCTCTGCGGCATGCCCAAGGTCTTGAGCAGCAGCGCATAAGCGTCGATATGGACCGTCTCCATATTGGTGAAAGCCGCCATCATCATCTGCACTTCCAGCGGTTGGAAGATCGGGATGTAGCGTTTGAGATAGTTGTCTCCCACCTCCACGTCCGACTGGGTGAAGAAGCGGAAGATCTGAGTAAGCAGGCTCTTTTCGGCGTCCGACAGATGGCCGGACTGCCAGTCCTTGATGTCGGCCCCCAGCGGCACTTCCTCGCCCATCCAATGGGTCTGCTGCTGGCGCTTCCAGCATTCATAAGCCCAAGGATAACGGGTCACGTCGTAGGTGCCGGTCGAGGTCAAGAGGCCGACCTTGCCGCTGCCGATCAGCTCGCGCGGGTCGAGATTGCCAAGGTTCACTGACATGCCAGGCACTCCTCATAATCGGTACGATCGCGCGCTGCCGCGGCCGCAGGCTTCTTCTCCAGTTGACCGGCGAAGCCAGCACGGCTGATGGATTTGGAACGGCAGTAGTAGAGGCTCTTGATCCCCTTCTGCCATGCCGTCCAATGCAGCATATGCAGGTCCCACTTCTCGATGTCGGCCGGCAGGAACAGGTTCAACGACTGGCTCTGGCAGATGAACGGGGTGCGGTCGGCCGCCAGTTCGATGATCCAGCGCTGGTCGATCTCGAAGGCGGTGCGGTACACGGCCTTCTCGTCCTCCGAAAGCGCCTCCAGATGCTGAACCGAGCCTTCGTGCTCGACAATCGATTGCCAGGTCTCCTGGGTGTCCAGTCCCTTGGTCGCCAGCAGGCGCTGGAGGTAGGGATTGCGCACCACATAGGCGCCCGACAGGGTCTTGTGGGTATAGACATTGGCCGGGATCGGCTCGACGCACGCCGAGGTGCCGCCGCAGATGATGGAGATCGAAGCGGTCGGCGCAATCGCGATCTTGTGGCTGAAGCGGGCTTTCATGCCGCGTTCGGCAGCATCCGGGCAGGCGCCACGCTCCTCAGCCAGGTGATACGAGGCAGCGTCGGCCTCGCGCCGGATCTTGCGGAAGATTCGCAGGTTCCAGCTCTTGGCCATCGCGCTTTCCAGCGGGATGCCCTTCTGTTGCAGGAACGAATGAAAACCCATCACGCCCAGGCCAACCGAGCGTTCCCGCAGGGCGCTGTATTTGGCGCGGTGCATGGAATCGGGCGCGGTCTCGATGAAGCTGGTCAGGACATTGTCCAGCATCCGCAACACATCCTCGACCAAGCCTTCTTCGCCGCCCCACTGGTCCCAGGTTTCGATATTCAGCGAGGACAGGCAGCAAACGGCGGTCCGCTCCTTGCCATCATGATCGGCGCCGGTCGGAAGCGTGATCTCGCTGCAGAGGTTCGAGGTGTTGACCTTGAGGCCCAGCTCGCGCTGGTGCTTGGGCAGGGCGCGATTCACATGGTCGATATAGAGAATATAGGGCTCGCCAGTCTGCAGGCGGGTTTCCAGAATGCGCTGCCAAAGCTGGCGGGCATCGACTTGGCGTAACACAGTGCCGTCCTTGGGGGACTTCAGCCTGAAGGGTTTGCCGTCACGCATGCATTCCATGAATTCGTCGGTGATGTTGATGCCGTGATGAAGATTGAGGCCCTTGCGGTTGAAGTCGCCGCTGGCCTTGCGGATCTCCAGAAATTCCTCGATCTCCGGATGGTGGATGTCGACATAGACGGCGGCGCTGCCGCGCCGCAGCGAACCCTGGCTGATGGCCAAAGTGAGCGCGTCCATTACGTGCACGAACGGAATGATGCCGCTGGTCTGGCCAGTCTTCACCTTTTCACCGATGGAACGGACCTTGCCCCAATAGGTCCCGATGCCGCCGCCGTTCGATGCGAGCCAGACATTTTCGTTCCAGGTGCCGACAATGCCTTCCAGAGAATCCGGCACGTCATTGAGGAAGCAGGAGATCGGCATGCCGCGGTTGGTGCCGCCATTAGAGAGGATCGGCGTGGCAGGCATGAACCACAGCCGGCTCATGGCATCGTAAAGGCGCTGCGCATGCTCGACATCATCCGCATAGGCGCAGGACACGCGGGCGAACATGTCCTGGAAGTCCTCGCCGGGCATCAGATAACGATCCTTGAGCGTCGCCTTGCCGAAATCGGTCAGCAGCGCGTCGCGGCCGCGATCGAGGGTGAGATCCCTCGGTGTGGGCCGAGGAGCGAGCGGATACGGCAGCGGGGCCTTCGGCGCGGGCTCGCCCTTGCGGCTTTTGGCGGCGGCGGGAAAGCGCGAATGGCTGGCAGGCACCGGAACCAGATGGCCGGTGGCATCGAAGTCATGGGCTACAGCGGACATGGACAACTCCCTCAACGGTTCGGACGGAGCGACGAAAGTCGTGAGCGCCGGCGAAGCGGCGACGCGCGGCTCCCGTCGAGGCACCCCGCCCGACGAATTCTCTGCGCTTGCGGCAGGTCTCCTGGCTCGCGGATCCGCGTCCTCGGCACCCTTCCCAAGCACTTGCGCGCCCAGTGGTCTCTTCGCCTCGGACTCTCCGCTCACAGTTGCGGGGGCAGCGCCGGATTTGGTGACCGGCTTCCCTCTTAGCCCCAAGATGTGGTTAATCGAGGGGGCCGTAAGCACAATATCTTGCGCCCAGCGCCATAGCCCGTCAAGCGTCGATCGCCGCAAAATAAAGGCGCGAAATAGAGCAATATCGAGGGGTTCGGCAGTCATGCGGCGGCCCTCCCCTGGTGGACAGAGTTTCTGTCCGACGCTTGTTGGGCGTGCATCCAGTCAGCGGCCTGTTGAGCCTTGCTGGCGGCCGTGAAAATCGCCCGGGAATCGTCCTTCAACAGCTTGAGCCAGGAGGCGATATAGGCGGCATGGTCCGGCCGCGGATGGTGGGCGATGCCAAGATCGGCCAGGACATAGCTGGCGGTGAGTTCCGCTACAGCCTCTTCCATCGCCCGGGCCCGGTCGCCGAAGCCTTTGCCGAAATCCCGGTCCAGCCTGTGTTTGGCCCCGGTGGCGTGTCCGGCTTCATGGAATAACGTCCCCGCGAAATCCGCCGGTGACGCAAAGCTGCCGAAGGCCGGCATGTAGATGCGATCTTCGTCGATGCGGTAATGGGCATCGTGGTAACCTGAGACCATCGGAATATGGAGGCCGGAAAAGAAACGGTCGGCCTCAGCGATGCGATCATCTTCTGGCAGTATCGGCCGCGCGGGCGGATCGTAATTGTCGACCTGGGCGCGATTGAACACCCAGAAAGCCCGAGCGAACAGCCGCGGGCGGCCGTCATCGTCGCCCACCTCGCCTTCATCTTCGCCGTCCTGGTGCTTCGGTTTGGATTCCTTCCACAACACCACGGTGGTCGCGCGCTCGCCCTTTCGAACTTGGGCGCCAGCCGAATTCCACTGCTTATAGGTACCCCACAGGCCGTCGGCATAGCCCGCGCTATCCGCCGCGGCCCACAGCGCCAGGACATTGATCCCGCGGTAACGCTTTCCCGACTGCACGTTCGTGGGCCTCGTTGTCGGGCTGCCATTGTGATGCCAGGGCATGCGCCAGTTGCTAGCGCCAGCTTCGATGGCAGAAATGATTTCGGATGTGATGCGCGTATAGACGTCGGCGCGATTTGCCGAAGCTGCTGACCGGGACATGCGAGGATCTCCGCGACAGGCGCCGCGAGCCTCTCTCGCAGTACCCACCTGTCACGCCACACGTCCATTGCTCTCCCTCGTCCTGCCGTTGGAGTAATAAGTCTGCGAAACGCCTCAGCCGCCGGGATCCATCTTCACAAAGAAAATGCAGTTGCCGTCAGCCACCGACGTCACATCATCCGAAGGCGCTGCGTTCTCCTGACCACCGGCTTGCACAGGTGCATGGTAAAAGAACAGCTCATTCCGCCGCGACGTCTTCGGGATCGGAACCACGCTGCCATCCCGAAACGCAGCAGCCATACCTGGCGCCAGTTTATCGACATAGGCTAAGGTCTCAGGCGGTATCGGCCTCCTGTTGAATAGATGATCTTCGTATCGTTTTGGGCCTGCATTGTAGGCAACGAATAAAGCAGGATAACCGTAACGTCCGTAAAGCTCGTGTAGATAGGCGGCGCCAGCTTCAATATTGTTTGACGGGTCATAAGGATCGCTTCCAAGACCATAACGACGGCGCAAATCGGAATAGGTGGCAGGCATAACTTGCATAAGGCCCATAGCCCCGACCACCGACGTTATTGGTCGGCCGCGGAGCATCGCTTGACCACCACTCTCCACTTTCATCACATGCGCGATCCAGGATTGCGGCAGATCATATTTTGCGGCGGCGCGGCCAATAAGTCCTTGCCACTGAAGCACATCACGAGCCGGTGCTGGCGAATGCGCAAGACAGAACATACATAATGCGGTGGTCGCTACCGTACCCATATTGGCTCCAGGCTTCCTATGACTTGCGCTGCAGCGACGGGGCCGAAGTAGCGGCTGTCAAATGAATCGGGTGCCCCTCTGTTCAAGAGAAACAATTCTCGCGAACGTAAGATTCTGCAATTGGACCATGTAGGCAAAGGCCGTTTAGCTGAATCCGTTCGGAGAGACATCGCTGCCACAGATCCGTCGATTAAAATAGCAAGGCCATTCCTACACACCGTATCGCCCGGGCCAGCCGCGATGTATTTTATGAGCGGGACATGTGGCGCCAAATATCCCCTTTCCGCAGCAAACGACGCGACTTCTTGAGATGGCTTGACCAGTGTCAGCATTCCAATCCGGATGATCGGAGGGTGGACGGAGTACAGACCAATAGGCACGCTGGCAGATGCGTTCCATACCAGCTCCGGCCGCGATAAACCGCTCACTTCGGCAAAGGCGCCAAGCGCCGCGATTAGGGCGAAAGCTCGGTGCATGGCGTTCTAGCGGGCGTTGTCTCGCTAGGGACTGCCTCAGGTTCAATGCTTGGAGCGCGATCGCGATCGGTCTTCTTCCGGCTTTGTTGTTCGGACCATTCATCCAGGTCGCTCAGCTTGTAAACGACATGGCCGCCGTGCTTCCGATAAATGGGGCCGCCGCCGATCACCCGCAGTCGCTCCAAGGCTTTTGGTGACATACGCAAATAATGGGCTGCCTGTGCAGTATTGAGAAAAGGGGAATCAAGCTGATCTGTCTTCACGGGGCACCTCACCTCGTGACATCCCAAAAAGATGTCTCTCTTGCCCCAAACAGCCGTATCTAGAGTAGAAATTACTCTCTGTGTACGGAAGGGGTAAAAGTCGACCTGCGAAAAATCCCCATGTTTCGAAATGAAACCGGCTGACAGCTATCAAAGGCCTTTCTCGCGCCCACGTGCGCGCCCACAGCTGCCACAGGGAGAACATAATATTCACGCACGAGAAGCACTCGATGCCCACGCTGCCCAAATGTCCTAGGCATCACTGCCTAGGCCGCCTAGCGTTAGAGCGTTTCTTTCGCACGAAGTTCACTGGCCGCCTCCCCGACTTCAACCGCGCCGGCAATGCTTCCCGCGACGCTATAGGCACAAAGAAATCTGTAATCTGTATTCGCAATGCGTTAGCCAGCTGACCGATAACCTGCAACGATGGGTTGCGGGCGCCACGCTCAATGCCGCTCAAATAGTTCATTGTAATGTCAGCGTCGTAGGCTAACGTCTCTTGGGACTTCCCCTGCGATAACCGCTGCTTACGCAGATTCGCACCAAATTGCTCTTGCAAATTCATTTGCTAAAGCAATTCGATAGTGCACTATTGTTCTATGAACTATAGTTGTAATACATCTATTGCATGCACCCTTGACGACCGCCGCCATTGACATTCGAGACGCTGCGCTGGGATCGTTTTTGGAGCCTGATCATTCGTGACTACCATCTCCGGCAGACCGCACTGCGGTGATGTGCCTTGGTCCGATTCTCTGACGGACTATGACAGAACTCACTTGTCCGTATATCTCTGCTTACTGAAGATGAAAAAGGCGGAAGAGACCGACGAAGCAATGTGTATCACGGCACTTGGGCTTGATGTACGTCTCGAACCGGCTCGTAGCACAGAACTCTTAGCCCAACATTTAGCCCGTGCACGCTGGATGACAGAGACAGGGTACAAGTATCTTTTGCGCGAACCTTAGAGCAAAAGCTCTCGGTATTTCCACGCAACAAATTTCTCGGCGGCGTCTATCGTGTTGCGAACGTGATCTCGCAACCCACTATGCGGGTTCAATTGGAGCTGCCCCACCTTGTCTCGCCCGTACAGTCCGACCGCTACTGAATGAATTATGGAACCGCTCTGTGGGCGGTTTAGCCTATAAGTCTTGTTGAGCCTGTAGGCGTGAAGCATTTCACTCATTCGGAGTGATCGGGCATAAGGGGTAAACCTTTCCAACGGGAGGCGGCCGGTCTGCCGCAGGTGTTCAAAACAGCGCGACGCCCAAAGGTAGTTCTGCTCGTCGCCCTTTATTCCAGCTGCTTCTGCAAACAGATAAACGGGCTCAACCAATGGAGCACCACAAACCTTGAGCTGGAAAGATCTCCCCTCCTCCTGGAAGAGGACGTGCTGTACGCCGTCTGCAGCGATCAAGTTGATTGCTTTACATTTAGCGGTGTACAAATCGAACGTCGCGCGGCGTGCGAGAGACCGACAGCCACAAATCGCGTACATTCGCGCGACCTTCGGGCACCACTCAGGTATCCACATCACAATTGCTTGCCGCGCTTCGATGCCCGGCGCACTGCAATAGCGTATGCCAAATTCAAGGAGGGGCGACGGTCTTCGTTCTCGAATTAGAGTTACGCCATTACCTTTCCGCTCAGTGCTAAAGCACTCGTCCGCTTCTTCGCAAGCCTCGACAAACGATACATTTTCGCGAAGGAACTCCCAAGCCCAGTCTGTATTTGTGTAGTCCTCTGTGCCCGCCAGTCCGGTGTAGCCGAAACGATGCGCCCGGTCACTGATGTTGGACATAGGGATTCCGCTTCCAGCGCTTCTTGCGTAGGCTTGCTTGCGTAGTCGGTCGTTCACTAACGCAATCAATCTGATCCTATGATCCAATCATCATAGTCGGCGCGCTTCGATCAAATATCGCGCCCACTATCCACGGTTACAATCCGATTGGCACATCAAACAGCAAAAGTACTTGCCGGTCCCTTTCACATATCCGCGAAATGAGACACTTAAACAAGCGACCGCAATGAACACCCCCTTTCCATTGTAACGGCCGTTTCAAATCCAGTTCCGTCAAACGCCGTTGGGCCAGTTTTGTTGGTCCTGCGGCTTTAGCACACGGAGTCACACAAGCGCTTGGAAGGACCCTTTGCTATCTTCCGATAAAGCGCTCGGATTGGATTTCATCTGCGATGAATGGATTCCACTTGCTTTGTCGGACCGAACTGAGAATGGTCCATACCACCTTGATAATAGGCTCTAACGCTGTACCAAGCCGCTACCGTAGCCGCGATCGCCGCGACAAAAACGATCATAAGTATTGCCCAGCGCCAACGATGGACTTCACGATCGTGTTCGCGGGCATGGTAGTCTAGCCATGCCATAACGAATTCATTGGGAATTGGCTCTTCGTCTTCGCGGTCCAATTCCACATCTCGTAACGCGTGCCGGAGCCTGACATTGCTCACGCCTTCCCGTTCGAGTTGCTGGTACCAGTGGCGAGCACGCTCACCGCTCGTCCAACGATTTTCAAACGGTAAACGCGGTAGGGCTTCGCTCACGTCCGCTCCTGCTCTTGACGGGAAAAGTGGCCTCGCCAAGAATTTCGATAGGAGTCATCAGCCCCATGGGCGGTTCAAGGGGAACCCCATCCCCTGAACTAGAGTATGAACGCCAAAACCGGGACATTCAATCGCTGGAAATCATGACGCAGCGCAGCAGTTCCCAACAGATTTCGCTCCAGTTAGCCTGCGATGTCCAATTGAAGACCTATCCAGGTCAGTGCGATCCCGCCTGCCATCAAAGCCGCAGCCCAAACCACTATCGTACCATGAAAGCTTTTCGCCAGAACGGCACCGAGAAGTCCAAGTAAGGCGACCGTGATAGCCAAGCCTAACCACCGAGGCGATCGAAGAAAATGACAAAGTAACAGGGGCACCATGGCTCCGAGCAAGCCGCATATCGCTGCCACAGACGCGCCCCCGAAAGACTCCTGCATGGCGCGCCATCCTAACGCTCCCGTGACCAGCTTGCCGTGAGCCATCAGATTTAACTCCCGCTCCGCCCGATGAATATCGGCCCGCATTTCCGCATAGTGAGCGACGAAAAATACGAACAGCGTTGTCAGCGATGTTGCCGCGCCGACACGAAACGCAAATGCAACGCCCGGATGCTCCGAGCCAGCCAACATTTTTCCCGATGCCAGTGTTAACGCCGTTAGAATGCCGTCAACCAAACCTGCCGTGACATCCAGCCGTGTTCGAGCGCTCTCGATCCAGGACCGGATGCTCATCGGGCGCGTGGGACATTTTCGAGTATCCGATCGCCAGCAATGACCTGATCCAAACCATGGACGACAGCGCCCGTCTTTTCGATAGCTCTTACGATTTCCTCATAGTCGAGGCCAGCACCCTCAACCGTTATATTGGTGCCGACGGTCTCAATATCGATTTCCGACACGGTGATGTTGCAAGCCTGGACGCCTTCGCAGCCCTGAATGGCCGAGGCGACTTCAATCAGGGACGGTGCACTCACAGCCTTGTCGACGTCCATGACTAGACGGCGCAGGTTGAGCTTTTCTTTGCTGCCCATACTAAGCGAACTCCTCCATTCGATCTTTCACCGTAGTCAATCGCCCTTTTGTCTCATCTATTTTCGCCAACTCAAGCCCTGTCTCATCTTCGACATGCGAGCGTCTTTGAATTGCCGCTTGCATCGCGGAACGTGTTGCTCCTTCAGCCAACGCCAACTTCTCGTCGATCTGCAACTGAAAGGTGCAAACCGCCATTTCGAGATTTTGGCGAAGCGCCCAACGCAAATTCTCGACATTGCGGGTAACAATCTCTCCAATATGACGCCGCAGCCGTTCTCGGGTCCGGTCCAACCGCACCGTGGCCGGAAGAAGCGATTCTATTATGTTTGGCGCGGAGACCAAGGAAACACGCGGCACCGTTACCCAGTAAGGAATTTTCTTGAGTTGAAACGCATCTTCAGCCACAGGGGCCGTATATGGAATTTCAAGCAAATTAGCTGCCAATTGCCTGACACTACCAATCAGATGGTCGCTTCTTTCCTGGTGCTCGCCCAGTATCCCTGAGAGGAATGCACGGACTTGGGACTCAAATTGCTCAAATTCAGCCTGAAACAGTTCTGGCACATCAGTCTCAAATTGAGCGGCGATCTCAGCCTCCGACTTTCCTTGCGTCAGAAGGCCATTGGCATGTTCCTCCAATCTATTTCGGGCAACCGCTCGTAGAGCGCTCGCTTTCTTGTCCAGATCTGAAAGAAGCCGGCCTCTATCCCCAATCAACAAATCCTGGCACGCTTTTCTTTCCCTTTCGAAGTCGGCGCAGGCCGTTGTAAAGCGCGTCAGGCGATCTGTTAGATCGGCAATGGGCATTTTCAGCATGGCTAGCCTGGCGCCGACTTCGAAAATGGCGTCTGCGATCAGTGCCGCCGCCTTCTTTGCTACCGCGGCTTCGAGAACTTCCTGCTTTTTGGTTTGGGCGAAAGTCAAAATATAACGTTCCAGCGCATGCAACCCACTTTCGGCCAGACCTTTTTCGTCGCCGGACGCTTTCGCGGCCAGGGCTTTGCGCGCAGAAACACTAAAAAACCAAGCCGTTGAGACTCCGGCGCGCTCAAGCACCGTGTCACTGAGGAATTTCTCGCTGCGCACACGGTCTCCCCCCTCCACCAGATCCACTTTGTTGAGGATAATGACGATCTCATCGCTCGCCTTCTGTATTTCTCGCAGATACGCAATCTCCACCTCGGTAATAGGCGGATCCGGCGACACCACAAAGAGTGCCATGTCACATTCAGGAAGCGCTGCCCTCGCCGCTTCAGTATTGTGTAAGTTTGTCGACCCAATGCCCGGCGTGTCGATAAGAACGGTTCCCGGCCGCAAGAATGGTGAGTCCAAGGAGACGTGCACTCTGGCAATTCCAGCTCTATTGTGAGGATTGCCATCCTCTGTGACGCGTTCGAAGAGGAGAGCACTCAATTCCGTGGATGATTCAACGGTGCGGCGTTCTTGCTTGCCATCAGTATATTCCGTCACCAATTCGAAATGGTGTCCCTCGCGCAAAAATGTCGGAATGGCTGTTAGAGGTGTGACAGCTGATGGTAGCACTGGCGCACCGATCAAAGCGTTTAGAAGTGTGCTCTTGCCTCGTTTGAACTGACCTAAAATAGCAATCTGTAGTTGGCCCTTAGCCAAGCGCTCCGACAAGCTGTCGAGGCGCGCTTGGACACCTTCGATGGCAGCGGAGCGAAATGGCAGCTCTTGGAGGATGTTTTGCAAAGTAACGAAAAGCGCGTCCAAAGACAGGCCTCCCAAGCAGAAGACACCGCCTTTAGGGCTCGATGGTTCGGTGGGTTCTCGGCAGTCCAAATCCGAATATATCCCATTACAAAATTATACCGCATACGGAGTATGCGGCACTGCAATAGGAGTTATCGGCCCTGGGGGCGGTTATATGGGAAACTCCATTCCCACGCGCGAAAGCGAGAATCTCCCTCAACGCGTTAGAGGTCAACGCGGGAGTTTCGCCGCAGCTCCCAAAAATGCAGATTTGGACTTATCTATTTCATTGACGCTTTTCTGGACCCGTGTTGGAATTATAAGACATCGCTAGGGGGATGGAGTCCCCCCGACCCGCCATCATGGCTGATGACTCCTACCACCGAGAAGGATGGTAGGATCATGCTTGGACGAGTCGCGCGGGCACTAAAACGCAGAATCGCCATTTACTTACAGGCACTTAAGGCTAACGCCACAACGCCTTTCCAACTAGGTCTTGTCGCGCCCGCAAAGGTCGCGGTCCCCAGCCGGCGCAAGCGGGTCTGAAATGGACCCGATGGTCGTTACGGGCGCGACAAGTTCTTCGGTGTCGCGCGGCAGTCCCGCTTTGCCAACTGACTTCGCCCATTTCTTCGATAGGGGCGCGCATCTGCGCGGGGGATGAGGTCGTCATGCTGGAAACAGCCCGTCATCCAGACGTTCACACCGCTCTTGCGAGGCTCCGCTCGTTACACGACGGCGATATGGGCGTCGTGGAGACGATCTCTTGTGGCGACGCAGCCATTCCAGAGCTCAAAGAAATCCTTTTTTCCCGGGAGCCGAGCGGAATCTACGAAACACGCCGCCATGCTGTGGAGGCATTGGCGGGCTTGCATGCATTCGACACATTGCGGGAATTCCTTTCGACTCATCGGGATATCCGAGATCCAGTCGAGCAAACTGGCGAAGACGCAGTAATGAATGCAGCTGCCCGCGCCCTCGCCCGCGCGCCGGATACGCGGGATTTGCCTTTATTACTCCAACTGGCGCAAGAACGCCCGCTTGCCGGAGTGATCGAAGCCCTTGGGAAATTCCGTCAGCCAGCCGCACTCCCCTACTTTGTCCAGGCACTGGGAGACGATTTTTTACGGCCAAGCGCGGAAGGTGCCATTACGCGTCTGGGTCGAAGAGCTGTTCGCTCCTTAATACACGCTGCTCTGGACAGGGACCCTCTGGTTGGCAGAGAGTTCTCATCCAGCACCGCACGTCGCCGGAGTGTGCTGCGGCTCCTGACCGAACTTCCAATTCGCCGTGAGGACCTGCCACCGGCTTTTTATCGGCTCATCGAAGATGAAGATGGATGGATAGGCTCCCTTGCCACTGACCTCTGCTTACCACACCTCTCAGCCCAACAAGTTGTACAAGCCGTAAGGTCTGCTATTCGGCACCTCAAAACGGCGGACGATCTTCTTGCACACGAAATCGAAGATCTTCTGGTCGCGCATTATCCTCTCGTCGCGTCGGATATTGCCGAGATGCTGGCGCAGCATCGCGAGGCATTGCCTGTTTGGCGCATTACAGATCACACCTATCTAACCTTGGAGCGAGTGAAACGACGCGCCAACAAGAACGATAGCGAGGCGGAACATGGTTGACCACCCATCACTTTATAGGGCCGGCGCTGGCATTATGTTGTTGAACCGCGATGGCCGGATATTGATGTGCCGCCGCAACGACGTGGAGGGCGGCGCGTGGCAGATGCCACAGGGAGGGATTTCAAATGGAGAAGACCCCCGCACTGGCGCATTTCGCGAATTGAAGGAAGAAATTGGAACCGATAACGCTGCTGTTATCGCAGAAAGCGCTGGCTGGCACTCCTATGATCTTCCCATTTCCGTCCGTCCCCGAATTTGGGGCGGAAAATACGTCGGGCAGCGTCAGAAATGGTTTTTAATGCGCTTTTTAGGACACGACGAGGACATCAACCTCGAGACTGAAAATCCAGAACAGCATCCTGAATTCGATAGTTGGATTTGGGTACCCGCGCGCGATCTGCCCGACCTCGTCGTTTCCTTTAAGCGGCCCCTGTACCAAGCCCTTTTGCAAGAGTTCGGCCAATTCTGCGGACCAGCGGAGAATTCCTTAACATGACCATCCAAGGAACTAAGTAGATGTGAAGACCCCGGCAGATACCAAAACGCTCAATTGCGGGGTTTGAATCAACAACGGCGGCCGTAGAAGTCAGCCAATGGGCTCGGGGAGGTGAAGTATGTACTTGTTTTGCCGGTTTCTTCGAAAACTGATCCGTCAGGGATGCCTTCGTGTTGTGGATGTAGATGGGCACGAACATCTGTTTGGGTTGGTCGACCCACATATTGAGCCTCTTACAATAACGGTCCGCAAACGCTCTCTCTATTGGAAGCTTGCCCTGCATCCTGGTCTCTTCCTGGGCGAAGCCTATATGGCAGGCGAGATCAAGATAAGCCATGGCAGCATCTACGATTTCCTAGCCCTCTGTGGCAGAAACATGGCACTGCGGAAGCCTGGTAGGAAGGGTGTGCTGTGGCGTATCGCCCTCGCGATAGGCCATCGCCTGACACAATGGAATTCTCTCGCAAGGTCCCGGCGCAATGTGGCGCATCATTATGACTTGGCGCGAGACCTATATCGCTCCTTCCTTGATCGCGACATGCAATATTCCTGCGGCTACTTCCCCCTTCCCGACACGACACTTGATGAGGCGCAAGCGGCCAAACGGCGCCATATCGTCGCCAAGCTTATTCTCGAACGCAATCAGCGCGTACTGGACATCGGCTGCGGTTGGGGAGGGCTTGCCATCGAGATCGCAAAGCAAGCGGACGTTCGTGTCGATGGCGTTACTCTCTCCAGGGAGCAGCTTCAGTTTGCCGGTGAACGGGCGAAGGCCGCAGGGGTCGGCCACAACGTAAACTTTGCGTTGAAGGATTATCGGGAGCTTGACCAAACCTATGAGCGCATTGTCTCGGTGGGAATGTTCGAACACGTTGGAGCTCCATATTACCGGGACTTCTTTTGCAAGTTATCCGATTTACTAACGCCTGGCGGTATAGCGCTGATTCATTCGATAGGGTCTCTCGATGGTCCGGGCTTCGGGAATGCTTTCATTAGGAAGTACATCTTTCCCGGCGGTCATATCCCGGCGCTTTCCGAAGTGATGCCGGCGGTCGAGGACTCCGGATTGATCATGGCGGACATCGAAATTCTGCGCCTCCATTATGCAGAGACCCTGCGCCACTGGCGCGAGCGGTTCCTTGGGAACTGGGACACGATTAGACACCTCTATGATGACCGCTTCAAACGCATGTGGGAGTTCTACCTCGCTGGATGCGAGATGGCATTCCGGTACGGGGGCTTGATGGTCTTCCAGCTCCAACTTGGGAAAGACCTGGGAGCAGTGCCGCTGACCCGCGATTATATCTATGAACGTGAACATCGTCAGAACGCACACACACAAGTGCACGAACAGGCAGCCTAACGGAGGCTTCAGATGAGCGAGTCCACAGAGAATAAGTGGAGCAACACTACCGCCGGGAGTGAAGCCGAAAGGAAACGCATGTTCGACAGAGTTGAGGAAATCAACGCCTCATGGCTGGAACGTATGCGAGAACTGCGGGGCATCGAAGCTGATTTCAGTACCAAGCTATTCGCCAGCAGCGGACCAGAAGAGGCAATGTCGATCTGCAATCAATGGATGGCAAAGCGACTGGAGCTAATAGGCAAAGAGCAAGAAGCGCTGGCGAAATCCTGGATAGAAATTATTGGACTTCTAAGCGACTCTGCGAAGACCGCCTTCAGGCAGCCAGTAAGGAAAAGCGAATGAAGGTCGCTGCACGACCTGTTATCAGGGCCAGATATGACCAAAGAATGGGAAGAGCCAATCGGGCCGGACGTCAACCTGACACCGCCGGTTGATAAGAGTAAGCTAAGCGCCGCCCGCAAGCGGCTTTACGAGCGGGTTGAACACATCAATAGGGCGTGGCTTGAAAGTATGCGCGAGATGCGCCGCGCCGAAGCGGAATTCAGCATTCGACTCTTTTCCTGTAGCAACGCCGAGGGCGCTTTGGCTATATGCGACCAATGGCTCGCCAGGCGGAGGGAAATCATCGAGTTGGAACGGAATTCGTTCGACAAAGCGTGGCCAGGACTCTTGGACGCAATTAAAAACCCGCAGGCGTTAAAGCGCCGTACGCAGACCGGCAAAGATGGGGATGATGAGTTTTGAAATCCTTTTCCGACACATCCTTTTTTCTTGTTCTTGAGCGGATCCTCAGCAAGGACAGGCCGAAGGAGGCGCCCGGGCGCTGGACCGCAGCTGGCGTTACTTGGCAATATTCCCGACACAATTTTGAAGCCAAGGATTACGGCTTCACCATGGAGATTTACGAGGCGACCGCGGCGGGACGGAATCCGTGGTCTTTCCTGTACATCAAGGAGCATTGGTGGGCCGGCCGCCACGGCGATAATATTCGGTCTTCTCATTGGGCCAAGCCCCTGAACGGCAATCGCGCCAACATCATGGCCTGGTTCAAGGAACGCCAGCGCGAGATAGAGGGTACCCTGTGACGACAATCATTCTCACTCGGCACGGCCATGTGGACGGAATCCAACCCGTTCGATTTCGTGGACGCTTCAATGTCCAGCTCAGCGAGCAGGGAAAAAAAGAGGCAATCGCTTTGGCCCGACGGATAGCATCAGAGTGGAAGCCGATCTCTGTGTATACAAGTCCGATGCAACGGTGCATCGATACCGGCGAAGCCATTGGCGATGCTTGTCAGATTCAAGCGTCAGTGCTGGAGACGTTAAACGATATTGATTATGGGGATTGGCAATGGCGAACCCACGACCAAGTCAAAGAAGAGTTCCCTCATCAATTTGAAACCTGGATGCGGGCGCCTCAACTGGTGCGATTTCCAAGTGGTGATTCTTTGCAGGATCTCATCGCCAGAACAGCAGAAGCTATCCGCAGCATTCATTCCCGGCATCCTATGGAGACGGTGGTTGTTGTGGGGCACGATAGTGTTAACCGAGCAATCTTAATGCAGATGCTGGATCAGCCTCTTTCCAGCTACTGGCGTCTTGAACAAAGCCCGTGCTGCCTGAACGTGATCGAGTTCGCAGACCATCATATTCGAGTCGAGCGGATCAACGATACGGCTCACAATCAGCATTGATCGGTAGCGCTCGGAGCCAGACGGAATTGTACGCATTCCACAATGGCCAGATCTCACTTAAGGCTGGTCGGGCTCCCTGTAAGTACCTAGCAACCGATCCCAAAAGAAATCGATCACAGCAAAATTACATCCCGCGTGCTGGTGATGTACAAAGTGAAGCGCCTGCTT
>Ga0164242_10000905_pt1 | contig 35229 bp, 40 predicted proteins | sample OricomgcompostMG_FD_108783 | JGI IMG/M metagenome (GOLD analysis project Ga0164242, IMG submission 108783) | Miracle-Growth compost microbial communities from Emeryville, California, USA - Original compost - Miracle growth compost (MG) ... | reverse complement strand
GCAAAGGCAGTATTTCCGTCTGGTTGGCACTATACTTGAACTCACGCCAGACACTGCCATCGACTACGGAAGCTTCAGTAAGGTAAACTCTAAGATTATTGGTACCTACTCAACTATCGAAGGGTCTGTATCTGCCACACCGGAGAACACTGCATCCGTACTATTCGTGCTTTCGCATGTCAGCAAGCACGATGGAGCCCCCACAGCACAATGGTCTGGAGGGGCCGATGCCGCTATGTCGGTTGCTTCTCCTGGAGAACTAGGTCGACCAGGGGTAATGCTTTCCGTCGCGTCTACGTCAAGCTTGGTGCTTCCGAACACCCCGGTTGCTAGCAGTTTCTCAATTTTCGATGACTCCTACTATGTTGCCAACTATGCTTACTTCCATTCGGAAGATAAAGCTCTTTGGGATGAAGTATCAACCACCTACATCGTGCTCTCTCCCAACACCTCACTGACCGGCGCCACCATAGATGTCGGCCTGGTCGGCGTGGCTTCCTACGTACCAATCCCCATCACTGGGGCAGTGGGCGTCAATGTATCTCCTTCCGCTACCACAAAGACGGTGGCATATGCTTCAGGACAGGCGAAGGCCAACGTATATCTAACCGGCGTTCCTACCGTGGTTATGAAGGCTTCCGGAACGCTTCCGTTCGAGGTAAGAATACATGCAGTAGCCTCAGCCCCTATCTACTCAAGAAGCGCATCCCTACCTATAGCGGTGGGAACGATAGGTGCGGCCAGCATCGCCGGTAAGGCCTATGGAGTATTGCCAATCGCTACTGCGATAGGGTCTTCCAAAGAGATGCTTGTGCGTCTCGTATCAGGAAGCGCCACAATAGAAGCGGGTATGACGGCGATAGCTAAGAAGATATATACAGCTCACGGCGAACTGCCAGTTACTATCGCAATGAACATCACCGTCAACAAGACTATAATCAAGGTCAAGGGCCAGCTTGGGGTATCGATCGATGCCAAGTCCAGCGACGAGAGCAGCGTAAGCCTCAACTACGGGTACTCCAGAATACACCTGGAGCTTAATGGAGACCCCGTCACCATTGTTGGTTCGGCCGTATCCTTGCCATCTGATACAAGACTGGTCGGTAAGGCCATAAGGGTGTACGCCGCCTCAGGAACCATTCCGGCCAATGCTGGCCTTAGGGCTTCGCACTATCTAGTACGAGAGGCACAGAAGATAAAGAGTAGCACCGCAGTTTCGTTCTATGATGGCGAAGACTCCGCGCAGTCCTACTTGACGTCAGGAGACGATGATGACTGATTACAACAGTAGCGATGTTGCGCCGAACCCGAACCCCGAAGGTGTGGCGGTGTTCCGTCCGAAGGTTCTGGGGCAGTCGTCTACCGTGCGGCAAGAGATGTCAAGGTATGGGACGGCGTCTGTCGGCCTGCAGGTGTTTGCCAATTCCGGGACTCCGGTCGAGGTGGACGCAGGCAGCATGGTCGTGACCGTGTACAAGCGCACATCATTCGATCAATCCGACGACATCATGGGCACACCAACGGTTATCGACCCTAACGACATTACCAGTCCTGAGAGCGGTGTCTATGAGTTCACCATGGGGCCAGCTTTCACCCAGGATCTCTGCCTGGTAAACATACAATGGCAGTATCGAGTCCAGGGTATTGATCACACCTTCTGGGACTTCTATCAGGTGCTAGATCCCATGCCGACCTTCGACCAGCTCAGCGACGACGAGCGCGGCGTGGTCAGACGAGTCAGCTACATGTTCGCTGACCTGTACGACTCGGTGGACGGCGGGCCACACCTGAAGGAGGAGTTTCAGACACACTTCGGCACCGAAACCATCGCTCGGTGCATGCAGCTCGCCTGCGACCGGATCAACATTACCAGCCAGCCCTACACTCACTACTCCGTGGTCGGGAACGGCGGCAAGCAGTTCCCGCCGACGCACTACTCGGTGCTGGTTATGGGTACCTACCTTGAGGTTGTCCGCCACCTGGTGCGCTCCTACATCGAGCAGCCGACGATGGCCGGTGGTCCTAATGTCGCATTCCTGGACCGCACCAACTACTCAGATCGCTGGCGTCAGATCCTTGCGGACGAGAAGGACGACTACGACAAGGCCGTTCGATCCTTCAAGAGGTCCCTGTTGGGCCTAGGAGGGGGCTCATTGCTCGTCTCCGGCGGTATCTTCGGGGCTGCGGGTGGTCAGTGGCGCTCCGGCGCATACGCTGGCTCAGCGCGAGCCATGCGCTTCTACCCGATCTCCTACGTCGTCTCGTATGGAAGAACTAGCTGATGCCGATTCTCAAGGTTCCCGAGCCGTACGCCGTCAACACTGCCTATTCGAGAGTGTCCGATGCCGCCCGGATGCTGGGCGAACAGTGCATAGCCCTGAACATGTACCGGGTGGGTGTGGATGATGACACCGCCCCGCGCTGCGTGTGCTTCAACGACGTGTATGAGAACACCCAACAGTTCGACTGCCCGTCATGCTTCGGAACCACTTTCAGCGGGGGCGTCAAGGAGGCCTGGAGAGTATGGGCCATCTTCAACGACAACCGTAACCAGGAAGACATCCGACGTCAGGGGGGCATCTACCTGGAGGGCCACAACAGTGTGCAGACAGAGCCTTGGCCACCGCTGTACCAGAACGACTACCTGATCAGGGTTCCGCGATGGGACCTGAACAGGAATGCCCCTCTAGCTTTCGCAGAACGGTACACCATAACCGACTGTCAGAACGTTTCTGTCAGGAGCGGCAGCGTATACGGAAACGCCAACTCCCTGCAGGTGGCTCAGGCCATTCAGGCGAAGCTGCTGCCGCCCAGTCACCCCATGTACGGGTACAACATCATGACCAACATCCAGTTCCCGCGCAAGGATGGCCAGCCCAGATGATCGTTGATCTGCCTGAGTCCTACACTAAGCTCGTAGCGGACGCGGCGGTTCGAAACGCCAGAGAATACATGTCGTATCGTAACTGGAAATCGGGATCGTCACTATCTCCGATCTTCAGCTCGGGCAAGGTTGGAATCCAGACCGAACTCAAGTTCCTCCTGTATCAGGAGAAGGGCACCAAGCCATTTCTAATGTACGCCCTTGAGGGAAAGACTATTCCGATCAAGGACGCCAGCGGACTTCATTTCGTTAGGGTCACCGGGGTCGGTAAGCCTGGATACGTGACAATGCCGGGGGGCGTGAAGAAGTGGCGCACCCAGAAGTGGCGTCATCCTGGCATTCAGCCAACTTACTTCATGTCCAAGGCTATCAACGATGCAGTATCACAGACACGCCCGGCGCTACAGGAATTAATGAAGACGCTGATAGGATTCGAGGGGGAGATTAAGCCGTAATGGTATCCATCGACCCCAAGCTTCCGCAGTCTGCTATCGACAGCGACTTCATCATCCAGCTCAAGACGACCATCATCAAGGCCGTGCGGGGAACCATCCAGGATCGTAACTATCCAGAGAAGAAGATCCAGGGTGTTAAGGTTTCCATGGAGTACCCGCTGACCGAGGAGCAGTATCCCCACATATGGGTTGAGTTCTCCTTCACCAAGTTCCAGCAGGCCGGTATCGGGCACTTCCTGGTCGATGATGACGGCGACATGCAGGGTGAGTGGATGTTTGAGGGTGCCGCTCGGTTCACCATCATGTCCCTTTCCTCGTTCGAGCGCGACGCCTACTCCAGTCAGTTCCTCAACATGTTCGCATTCAGCAAGTATCACCCCACCGCTCAAAAGTTCGATCAAATTCTTGAAGCCGGTGACAGCTACTCACTTGCCGTTGATCGCGACACCCTAACTCCTGGAGGACAGACCACCAGTATCGGTGTTCCGTGGAATCAGGAAACGCTCGCATACCAGGACGTCTACTCCATCAGGATGCTTGGACATGTCCAGTCCAGCTTCAAGCTACCTACCGACAGACTTGCCGGTGTTGAGGTTACGGCGGATGGCAGTTTGGATGGCAATGCCGATCCTCTGCTGCACATCCACATGGAATAGCAAACTCGACTTTGACAACAACATAAAAAGTAGGACACCAGCGATTTCGCACGCCCGGAAGGTGAACAAAAGACCATGACTGCTCCCGATCTATCCCGGTACAACCCGCCGGGCGTCTACACCTCAGCCACCCCCGGCCCGCAGGTGGGCGTTCAAGGTGGTGCTCCGGCATCGGTTGGAATCTTCGGTGTTTCGAGGGGTTACCAGACCGATCTGCAGACAATCACCATTCCGAATGATGATGACGGAGGCAACCCGGTCAGCTCACAGGTGCTGCGCCAGAAGGGCATCGACCCGACCAGCGTCGTAGTGACCGACACCACCACCGGAAACGTCTACGTACAGCAGGTAACCGTGTCGCCGCCCGATGGCGACTATGCCGTGGTGGTAACCAACGGACCTTCCGGTACTGTCGGCGGTGCTGACTCCACCTATCAGATCGTCCGTGTTCTGGGTGGCAACCTGCAGGAAGGTGCGCAGGTTCAGGTGTCGTTCCACTTCACGGATGTCACCTACTACCAGCCTCAGCACATGTACTCGTTCAACGAGGTGGTAGCCCGTTACGGACCGGCCTTCAACGCCGATGGTACCGTAGCCTCCGAGCTGACCCTGGCATGCAACCTCGCCTTCCTGAACGGCGCCCAGACCATCGTTACCGCAGCCGTCCGTAATGGTAGCTCCCCACAGGTATCTGACTATCGTGATGCTCTGGCCACCTTCGAGGGTGTGCTGGACATTGCAGTCGTCGTGTGTGCCAACGGAAACAGCTCGCTGCACACCATCGTTCGCGACCACGTGGTGAACCAGTCCGCGTCTCGTGCGGAGCGCAAGGCGATTCTAGGTGTGGACGGATCCATCTCTGCGGTGGACTCCACGACCCGCATCTCACTGGCCTCGGCCCTGGACAACTCTCGCGTTGCCCTGGTCTCCCCGGACACCTTCACATACTACAACACGTCCATCAACCAGACCACAAACCTCGGTGGTCAGTATGCAGCGGCAGCCGTTGCCGGGCTTGCAGTTTCGCAGACCCCATCAACCCCGCTGACCCGCAAGCAGGTTCTTGGGTTCGCTGGTGTACCGACCATGGCAGACTCTCAGAAGTCTCTGGAGTCGAAGATGGGGCTCATGGTCATCGACAGCGCCAACAACACTGGATCGCTGCGCATACGCCACGGCGTGACCACCGACCCGTCCACCATCGCTTCTCGCGAGTGGTCGATCCTGTCTCAGCAGGATGCCATGGCGGCACGTCTGCGTGACTTCTTCGACAACGACGGCATTATCGGTGGCGTCATCACCGAGACCACGCTTGCCAACGTCAAGGCGTCGGCGGAGTCTGCACTGCAGAGTCTGGTGGCAGATGGCTCCATTGCCGACTACGAGAACCTGACCGCGCAGCAGTCCTCCACGACACTGGACGTCGTTCAGATCACCTTCGACTGGCTCCCGAGCCTGCCAATGAACTACATCGTCGTGCAGTTCACGCTCAACGTGACCAGCGGCGACACTTCCGAATCGATCTGATAAAGGGGATCACTGAACAATGCCACAGCCTAAGGTACGTATTGGTGGGTCTGGATTTACGGTGTTCTCCTACACCGGAAAGACCCTCGCATACTTGCAGACAATTCAGGACACTGCTCCTACGCCTGTTGCCCAGGCAGTCCCGGTTCAGTCCATCACTGACTCATACCCCAAGGAGATCGTCACGGCTCGCGCAGTCGGTGCCGGTACCCTCCGTCTGACGTTCTACGAAACCTGGAATGCTTCGGTATGGCAGGCCCTTCCGGGTCTTGGAAAGGCTACCAACCTGCTCCAGGTACTGCAGACACAGGTCAAGCTGGGATCCATCACCTGCCGCAAGATCATCAAGAAGCCGGGCGGCGGTACTCGCGCCAAGGTCTACCACAACTGCATGATCGTGGACGTGGACGACGGCGAGCAGATCAACATCGCCACGATGGTTCTGCCGAAGGGCCTGACCATCATGTACACCCACGCCACCACCGTTTGATTCAAGGAGATCCGGGAATGCTTACGCACCAACCGGAGATCCTGGCATTCCAGAAGTGCGCCAAGGCGTACTGCTCCTGTGGTGAGCTGTTCCGCGAACGCTTCGGTCCCCGTAGAGCCAATCAAGCTCAGGACGATGTTATGGCACATCTGGAATACGTGTACGGCGCCGTCGATGATAAGGACACTATCGAGGAATATCAGATAGGTCCTCGCGACGATCTCAAGTGCCCCATCTGTCGATCTAATCTTGATATCGACAGGGATCTCTTACCAGAATTGCTGGATAGTACCACTCCTACCGTGCTATCATGCACGAGGGGACATGAATTCGATTCGTACTACAAGGACCTCACGATATTCCTGTTCCCTCTTCAGGGCGGAGACTACACGCCTTTCAGCACATCAGAATAAGGAGTTATGAATGACCGACGCCCCTAGCTTGGTCGAAGACGAAGAAGATCAGGAAGAATATAATTTCACCAAGGACGAATCCGATCAGTTCAAATCGCTGATACAGATCGGCTCCCTGACCGACGTCATCACCGTATTCGGTCACAAGATCACCATTGCAACGCTTACGGTGGCGGAGGATCTTGAGGTTGGCCTCCTATTGAAGGAGTACATGGATACCCATGCATTCCAGCGGGCGTACAAGACCCTTATTGCCGCCGCAGCGGTCAAGGAGATCGACGGCAGGCCACTGGTGCAAGCGCTCAGCATTGCAGACGATTCGGCCACCTCGGTAGCTCGCAAGTTCGACCGCATGAAGGAATACTATCCTTCTGTCATTGATGAGATATTCGATGGCGTCAAGGCTCTTGAGACGAATCTTGTTCCTGTACTGAGCCGCCTGGGAAAAAAGTCCGCCTGACACCCCAAGAGCTGGGGACCGTTCGGATAGCAAGGGCGCAGGGTCTCCTACAGGGTCGTCAGGTGACCTCGATACAGCGATGGGCACTGAGCTATCTGCTGGTGGAAGAGCGCGAGGAGCAGATCGCTGCTGAGGAACGCCAGTACAAGATGCTCCTATCCATCCACAACCCTGAAGCTCTAGCAGCCATTGAGCGAAAGAACTCCGATGATGATGGGTCTGGCGAAGAGGGTTTCCTGCCGGACAATCTCGAAGAGATTGAGGCCTACCTGAAAGAGATAGGGGCACCTCAAGTTGCCTCGGCCGCAGAGGATGACGAGGAGGACTGGCTTTGACCAGCGCTATAGGTGGTGGATCACCATCCTTCTCGTACAATGACAATTCTGTCACCGCTGACCTCAAGATGGATATCCCGACCGATTCGGTCAGTACCCTAAAGGATATCGCGGAATATACCGGTAATATCCAGGCCAACCTGGAGGCGGCGGCGCGTTTCGGTTCGGAATACATGTCCTACCTCAAGGCCTTCCCCGAGATTCAGCGTCAGGCCGCAGACATGCAGCGAGAGATGCTGCAGCTCATCCGAGACTCTGCCTCTGCCATGGACCAGCTACGAACCTCCGCCATAGGCTACGGCATGAACGCCAGCAACATGTTCAACGGACCCAGTACCCAATATTTCGGACAGTTCGGGCTGAACCAGGCGGATCGCTACCAGGATGTTCGTTCCGCTCCACAGATGCAGCAACAGCAGCAGCAGGCTTCTGCTGATCAGCAGGCACAGGAGCGAGACTCCCAGGTGTTCAACTACATTCAGTCTTTCGGTGGAATCCCCGGATCGAATATCTACCCCGTGGGTCCTGGCATGTCGTACGCCACCTTCACCATGTCAGGGACTGGAGTCCAAGAGCCATTCAGGTTGGGAGCTGCAAACGCCAGCGCCGCGCAAGCTGCCGAGCAGCGAAGGGAAGATGAGAAGGAGCGCCAGAAGGAGGTCCGGCGTCGTCAGCAGGCTGTCGTTGGTAGTCGCGGTGGTAAGCATCGCGCAGACGAAGAAGATGATGAAGATGAGCAGGACTCGGTAGTTCCGCCAGCTCACAACCTTGATAACTTCATCAACTCTTCCGACCATAATGTCAATTCCGCCAATGCCATGTTCCAGCAGCTCATGGGAAGCGTTGGCTCCGGAGCAACTCCAGTGGCTGGTCGACTATCCTTGCTTGGAAATCTCATGAAGGGACTGGGAAGCATACCGGGCTTTAAAGCTCTAGCGGGTGCCGGTGTAGGGGTCGGCGCTGGAGCAATGTTGTTCAACATGGTGCAGAACGCTGGTGAGCAGGTATCCGAGTTTAGGAACATGGATATCCATGGTCACACCTTAGGCGGCGGTATGGGCGTACAGAAGGACGTAATGCTCATGTCACTAAACCCATTGATATCTTCCGATCAGGCCCGACAGATCATCATGGGCGCCTTGAACTCTGGATATAGTGGAAAGTCCTACGACAATGCAGTAGATTTCATCAAAGATAACCTTGTCAATATGAACATGGACGTTGCTAAGTCGGTGGATCTATTGAGATCAAACGTAGACCTGGGAAAGCAATCAATTGAAGGCTTGAAGCTGGATCTCAACACCATGAAGGGTAGTGCAGCAGCTCAGAACGGATCCATCGATACGGCTATCAGTGACTACACGGCCATGAACGACTTCATTCTTCAGCACGGCGGTAATGCCACCAGAGCGTCTACGGCATCCACCTATCTTGGTAACATGTTCAAGGATAAGGATGCCAACGGCAACCTCAACGCTCTAGGCAAGACAGCTAAGGGTAGTTCGCTCAGTACCGGCGTGCAGGCGCTGCTGGGGTTGGCCGACAACTCTAACTTCGCCGGTCTCATGGGTATGCGCCACATGCCTGGGGTACGGTCCGACATGGTCGTTACGAAGATGATCAACGACAAGGACAATCCTACCGAGCTGATGGATTCGTTGCTTGAGACAGTTCAATACGTTGCTATGAAGTGGCAGAGCGCCTTTCCTGCAGATCCAGAGAGCGCTCGTCAGGGTTTCTACGACGAACTTACCAGTGGCTATGGCTTCACAGACAGCATGGAGGTCTCTAACGAACTATACGACCAGGTACTTAGCAAGGGATGGAAGGGAATATCAAATAAGGCGGTAAGGGGAACAACACAAGGCAAGAAGGTGTCCGTCAACAACAAGCCCATCACTAAGAATACCCCGACGTACGAGGAGTGGAAGAAGCAGCCAGGAAACTCTAAGAAGACCGAGCATCAGTACGAGATGGACGTTTTCGGTGGGGATAAGTACGTACCTGACATGGATATCAACTCATTCATACAGCAATTGCAGGTGGCCGGAACCAGAGCTGGCAATAAGAACGCTAACTGGGCTGTGGTGGAGAAGGATGGTAAGGCGCACATACTTAACCTACAGGACAAGCAGCAACTCATTGGTTTGGAAAGGGGCGATCTTAAGCTTGTTCAGACAGACACTATGATGGGCGCTATTACCAAGGGTAGCTTTGCGGATGCCACCAACCCAGAGATGCTCGATAATGCCAACCCGCCTCTGGATTCTTCTCACTTCCTAACCAAGCCTATGACAATGGCACAGCTACTCGGTACCTCAAAATCTTACGCTCAGACTGCAGAGCCTGGGCCAGCCGCTAAGGCAAGTGGCGGATCCAAAATAACTTACTCCGCGCCAGGGGTAACATCCAACAGTAAGACCGAAACGACCATTGGACTTACCCCTGAGGCTCAGCGCTGGCTTCAGATCAATGCACCTAACCCCGGATCTGTGCCCAACGACATAAACAGCGTCAACGCAAACTCCGGATACAACGGAGCGCAGAGGAACGACGCAGCGCCTGGGAATAAGTAATGGGTGTAGCATCAATATCGGCGCACAAAAAGTTTGCGTTCCGCATCGACCCTTACGACATCGGCTGGTCATATCAGCTTCGCACGCATGTGGACTACACGTACGGCGGGAAAGTCGTGCAACTGCTGGGCGTCTCGCTTGGCGATCTAAACCTATCCATCGTCACCGGCAAGGCCGGACTCACCGAAGCCAAGAGGGTCATGGCCTTCTTCAAAGAGATGGCGCTGTGGCAGCAGAACGGACAAAAGCTCGCCACATTCTCCTACCCACCCAAGAAGTACAACCTCAAAATATGGGCCAAGAATATAACGATGGAGAACTCCGTCACCAACGTGGTCTTCCCCATCAATATGTCATTCGCCATTCAGGAAGACTTGGGCGGTACTCTTACCAAGACCTCGATGAAAAAGGAGCTGTCCAAGCTGGCTTCTGGCGTTGGTTACTACAATAGCCAGTACAACGACCCGGAGAATAAGGTCAACGCTGCTTTGAACAAGCAGAATGCCGATACAAACGGAAGCGGTCCTCTGACCTCAGCCAACGTAGCCTCCGGATCCGACAAGTCCCTCTCGGCAGATCAGCTCAGCAATGCTCGTGCAATTATCAATGTTGCATTCTCTCGTGGGCTGGGCGTGCAGGGTGCAGTGATCGGTGTTATGACTGCCATTACGGAATCTACCCTGCACAACGTCAACTATGGCGATTACCCGGCAAGCATGGGAGGCGCCATGTCGTCCTCTCGCGGCCTGTTCCAGCAGATCTCAGCCTGGGGGCCGCTGTCTGTCCGCATGGACCCACAGGGCTCTGCAGGGCTGTTCTTCGACGCGCTGGTACGTATCAACAACTGGCAGATGCTAAGCCCCTGGGTGGCTGCTCAGGCGGTTCAGCAGTCCGAGTTCTCGGACGGCTCGAACTACAAGGGCAACCTCTCCTGGGCGCAGAGCATCGTGCGGAACATTACCGGCCAAGGGTAAATAGGTAGGGAGTGATTCGACATGGCAGACTTCAAGAGCGACACGCAGATATCCGAGCCAACTAGCGGATTCTCCAACACCGCAGACATGAACGGCTTCGGATGGGATCCGGACGAGGGCATCTTCATACCGATGCAGGACCCAATCAGCTACTTCGAAGCGCCGCCGCACGTAACAGACCTGTTGCGGGAGCTGGCGCATGGCAGTTAAGAACGTCAAGAACGCCACCCTGGTAATCTCACGGGAGAGATCTACGGTCAAGCGTACCGTCATTGTCACCCAGTACGCTGTCGGCTACACCAGCACCATGGATCAGGCAACGGTACGCGCTCAGGTGCACAACTACCCCATCCAGGTTCGCGAGAACGATTTCCAGTTCACCGTACAGTGTCGTAGCGTGGATGAATACGAACAGCTCGTGGCAGACTTGCGCAGCGCACAGAAAGCGGCCTATCCCAATCTAAAAAGGGGAGTAGTGCAGTTCTCCTACCCTGCCGTTGGCCTCAACTACTACGGATACCCAACAACTATCGGAGCTGGCGTCAGCAGGTTCGACATCGCTCCGAACCTACCCATAGCCCTGACTCTCATCAAAGACAACATCAACAAGATCATGAAACAGTATTCCACCATAGATGGGAAGTGGTCGGATATAGTGGGAACGTCGGTGGTAGATCTGTACAACAAGAATATCGTCTCATCAATATTCGACTCGATTCTAGCTGACAGCAAACCGGCATCGAAAACCAACGAGAAGATGAACTTCCAGTGACCAGATACTCCAGAACACTTGTGTACTCACCTGAGGTTCAGGTGTACGTTGCCACCAAGAACGGAGTTCTTGATCTGTCCGCCGACATCGTCAATGGTCAACTCCGCCGTGTCATGAATGGCGTGTCTCAATTCTCCTGTGTGCTCAACAACCGGAACAACAAGTATATCGGTGCCATGCGAAGGATGGACCGCATCGTGGTTTTCATGAAGCGGGTCAGCGCTCCGATGCAGGTGTTCGCCGGTTATCTAGACGTGGTACCGGCCCTCAGTCTGTATGCCACAACGGCTTCCATACGTGCTTCTTGCACCCTCAAGCGTCTAATGTACACATACTGGGATCCGGGGCTGCCAGCGTCGTCCAACCTCATGAACCTGTCCCTTTATCAGGGGAACGTCAGCAAGGATAACCCACAGTCGGATTCCGGCATGGGTGCGATGATGGGTAACCTGTTGTACAAGGTCGGCGGCTGGAACCGCGACCAGATCCACATCGGCAATATCCCGGCCGGATTCTTGAACCTGGTATCGCTCGCCAATCAAGCAGCCGATGATACCACCCTGTACGACATGTTCCTGCAGTCTCTCGGAATCCAAGCAGCGGCCAGCGGAACTGGACCTAGTACCGCTCCATCATCTACGCTCGGCGCTCACATCCTACCTCCGGCCAATGGAGCCACCTACACACAGGCAGACCTTGTCAGCATCTGCCGTGCTGGAGGATTCACTGGCGAGGGCCTGGCTATTGCAGCGGCGATAGCATGGTCGGTCAGCAAGGGTGGGTATGCGCAAACCGAAGAGATCGGTGGATACCTCAGATGGGGCCTTTTCGGACTTGGTAAGTATGACATCAAGGGACTGACATTCAAGATAGCGCTAGATGTGTTGCAGTACACCAAGATGTTCTACAAGGCGACAAATCAGGGCACCAACTTCAAAATATCTTCCGACTACATCACCGGAGGATATAAGAAGTACTTGTCCACCTTCAAGGCCATAGCCGCCAAGGGCACTGACACGCTGGTGGTCACCAAGTACTCACCAATGCCCGGCGGGATCCTCAATACCGTTACTGGCAAGACGCCCTCAGCCGCAGCGCTCTTTCCACCGAGCACCGCGTCTCAAAATGACCAGTACCTGGCAAATAGTGTTGGTTCTATACCGCCATACGGTAGCACCCCATCTACAGACCTGATGAAGAGCATCTATGGCAGTACGCAGGCAGAGGTGGAAGCAAATCTAACCACCATAAACTTCCAGGGTCACCAGGTCAAGGTGCACAAGAAGGCTGCCGGTCAGTTCCAGGCTGTGGATCAGCAGATAACAGCGCTCAATACCGGGTATAAGATTCGCGAGATCGGCACCTACGACTGGCGACCCAAGAACAATGGATCTGGCACCAGCGAACTCAGCCTGCACTCCTTTGGAATTGCCATGGATATCAACTGGGATACCAACGGGTTTGGCAATGCTGGCGTAGGACCTAGCGGACAGCACGACATTCCCGACTCCTGGATCCAGGCATTCAAGAACAACGGATTCGGTTGGGGTGGAGACTGGAGCGGAAGTCCGGCAAGCAAGGACTTCATGCACTTCCAATATCAGGGCGGGGGAACATACAACACCACCGGAGTAACGGATAGTAGCGTCACCGGAAACGCCTTTGTCAATGGGGTATTCCAGTTCTTGTTCAACGGCAATCAGACATCCATTGTTGCCTCCAATAACCTTATCGGTGATAAGGCAGCAATCAACGACCAGCAACTCCTTACTTCTGTGCAGTCCATAGCATCGGCATCCCTTCGAAGCTTCATGTCAGGCCCTGACGGATCATTCATGGCCTTCTTCCCAGACTACTTCGGGCTGTTCGGCACATCGGCAAAGCTGATCTTGGAAGACATAGAGCTGCTGGACTTCCGTATCGATGCCAACGACGACAACCTAGCTACGGATGTGTTCGTAGCAGGACACACCGGCAGCTTCACCCCCAGCCCTACCGTAGAGCTTAACGACTGGTTTAATACGGAGGGTGTGGTGAACATCCGCAAGCGGAACGAGATGAAGTTCCTGCTCGGGGTGGATATCAGTAATGATCCAGACTTCAACCCCCTCAATATCTATCAGCGGTTCGGCATTCGCCCACTGAAGGCGGAGTATCCGCAGATCGGGGCACACATCATGGAGCGAGGACAGGCGCTAATGCTGTTCCTTCAGAAGTGGGCTCAGCAGTACAGCACCCAGGTACAATTCACCTTCATGCCGGAGCTTTACCCAGGTATGCGGATCATGATCAAGAGCCACCAGATCACCGTCTTCGTGGAAGAAGTAACGCACACGTTCGGCTATGACACAGGATTCAGCACTATCGCAACCGTATCTTCTCCAGCCACTGTCGGCGCAACACTGCGAGATGCGTCCATGTCTCTTCCGATCGGTAGGGTGTAATGCCATCCTTTAGAGATAAGCAGTTCTTTGAGGTGCCTCGTGCTCGGGTGGTTATCACCGATGTAAACGCAGAAACCCTAGTCGCTACTGGTGTAGCTCGTGGCAACGACGTGAAGTACATCATCGACCTTACCACATCCGTGGGTGCCAATTGGGTGGTGCCGGAAGTGGGTGAGGAGTGGATCATCACCAGGGTCGCTAATACTTGGTCCCTGGAGCGGCGAGGGGCGCTGCAGAGCGCTGGGGCAGCATCCATGGTCGATGTCCCAGGAGGCGCCACAGTCGTTGAGAAGGATCTATACGTCAATGGAGATGTTATTCATTCAGCAGATGCAGGGCCGATCACCAGTGGAATCAACTGGAGCGAATCGACCGACTGGGAGGTCTCTAGCTACTGGCTTCGTAAGCGAGATAACTGGATAAACATATACGTCAAGATAACCTATTCCGGAGCAACGGAAACGGCAACGGCGAACGGGAACATCACTGACATCAATGGCATCGCATACCTACCCAGCGCATGGCAACCTGCGTTCTCGCCGTGGCTGGAAACTGCCAGGGTCAATGGTCTCCCATCGTGGGAGTGCCGAATTTCTTCTGGGGGAAGAATAGACATCGTGGCTGGCATCCCAACCAACACGCTGACCAGCGGGACGGTCCTGCAATTCAACTTCGGTTACCCCGCATCCTCGTCATAATCCTATGCCTCGAAACCAGAGCGTGGAATTAGTGTAAGAACGTACCTAACAGGCGGAGGAGTCGGCACCTTGTCGTTCTCGTTAAAGCTGCGAAATGGTGACCTGGATCTTTCCTCCAACAAGATGGGCACCGTGCAGGGAGTCGACAAACTCACGCAGGATTTGAGCGTCTGGCTTCGAGAGCAATACGGAGTGGATAGATTCCACCCTGACTATGGATCGACCCTGGACTCGTACATCGGTGATGTGATGGATGATGTCCTGATCCACGATATTCAGGTGGAAACACTTCGCATACTCACCAACTATCAGAACATCCAATCCGTATCGCTCCAGAAGGCACCCAGCAAGTACACGCTGGATGAGCTTTTGGACTCGGTCGAGTCGGTGGACTGTGTTGCTGGATACGACAGTGTGTACGTCACAGTACGATTCTCGACTGCTCTCGGGACGCCCGGTCAGGTGTCAGGAAAGGTAACGCTGTAATGGCATCCAGAACTCCCGCTGAAGTGACTCAGGATATACTGACCAAGCTTTCCGTTACCGCGCCAGGTCTTTCGCTTGAGATAGGAACTCCTGAGCGCAAAATCGTAGAGGCGGTGGCTGAGGCGATTGCCGAGGCCCAGGTTGATAACTACCTGGTGAGCAATCAGCTAGACGTCAACTCCAAGTCCGGCCAGGACCTGGAGGACTTCGTAGGCCTGTTCGGCTTCGGTCGTCTGCAGGGGCATTACGCATCCGGCGTCCTTACCGTGACCCTGACGAATGCCGCCACCTCACCCATGTTGATCCCGGTCGGCACCCAGTTCTCCACCTCACCGGACAGCACGAACAGCTCCAGCAGCTTCGTGTCCACCACGGCGGTCACCCTCAACAAGGGATCCAAGACGGTATCTGTGCCGGTGCAGTGCACCGTTGTGGGGTCCGCTGGCAACGTAGCGGCCAACACCGTCACTACCTATGCCGCAGGGCTTGGAATCGCCTCTGTGACCAACTCAGCGGCCATGGTGGGTGGCACTGACGACGAGACGGACGACGAGCTGCGTGCTCGATTCAAGAAGACGATCCTGCGCAACATCACCGGAACCGAAGACTTCTACATCGGTATGGCCATGCAGGTAGACGGCGTCAAGCGCGTCAATGTCATGGGTCCTGTCTCCACCTACCAGACCCAGGTCCAGTCGACCGGTGGGTCCATCACCATTCCGGCCAAGGACTGCAAGTACGTTTGGCCGCAGGGTGTCCTGGTGGCGTCGAACAAGGGCGCCTCAAACGAGCTGTGGTATACGGAGGGGGCAGACTACACCGTCACCAGCTCCGGATCGGTGAGTGCTCCGGTGCTGAATGTGAGCGCTAGCATCATCATCTCTCCGGCCACCTCGATCTTCCTGGACGTCATCTTCGACTATTGCTCAACCAACTCACGAAACGATCCAGCCAGCGGCATTGCCAATAAGGTAGATATCTTTGTGGATGGTTTGACCCCAATCACCATCACTGAAAAGATCGTGACGGCAAGCAAGACCACGTCATCTACTACTTCTAACACCTATTACACCGGCAACTTCAAGTCTCCCACCGGGGAGACCATCGCGGCCAGCAAGAAGTTCCAGGCCTTCGGATCTACTCCAATTCTGACCTGGCCATCCACCATAGCGGCGGGCGGCACCACCTACACTCTCGGAACCGATTACTTCGGTGTATTCAGCACCACTCCCGATGCAGGATCGGAACGAGAGCTGGCAGGCATAGTCTGGATCAATACCCCACCGTCTGACGGAACGTTGATCACGGCCACCTACACCTACAACCAGACCCCCACGATCCTTAACTCCCTGATCAACAAGGCTAAGCAGGTCACCACGGACGTGCTGGTGCACTCTGCTACCACTACCTTCCTGCGATTCTACTTCGTGGTAATGTACAACCAGGGCGCGACCATCTCCACCGTTAACGCACAGGCCGTTACGGCGATGCAAGACTACATCAATGGTCTTCCGTTCGGTGCCTGGATTCAGCTCTCGGACCTGTTGACCGTGATCCACAACATCCCTGGAATAGACAACGTGCGTATGGCCAAGACATCTGACGGTGCTCCGTTCACCGTATCCGAGATGCTGAATGGAGCTTCCACGGGGACCACCTACACGTCGGACTTCCAGCTACACGATATCGCCATCCCCGCACTGGATCTACCGGCCGATATCAACACCTTGTTCATTCGCCGCACATTCAACAACTTCGGTAGCTGATACATGACAGCACCTATCGACCAGGCCACTTTCCCGCTTCTCCCCACCAAGTCCACCTCTTGGCGGCTGCGGGCATTCTCGCCATCGGTCTATAACATCAGTCAGGGATCGAACCTATACAACTATGTGGACGCCATGGTTGGTGACGGCGGTGTGGGAACACTCAAGAAGCAGCTCCTCGTTGCCCGACTTGCGCAGAGTATCGACTCCACTCAGTTCTCCGACCTAGATGACATATTCGGAACATTGGCGCAGCTCACGAGGTTCGCTTCGGAGTCCTACCAGTACAATCCATCCACCGACGTTCTTAATTCTGACCAGTGGGATGAGGTATACGTCAAGGACGCATGGTATCGCGCCAGGATCAAGAACTTCTTCAAGGCTCTGGCGCTGGGTTCCAGCCCGGATGGGTTGCGACTCATGGTCAAAGCTGCCATCTCAGCGGACTGCGATATCTACGAGATGTGGAAGTTCATCGACAACGACATTGTGAACGCCAGCGTTACCGCCATGTCACAAATGTCTTCCCCCTCCCGTAACGAGATCATAATCCGTCCTCGTAAGGTGTCGCTATCGCCGGTAGAGGTGGCTCAACTGTCGAATCTGCTCAAGAGGATGTCGCCGGTCGACTCGGTAGTGACCATCAACTCCTCCGGCCAGAACTACAATCAGGAGTGGCCGGTCCTGACGGTGGCCGCATCGTCCACCGGATACATTCTGGAGCCATACGTCACAGGTGGCCCGCAGTCCACGCTGTCTGCCACGGTAGAGTCCAATCCTACCCTTCGATGGGTACAGGAGGGCCTGGAGGTTCGCGCCCCGTCAGCAGCCTTCGACCACGCCCAAGAGTACTCTCAGGCCTACACTTTCAACAGCAACATCAATGGCCCTATCGACAGCGTTACCTATACCACCGAGAACGAGGTGGGAGACATCTGGCCGGAGAGTAATTACCAGGTCATGAATCGTGACGTGTCGGCATGGGGTCCGTGGATCGCCTTCGATAAGGCCGACTCTCCGGATAACTTCCCAGGTGGAAAGTATGGTATGCATCCAGATTCGGAGCCAGCACTCACCACTCCTGCCGGGTTGCCATACACATTCCCGTACGAGAGCCAGGCAGAATATATAGAGTCCGTAAAGGAACAGATATTGCAGAACTCCGGCGGAAGGTTCTATCCAGACTCCTTCAGGGTCGCCAAGCTGGGTGACGGGCAGGCTACCCCGGTGGCCTACCGATTCCCGCTGAGCTTCACCGAAGTCATCCGCAATACCTGGACTCCGGATACCGCTATCGCATCTAACCCGCCGACCAAGCCGTCTGCCGTGACTGTCGGATGGTTCGATCGTACTTCTTCTCAGGGAGGCCCTGTCTAATATGGCAGACGTTCTAGTAGAGGGACGGTACTCCAAGGCGCAACTTGCCGTTCAGGGTGTCGCTGACGCCGCCAGAAACGGCGACCGGTACTGGCTTTCAAATCCTCGTGAATCGACCGACCCGACATGGGAAATCATCAATATCGCCATGCGTACTCCGGTCACTATCAACCACATCAGTTTCTCACTTCTAAACGTTTCGCAAAACTACGAAGTGTACATGACGACCCCGACCGGCGTTCGTTTGATCATGATCGATGACCACCATCAGGCCGTCAAGGGTACTATCCGGTCCGACGCCACCGATACGCAGACCGTAGAGTGGACATCTATCAACAAGACCGTCCTTACGACCATCGTCAGCAAGATTGAAGTTCGTGTACAGCGAATCAAGTCATACAACACGGCTAGCCCGTTTTCGCTGGGAATCCGGGATATCCTTCTGGAATACGATATCCATTCCCCCGGAGATACCGTTTATCCGCTCGGTCTTGAGGTAGACACCCTCGGCAACGTTGTTCGTCGCCAGGTCAAGCAGTGGACCCCGGCGCTGGCAACTGACAACGATTCCTACACGTACTGGAAGAGCGAGCCGCAACCGTCCCCCAGTGCTGTTGTGAGCATGTACATGTCGCTGTATAACCCAACCTCTGCTGCCGGAAAATATCAGCCAGTTCACATCGACACGCTGTGGATAGATCCTATCTACAGCGGATGCAGAATGAACCTGTACTACTCTAACGATGACGTTATGGGCATGCTTTACCCGCAACCATTCCGGGATAAGTCGTACCTGACAAACGCTAAGATCGTAGGGTCCAAGGGTATTGACCTGACATCGGATGATGGTTCGTACCATGTCAAAACTGGGGCGCTGATGACGGTGGAGGGCGCCGTCGCACAGTCAGCTCCACTGCCACAATTCGGCTGGATCGGGATCGAGATGGACATGGGTGACTCCATGGGCTCTCCCACCACCATCTTCTACGGATCAAACGCCGACACCATGACCGGCACCAATATGTCACTGACATACGATCCATCAACCGGCATCTTCAGTTTCGACGTCGGAGGCACCAGCTCAACTGTCGTCTCTTCCGATCCAGTATCCTACGGATCAGGTCGTCGTGTCCAGATCGTTTGCAGCTACCAGAACCTCAAGACCGGCCCTACCGCACGACTCATCGTGGGTATCGCCAACCGAGTGGTATCCGACCAGTCTGTAGTAAGCTCACTGACGGGTAACTACCCTGGTTTCAAAAAGCTGTTCGCCAAATCCCAAGAGTTGATCTTCGGCAAGCAGGGTATGTTGCGCGAGTTCATCATTAAGGTTGGCACCGACACAGACGCCAGCATGAAGGCATTCATCGGAGATCCGTATTCGTACCTGATGCCGCCGCCACTCAATGACCCTCAGCGTCAGGGAAGACAGCCAAAGTCATTCTTGGACAATGCAATCTACGTCGGAGAGTATACCTCCGGCGAGGATGGGTATGGTGGCGTCAGCGAGGAGTTCTACACCGAGAAGGCATGGACTCCTGTCTGGAAGGACTGGCGTGTGGAGCGAGGATTCTATTACCTCCCCAAGCCTATCCTGGCAAAGCACCTCAAGTTCGAGTTCAGCGGCCTTACACCTCAGCCGTACCCGATGCACGAAGAGAATGTGTCGGTAAACTACTTGGTGTATCCCCAGTCTGCAAAGTCGCAGTCCGGAATAACTATCCCGAGCGACACCAAGGCGGATTCCGGAACGGTAACCACCCCATCGGCATTCCGTGACGCCCTGAACTTCTCGATCCTGAGGACCTTCTCCCCCAAGACCAGGATCTTCCTGGGATCTCAGGTGGTTGAGAACATTCGCAACGAAGGTCTTTACGATAGCGCAAGCCTCAGCCAGGAAAGCATCATGGATAGCTCCATCCAGGCAGACCCCTCCCTTAATCCTGGCGACATAGCTTCTGCAGTAATGTCTTTGTATGGGTCGGATAACTCCCCCGTGCAAACCACCATACCATCTAGCCCTAACAGCGCTGTAGTCGATTCTTTGCTGAATAACTCCAGTCCCACCCTGTCGGTGGACGGCCAGCAAACCACTCTCGGATCCAGGACGCCGGGATGGTGGCTTCTACCCGGTGGAGAGCTGAAGCTTCCCGCCGACGTAATGCAATCCATGACAGCTACCTCTACCACAACGGAGATTCCAGCCAACACCTCCGACATCAACACCCTCAGAGCTAGATTCCCAACCACTTCGGTACATCGTTACGATGTGGCCACCGCAGTCAGGGACGCTGAGATCGCTTACTTCGCCGGAGTGCGTGAAGTGCGCGCATTCTACGCCGACATCACCCTGCCGGTCGATGACGACCAGTACGACGTGCCAGTGATAGATGAGACCGTTATCGACGCCGGTAACAGTAGCAATTACATACCGGGAAGCGCCACCGCGCCAGCGCGCCCCGTTGGTTCTACCATTGACGATGGTAGTGGCGATGGGTCTGACGGAGAGGGTGATGGATCAGGATCTGCTCTACCTGCAGAATCGGGCGGCAAGTACGTCATTATCACAGGCCTCGATGGTGACAGCGGAACAACCTCTGGAAGCGTCTATACCGCAACCACCCCGGCATCGTGGGATTGGCACCCAAGCGTATTCCCAACAGGTGCCTACCCACTGGGAATCTCCCACTCTCCAACGCTAGGTGTGTATGTAGCCTATGCCGGTACTGCCGGATGGCGTTCGACGGATGGCTTGTCGTGGGTATCCATCAGCCCATTCCCGGCTACCGTTAGGGGAATGTACTGGGCTCCCGAGCAGGGGGTATTCGTAGCAGGCATGACGGTCGGTGATGGTGTTCTTACCTCGCCAGATGGCGAGCACTGGGCACAAAGAGAAATTGGCGCACCTGGCGATGCCGAGCCATCCTACCAGATACAGACAGCAGCATCTTCAGGATCCAGAATAGTCATAACTGGAGGAACTCTAGGGGAGCAGTTCTCCGCATACTCCACAGATGCTGGCGCAACATGGACCTATAGTGCTGACCTTGCTAGCAAGCCGGATGCCGGTGAGGTTAGGAGAGTGGTATGGGCCTCGGGACTCAATAAATTCGTAGCATGCGACAGCAAGGCCAACACCTACACGTCCGACGATGGGGATACGTGGGATCAGGTTGGTCACCTGTCATTCTCCGGAGCGTTTAACGATCTGGTTTGGGCCGATGCTCAGCAGTTGCTGGTAGCAATCGCAAGAAACTATTACATCATGACCTCCCCTGACGGCGTGACGTGGACTTCCGTCACCAGCACGAGCCCAGGGTTCGGGTACCTGCAGCAAGTTGTGTACTCACCTTATCGCCAGGAAGTAGTTGCGATCACAAGCGATCCTGGATCTTCGCAGAGAGAGATACTCTACTCGACCGACTGCGTGTCGTGGACCTCCCTCATGAAGACCGATCAGGTATATTCCATGCGCGGAATCGTGTGGGCCGGAGAGATATCTCCTCCAATCATCGAACTCAAGACATTCAACTCCATCGGCACGTTCCGCAAGATCAAGGTATTCGCTCAGGATGCTGGATTCACCTCCTACCTGAATACGCATCCAACACCAATATCCGCCGTTGGTCTTAATACCGACAACTCCACCTTCTGGAATTCCGATACCGTCAACTGGAGTGACTCCACCGCAGTCTGGGGTGCTCGCTCGGCTCTCGTGGGTGTCGATCTTCAGTCGAATCTGTCATTCCAGGGTCAGATGGCGGCGAAGGTATATCGTGACGCCGGAGACGGTGTAGCCGGTGTTGGAACCGGACTGATCAGTGTTGGTTCCTGCCAGCTTCGTATGTGCATCAGCATCTACCGCCCCAAGAAGACGAGCAACAAGCTTCTGCTGCAGTTGGAAGACACCACCCCGATCACCGGCACCGTACTCCGTGAAGTTCTTGTCGATGCACCGCCCGGAAGGTGGACTACGTTCAAATCGGACTTCTTCGGTCTCGATCCCGGATCCAACTACCGCATCAACTTCATGCTCTCTGGCGCGGACGAGGAAACCGTCTATGTGGCCAGCCTATTCGATGAGATATCCATGACCCTGTATGAGGCGTCCAACGATGGTGGTGCGCACTGGTACAGCGTCATGGACATCGTGAACGAGCCAGACCGAGCATTGATATTCCCCACCACCGGAAACGCGCTCAAATTCCGAATAACCATGTACTCTCTCGATCAGTACATATACGGGCTAACCATAATTCCGACATACATGTTTTAACAATCCTAAGGACGGCACATGTCATACATAGCATACAGCGGCACGATAGACACCACCACGCCCGGAGCCGGGCAGGGTGATCAGCAGGCGGCTAACTGCAGCATTCGCAACGACGACGGAAGCCTAGCGACTGCACCAACTCCTTTCGTTTCAAACCATCCTGAGACCTACAAGGTTCCTGGGGGTGGAACCACCGGTCAGCAGCTCACCAAGAAGAGCGATGACGACGGTGACTTCGAGTGGGCAACAGCCTGATTTAATTAATGGGCACTTATGACCTATAAATCTACATTTATAGGCTATAATAGATGAAGGCCCATGAGATATATCGACTCCCCATCCGAGGTTGACCTCTCCACCAAGTTCGTAGCGGTGGACGAGGCAGATCGGTATCCCTCCCAACTGGCCGTCCTTGCCGAGGACCAGGAAGCTCTCATACGGCAGTATTCCGAATATCTGTCCCGCTTCTCCGTGCTGACGGAGACGGGTATGTGGAAAGAGCTTTGCTCTCAACTGGAATCGGATGGGTGGACGGTATATGTCCTACCCAGAGGGCAGAAGATCCTGGGCAGCTTTGAGGAGTGGTCCAAGCCTCTCGATATTTCGGGCCTGAACATCCCGGAGTACAACGGGAAGCCAGGAGCGCTGTTCCCGTACCAGCAGTACGCTCTTCGCAAGGCTCTGGACGCACCAGGCCGCTTCTTCTTCTTCAACCATGCCACCGGATGTGGTAAGGGGCTACAGGCCGCTGCCGGGGCACAGGAGCTGTTCAACAGGGGCGAGATAGACGTCGCCCTCATGTTCACCATCACCAAGAACAAGATCAACCTGTGCCGGGAGATCAATGATCGAACCGGTCTCACCGCCAAGGTGATCGACGGAGCCAAGAACAAGCGTCGCGCCGAGTTCGGCCTGCGGGATGCCCAGGTCTACGTTCTCAACTACGAGAAGGCAGACCACGACTACGAGATCCTCAAGGACCGCATCAAGGGCCTACGAGTGCTGCTGGTGCTCGATGAGGTCCAGAAGGTCCTGCGATTCGTGGATGGCTCCCCCAACCGTGCCGGGAAGGGCCTCAGGGCGCTCATACGCGAGGTCAAGCACCCGTGGGTGTGGCCAATGTCCGCCACCGTCATAGACAGCGATCCAGAGCGATTCTGGCGGCTTTTCGACCTCCCTGTGGGTAAGAACCCGCTGGGCAACCTTTCGTCCTTCAGAGACGACTACAGCGCCCGCCAGGACCTGATCCAGACTCCGTGGGGTACCGACATTCGCTACATCTGGTCTCCTCGCAAGCTCCAAGAGGTCAAGCACCGAATCGCACCTCTGACTCACGTCGTTCGCAAGACCGATCCAGGGGTCCGAGAGCTTTTCAAGGATCTTGAGTTCATCCCCGTTCCGATCACCATGTCCGACGAGGACCGGGATCTTTACGACATGATTCAGGAAGCTGGCGGTAACGACAATCCACACAACTGGGGACAGTACTACCGCACCCTGAGGTACCTGTGCAACACCGCCGAATCTCTACAATACTCCGAATCGGAGATCGCCAAGATCATCTGTGAGGCTATGCCGGAGCAACTGACCTCCAAAACATCCAACAAGATGAAGACAGCCATGGAGCTGGTGGAAGACATCCGGGATGAGGGCGAGAAGGTCGTCATGTTCACTGAGCTGACGAATCTGGGCCTGTTTCTGATAGCCAAGCAGCTAGACGCCAGGAAGATCAAGTACGTCCTGCACCATGGAGGTCAGTCTCCGTCCGAGGCTCAAGAAGCTCAGGACAGGTTCCGGTCGGATTCCAAGATCACTGTTTTTCTTTCTTCCGATGCCGGATCCCATGGACTCTCTTTCCAGCAGGCAAGGTATGTGATCAACTACGAGATCCCCTACTCCTACGACAAGCTGATGCAGCGAAACTCCCGTATCGACCGGGCAGACTCCTACCTGGACGGACTGACCTGCTACGGACTGTACAACGAGGGAACCGTCGAGGAGAGGATCTGGCGGATCAACAACGAAAGACGTCTCCTGGCAGCCTCTGTCCAGGGGTCCACCGAAGAGCTTAGCAGAACTGAGCCGCAGGGTGAGGATCTGCGCAAGATCCTGTTCGGATCCTGAAGGTTTTTTCGAGCTATAACCTGAGGTCTCGTCTCCCCATTCCATGACCATCGATTCGTTGCGCTAAAAGATAGATTTCTGCAACATTGTTGCGTGTTTCCAGGCGTGTAGTAGGTTCAGATCCTGACGTGGCTGCCAAGAGTTACCGCCGTCAGGCGAAAGTCTCTCTCCCCCCAATGATCGACCCCGAAGGGGTCGATCTATTCTCTTATATACTATTCTTAGATTCTGGTATACTTAATTAATAGATAAGAGATAGACTTAGTCTTGTCTCCGGAATCGACCTTCGCGAAACGGACAGAGGTGGCGCATGCAGTGGAAGAATGTCCAAGATCGCACCTCGATCCTGCAGTCGGCCACCGGCAAGCGTGATCAGGAGACCATGGCCCTGGTAGAGTCGCTGGCGAAGCACTTCGATGACGGCGGAGACATCAAGGATTTCGAGCCTGAGCTGATCTACAGTCCGGATCAGCTTGCCAATGCCTTCTTGCTCCTGGTGTCACATTTCGATGCCGGGGCGCAGTTCTACGAGGAGCTTCCGTGGTTCGCACGGCACCTGGTCCTGTTCCAGTCCGCCCTGGTCCTTGAGCATCAGCGCAAGGCTGCTGCCAGCGCATCTCACCGTGGCGAGGCCGACGAGGGTCTCTCCTAGGTATCTTTTTCAACCATATCTGCTACATTTGCTGTTACCAACGTCGGTTTGATGGCGTAATAGCTGGAGGTAGCAGAGTGGGAATGGCGGAGAAACTGTCGGAAGTGACGAAGGATAAGATTCGTCACTCCGGTTGCGCTGTGCGCATTGCCATGGATTCCATGACTGCCGAAGATCGGGAAGCTCTGGAGACAGTGTTCTCCAACCGTTCGGTGACCGTCAGGAATATTTTCCAGGTTCTGCTTGACGATGGATACGATGTCGCTTTTTGGCACGTCAAGGAACATGCGGCCAAGGGCTGCAAGTGCTTCGTCGGTGGCGATCGTTGATATATCGCAACCCTCCAGCTCCCACAATAGGAAGGCTGGATATAGCCGATGAGCTTGTATGAGAAGCTGAGCGCCGCAAGAGATCTGGGTGATGCCCAGCGTGGCCGAAAGAATGCTCACCCCAAGGGGTTCGAGCCGGGCGTCAAGTTCGACAACAGCGGCATTCCGACCGAGGTTATCACCGACGTCATGCCGCACCTGCCCACCCAGGAAGACTGGGACAACGCTGTGGCCAAGATGGGTGTGCCGATTCCTGATGGATATCGGCTTCGCCTGGTAGAGGCCAAGTATGACCCCGCCGCATGGCATCGGGATGAGCAGGGGCAGGATGCCGTCACTCGACCGGTGTGGCGATACAAGTTCGCGGTGGAATACTTCGGCACCGAGGAGTCCATCAGTGCCGAGGTGTTCGTCAAGCTCAAGCAGCTTCGCAAGAATCGTGACCGCATTCAGCCCTCTTACTCCGGCCCTGCTGCCTTCCTACTGTCCTGGAATGACTGGCAGGTCGGTAAGTGGCTGACCCAGGGCGAGGGCACCCAGCAGATCGTAGAGCGGTTTGACCGAGCCATCGAGGGTGCGGTCTCCAGGGCTAAGGACCTCCGAAAAATAAATCGTGATCTTGGTCAGCTCGTCATCATCGGTGGCGGAGACATGATCGAGAACTGCGCGGTATTCCCGCACCAGGCCTATCAGATCGACCAGGACCGTCGTGGCCAGGTCAATATCGCCAGGGATCTCATCCTGGCAGGACTGGACCGTCTGGCCCCCCTGTTCGCGCGGGTGGACGTCATGGTGGTCGGCGGGAACCACGGCGAGCATCGAATCAATGGTAACCGTGTCAACCTGCATGACAACGACGACTGTGCGGTGTTTGAGCATGCTGCCGTTGCGGCCGAGCGAGACCCGCGTCTATCTCATGTCGGGTTCAACATCGCCACCGACCAGCTCGCCAAGACCATGGAGGTCAACGGCTGGATCGTGGGTACCACCCATGGCCATGTGTTTGCCAAGGGAAGCGGCCAGAACGCAGAGCGCAAGGCCTACAACTGGTTCTCGCACCAGGCTGCCGGACGTCAGCCGATTGGCGATAGCGATCTCCTGATCACACATCACTTCCACCACGAAGCCACCACCGACTGGGGATCGTGCAAGTGGATCCAGACCCGCACGCTGGACGGCGGATCGCCGTACTTCGTGACCTATTCCGGAACCGTCACCGCGCCAGGAATGCTGTCCGGTGTCATCACCAAGGAAAGCAGATGGACCGATGAGCAGTACCTCTGACGACAAGTACACCAAGAAGCGCTGCGACGTTTGCAACAAGAAGATGAAAAGCGGCGGCATCCGACTCAAGATAGGGTCCGACAAGAAGGTGTTCTTCTGCCCGGAGGATTGGGCCGATTTCGTTCAGGGGCTCGACATCGACATCGTGGTAGGTCTTTTCAGCAAGGAGTGGGTGCCGATCTCCTGAGGTCACACGCCCTCGGGATGTGCCGTCACCCGGATCCCGTATTGGTCCAGAGCCTCCTGGACGGACACGCGGACGTAGTGGTTGTCCTCCCGGCTCTGGTCGAAAGGGCTTTGGCGCATCGTGACCTGCGACGTGTCGGCATACACCAGCCTCAGGAACTCTCCTGAGTGCATGAAGACATCCCCCGGCGAGACGATCGTCCCGTAGTGCGTGATCACGATGCTGCCCTTCACTGCGGCTCCTCCCATTGGTGGTTGGGCGTCCGGATCACATGTACCCATGCGACCGTGTACGCCTCGTCCTGACGACGGAAGTTACGCTCTCCCTCCAGCTTGCCGCAAGGGCAACACGCCGTGTATCGGCGTGCCGCCTGATCGTAGATCACGAACGGGATGTGCGAGGATATGGTGTCCATTAGCGATCCACCATCGCCTTCCCGTCGTGGAAGTTCTTGGCCATCTGCATGGTGGGGCGCCAGATCTCCCATCCCATGTCCGTAGTGATTCTCACGAAGGTGTCACGGATGTCCTGGCCGGGGTGAACGTAGCCGGAGCTGCCGTCCTCAGCGCAGAAGTGCCGCAGGGTTCCCTGAAGTTCGGAGTCTCTGCCGTTATCCAGCCAAATGATGTGTTTGCCCATGGCTCCATCGAGCTGCGCCAGGGACAGCACGTCGGTCAGGGTCAGCGGTGCGTCGGTCATGATCACTCCTCGAACATCGCGGCGTAGGTGTTGGTGGGGACGGCCCCGGTGACGTTCGCGACCTGCGGCCGGACCGAGTAGCCCGTGCGGTGCACGGTGACGTACACGGTGTCCGGCACCGGCATGGTGGTCTTGTCGTGGCCCTCGCGGTACTGCTCGCGAGTCCAGAGCTTCACGGCCTGCACCCGGCTGTCGCACAGCTCCTGGTGCACCTGCCGAGCCAGCTCGTCATCCTCCTCCGGCCTTTCCCACTGGGCGCCGTAGTCGGTGGTCGACCAGAAGCAGTTGGCGCCCAGGAAGCCCTCGTTGAAGGTACCGGTCCGGTCCTGCCGCACCACGATAACCTTGACGTCATCGAAGGTGTCCGCCGGAACCGAGTCGCACCAGTTCTCATCCGAGAAGTTCTGGTACTCGCCCTTGCAGACCTCGCACGGGACGGTGGTCTCGAAGTCGATGTCCAGACCCCTGCCGAAGCAGTTCTGGCACCCCCGAGGCTTGCCGCGCTTGCCCGCGCCGGTACCCTTGCAGACGGCACAGGTCTTGCGTCCGAACTGACGACCGGGTCCGGCCGCACCGTTCGCGCAGACGCGACAGTCGGTAGGCTCCAGGGTCAGGGTCCGGGCGACGGGGTCAAAACGCATGACGCGCTCCTCGTGGTAGAAGGGAGGATGACACTACTATTATACCATGCACATCGCTGTCTTGTACATACCTACTTGTCGTTCAAGATCTCCTTGATCGTGAAGTCGGCAGGTCCTGGAGTGTCTGGTCCGGGTACGATCACCGCCACGGCGGTCACGCCCTTGCGCTGCAGCTTGCGGATGTGATTGAAGCTGACACGCTTGTTCCACTCGGCTGGCTGCCAGCCCTTGCCGGGCGTGAACTCTCGGACGACCTTCGGGTTGGCTGGCCATCGGTTGCCGTTGTTGATCATGGCCTTGATCATGGGATGGTCGTGGAAGTAGCGGTCGATCACGGGCGGAATGACGGTGGGCATGATCAGTATCCCAACTGCTTGTCGGTGGGGTAGTGGCCGGGACCGACGCACAGGGCGGCGCTCAGGCCGTGCTCGCAGGTGGGGTAGAAGTAGTCGTACAGCTCCTGACCCATATCACCGTCCGTCTGGTCTTCCAGCACGGTCGGAACGTGGTAGTTGTCTCCGAGCTTCCAGTCGTCCGGGCAGACGCGGTGCAGGTAGTCCAACACTGCCGCCTCAGCTTCGGGGGTGTTCTCGACACGGATCAGAGTCCGCGTGCCCCAGCCCTTGTCTCGGGCCAGCTCGATGGTGGTGGTCATGACAACCTCCTCGAAGGGATCTTCCGAACCTTGCATGACAAGTCTATCATGCCTAAAAGATAGACGCAAGCCTTCCCGCAAAACGGCTGTTGACCTGCGAAAACGCCGATCCTTGCGCATCTTATCTTTTGCATGATAGGATGATGGAGCAAGTTCCACCGACCCGACTCCGACTACCGGGAGACGACAGTGTCAGACCAACTCGCCAAGATCTCGAAGCTGCTCCGCAAGGCCGAGACCACGAACAACGAAGCTGAGGCCGAAGCCTTCCTGCAGGCCGCTCAGCGGCTCTCCACGCTGTATTCGATCGACCTGGCGAAGGCTCGTGCGCATACCGCCGAGAAGGAGCGCCGCCAGACCCCGATCCAGCGCGTGATCACCATCGGAGACGCGGGCAAGAAGGGCCTGGGCACCTACGCGGACCTGTTCATGAAGATCGGTGAGGCCAATAACGTCAAGTTCAACGTGGCCGGTAACTCCACTGCGGTCTTCGCTTTCGGCTTTGCTGAGGACATCGACCTGACCGAGGCGATCTACGCATCGGTGCTGTCTCAGATGGTGCGCGAGTCCGATGCCTACATCCGCAAGGCGGAGTACAAGAACGAGACTGTATGGCGGGTCGGCACTCATCACACATCGTGGGGAACCTACCGGGACTGGGGAGAGTTTCCGGTATCGGGTCGGACTGCCCGGATCAACTTCCAGGAGGCCTTCGCCAGGCGCGTGTATCAGCGTCTGCTGGAGGCTAAGCAGGCTGCCGAAACGGAGGCCATCGATGCCGATGCGCTGGAGGCAGAGCAGGCCTTCCTGGACGGTCAAGAGGCCTCTGGCTGCACTTCTGCTGCTCTGGCTATCAGGGCCACCGAGGTCGAGGTCAAGGAGTTCTACAAGGCAACCAGCACGGCTCGTGGCACCTGGCGTGGCAGCCAGGCCGGATCCCGGTCGCGCGGAGCTGCCAGTGCTGGAGATGCCGCCGGACGACGGGCCAACCTGGGATCGCGTGCCGCTATCGGCACCGGACAGCGGGCTCTGGCCTGATGTCTAGATTGGTATCAGTGCAGGGGCGGGCGGTGGACTGCGGGGGTTGCCACCGACCCGTCCCTGACGGTGAACAGTACTGGAACACCGATGACGGCGCAAAGTGCGACGACTGCTTCATGGGGGTTCCACCTCGTAGCAGCACCGTGGAGGCTGTTAGCTACGTGGCGGTCATCCTGTTTTGCGTCATGGCTATCTTGATCGGGATACTGGTGATCTTGTGATTCCGACATGTGTCTACTGCGGTCGCTGGCAACAGCACCATGTGCTTCATGTGCTGGGACGGGAGATCCACATCTGGTCGTGCAGAATGGCGGAATGCCGTGAGCGCGAGCTGGACGAGCTGACAAGAGGGTCTGGACACCTATCTTTTAGTGGGGTAGAATCATAGTCATGGAGACCACCATGCAGCCCACCGGGCACACCAGCGACACCACCGATCGCATCGATGCGGTGGCAGGAGCAAACGGCTGGACCAGGAGCGTGAACAACATCGGTGACGCGGTTAGGTATCGTCGTCGCACCTTGTATGTGGACGTGTTCCTCAGCGTTACCGGAGGTGTCATCTACGCCAGCACCAATCGGCGCGGTGGTCGTCACACGGTCGGCGCCGGAAAGGCCGACTGGGTCATCGAGCAGTTGGAGGCATGACATGACTCGCAGCTACGACACGCAGACCAGCAAGGTGTATGCGGCCGAGAACGAGTTTCGTCAGGTGTTGGATCGACAGTACGACTATCCGATCATCGAGCTGGCCGGATCCCGGATCGTGGTTCCGCTGGAGCGCAAGTTCGGGCAACTGGAGAACATCCAGCGCTACGTCGACCAGGTCTGCTACATCATGGGCATAGCCCGTGCTCCGCACGTTCGCGAGCGTAAGGGACAGACGATTGCTCACTTCGAATACCTCAAGAATCAGATCGCCATCCCGACGCTGGATCGCTGGGCTATGCGAGAGGTCGTGGTGCTGCACGAGCTGGCCCATGCCATGAGTGATCTGGAAGAGAACCACGGTCAGCAGTTCATGATCAACATGCTGGATCTCGTGGAGAAGATGATGGGCGATGAGGCCCGTCTCATGCTGACGATCATGTTTCACGAGCGTGGCGCATTCTCAGGAAAGGTTGCATGATCATGGAAGACGACGACATCGAAGCGATTGTCGAGTCGATGCTCCCGGAGGGGTGGAGCGTCTACGACGGACACATGGGCATGGATTTTCTGCTGGAATGCCCGCACGGCCACGTCATTGAGCAGGATGGCACCTGCCCGGAGGGCTGTCACAGCCCGCTACCGTTTTAGGAGAACAGATGAACGCAGATAAGGTAGTTGCAGGGGCGCTGAAGTCCCATCAGGTGGAAGGCCTGGGTCTGGGCGGCGTGGGCTCACCGGATATCTGCTCCTGCAAGGCGCGGATCTTTCCGAAGGAGCGTGTGGCGGATGAGGATATCTCGGTGCGACGACATGCGGCATTCGCAGAACATCAGGCCGGGGCAGTCCTGGCTGAGCTGGTGAAGTTCTTGCGAGATGATCTCAATGAGGAGGCTTCTGCCATCGAGGCCTTGGAATCAAAGGATGAAGATGGCGACAGTCCGACCGCCATCACCATTCGCAAGATCCGAGCCCAAGGATGGCGCGAGGCGGCACAGTACATAGGGGTGATGATGTAATGCTCGTTAATATTCCTAGCTCCGAGGTGGAGAAGTGGACTGCTGCGACGGTGGCGTCCAACGTAGCTGAGATCGTGTCGAAGATCGCTGATGAGATCAATAGAATTGCACCAGAGTCTCAATACCGCGAGGGTTTGCGTGATGGGTTGAGCAGGGCCGTTCGAATCGTAGAGCGGCATACCGCTGGCGTCTGTCACGAGCCCACCGGCAAGATTACCAACTGGAGCAGATCCAAAGGTTTGGGCCGGTATATCGGCGGTCTGATCGAGGAGATGTTGAAGGAGGCGAGGAAGACCGGGAACACCATTCGTGCTCCGTTCAACGACAGTGTCGTTGAGGTTCTTCCAACAGATACGGCGGACTTCGCTTACTACCGGTGGAACAACGAGTTGCGCATCAGTCGACTCAAGGAAGGGTTTCTGACGGTAGCAGAGTTCTAAGAGATAGTATGGACACCAGGTGTGTCCTATGCTAAAATATAAGTACAACAGAAGATGCTCGTAGGGCTCGGGTCGAGTCACCGGTAATAGGCGACGGACGATTATGAGTGACGAGGCATAGTTCGACGTCAACCTGGCCCCATCCAAAAACTTCTTGAGATAGTGATCGAAGAACTTCATAGAGACATGGCTCCCGATGCGACTGGTAATCGCTTGGGAGAGCTGAGTGGGGATGATTCCAGTCGCCCGCGACTCCGCGTCCAGAGCAAAAACCGATCTGATCAATCGTATGATACGTTCTGGACACAAAAGTTTGCACCCGTCGTCTAGCGGCTAAGGCGGCTGTCTTACACACAGCTTATCGTAGGTTCGAGTCCTACCGGGTGTACAACTCCCGAGTAATGAGTATAAACTTGCTACGTGGAGCCTTCAAGATCGGGGTGGTAGCCGATTGCGAGGGTGACTGGCGAGGATCGCCTTAGGGTGCTAATCGCTAGTGACGATGGACGGACCCTACCATCCGGCTCGATCGTCAAACAAGCCCCATTAGGATAATGGTAGTCTCTCTGATTCTCAGTCAGAATGCGACGGATCGTAACCGTCATGGGGTGCTCGACAATTGAATAGTGTCGGCTAGGAAGCAGCTTCAAGCTCCATCTTGATGATGGACATTCTTCGGTGATGACGTCCAACTGCTTTATTTCGTGACCCGTAGGTGTCTGTCATTGCGTGATGGTTAGGGCATAGCAGCCTGAGGTTTTCTATCAGGTTGTTTGTTGAGTTGCCATCTCTATGATCCATTTGGATGATAGATGTACCGAATGTAGGGTGCTTTTCATCGAACCCACACTCCTCACACCTATCACCACGGATCCACACGAGCATCTTCTTGACCCATAGAGCAGTACTTTGGTGTCTACCGGATAGTGTGGCCTCGTTATCGCCATTGAGCCAGTCGCATATCAGAGACTCGATGTTCTTGTGAGTCTGGCAGTAGTACTCGTAGGTATGTGATTGACACCCGAAGAGCCAGCAGCACTGAAACGGTGGCTTGCGGTATGGGTGGCCGGTAGGTCCGGGCTTTATTGGAATCTCTGGAGATACGAAAGACAGATTCTGGTGCTCTTTGGAGCAGAAATAGAGGCCGGACTTGCTTTCAATTCTCCGGTAGATACGTTTTCCGCACCATGCACATTCTCTGTTCGGTTCCTTGGGTGTTGCCTTACCGCGTGATTTAGCTGAGCATGATCTAGAGCAGTACTTGCCGTTGCCTCTCCTGATTTCGCGAGAATCGGCATCGAAAATAGTTTGACACTTTGCGCAAGGTCTTGCTATAGTAGTCATGTTGTTCCTAACTGAATATCTGAGGGGGATGGTCTGGGTAACCAGGATCGACTTGCAATCCATCCGTGACCGGTTCGATTCCGGTATCCTCCACTGATTGGAGTGCGAATCGCTTGCTCTCCACATCAAAGGGGCGTGAAGAGTTCGAATCTCTTCAGGTCCACGGGTCGATGGTGGGATTGAGCCCCATTACGTAGCGCCTATTTATCGAAAAGGGCGTCGGGGTAGAAGCCATCGATCAAAGTCCGCAAGTTTCGCAGAAACGTCAACTTGCGGCCAAGGCTCGATGCCGGTCCCGCCTTGTAAGCAAAGAGGACCGGTTAAAGCGCCGTGGTCCAGTGGTACGACACCAGACTCATGATCTGCGAGAACACCGGTTCGAATCCGGTCGGCGCAACGAAGGTGTATTGTATGAGGATGCACCTCATACCCCGGTAGTTTAACGGTAGAACGATCGGCTCTGACCCGATTAATGCTTTTGGTTCGAATCCAGCTCGGGGTGCTTGATAATTGAATATGCCGGTGTAGCTCAGTGGTGAGAGCAGGAGACTCATACCCTCCGTGCCCATGTTCGACTCATGGTACCGGTACTGTGTCCGTAGCATAAAGATAATGCATCGCACTGTGACTGCGAGGAAGGCGGGTTAGTACCGCTCGGACACCCCATGGCCCGTTAGCTTAGTGGTTAAAGCGCTACCCTGTCACGGTAGAGATCGCGCGTTCAAGTCGCGTACGGGTCGCCAGGTGAGGTTGCGTCCCTCTAAAAGATGGTGTAGTCTTGCCGAAGCAGTACAACTGAATAGTGATCCAATCAAGATCATATGCGGAATTCGTCCAGTGGTAGGGCAACAGCTTCCAAACCTGAAAACGTGGGTTCGATTCCTACATTCCGCGCGATGGTCTTTCACCGGGCGAGATGTTGCACAGTGTAGGTACTGCAGCATCCGTTGACCAGCGCCGTCAGCCGAAACTACATGGAAGCTGACAATGCATCCACCGCGTAACTCGTAAAGCTAGCGGGTTTACGCATGGCGAAAGCGTGGAGCAACCGGTGATATTGGGGGTGCGGCGACGTTGGAGTGTCGCGGCAGGCTGTAACCCTGTTGCCTTTGGCTTAGGGGGTTCGAATCCCTCCACCCTCACTTGGATAGGTGCGTAGTTCGAGGATACTTCGTGCAAACACTGTAGGTTGCGGGTTCGAGTCCCGTCAGTCTCCATTGCGGGGGCTGTAGCTCAATGGCAGAGCGGCGGTCAAAAAGAACCTCGTGCGATTTTATATCTATCCAGCACTTCAAGCCCTAGGCGCGAGCGATAAACCAACTAGCCTAGGCCAGCACGCCGGACACCCTAACTGGTGGGCGCTGAGTCTGTGGGTTGTTCTGGGTTGATCACCAGGGTCCACATTCCAAGTCCGGCAACAAACTTCCGCATCGACAGGTGCGAAGGGGTAGGATACTTCTTTCTCAGACAAAGATGCAGCCTCCGGGCTGCATACCCTCCTACTCCGCCTTATATCTGTCGGCCACATCAAAAGATAGTGCTAGACTGACTCTCGTCAGGTCCTGGTGTGAAGGATC
>Ga0164242_10000904_pt1 | contig 35232 bp, 26 predicted proteins | sample OricomgcompostMG_FD_108783 | JGI IMG/M metagenome (GOLD analysis project Ga0164242, IMG submission 108783) | Miracle-Growth compost microbial communities from Emeryville, California, USA - Original compost - Miracle growth compost (MG) ... | reverse complement strand
GCACCAACCGGTTGCTGCACTTCAAGAAGACCACGGCGACGCTCGATCTTGATGCGGCACCAACAGCAGCCGTCCTGAAGCTGCTGACTGGCGCGACGGTGCGGCTGGCCGAGCTGTTCCCCGAGGCGGTCGCGTTCGCCAAAGCGCAGAAGGCGTGCGCGGCGCTGTTCCGCAAGCAGCGCGAGGCCGTCGAGGAGTACGGCGTCTCAGTCACCTACTTGGCCGTGTGCTTCGCGACATGGAACCCGGAAGCCAACCAGCAACTTGTGGCCGACGAGGTCAACGAGCTCGGCGACAAGGCCACAGTGCGCCGCAGCGGCGCGGTGCCCAACGCGCCGGTACTTCTTCGGCCCGCTCAGCTGGAGCGCAAACGTGCCACGCAGGACAGCTGGGAGATCACGCTCGTCGACGATTTCCAAGCCAACGGCGTGCTCCTGCACGTGGTCGACTTCGACGCCGAACGCTTGGATGACGAGGAGATCGTTCAAACCGCCGACGGCATCGAAACCGCAACTGATGCCATTTCCTTGCAGGCCGCGATCGACGAGGTTGCGGACAAGGTCGAGCGCGACTGCGCCGACATCGCCGGATTCCACGTCGACACCTCTCTGGTGATCGGCTCCTTCTCGTACCAGAAGCAGCCAATGGTCAACGACGTCCAGGATGTCGACGCCCTGGGCTCCTCGGACCTCGTTGCCGCACTTGCCGGCGACCTCGCCGCAGCCGAACGCGTTAGAGCAACGGCCAGCAGCATCGAGATCGACGAGAGCACTCCCGACTACCAGCCAGTGGATTCGGAATACCTGGTGTTGGATGCCGATGCCAGCCAGTCGTACGTCGTCAACGCGGCGCTCGCCGGGCGCAACCTGGTCGTTCAGGGTCCACCCGGGACCGGCAAGAGCCAGACGATCGCGAACATGATCGCCGCGCTCGTGGCATCAGGGAAGCACGTCCTGTTCGTCGCGCAAAAGCGGGCGGCCATCACCGCTGTCCTGGACCGTTTGGACAATGTCGGACTCTCGCACGCGCTGTTGGATCTGTTCGCAGCCGACGGCTCCCGCCGCTTCGTGGCCGAGCAGATCCGCAATGCACTGGAACGACAGCAGCAGATCGCGAATCCGGACGTGTCGGCGCTGCACTTCCAGCTCACGCAGGCGCGCGACCGGCTTGTGAAATACAACGACGCGCTCTACCGCCCCGAGCACGGGTGGCGGACCAGCATTCACCAGCTGCGCGTTGATTCGGCGGCGATCCCGGCTCCCGCTCATACCGGCTACCGCCTCCCTGCCGCGGTCTTCGCCGAGTGGCAGCCAACAGACCTGGACCGGCACGCTGCGGCCCTGGAGGAACTCAGCGGCCTCGGCGCGCTCGCCCCCGACTGGTCCACGGCTCCTGGCTGGCGTGCCGACGCGCTGGATGGCGCGGATGACCTCGCACGCCGCCGCGAACAGGCGATCCGGCTGCAAACGGTCACTCTCCCCACGCTGCTGCAGCAGTTGAACGTCCAGGCGCACACGGCCGGCTTCCCACAGCCTGGGAACTGGGACGATGCGCGCGCCCTCGCACAGATCCATGAAGCCGCCGCTCAGACGGAGGCGATCTCGCCAGAGCTGCTTGCTGCAGCGGATCTCGAGGCGATGCTCGCGGCGGTGAGCAAGGAAGATCGCAAGTCCCTTCCGAAGTTCGGATGGGGCGAGCGTCGGCGTGCCAGGAAGCACGCCGATCAGCTGCTGAGCGCCGTCGCCCGCGCCGAACGCGCGGACGTGCTGCGCCGTGCGCACTGGACGCGCCAGGTCTGGAGAGGCGCCCAGCCGCCGCGACCCGCTGCCAACGTGGCAGACACCATCGACCTGCTGCTCGAAACCCAGCAGCAGATCAGCGACCTGGACCGGGCCGCACAGGGACTGCACCTGACGGATCAGCCGCTGCTCGCGCTTCCCGGCGCGGTAGCGCAATTGGCCGCCGACCCCCGCGGAGCGCAGAAGATCCGCGCCAGCGACCTCGAGACGAGCCTGCGGGCCGCGGGCGTCGGCGGTGTGGTGGACATGCTCCGCGCCCACTTCGCCTCCGGGAAGGAACTCGGCGCGACCGCCGAACAAGTGCTCCGGTGGGTCGCGATCCGCTCTGTCCTCGAATCCGCGGAACTCACCTCCCGCGACGTCGCCGGCATCCGCGGCGCGGATCTTGACCAGGCCACCGCGCAGTTCCGCAGCGCCGACGTGACTCACCTGAAGGCGAACGCGGCGCGGGTGCGGCGGCGGGCGGCCGAGCACCTGAAGCTCGCCTTCGATCGCTACCCCGAGCAGCACATGGACATCAAGAAGGAAGTGACACGAAAGCGGAACTTCCGCCCTGTTCGCCGCCTGTTGCAGGATGATCCCGAGCTGCTCCTGGCGACGAAGCCGGTGTGGGCGATGAGCCCGCTGCAGGTCTCCCGTCTGCTTCCGGCTCAACCGGTGTTCGATGTGGTGATCTTCGACGAAGCCAGCCAGGTGAAGCCCGCCGATGCGATCCCTGCCCTCATCCGCGGCCGCCAGGCCGTGGTGGCGGGAGACAGCCGTCAGCTGCCTCCGACGGAGTTCTTCACCAAGCTCCTGGAGGACGAAGAAGAGGACGAGCCCGATGACAGCGTCGACATCGCAGAGCAGACCGGCGCGGAGCCGGCCGAACCGCGCCGGGTCGGCGCAAGCCTCACCCGCGACGCCGAAAGCATCCTATTCGCCATGGACCGTCTACTGGCCGGGCAGTCGCGCAGCCTGGAGTGGCACTACCGTTCCCGCGACGAGCGCCTCATCGCCGTCTCCAACCAGCACGTCTACGCGGGCACGCTGACGACATTCCCGGCGGCGGACGCCACAGACACGATCCGGCACGTCCAAGTCGAGAACAGCCCGGGCATCGGGGGCGGAACGAACAGCCCTGACCTCGAAGTCAAGAAGGTCGTCGAGCTTGTCCGGGAACACGTCATGAGCCGGCCCGACGAGAGCATCGGTGTCATCGCGTTCGGAATCAAGCACGAAGACCGCATCGAAGCAGCTCTCGACCAGGCCATGCGCGAGGACCCCGCCTTCGAACAAGCGGTGAACAGCCAGGACCGCGAGCCTCTGTTCGTCAAAGCCATCGAGCGCGTCCAGGGCGACGAGCGCGACGCGATCATCCTCTCCGTCGGTTACGGCAATGGCTCTGACGGCAAGATGCGCCGCTACTGGGGCCCGCTACTGCAAGAAGGTGGCGACCGGCGACTGAACGTGGCGATCAGCCGGGCGAAGAAGCGCATGACTCTGGTCACCAGCTTCTCCCGCGATGACGTCCCCGCCGACGGCCATCCCTCCGCCGGCTACCGGCTGATGTACCACTTCCTGCGCTTCATGTCCTCCGCCGGAAAAGACCTCACCGACGGCCCGAGCTCCGCCTACCCGCTGAACGCGTTCGAGCTTGACATCAAGACCCGCCTCGAGCAGGCCGGCCTTGCCCTGGACTGCCAGGTCGGTGTTGGCGGCTACCGGCTTGACTTCGCCGTACGTCATCCGCAGTATCCCGGGCGCCACGTCCTCGCCATCGAAGCCGACGGCGCCTCCTATCACTCCGGCCACACCGCACGGGAACGCGACCGCCTCAGGCAGACCCTCCTGGAGGACCGCGGCTGGCGGTTCCACCGCATCTGGAGCACGGACTGGTTCAACAACGCCGACGCGGAGATCGCCAGGACGGTCACGGCATACCAGGCCGCTCTCGCCGCCGACACCAGCCACGCACCGGCCAGCACGTCTGACGCCGACACGTGGAATGCAGGAACGCTCACGCGCAAACTCTCGCGTCCGCGGATACCCCGCTACAGCACGATCACCGACTACACCCAGTCGCAGCTCGTCGACATCGTCAGGTACGTGCGCTCAGACGAAATCCTGCGATCTGCTGAAGAAGAGCAGCGCCTGGTGTTAGCCGAGCTGGGATTCAGCAAGCTGGGGTCCCGGATCGCCGCGGCGATTGCGAGCGCCCAGCAGGCACTGGACCGCGCACCCGCGCGACGATAACGCGCGCGGCGCCTTCGGCGGCCGCCGCGCCCAGTCGGCTATCGGGAGCGCTTGCCAGGGTGAGCGCCCGAACTCGTCGATGCTTGTGACAAGTCCAGAAGCGATGAGACATCACACGGGTCGAAGCTCCGAAGGCTCTAGTCGTGGAATCAAGACCGCGGGAAGTCTCTTGCTCCTCGGAGCGCGGTCCGGCTCGGCCAGGCGTGCGCTACTTCTGGGAATCCACGAAGCCGGAGGGCTACGCCGGAGAATCCTGCGGATCGGATTTACGCGTGACCTTGCCTTCACCCTCTGTGATCACGCCGGCACTGGAAAGCAATCGGTCCAGACGACTCGCTTCGGCTGCAAGTGACTCTATTCGCGCCTGGGGCGCATCGACATCGGTCGTGAGATCTGCGTCGCGAGAGTCGGCGGACACGTTCTTGACGATATGGAGCCGCTCGAGCTCGCGCCGTAGAGCTCCGAGCTCGCGAAGCGTGTTCAAGACTTCGATGTCTGCTCGTTCCGCAGCAAGTGCGGGGCGGTAGTAGCTGGCCGGTGTCGCGGAGAGCCACGAGTCAAACTCCGCGGCGGTCATTTCGCTGAAATCCGCGCTGAGGTTTGGGAGGTCCAGCGCTGCGTCCGGTCTGGCGATCGGCGCCAGCAGAAGGCTGGGTGGGACGCCGAGGGTGCGGGCAATGTTCAGCAACTGGCTGACGCTGATATCTGCCTTCCTGCCTGACTCGATGTTCTCGAGAATCGCCGCCGTGATCCTTCCGTTCGGAATCGCGTCTGCGAGTTCGCGCGTTGTCCGGTAGCCCCGTTCGCGGCGGGCCAGCTTGATGCGCGCCCCAATGGTTGCCTCGGCTCGGAAATTCGTCATTTCGACAGGCTAATGCGAAACCGGTTGTCAAAACAGAGATTGAGCACTACTGTCATTTCGACAACTCCATCGCTCGGTGGTTGTCAAACAGGAGGGGACGCTCGAATGATCGCAAACGACCGCGTGAATCACGTCCGCGTACTCGGCGAGGACGAGATCGCGGAGACGGATGAACCTCTTGGCGGCAGCTACGTCATCCCCATCGACCCGATGGAAGGGCTCGGCTGTGACTCGTGCGAATGAACTCGCGACCGACACGGGCGTGGCATCCCTCGTCTACCCCCGCACGGGGGTTACTTTCCGAATCGTGAAGAGGCAGATCCTGGCCCTCTTTGTTACGCCGCTCCACTCCCCGGCCGAGCCAGAGCGGCGGTGAGTCGACGTGACTGAGACTCAACTGACACAGGGTCGCGGTCACCCCCTCGCTCCAGCTTCTCGGCGGTCTGTGCCGTCGCGCACGGATACGTCATGCGGGGAGGTCCGCGCCGGCGCCGCACCAGACGCGAAGCTCAACGAGCTGCTTCGCGAAGTCGACAGCATGCGTCCCTTCGTTCGGTACCGGCTCCGCGGCCGCTTCAACGATGTCGACACCGTGCTTCAGCACGTGCGAGAGGTGGTCTGGCATCGAGCCGCGCGGTATGACGCTCGACGCGGCTCGCCTAACGCTTTCGTGTTCGGCATCACCCGCAACGTTATCCGGAGCACGCTCGGCAGACCGGCTCAGACATCGGACGGTCTGCCAGATGAGATCGAGTCCGACTTGCTCGATCCGCTCACAGCGTTGGTGAGCCGGTTCGATTCCCATCGGTGGATGGCGCTCGTGGCCGACTTCGTCGGCGAAGCCGATTGGACGCTGATCGCCGAACTCGCCCTCTCTGACGGCGCCGCCCAAGAGCTCCTCGCCGGCCGGAGCCTGAGCTCACGTGCGCTGCGCACCGTTCGTGACCGGGTGCGCGACACCGCCTACACCGTGCGGGCCGCTCTCGTTGCGGTCGATGCCGAGGTCCCGCTCACCGGATCGGTGCTCATTCACTGCATCCCCGAGCACGGCGGGCTGCGCGCCGCCGCCGCAATGATCGGCACGGAACCCACGACGGTCGCCGAAAAGCTTCACATCCACGAGGGCACGGCTCGGGCGCGCATCGCCGCCGCGAAGCGGCTCCTCACGATCGCCGATGCGATCCTCCGCCAGGAGGTCGCCGCATGAGTCCGGTCGCCGCGGTCATCGCCGCCCAGGCGGCCAAGCGCCCGAAGACGACGCGCAACCTCCTCATCGCCGCCGCGGTCGCGGTGCTGATCGTCCCTGCGTCGCTCGTCGCGCTCCCAGCCTCGGTGGTGCTGGCCATGGGCAACGGGAGCGGCTCACAGGCATCCCTCGGCGCATGCGTCGGTGACGCGCCCAGCGCGACGTCCACGAAGACGGTTGACGGGTACGGACCCGCCCAGCTCACGATCGCGGCCACGATCGTCTCCGTCGGCCAGCAGCTGAACGTGCCACCGCAAGGGCAGCTGATCGCCCTGATGGTGGCCATGGGCGAATCCGGGCTTCGGAACCTCAACCACGGTGACGCCGTCGACAACACGACCATCGGCGTCTTCCAGCAGGGCGCGGGATACGGCACACGGGCACAGCGGCTGGATCCGGCGCAGGCATCCCGCGCGTTCTATGAACGGATGCTTCGCGTACCGAGCTGGCAGACGACGGCGCCGACGCTCGTCGCCCACAAAGTGCAGGTGAACCGCGACCCGAACCACTACACGAAGTACGTTGCGCCGGCCCGCGCGGTGCTCGCGGCCCTCACCGGTTCAGCCTCGGCCACGTGCCAGACGCCGGCCGACGCGAAGGCCGCGGCCGCGCTGCTCGTCACGGCGATCCACGACGGCAAGCTGAACTTCCTCGACCCGCGCTACGAGCAGCAGGTCGTCGACATGGCCAACGGCACAGCAAAGCCGCAGTGCCGCATCGACGCGCACGTGCTGCAACTCATCGGCGTCGCCGTGCAGTCCTTCCAGCAGGTCGGCGTCAGCGACCTGAATCGGCGTTGCACGGGGGAAACGCCGGGCGCCGGTACCGAGTCGCAGCACTGGAAGGGCAAGGCCGTCGACTTCTACGCCCTCAACCGGCGCGATCTGACTGGCGCCAATGACCTGTCCATCCAGCTGATCCACGCGCTGGATCCCTACGCCCCGCGTGGCTCGGAGCTCGGCCAGAAAACCTGCCGACTCGACGCCGGCGACGAGGTCACTGGCCTCGTCAACTTCACCGGCGACTTCGCTGACACGTGCAATCACCTGCACGTCCAAGTGCCCTGACCAACGAATTTCCGAAATGCGCGCCAAATCCGCTCTCCGTGTGCAACGTGCAGGTGAAGGGGCGCATGCGAAAGGGGTGAACCTCATGATCAAGAAACTGATCGCCGTCGCCGCACTCGCCCTGTGCCTGGCACTCGCCGGGTGCGTCGCCTCGGCGCACGCACAAGACCAGGCATCCAAGCCGCTCGTCACGATCGACCCGATCAGCCCATCGCCGACGCCGTCGGACATCGCTCCGGCGGCAACCGGGATCGTCGACACCGTGCTCGTCGACGTCTACCCGGGCGTGACCTTCAAAGCCGCGCATGGCTGCGGATGCACCGTGCCCGGCTCGAAGCAGGAGATGTTCCCCGCCGGCACCCCGGCGGTGCTGGTGAAGATCACGCTGACCGGCAAGTGGAAGCCCTCGCAGGGCGACCAAACCACGCAGGACGTGACCGGGCTGAACCTCGGCAACACCAAGTTCGACGGTCGCCCTGAGCGCGCGGTGCTCGATACCGCCGACGGCCCCGCTGCTGCGGCTGCGGCAGGACTGCCGTGGCTGCCCGACGGCCTCTTCGCCGATCACCGCGACTGGACTATTCCGAACGACCAGGGTCGCTCGTTCGCCGCCGTCTGGTATCTGCCGCCGGGTGTTGACCGGCTGTTGCTCACGGTGGACGTCCCCTCCGAGGGGATGCCCAACGACTTGATCGTGCCGCTTCCGGCGGACGCAGTCCGGGCCTCCAACCCGGGTGGGGAATAGAAGGGGATGTACGAATCATGAATGCGCTGAACGAAGCCGTGGCCACCGTGCACGCCCGCACGGTCACCTACCTTTCCGTCTCGAATCCGACCCCGGACTTCTCCGGGCCCGGCGTCGGGGCGCTGCAGACGGTCGCGAACGTGGTGTTCGCGATCGTGCTCACCCTCGCCGTGATCGGCGGGCTGATTGCCGCCGGGTGCATCGTCATCGGCCACGTCTCGAGCAACGGGCGCGTGCAGAAGATGGGCATCGTCGGGCTCATCAGCTGCGTCGCCGGGGTCGCCGTCGCCGGCGGCATCGCGGGCCTCATCAACTGGGGCCAGTCCCTCAACGTGGTGTAGCGATGCTCTCGTCCGCTGTTGCTGTTCTCGCCGCCAGCACACAACCGTGGTCGCCCGACTACGGCTGCGGCTTCGCCGATGTCGGATGCCAGGCGAACCAGACCGTCGCCGGGTTCATGGCGTCGACCATCCGCAACCTCGGCGACTTCATCGCGACGCTGATCTCGTCGGCGTTCGACACGACCATCGACCCCGCCAGCTGGGGCGTGGCCCACTCGCAGTTCCTGTTCTGGATGGCGGTAACGGCGCCGGTGATCCTGATCATCGCGCTCGTGCAGATCGGGATCGCGATGATCCTGCAGGACTGGCACCGCATGGGCCGCGCCGCGGGCGGCGCCGCGCTCGCGATCCCGTTCGCGGCGATCTGCGTGTGGGCGATGCAGCAGTTCTCGACCGTCACCGACGGCGTGACAAGCACCCTGACGACAAGCGTTCAGGGCGGCAGCCTCGCCGACGGCCTGCTGCGGGTCGTCGGCATCGTCGACGTTCGCGGTGACGTCGAGGGCGCCGTGATGTCCAGCTCGCAGTTCAGCAAGGACAGCGTGATCTACACACTCGCCTCGCAGGGCGCCGCGGCGCAGAACGCGATCGGCGAATACGTCATGGCCCTGCTTCTCGTCGGCGTCATGATGATCGCTGCTCTTTTCCTTTTCATCGCCATGGCGATCCGCGAATTCGGCCTGCTCGCGCTCGCCGCGATGGCGCCGATCGGCCTCATGATGATCGGCCAGCCGAAGCTCACCGCCTGGGCGAACAAGTGGATGAGCGTGACCACCGGGCTGCTCATCGCCAAACCCCTCGCGGCCGGCATCGTGCTACTGGCCGTCGAGCTCACCAAGTCGAGTGCCAGCATCGCGGTCATTCTCATCGCCTCAGGCGCCGTCGTCGGGGCATCCTTCTCGCCTCTGTGGGCGACACGCCTGGTCTCGTTCGCCGGCACCGAAGTCGGCACCGCCCTGCACCGCCGTCCCTCGGTGCGCGACCAGGTGTCGCGCGCCGGAACCGCGGCCGCCCCCGCACGCGGAGCCGTGCGCCTCATCACCCTCGGGAAGTGAAAACATGACCACCTTCGCCGCAGACCAGATCCTGTCTGAAGAAGGCGCCCCGCGCGTCCGCTTCGCCGCCCGCGAGCGCCGCGGCGCGCTCCTGGGCCTTTCCTTCCTGCAGCTGATGGTGATCGGCGCCGCCGTCGCCATCCTGCTGATCAGCCTGTTCGTCGACGTGAACGCGATCTGGGTGCTGCTTCCCATCTGCACCGTGATCTGCTTCTTCGCCGTCGCGACCTATCGGCGCGAGCCCATCCTCGTCATCGCGTCCCAAGCGCTTCGATATGGGCTGCGGTCGACCGCTGGTCAGACGAAGTTCCGCCGCGACGTGTGGTTGCGCGTCAGCGTCGCCTCGCTCAACGTCGGGCACGCCGCGCAAGCTGCGGCCGCCCCGATCGTTGCCTCGCGATTCCTGCTGCCCGGTGCGCTCGGCGACGTGCAGATCGTGCAGATCCCGGGCGCGGGCGCCTTCATCTACAACGCACGTGGCCGGCTGGCATCCGTCACCGTCAGAGTCGGGTCACGCGCCTGGGCGCTGCGCGACAAGGGCACGCAAGAGGGCGCATACGACGGCTTCGTCGAGTGGCTGAGCTCGCTCGAGAACCTTCCCGGGCTGCGTGAGACCTCGATCCGCATCCGCGTCGACCGCGCCGCCTCGACCGAACTGCGCGACTACCTCGTCGACCGCGAGTACGAGAACCAGCCGCAGGTGAGCGCCGAGCTGCGGCACGAGTACTGGACCCTCACGCAGGCGGCTTCCAAGAGCTCGATGGGCTTCGCCAACTACGTCACCCTCACCTTCGACACCGGCATCCTCAACGCCGCGATCCGCGACGCCGGGCGCGGGCTCACGGGCCTCGCCGCCGTGCTCAAGGAGCGCGTCGCCGGCATCGAGACTGCCATGGAGCACGCACGACTCACCCCAGCCGGCTGGCTCGACTCGGATGAGCTCGACGAACTGCTCGCCGCCGCCTCCGACCCGATCGCCGCGGCCTCGCGCCGCGCGGGCAGCCCGAATCAGGCATCCCACCCGCACCAGTCGCCGCCACCCGTGATGGGCATCGACGAGACGTGGGATGCGCTGCGCGTCGACGAATCGTGGCACCAGACGCTGTGGGTGGCCGAGTGGCCGCGCACCGACGTGCGCACCGGATTCCTCGAACCGCTGCTCTACGCCGGCGACGCCACCCGCGTCATCACCCTGCAGGTGCGACCGATCCCGACGCACACCGCGCTCGCACAGCTGAACCGCGCGCAGTCAGACATGGAGACTGCGGCGACAATTCGGCTGAAACTGCAGTCGCGGATCCCGCTGACCCACATCCGCGAAGAGGAGAACCTCGCGATCCGCGAGCACGACCTCGTCGACGGCTTCGGCGACGTGGAGTTCCGCGGCTTCATCACGCTGTCGGCTGAGTCCCGCGACGGGCTCGCCAAGGCGCGCACCGACATCGAGCAGGCCTCGCACCCGGCGCGGCTCATGCTCGCGACGTTGTCCGGGCAGCAGGCGGCTGGGTTCGTCACGTCGGCGCTGCCAGTGCCGCTCGAGGGGGAATAGGAGATGAAGCAGGCGAGCGTGATCGGCCGGGTTCCGGCTGATAAAAGCGGGCGGATGCCTCAGCGCGCTGCCACGTCAGAGAACGAACACGGCGGGTCGAACTGGAAACTGCAGACGCCCGAGCTTCCGGCATCGAAGATGCCCGCGTGGGGGTGGAAGCACCAGCACAACTTGCGAGGTCCGCTGCGCGCTGCGCCACCCGCCCACCACACCTCGTCGAAGGTGCTCGGCGGCGCATACCCGTTCCTCGCCGAAACCGGCGACATCCTCACCGGGGCGTACATCGGCGAGAACCAGCTCTCGCGCGCGCCGTTCTGCTTCGACCCGTGGGACGCATACTCGGCTGAAGCCGTGCGCTCCCACTCGGTGGCGATCATCGGAGTGAAGGGCACGGGGAAATCAATGCTCGCGAAGTCCTGGTCGTCGCGGCTGGCACGGCTGGGCCGGAAGATCGCCGTGCCGCACGACCCGAACGGCGAATGGGTGCGCGTGGCCGAGTACGTCGGCGGCACGTCTATCAGTGTTGGCCCCGGCAAGGCTGCCCGGATCAACCTGCTGGACGAAGGCCCGCGCGACCCGTCGTTCTCGAACGAGGACTGGAACCAGAACGTCCTGCAGTACCGCCGCGCCACCGTGAAGACCATCATCCGGCGGCTGCGCGAGGGCGGGAACTTCGAGCCGATCGAGCACACCGCCCTCGACATGGCGCTCGACGCCCTGCGCGGCAACTCGATCGTCACGATCACGCAGGTCTTCGCGCGCCTCGCCGATCCGGATGCCAAACTCCCGCCCGAGGTGGCCGACGCCGGGCGGCGGCTCGCGCACACACTGCGCCGCCTGGTCTCGGGCGACCTCACCGGGTTCTTCGACGGGCCGTCGACGGTCGCCTTCGATGCATCCGCCCCGATGATGGTTGTCGACACGTCGGCGCTCAAAGGCGCTTCCCCTGAGGCGCAGGCGCTTGCCCGGCTCGCCACGGCGAACTGGATCCGCCGTGCGAACCGCGGAGCGAACCGGGAGGCCCGGGTGATCGTCCACGAGGAGGCCGCCGTCGAGTTGCTGAACGACGTCTCTGGCGGCGACGGCCTCGCCGACCGCGTTGAAGACGAGAAGGTCGCGCGCCACCTCGGGACGAGCAACTGGTACCTGCTGCACCGTGTCGCCGACCTCGACGCACTCGGCGACCGCAACAGCGCCCTGCACTCCCGAGCCCTTGGACTGCTCGCCGACTGCGAGACGCGCATCTCCTACGCGCAGCACGCCGGCGAGATTCCGCGCTCGCACGAGGTCCTCGGCTGGAACGACACTCAGGCGGACCTCGTGCGCAAGCTCCACAAGGGCGAGGGCCTCTGGCAGATCGGCCAGGACCGTGTCGCGAAGGTGCGCAACATCTGCACCGACTACGAGCTCGGCGTCTTCCGCACCGACGCGCTCGGCGGCGCGCGGCCGTGAGAGCCCGACCATGAACAGCAAGCAGTCCTCGCAGTGGACGACGATCGCCGTTTACGGGATCTTTGGGGTCGTTGTTGCCGGCGGGCTGGCCACGCTGATCGGCGCAGCTGCGATCCGGTTCGTCTGCGGAACCGGCGGCAGACCGAGCAGCGTCTTCGCCGGGCTGCAGCTCGCGATCAGCGGCAGCGCGGCCGGCTACGCAGGCGTGAACGGATGCCACATTCCGGTCATGTCGGTCAGAGTGCTCGACCTACTTGCGCTCGCGCTGATCATCGCGGCGGCTGTCGCGGTTGCCGTGTGGTGGTTCCGCTTCCAGCAGTCGGACCGGCACTTCATCCACGAGCTACGAATGCGCGATGGGCTCGCCAAGGCCGGCGAGATCCGCCGGCACGCCTCGGCACGCACCGCGCTGCGCCGAGCAAAGACGCTGCGCCCGTCGCTCGCGAACCCGACACCGGCATCCGTCGGCTGGAAGGTCGGCAGCTCGCACGGCCACGACGTGTACGTGTCCATCGAGGACTCCGTCGTCGTCGAAGGCGCGCCCCGGTCGGGCAAGGGCTACCGCTTCATCATCAACGCGATCCTCGACTGGGACGGCCCACTGATCACCACCTCGACCCGCAACGACAACCTCTCCGCGACGATGCGCGCCCGCGAACGGCTCGGCGAAGTGACGGTCTTCGACCCGCAAGAGCTGTCAGGCATCCGCTCGTCTCTGCGAATCTCGCCCGTGACGGGCTGCGAGGATCCCCTGGTTGCCGACCAGCGCGGTCACGCGATCGTCGCGGGCACCGCGCTCGGCGAGTCCAAGACGAACCAGGAATGGGCGCACGTCGCATCCTCTGTGCTTTCTCGGCTTCTGCACGCGGCCGCGGTCTCGGGTCGCGGCGCCGAGGCGCTCGCCCGCTGGGGATCCAACCCGCGACTCGCGCTCGAGGCGGTCAGCGTGCTGTCGAGCCAGGGCACCCCTGGGTGGGCGGAGGATCTCGACGCGATCATCAACGGCGACGAGAAGCTGCTCGCCTCCTCCTGGTTCGGCGTCTCGGGCGCCGTCCGCCCGCTGGCGATCCCCGCGATCCGCCGCGCCATGACGCCGGGCCCCGGCGAGCACTTCGACGCCGACCGATTCCTCACGGCGCCCAACAGCCTTTACCTCGTGGGCACCGGCTCCGGCGCGGGATCCGTCGGCGGCTTCCTCGGCGCGGTCCTCGACGACGTGGTCGAGACCGCGCGCCGCAAGGCCCTCGCCTCGCCCGGGTCGCGCCTCGACCTGCCGCTGGCGCTCATCCTGGATGAGATCGCGAACATGTTCTCCTGGCCGGCGCTGCCGCGCATCATGGCCGACGGCGGTGGTCAGGGCATCTCCACCGTGGTCGTTTTGCAGGCGCTCTCGCAGGCAGAGACCGCCTGGTCGAAAGCCGAGGCCGACACCATCTGGTCCGCGGCCACCGCGAAGCTCCTGCTCGGCGGCGCCAGCGACGTCGACCATCTGCGCGACGTCGAATCGCTACTCGGTACCCGTCGCATCCGCGATACCGGTCACTCCTACAACGACTCGGGCTCGTCGACGAGCGTGCGCAACGAGAAGGTGCCGGTGATGTCGGTCGACGAGATTCGACGGATGCCTGAGCCAGTCGGCCTGCTCGCGTACCGCACCCGGCGAGGCATCCTGCTCGATCTGCGCGGCTGGACCGACCGACGCGACGCGGCCGACATCGCTTCGGCCAAGAAAGCCACGGAACACGACCAGCAGAGCGTCTTCGCCGAGCAGTACCGGGAGTCCGTCAGCCGGCGGCGTGCTGCCGAGGAGCGTAGCTGATGTCGAACCGGCGCCGGCCCGCATGGGACAACCGCTACCGCACCCGGTACCTGCACTCGCCGGCCTGGTTCGCACGCCGCGATCGGTGGTTCATCGACGAGGCGCACCGCAACGGCGTCGTGCGCTGCGCCCTCTGCCTCGGCGCCGGGACGTCGCGCACCCTCGAGTTGCACCACTTGGACTATCACGGCGTCATGCAGACGCCGTTCGGCTGGCGAGCCCATGAGCGGCACAAGGACCTCACGGCTCTGCACCCGCGCTGCCATGAATCCGTTCACCAGCTGATCGACCGCGATCGTGCGCTGTCTGGGCTCGTGTCGCGCCGCGCGGCGTCGGCCGAGGCGATCGCGCGCCTGCGGACCAAGATCGTGCGCTTCGTCGAGGTTCCGGAGACGCCGTGAACGAGGGCGAGATGCCCGACGAGATGCCGTTTGAAGAAATCCTTCAGTCGCTGCCGCCGGGTTGGGATGACACCGCCAGCAGGCGAGAACCGGGGATGCTCGGCATCAACGTCGTCAACTGGCGCACGCTCGAGGACGAGAAGGCGCCCGAGGTGTGGACCGAACTCGGCGAATGGGTCTCCTGGTTCATCCAACGGTATCGACTGCCCGCGCGGAAGATCCCGCCGTGCTGGTACCGGCACGGCGCTCTCGTCGAGGAGCTCTCGGCGCTGCACACGGCGTGGCTGGTGTCGTTCGACAGTCTCGATGCCGGCTACGGGCCGATCGGCTTCCACGAGCGCCTTGCCGCTGCGCTGCCGCGGCTCGCGAGCTGGTACAGCGGCGAGTGCCACGACGGGCACACCGAACTGCCGCACGCCGCCGAAAGCGCCCCACCGCAGGAATGGGCTGACTGGATCGGCCTGACCCATGCGAGATGACCGGATGCGCGCCATTTCGGGGCCGAAATCGTGGGAGCTGTGCAACGTGCAGGTAGAGGCGGCCCGAATAGACGGACTGCAACATCTGGAAGGAAGAAAGCGATGAGCACACGCGTACCCATCACCATCGAAGGCAACCTCGTGGCCGACCCGACATTCGGCGAGTCCGCCAACGGCACGAAGTTCGCCAAGTTCACCGTGGCCGTCACCGACCGCAAACTCGAAGCCGGCAAGTGGGTCGCCGGCGACACCCAGTTCCACCGCACGACCGCCTTCGGACGCACCGCGGAGAACGTTAAGGCGAGCCTCGCCAAGGGCGATGCCGTTCTTGTCAGCGGCCACCTCGAGTTCCACCACTGGACCGACGAAAGCAGCGGCGAGAACCGGTCGGCGACGGCGGTCTTCGCCGACGCCATTGGGCCATCGTTGCGCTACAACCGCGTGGAGATCGAGCGTCGGCCGAAGGCGGAAGGGCCGGATGCCTCGGCAACCGGACCTGCAGTTGAGCAGTCGCCGTCTGCCGGCGCATCGGTATCCGTCGCATGACTGGTCGGCAGCGGGGTCGGCGAGCCCGGCCCCGCTGTCGGCCCGTATCGGGAGGAACGGAGTCATGCGAGAAGACGATGAGCGTCCCGGTGTTCTGAACGATGCCGACGCAGCGTACGAGGCGATTCGCGCGCTCAACCACGCGACAATCTGGGGCGGCGGCACCCCAGCCCCGACAATTTATGCCGTGCTCGGGAACCTCAAGACGGCGCTCGGATACGGCGCCCAACAGGCACTCAATCAGCTGGGCGAACGCCTCGTGGACTCGCTGTACGAGTTCGACGTCACGGAAGACGACGGACGGAGCCCGACCGAGAGCGTGTCAGCAGCCCTCGACCACCTGCGCGTCGCGGCACACCTCGCCGAGCAGATCGGCGAGCACCTGTCCGCGGCGCAAAGTGCAATCGCCGGCCAAGGCCACCGCGGTCGGTTCGAAGCCGAGGCGCGCGGTTAGCCATTTGCTGCATCAGCCGGACAAGCGTCGTACCCGGGCTTCAGAAGCGTCTGGTTCGATGTTGTGGATCATGTGCCGCTCCTCTCTAACCTGAGCACGCCGCTGGGACCTCCAGAATCGCCTGTCGGACACGACCGCGTATCACCGCCGAGTCCCCCTTGATGCGACTCGAGGCCCCAGCTGATCTCGCGGTTCGTGCCCCACGACCGGCGGCGTTGAACGCCCCAGGCATGCGTAGGGCGGCACCTAGCATGTGACCGTCCGCGCCGGGCGGTGGACGCTTGACGTTGCGGTGTCGGCTAGTTCTCAGGACGCCGGGCTACCGCCTTGGCAACAGGCTTTCGTGGCCGCCAGTTAACGTCAGTACCGCGCCAAAAGCGGTCACAGTCCGCTTCTATCTCCGATTTCAGCTCTTCCAGTTGGACGTAGGCTGCCTGCTCGGTTTGGCTCAGACCAGGAGACTTCATCCGACTCTTGAGCGCGTCCAGCTTCTCCTGAATCCGGCGGAGGCTGATAGCAGCTGCACTCGTGAAGCCCTTCTGGTAATTGCGGTCACCGTGATCGCGTAGCGCCTCACGAGCCGACTCCTGCATGGCGTCGCCGACGAACTTGCCCATTTGACGTAGACGTTCATCCACTACGGGATCTCCCTCCGATCATGTCCAATTTTGGGTGCTTTGGACGAGAACGACGCTCTGCCGACGCGGCGTAGTAGCGCCTGTGCATGCGTGCTCATGTCGGTCACGTCGTCCGCGAATGGCTCGAACGCGTCACTTGCGCAACGTCAGCAAGTTCCAGAGCGCCAGAGCTATCGGAGGGAGGAGCCACAAGGGTGACGTGCGGAAGCCCACGATCCCGACAATCACGAGCACGAATGCCACAGAGGCCACGACGAGCAGGACGACACTTAGTGGATCCAGTCGCCGGCCTTTACGCTGCGGGCGGCTGCGATGCAACGTCAGCCCGGTCATCTGTGCCTCGCTTCGTTCGGCGTGCCTTAACTACTGTCCACGTCCTCGACGTGCGTCCGTCGACTGTAGTCCGATTCTCGAGAATCGTGACTTCGAAAATGTCGTTCTTGTGGAGAGGCTGGCCCTGATCCAGGCCGTGCAGGAATTCGTCGTCCTCGATGGTAGCAAGCAGCGAACGCTCGCTAGTCTTCACACGCCACTTCTGCCCGGGACGGAAATCGATGCTTTCCAATGTTGCCTCGGCGGTGAAGGTCTCAGTCTCCTCCGTGCTGTCGTCGGGTTCGATGACTGCCTCGCGGTATTCCGCGCGGGTCGCAATCGCTGACGGCACGGCCTTCATGACATCTTCGGTCGACGCCTCGACGGACGCATCACGCAGCTCAAGAGTGTCGGCTTGGTCGCTGAGAGGAGCCAATATCTTGCGCAATGAGCGTCGTGTCTTCTTCGGCATCTCGTTCAACTGCTCCCAGGCGGCGCGTGGAATCTCCTGGACGTCGCCGTCCGCCCAATTGATTTTGACGTTGCCATTGTCCAAGTCGGTCATGTCGGTGACAGTGGTGCCGCGCAGTTTTTTCAAGCCGACATTGATGCCTTTGACGACGGCACCCCCGGCGGAGAGAACCCCTCCCGCCGCGCCTATGGCGTCGCTGGGGTTCTGTAGCGCCCAGTTGACGATGGCTTCGACTTCGAGAATGAACGACCCCTCTTTGACCGGACGTACTCGCACCTCAGGGGGAACCCCATCTCCGAAGAGTCCACGCTTGGCCATGTCGCTCGTAAACTCCACGAGCCCCTGCAGTACCTCAGCGACTTCGTGGGCGTTCACGGAGCGGAGCGTGCCGCCCTCGTCGGCGAAACGTAGTTGCACCACCCCATCGGTTAGTTCGCCCGTCTGCTCGGCGTTGCCCTGATCTGTCATACCGTCCTCTGTTTGTTGCGCAAGGTAACGTTGTGAGGCTATTTCCCGAGCCGGACGCGGTCACGTCCCCTGTGAAGGGGTGGCGGATGTGGGGCCCGTCCTCATGCGGCGGTCCGGGGCCTACTCATCGTCCGTGGCACAGTGCTGAAGCCGTGGGCTGGACGAGACGCGGGTTTTGTTTGCCTGTTGGCGCTCCCACCTTCCGGCATTGGCGAAGTACGGCGTGCTCAGAATCAATGGGATCTCGCGGATCTGCGCGTGGCAGAGGTCTGGAATTCTTCTCACCGATGTTCGGACCTTCGGTGCCTCCCGAGTGGCACCGCTGTCGCAGCGACGACTCAGGAGGCGGCCGCAGCGGTAGCACCATGGACGTGCGTGCTCCCTGGCCAATTGCGAGGACAGTCTTGATGTCTTCGACCAGCTGTTCGCACAGCTACGCGTAGTCGACCGCGACGTCCTGTTTATAAAGGTCGACCACGTCGCCCGTGTGGTTCTTGATCGCAGTGCGCACTTCGGGGCGCTTGAGATCGAGCACCCGCCACTTGTTGCCGTCTTTCACGACAGCCTCGATGCGATGGAACTTCTCGCCGTAACGCTGTGCGTAACGGGCGAGCCCTTGCAACTTGACGAGCGAGTCCTCGAGGTGCTGGCCGTGCGGGTCAACGATCGATGGGCGCACCACGCCGTCGACGCGATTGAAGAAGATGAAGTCCGGATGCATGGAGCGCCAGTCACCCACCGGATCGCGGTAGGCGACGGTCACCGAGTCGACTCCGTTGTGCGACGGATTCCGGTACCAGCCCACCGAGTCCGGCCTCTTCAGCTCGAGCCCCACGATCTCGCGTTCCCATGAATTCAGAGATCCGACGGGAAAGTAGCCGCTCTCGTCGGACATCAGATGCCGCTTCACCAGCGGGGCGTCTTCGAACTCGTCGCTCACGCCTGCGACCTTGAAATCCTCGAGTCGGTTCTTCGGCCGACGAATGTCGCCGGTCTCGGGGTCGGTGGCCAGGGATCGAATCTCGTCGTACTCTTGCTGCCGCTCGTCCGACAGCGCGAGAATCTCGACCCTGTGTTCCGCGAACCACTGGCCAACGAGCTCGTCGGCGTCCCTGTCGATCCTTTCCTTGACTGGTTTCACGGTGGCGAGAGCCGACGCCCGGACGTACGCATTGCGGAGCTCGTCGTCGTCTTCGCCGGCCGCCTCGAGGAGGTGATTCACGTACGACTGCGCGATGTCGGCACCGAACGCACGCTTCGCCTCATCGAATCCGGTACGAATCGCTCTGTCGTCTGCGACGATCACTCGCGTCTCGTAGCGGACGCCCTGCTTGCCTGCGGTTCCGCTGATCGTCTGGACGTGTACCGCCCAGATCTCCTTCACCGCAGCCGCGACTTCGTCAGCGTAGATCACCGCATAACCGTCGAGCAGCGCGTGAACCTTCTTCGTGGCCTCCGCGATCGCACCGGTCCGTAACCCGTCGGCCGACAGCGCCTGCGCCAGAGCGACCAGTCGCTTGACCGGCTTCGACCCACGCTGCGGCACGGTCTGTGTCGGCAGCGCATCGAACGTTGCCCACACGTCATCGCCGATCTCGGGATTCGGCGCGAGTTCGCGGCCGTCAAGCAGCACGCGCCCAGCGCTGATCGGGGGCAGGTCGGCCAGCTGCCCAGTCATGTACTTGACGACGTTCTTAGCGGTCGTCTTGTCGAAGTACGGCAGCAGGCAGTCGACAGCGTTGAGGCTGTCGTTACCAGGAACTCTGCGCGCGAGAGGTGATCGCACCATGCGGCCCAGCAGCTGCGCGATATGGGTCTGGTCCTTCGCGGGCCGATAGCTCACGAGTACTTCAGCGCGCGGACAGTCCCAACCGGTCGAGATTGCTTCCTTTGCAATCAGTACGCGCACCTCGGTCGTCTCCTGAACGCGCTGCGGTTCGATCCAGTCGACCTCCCAGCGACCAAACGTCTCCGCTTTGTTACTCGTCAGTACGTGACGTACGGAGTCAGCAGTGAGCTCAGGAAGCACGCCGTGGATCGCATCAAGCGCGCTTCCGATAGCGTCCGCATCCGGCGTGTTCGGAATCTGCACGACCATTAGCGGCACGACAGTGTCGCTAAGCTTCTCCTTCAGCGAGTACTTCTTCCACCGCGTGGTCGACTCGCGCAGCAGCTTCGCCCCATCCGCGACGAGCGTCGTCGAGAAGTCCCCTGGCTCGTCGGGAATCACGAGCTTCACCGAGTCCTTCACGAGGCCCGACATCTGCACCCGCGCCGGGTCGACCACCACGTCGGGCAGCGCCCGGCGGTCGCCGCGCACTGATGCATCCTTCATCACCTGAGTGAAGCGGCCGATCGTCGCCGAGATGCCGAGCACGATCGGCATCGCGTAGCCGGTCTCGTCACCGGCGACCAGGCGGCGAACGATCGTCTGCCGCTCCGTCGACGCACGCGCGTCGAACCCGCGGTGCGCTTCATCGAGCACGAAGTAGACAGTGAGGTCTTCGTTGTCGATCGTGTTCGCGATCGTCTGCCAGATGTTCCACGCCAGCTCGTCTGGCGGCGCGATGGTACTGAACCCCTCGAACTCGGTGTTGGTCGCGCTCTCGACGTAGCCGCGCGTGAGTAGCGAGTTCTTCGACAGTCGCTGCGTATTGATGAAGTACACGCGGCCCGGCTGCAACTCTCGGATCGCGAACGGCGGACGCACGGTCACGAGACGGTCGGCGGTGAGCTTTTCGGATGCCTGCATCAGCCGGAACCGCGACTGATCGTTGAGATTCGGCGAGTCGGAGAACCAGATCACGACGGCACCAGGGTCCGCATTGAAGTCGAACCGGTCCGACCCGAAGAACAGCCCCTCGATCACGGCAGCCGCCATGACGGTCTTACCGGCCCCGGTGGGCGCGGTGAGGGCGACGGATGTCGCCTCGGGGTGCACCTCGTCGTGGTATAGCTTCTTCGCCCGGGCGAGCGACGCGAGGAGGTCACTGACCGCTTCAGACTGATAGTCGTTCAGTGTGAACTTCATCGGGCCACCCGCCCGGCCTCAAGTTCGAAATTCCGCAGGTATGCGTCATACAACCGCACGATCTCCACATGCTCCGGCAGCTTGTTCGCCATCGATTCAAACAGTCGGTCCTCGTCAGTGATCACAAACGCGTGAGTTACATCGGATGCCGCGGCAATCGCCTCAACAAAGGCCTCGCTATGGTCGAGATCGCTGATCACGCCATAAACGTCGGCGATGTCCCATCCTCTCGAGATGTCTTCGATACGACGGCCGCGAGAGCCCGCTCGCAGCCAAAGCAATGGCGCAATCTTGTTGAAATCACGATTGGATGCGACCCGAAGAGGTGTCTCGTAAGTGAGAGTGAAGAATTCAACGTTTTCACTAAACCCGTTAGCCATCGGGAACTCGTCGGCGAACTTGTAATCCCCGACGATCGGCTCTCCGCCCGGCGTCCTTCCAATGATCGCGGCACGAATTCGTGGCTTGGTGATGTAGTCACATATCCCGCGTTCCTCCCACTCGGGATCGCCGGGCCGGAGACCACGCCCACGAAGCATGGCGCCCTCGTCGGCCCCCACTTCGTTGTTGGTGACCGAGATCGATGTACGACGTCCACCGTCTTGCTTGTTAAGACGAAAGACCGCGTGCGCAGTCGTGCCGGAGCCGGAGAAGAAGTCCACAATTACCGCATTCGGCTTGTCGGCAACAAAGAACCTAAGACAGTCCTCGACTGCATAAAGACTCTTGGGAAAAGGGAAACGCCGGTCGGGAATCATGCGGCTAAGCAACTTGGTTCCGTGAGACTGAGCGTTATGAGAGGGCCGATCCCACGATGAAGTTGGCATCACAGGACGGCCGGTCGTGTTGACCGCCGTCACTGATCCGTCGCGACGCCGTCCAGTTACCTTCGCGCGACCTTCAGCGATGTCTCGCACCTTGCCGCTGGTCAGGTAGTAGATGCTGTATTTGCCGCGTGACGCGCTGACCCTCACATAGCCCTGATCGTGCAGATCCTTCAACGTGCCCGGCGTCACTCCCCAGACCATCTCAGTTCCGTCAGGTCGGATTGGAAATACGGCGGTACAGCCAGGGATCGCCGGGGCGTCAACCCGTGAAGCTTCAAGAGGCAACGACTTGCCAATGTGCGCTATACGCCCCGACTTGTCATCTACGTAAATCGGATAGAACTGGTCCAGTCGCTTGATCGGCCCGTGACGACGAGAAGTGTCCTCTCGACGCTGGAGCAAATTCCATAAGAGCTCTTCTTCGCTGCCGGTCCATTCGGGTGAGATACGGGCGCTTCCCTGCGACACGAAGTAGACGAATTCGTTAGTCCTTGCAAACTCGGTTGCTCGTATAACGCCGGTCGCATTAATAACCGTCGTGATCATCTGTATGCGTGCGGCGGGAAACGTCTGCTCCAACAGTAGGCCCAACCTCGCATATTCTTTCTCATCGATCGAGACGATGAGAACGGAGTCGTGGGGGTTGAGGAGCTCCCTTGCTAGAACGAGGCGTCGTTCTATGAATGCCAGCCACTTCGAATGCCGGTACTGGTCGTCCGACTCGACGTAGTCGTTGTTATACTTCCAGTCGCGGGCCCCCGTGTTGTAGGGCGGATCAATGTAGATAGCATCTACACGGCCCCGGTGTGTGAAAAGTAACGCCTCGAGCGCGTGGAAGTTCTCGGCGTTAATGACCGAGTGGTATGGCTTGTCGCCGCCGCGCTCGACCTTGCCCGTCGACACGAGACCCGGGTAGATGGGATCACGAAACTCTGCCACGACGACCAGCTCTGTCAGTGGGACGGTCTGGCTCGCGGCATCCGTCTGCCCCTGTCGCGACGCGTGCGGCACGATCGTCGCGATCGGCTCGTCGGCTGAACGGTCGATCGACTCGACAACCCACATCACCGAGTTCTCCGCCTTCGGCATCGAACCGCGCGGCGGCAGGACGTGAACCTTGTCGCCGCGGCGCACTGGGCGGCCGGGCAGCTCGACTTCTTCCGGCGTGTGGCGCTCAAAATTGAGGCCGAACGCACGCCGCTCGGACAGCACGTCAACCTCGCGCTGTAAGTCGCGGGCGAGATCAGGCGACTGGTTAGCGACTTGGCGGATCAGATCGTGGATGCGAGCCACTCAGTCTCCTTCTGTGTTTGGTGCAACAACCAGCGTGCCACGCGCGAACGTGGCCAGAATTCGCTGGTGCGTCTGGCGCGGAAGAGTGCGGAAGCCGGGCTCGCCGATCGGAGTTCCGGGACGTGCCGGCGCATCTGAGAGGAGCGTGTCGAGCCCGGGCCGGCTGACCACCAGCAGCCCGTGCGTCGCGCGGGTGCACGTCACCGCGAGGCGACCGAACTGCGAGTTGAAATCGTCGAGTCGCACCGCGCCGGAGAGCGGATGGACTGCGACGGTGATTCCGTTGGTCTGACCCTGCCAGCTGTCGACGGTCGAGCTGACAACATCGTTCTCGAGCAGCTCGTGAGTGGCCGCGAGTCGTTCGACGGAAGCAGCGGCGTCGTCGACGGCCTGGTTGCGTGTGGCGAGCACGGCGATGATCGGGTCGGAGTGAGGTTTGCCGGGCGTCACGATCTCTTCGTCGGTCGTTGGAGAGCCGGAGCCGTCGTATCGGCGCGAGCGGAGCGAGAGACCCGATGCGAGCAACTCGTCGAGGAGCGACTCGACCACGTTCATGAGTGGGACGTCCACATCGGGAGCGTCTGGATCCGGGAGCCCGTCGACCTCGAGAAGCGTGGGAACACCGGACGCCACTTGCGCCCACACCGCGGTCGCAGCCGGAGACATCTCGCCGAATTGGACGACGCGATCGCCGGGAGCGACGACGCAATCTAGGGTCGACCAGTCCGGATAGAACGCACGCCACAGTGCCAGTTGGCCCGTCGTCGGACGCCAGACGGATGGCAACTCTTCGACCCACGTGCGGGCGTCGCCGTTCTCGAATTCGGTGGGCCAGGCGCGGTACGGGTTGTAGCCGGCGTCGCCGCGCCACGGGTTCTGGCCGATCTCAAGCGGTGGGATCTGACCGACGTCGCCGACGCCGACCCAGATCGGAGCGTGTCGCGTGACCTTGTCGAACAGGTAGTGCGCGACCTGCCAGGCCTCATCGACGAACAGCACATCGAACGGTGCGTCGCCATTAGAACCCGGACCCAACGCCTCGGTGAACTGCTTCGGCCAGTGCGAGCCGAGCTTGTGGATCGGAGCGATCACCACCCGCGCGGCATGCGGGATCTCCTTGGTGCTCGTCACCACGACCGCACTGGACTCAACGTCGGGCGGCACTTCGCTGCGCCGCCGGTCAGCCACCAGCAGCACAACCGCTTCTGGACCGTGGGACGGGCGCAGAGCGTTCGCGAGCTCACGAGCGAGCGGATAAGTCTGCTTGTTCGTAAACGCGGTGATCGCGACGCGCTCGACGTCAGGGTGGCCGAGGATGTCGCCGACGAGTCTGCGAAGAACGTACGACTTGCCCGCGCCGGCTGCCGCGCGCAGCAGAAGGCGTTCGATGTCGGCGTCGCCGGAGAGCGCGTCGCGCAGTACGCCGATGGCGGCGTCCGCGATGGCGGCGTTCCCGGCCGCTGCCTGCGCATGGTGCGCGGATTCTGGGGCGACATCGAGAGGAGCGGTGAAGTCGATCGTCACGGTTTCACTCCAGGTCATCCTGGGTCAGTCCGTCGGGCTGCGCGGGTGCCTCTGCGGCGACTGTGTCGGCTGTCTCGTCACCAGCGCCAGTCACATCGAACGCGTCCGCGTCGAGCACCGGCGGCCAGGCCTGCGGATTCAGTTCGCCCGCCTCACGCCGCTGGGCCATCAAGTCGGAGATCTCCGCTTCGCGCACGGTGTGAGGTTTGCAGCACCACTGGTGCCCCGCGGGATCCTGCGCGTACGACTCGGGCAGGCAGTCCGACTTCGGTGCCATCTGCTGGTCCGGTTGGGGCCGCGGGACGTTGATCTGGCCGCCCCGAAACTTCGTCTCAAGCCCGCTGCCACCGCCGTCGACCTGGATCAGCACGAGCTCGTCGCCGACCGAGACGGTCGGAGGAGCGTTGGTCGACCAGACGAAGCGCCCGTGCCCAGCGGGCGCCCCGTCGACGACCTCGGAGAGGGTGCCCGTCACGAGTCCCTTTATGGCCAGATGAGCCCCTGCTACTTTGAACGTCACCGCAGAGCGTTCGACCTCCGCGGCACCGTTGACGTGCAGCAGCGCGACGCGGTCGCCCGCGGAGATCCGCCTCGATCGGATCTCCACGGTGAGTGGACTCAGCGACATTACCGTTGCGCCCGCGAGCTCACGATTGCCGGCATCCCTCGCCTGCTCGTCCGCCCACTGCGGGTTGGTGAACGCGGTCAGGTATGCAGCACACCGTCCGTCAGCCTCGATCACCGGAACCAGCGTGTTGCGCCAGTAGCGCGTGGTGAGACCGAAGCGGATCAGATCGAAAGCTTGCAGAGACCAGCGGCGACGCCAAACTGCTTGCGCCGAGCCTTCGATCGCCCGATAGGCGTCTCGAAGGGTTGATGCGGCGAACCGGTCCAGGATGGCGCGCGCCCGGTCGAGGGTAGCCGTGCGATAGCCCAGAGCGACGCGCACCAGGCGGTCGTATTCCGCGGGGTCGGCCGCAGCGCGGCGACCACCGGTCAGCGCGGCGAAGATCGCGTCGGACGCGTCATTGGACAGACGTGCCCCCGGCGTCTCGGCTTGCGCCTCGATGAGGTCAGCGAACTGACGATGGTCGAGCGGGTCGGCGGCCAGCGTCTCCGCCCAGCCCACGAGGTAGTCGAGACGACCGGCGTTCGAGGCCGGCCCGCCGGGAACGATCAACCCGGCGAGCGTGGATCGGACGTTGACGATGGTCGAGCGCAGAGTGAACGCGCGCGCGCGGTCGTCCTCAAGCAGAAAGGACACACCCAGGCGCTGCTCGGGTGTAAGTGCGACAGGGATCGTCGCAGGCTGCCCGTCGAAGGTCAGGGGTTGACGGCCCTGCGCCACGTCGTGCTCCCACCGCAAGCGCGAAATCTCCACCCCCGCGAGCGTGTCGGCGATCGACGCGAGCACGTCTGCCGTGTCGGCGTCAGGGACGACGAGATGGACAGCAGGCTGCGTGTCGTGCGCCAGCGCGTCAGCCGCAGCCATCGCGGTTTCGAGAGCCTTCCCGACGGCACCGACGACTTGGCGCCGCGTCGCGTCGGACTGGGGCGTGAGGAAGACCTGCTCTGTCCACGCACTCGTTCCCGCCGCGTCGACCGTCTGCACGGCAAGCCCGTGCACACCGAGAGCAGCTGAGTCGGCCTTGACGAGGACGACGTTCACCGTGCCCGGCAGCCCGATCGGATCGACGCGCCTCTGGCCCGTAGCTTCAGCGCGGCCCGACAGCGTCGCTCCGATCTGCGCGACCGTCGACGTGGGGGCGGCATCCGACGGTGCGACACCGGAGCCATCGACCAGGCCCACAAGCAAAGGACGCACGTCAGCCGGCACACCCACTTCGACCAACAGATCCTTCGGATCGCTCGATGTGCGCAGCTCCTGGCGACAGAACGAGAACAGCGAGCATGTGGTGCACGTCGCCGGGTCGAAGGTTGCCTCGAGGTGCGCGACGAACTCCGTGGCGTCGCCGCTCCAGGCCACCAGCTCAGCCTCGGCGCGTTTCTCAGCCAGGCGCATCCTGACCTCTTCCCGGTGATCGGTGAGGTCCTCAGTCACCGCCGTTGGCTGCAGGAACGAGTTCCGGGGCACGGCGAGGACGCCGAAGCGATGGATGGCGAGTCCCTCGGGGAATTCTGCCCACTCAGCGAATGACTCGGCGCCGAACGCCACCTGGATGTAGCCCTTCAGCATCCGCGCGTCGTCAATACGCGAGCGCACCCGCTCGTAGTCCTTCGCGTCACCGACGATGAGCCACGGCGCCGCCTCGCTCTCCGCCGGAGCTACGACAACGAAGTCGGGCAGTACCGGTGTGGCACCGGCCGCCGTGAAGCCCGGGTAGGGCGCCGCAGGCGTGTGGATCAGCGTGGCCGCAGAATGCTGTATCGCCCGATCGCGCGCCTCGACCAGGAGGGCGCGCGTCGCCTCGACGTTCTTGCTCGCGTTCGCGATCGTCACTGCTTTCGGGCGGGGAAGTCCCAGCGCCCCGACGGCCGTCGTCGCGACGCGACTTGCGAACTCGGCGTTACGCACCAGTGCCTCGAACGTCATCGCACGAATCCAGCGCGCCTCGGGGATACGGCCCGAGTCATCCGGCGCGCCGAGAGCGGCCGCAAGAGAGCGCCGCGGTTGGTGAGTGATCAGCGGGTCGGTACCACGAAAGCGCGCGCATGCGGCATGCGCTGACGAGGCCACGGCACCCGAGCCGCCGCCCATTGCGATCGCTGACATCCACCCTCCAACTTGCGACTGTAGCGACGGAGTTCGGATCAATCACGCTTCTTACCCGAACGGGGGTCGCCCGAGATCTCCATTCGCGCCACCCGGTATGTATGGCCAGCCGAGGCCCTGTAGACGACGTCGGGATGAAACCGACCAAGCAGATCTAGTGGGGAAAAAACCCTGTAGCGGCCCGGTGGTGGTGATCAATGACGCCCCAGCACCTCCGAGAGTCAGACTCGTCGCCGAACGCGGCGCTGGGGCCAGCCATGAGTTACACCTAGCGTTGGACTGATTTCCGCGTGCTGCGACGAGGGCGAGCGGGAAGCTCGCTCGGCGTTGCAGGGCGCTCGCATCTCTGATTCGCCAGTCGCTCCGCTTCCCGGTCGCCAGGCAGTCCAGCGAGGTCTATCTGAGATCGCTTCGTTGCCATGTCAATGCGGAGCGTGTGCCCCACCAGGTAGACCGCCTTGATGTCGGCTTCGGCGTCGATAGTGAACATAGCTTGGTCCCTCGCGCGGAAGATGCTCACGCTTCGCTTCGAGTTGCCGACCACGTATTCATTGGTTTGAAACGCAAGGTTGGCGGCAGGAATCGTCTCGCAATCACCGCCTGGTTTGAGTAAGTAAACGCTCGACAGACCGGCGCCGACCGCGTAGTCGGCGTATTCGCGCAGACTGTTGATGTACTGGGCGATTGGCCACTCGTCAACGACTCTGCCCAACCTGTCGATTCGAACCGCTCGCCAGTTGCGAAGCCCGACGTAGACGTTGTCGTCCCGTGCCGAGAACTGCGCAAAGTAGACCCAATCTCCGAGCCATTTTTCAGAGTCCTCGGGCGGCGGCTCCACCTCGCGTCCTTGCCCCATCGCCGAATCTCCAAATGACGCTGTGACAGAGAACTGCATCAGCGACCAGTTCGGCTCCAGGAACCGAACAGGCGCGACTGGCTCGCCAGAAGCCGTGAACCAAAAAAGGCGAGAGCCGACCGAATAGATGACCTCGCCACTTCTCGGGTCCAGGTCAAGATGGCGCACTCGTGCGTACGCTGGGCCCCTCGTGCCAGCCAATACTGAATCGGCTTCGGGATTGCCAGCCAGGGAGAAACCAGGGTGTTCGGTGCTGTCGGCGTCGTGGATGTGCACGTTGAGGCGGCTGTCCAGCACGAGAGCTGACTTGCGCAGCGGGGAAGTGAAGAGTCGCACAAGGTAATACGGAAGCGGTTCGGACGTAATGAGTCGACCTTCGGCGTCAATGACTCTCAGTGGGGTCTCGTAGGTGCCTTCAGAGAGCTTCTTGGGCCTACCGGTAAGCCAAGTTGACAGGCCGACCATGTGCGTTTTCATAACCCCGGGCTGGCGGTCCTCGACAGAGAGCGGTTCGGGATCGGAGGCTTGAACAGCCAACGCGCCATCCAGACGGATAGGGCCCTGGTCCTGCTTTGTGGGATCAGACAGGAAGATGGTCGTCGGCTTGATTGCTTCTCGGCCCTCGCGGAACGGTCGTTGCATGAGATGTGGCTTCTTCGTTGCGGCACCCCATGAGATGACCTTGTCGCCGCCCATGCCGGACTGAGCGATCTCGGAGTTCTTCTCCATCCAGTTGAGAAGCCGATATGCGCGGCGTCTGGTATCGCCGGGGCCGAGGCTGCGCAAGTCTGAGAGCGTCGATGAGCCGGTTCTGGCGAGCTGGACACGATACGCGGCGATCGCCGCCGCGTCATCGCGGAACTGCCCGACTTCCGCGCGGTGATTGAGCCACTTTGCCGCGCTTTCCATGAGGTCGAAGACGTCCTGTGCGTTGTGAAGCGCAGCGATTGCACCTGCATCAAGTTCGAGGAATGGGACCCAGCCATAGCGGAACCATTCCGCTGCGGTGCGCCTGCTGACCGACAAGACGATGTTCAGACCAGCTCTTAGCGCGCCAAGCGCTGGGGTCAGGCGGCCAAGCGCGATGGCCTCGCTCATCTCGCGCTCGGCCGCGTCGCACGCCTGCTTCATGTTCACACTTTGAACGTATCCAGCCAACGGAACGGGATGGCAACGACGCTCACCCCAATTGCGGCGACACGCGCATCCGCTCTAACCGCTCCGGGCGTCGTCGGCGCTGCCGTCGCGACCCTTCAAACTGACTGCGCTCAGAGAATTCAACTCGCAATACGCGTAAGAGCGTCTCGCGAAGAGATAGTCAGAACTCTCCGAATCTAGGCGGGTTCGTCGTAACACATACCTATGGTCAGAAGCAGCTTGACGCAACGCAGATGCCCTGCGGTGTTGTTATCGGGGCGCACACTTAGCTTGTGAACGAGCCTTTTCGACCGATGCCGTACGGGGCTTCCATCCGCGAGGCAGTAGATGTTTGTCGCGGATGGATGGTCTATCTCGGTGCCGCCGACGCGGTCGAAGCGAAGGGAGACGAGCGGCTTGTGTGCGACATCTACAGCGCTACCTATGTCGCTTGGGTCGACAATCGCCGCGGCAACCTCGGTCTCGATGTTGTCGACCGCGCCGCAGCAGCTGCCGCAGCGGATGGCCGCCGGCCGTTGGTCTTTGTGCCCGGCGGCATTCGCCCTGCCGCTCAACAACGAGCCGATGAGTTGGGCGTAGCGCTTCTTCGCTTTGGGCCGTACGACGGCGGCCTCGAGGGTGCAAACGCGCTAGGACGCCAACTTCGTGCCACGGGCATGGAGCCGCGCTGAAGCATTCGGTTCTGAGCTAACTACGTTCGACGCCAGATCGTACGCCCGCCGGGAGAACTGCCGGTTCCACCTGCTGGCTAGGCCTGGCAGCGCGATCGAGTTCGATCTGCGCCGCTGCACGCGAATTCTCCATGGTCTCCTCGATGACCCGCCGCTGCATCGTCTCCACGAGCTCGGCTCGTGCAGCAGCTTCTGTCGGTGCGACGATGACCACGGAGTTGTCGAGCTTGCCGCGAGTGAGCCCGACGTAGAGGCCGGCGGCGTCGACACCCGGGCCGACGAGCGACCGCTCGGTCGTCTCACCCTGAATGCCGTAGACGGTGCTCGCGTAACCGAGGTGGAGGTGAGCTGCGGCGTAGTCGTGCGTGATCTTCCGCAGGTCTGACGAGTCGGCGGCGGATGCCAGGATCACGTGGTCGCGTCCGATCGACTTGACGATCCAGTTCTGTCGGTTCTGCACGTCGGCGCCGCGATCGTTGCGCCGAGTCTGGACGACATCGCCGACGAAGATGGCCTGCCCACCCTGGCCCGACGTCGCGTGCGTAGTCCGCAGCTCGCCGGCCTCGAGGCGGCGCGTCTGAATCGCCTCGCTGATGACTTGCGCCTCGCCGTGCGTCGCGGTGACCAGGGCGAGGCTCTCACCGCGGCGTCGGCTCTCGAACCAGGCATCCGTCATCGCTTGTTGCGCTTCAACATCGTTGTTGGCGCGCACGACGTGCCCCGTCGCGACGAGTTCGCGCGCGACCGCCGCGGCCTCGTCGGCGCCGCGCGGGTCGCGCAGCCGCGCGGTGAGATCCGCCCACGTTGAGTCGCTGTAGCGGTGGATCGTCGACAGCTCGACCTGCATGGTTGCGCGGCGCCAGAAGAGCGCCATGGCGCCGGAGTGCCCGACCGGCAGAGCCTGGTGCTCGTCACCGACCATGGCGACGCCGGCGCCGGTGCGCTCGAGGACATCCATGAGCGCGGACGCCGCCTCGAGGTCGAGCATGCCGGCCTCATCGACGACGATGCGGTCGATGGGCCGGATTCTGATCGTCGGGCCGTTGTAGATCGCTCCGGACTGCGGGTCGGTGTCGCCGGGCTGCAGGCGCGTCCATTTGGTGGCACCTGCGGCGTCGTCCGCCCACCGCCAGCCGTAGTCGTGGAGCAGCTGGTGCAGTGACGACGATGCGCTGCCGGTCTCGCGCCCGGCGACGGCCGAGGCCTTCTTCGTCGGCGCGACGATGATCGTGTTGCGCCCCTGGCGGCGCAGCGCCGCGACCGCGACCTTGAGCATCGTGGTCTTGCCAGTGCCCGCCGGGCCTGAGATCGCGACGCTGCGCGCCGCGCCGGCGATCGCGGATGCCGCGTCAGCCTGGCTGATGTCGAGCGCGCGTGCGGGGTCGAGCGCGTTGGCGATGCGGCGAATCACTTCAAGGTCGAGCGGGATGCCTGGTGTCGACAGCGCCTCGACGCGGCGCGCGAGCGTCGCCTTGAGCGTTGCCGTGTTGGTGGCCATGAGCCGCTTGACGTGGGCGGGGATGTTCGGCTCGGTCAGCAGGGTGACGGTGTGTGTTCCGATCGCGGCGGCGGTCAGCCTGTTGATCAGCGGGTCGAGTTCGCCTCGGTCGGCCACGATACCGGATGCCGCGACCGCGCGGATCGCGCCGGCGCGGACATCCATCACGCTGAAGCGGCCGCCGGTTCCCGTCGAGCGGGCGTCGGCGTCGACGATCGCCTTCGCCGCCAGCAGGTCGAGATCGAGGTCGTTGATTGCCAGGTGGCGGATGCTTGCGGCGGGAAGTGGCCGGCTGAGGTGCGGGGCTGCGGCCTGGAGTTCGTGGCGGATGCGCGCCGACCATTCGTTCTTGTCGAGACGGCCTGGCTTGTCGGGTCTGCCGGTGGCCCAGGCCCACCGGTCGATCTGAGTGAGGACGTCGCGGGAGGGCTCTTGCCCGGGATGCTGCTCCTTCCACCAGCGGGTTCTTTCGGCCTTGTTCGCCTCAATCTGCGCCGCCCGCTTGGACAGCGGCCGCACGAGATGGGCGAGCTGCTCGATCTCGCCGTCCTCGCCCAGGGTGAAGCCCTTCGAGGCGAGAGCGGCGATCCAGGCGGGGTCGGTGCGGGCGGCGAGGTCGCCTTCGGCGTTGACGACGTTCTGGAACCGCAGCGCCACCCTGGTGTCGACGTTGGACCACCTGCCGTCCTCGCCCTGCACCTTGACGTTCAGCCACAGGTGACGGTGCTTATGCGGATCCAGAGAGCGGGACCGCTCATGCTTCAGCTCGACGACCTCGATGCGGGCGAGGCTCTCCCGGATCGCGCCGGCGTGCCCACGGCGGGCGTTGAGTTCGGTCTGCCAGAGCTTGATGATCCGGTCCCGCAGCCGGTCCTGGAGATCCTCATACGCTGTGGCGAGTTCGGGGTCGAGCATGGCGGCGATCGAGAACGACTTCGGCGCATTGATGGTGGCGTCGAGGACCAGGTCCGCGTTCGGTGACTCGAGACGGGTTCCGCGCTGCTCCTTGGTAAGCGGGTCGATACCGTCGACCCAGTCGCGCAGCTGCGCCCGGGTGAGCAGGTCATCGCGGATGGCACCGTTCTCCACGATGAAGCGGGTCATCACGGCATCCGCGTAGTCCGCCGCGGCGAGCACGCCGTCAGCGGTTTTGGCGGTCAGGGTCGCGTCGCAGGCGCCGCCGAAGGCATAGGCCACCGCCTGCCTGACCCCTTGAGCGCGTTCCCCGCGCTTCCATCTCGCTACTCCGCCCCTCACACCTACACGTTGCACATTCGGCGCGCATCCTGACCGTAATCGGCGCGCACCACCACCCCGTGGTGCCTGCGTGCATCCAGCTAGGGATACTGCGGAGAATCCTCGTCCGGTCGCGTTCTTCCCCGGTCGCTTTACCTAGGTTCACCGCCCTTGCGCCCGCGGATTCAGTTGATGTCCTTAGGCGCGTGGCGGTGCAGTAGACCTTCGAACCGTCAACGTCTGCGTCGGGAGCGGATACTCGTCGTCGAAGTCCTCGCCGAGGAGCCGCAGAAGCATCGCTGCCACTGCTCGACCGCGAAGCGTTGGATCTCGCTCTACAGTCGTGAGACTGGGTTCAACCCATGCACCCACTTCGATGCCGTCGAACCCGACGATCGACAAGTCCTCAGGCAGCTTGAGCCCGCGGCGGCGGGCAGTGTGCATGCCCGCGATTGCCATCCTGTCACCCGCGTAGATGATCGCACTCGGCGCGCTCTTCCTGCTCAGAAGGCGATCCGTGACGTCTGCCGCCATATGCGGCGAATAGTCCGTCTCGACGACGGCGAACGGTTTCAGGCCCGCTGCGACCATCGCAGCCTCGAAGGCGCGGTGGCGGGCAAGTGCCTGATACTGATCTTCTGGACCGCCCACGTACGCAATATGGCGGTGCCCGAGCTGCGCCAGGTGGGCAACCGACTCAGGCACTCCCGCGCCGGGCGGTACAGCGTCCAGATGGGGAATCGGGTCATCGCGCCACGGCGTCCCGATAAGCACCGCAGGCAGGCCGATGTCCCGCATCAGTTTGAATCGCGTGTCGCCGACCCTGCTGTTGGTGAGGATTACACCGTCCACCTTTCGGGTGTCGGCCAAGCGCCGATACAACTCGGCCTCTTCGGTGCCGACTGCGTCGACCTCGTAGTAGAGCAGTCCGTAACCGTGTCGGCTCAGAACGTACTCGATGCCGGAGATCAGACTCTCTGCGGTTGTTACTCCGAGGTTGCGGTTGACGACCAGCCCCACTGTTCGTGCGCGCGAACTGCGCAGGGCGACAGCGGCGGCACTCGGAGTCCAGTTGAGTTTCGCTGCTGCGTCACGGATGCGCACGGCCGTGGCCTCTGAAACCGAGCCGTGCCCATTGAACAGTTTGGAGACAGTCGTGCGAGAGACGCCCGCTCGTGCGGCGACGTCGGAGATCGTCGCGCGGCCGGAAGGTTTCATGAGGGTAATCGTTACACACTCCAACCGACCATCGCCAGATTCACTCTTTACAGCCCAAACAGGCGCAGCTATGTTGGGTCGCAAGCTCATCAGGGGAATCAATTCCCTTCCCGACTTTCCACTGTTCAAAGGAGAACAATGACCGCGGAGTCAAGCGCCCCGTCCGTTTCCGCTGGAACGCCGACCGCTGAGAGAAATCGATCCACCGCTACGATCGTGCTCGTCGGCCCACGTTCCGAGGAGGAACGGACCCGGGTGCAGGAGGTCGCGCCCACGGCAGACATCGTGTTCGCGGACGCCCTAGCCGATGTTCCCAACGACGTGCTGGCGCGCGCGGCTGTGATTGCCGGCTCCGTCCCCGAGAGCCGTTTCTCGGACGCTGGTGCGCTCGAGTGGGTGCACACCTGGGCAGCCGGCCCCAACGCCGACCTCCACCCGGCGATGCTGGCGAGCGATGTCATTCTGACCTCATCAGTGGGAAACGGAGCCATTCCGCTGGCCGAGCACGCCATGATGCTGGCGCTCATACTGAACCGCGACTATCCGCGCTGGGCCCGCGCCCAGGCTGCGCATCGCTGGGACCGCTTCACGCACGCCGAGCTCGCAGGCTCGACGATGGGGATCCTCGGTGTCGGGCACAGCGGCGCCGATCTCGCGCAGAAGGCACATGCGTTCCACATGAGGGTGCTCGGGTTGCGCCGGAACCCTGATCGATCTGTCGATGCTGTGGACGAGATGCTGGGTCTCGATGGACTCGACCGCCTGCTGACCGAGAGCGATGTGCTGGTCGTGACCGCGCCTTACACAGACGCGACGCGCGGACTACTTGGTGAGCGGGAACTGCGGCTGATGAAGCCAACGGCGACGCTCATCGTGTTCTCGCGGGGTGGAATCGTCGACGACGACGCCCTGCTGCGGGCGCTCAGCGAGGGCTGGATCGCTGGCGCAGGCCTCGACGCCCACGCGAACGAACCGTTGCCCTCCGACAGCCCGTACTGGGATCTCCCGAATGTAGTGGTCACGCCTCATAACGGGGCGACGACCGCGCGCACGGCCGACCGTGGGTTTGAGGTCTTCCTCAAGAACCTTGGGCGTTGGATGGCGGGCTCTTCCCTAGTCAATGTCGTCGACAAGCGCGCCGGCTACTGACCGCCTGAGGTGACCTGAAGAACGTCAAAGGAGACGATCAGTGACCATCCGCAAAGCCGAGGGCGTCGTCGCGCGCCCACGCGCTACCGCTGCCGTC
>Ga0164242_10000903_pt1 | contig 35238 bp, 36 predicted proteins | sample OricomgcompostMG_FD_108783 | JGI IMG/M metagenome (GOLD analysis project Ga0164242, IMG submission 108783) | Miracle-Growth compost microbial communities from Emeryville, California, USA - Original compost - Miracle growth compost (MG) ... | reverse complement strand
GTACTGCTCGTCGTACAACGGCTGATCACTCCGTGGCGGCGGGGAGTGGCGACGTGACGACGATTCCGGTCGAGGTGAACAACTCGACCTGGCATCAGGTCACGACGTGGTTCTCATCGCAGGCGAGCTGGTTTGGTGCTGACGGGGAGGCGGGCGTTTTCCACCTGTTGTTCCAGCACATCTGGATCTCGCTGGTCTCGCTCGTGTTGACCTGTGCGATCGGCATCCCACTGGCGACGGCCCTGACTCGATGGCGTCGCGGTGGGTTGGTGGTGACGAGTGTGGCGAACGGCGCTCGGTCGATCCCGATCGTCGGCGTGATGTTGTTCCTCGTTGTGGGTCCGGTCAGCGATGGGACTCACGCTGCGGTCATCGCGCTTGTGATCTTCGCGATTCCCCCGGTTCTGACCAACACCTTCACCGGCATCCGCGAGGTCGATCGAGAGGCCACCGGGGCGGCAGTCGGCATGGGCATGACCCGACTCCAGGTGATGCGATCGGTCGAGCTGCCGCTGGCGATCCCGCTGATCGCGACCGGCGTGCGCCTCGCTGCCGTTCAGATCTGGGCGACCGCGACGATCGCCGCCATCATCGGCAGCGGCGGCCTCGGCGAGCTGGTGACTCACGGGTATTCCCTGCAGGACTACGGCGAGGTGTATGGCGGCGTGGTCGTGATCGCCGTCACCGCGATCGCCCTCGACTCGCTGATGCGGCAGGCCGAGCGCACCGTTCGCGGGCGGTTTGGAGCCGCGCCTGCGGCGGTCGCCTGACGAATGGTGACCAATCCGTAATGGCATGCTCCGTGGATTCATGTCTGGACCGCGTGCAAGAGTGGCAGTAAGCGGGCACCGACCCGCCAGACACGCGCGAGGGCTCGTCGTCCTCGCGGGACACAGAAGGCAGGTTCGGATGTTCAATCGTCGTCGCTCGTCGACTGTTGCGGTCTCGGCCGTTGGTGTGGTTCTCGCGTTCACGGCCGCAGCCTGTGGCTCGTCGAGCAGCGGAGGGAGCGACGGCGGTACGTCCCCGGGCGCTAACAGCCTCCCCGCCTACTGCGGCGGCCAGTCCGGCTCGGGCAAGGTCCTAGTGGGCAACGCCGGGTTCCCCGAGAACGTCACGCTCGCCAACATCTACGTCGATGTGCTGAAGGCGTGCGGCTACGACGCATCCACGAAGTCCTTCGCCAACCGCGAGGCGTACTACGAGCTCGTCAAGAGTGGCGACATCCAGGTGGTTCCGGAGTACGCCGCGACGCTGACCGATTTCATCAACGCGAAGGACAACGGGGCGAAGGCGCCCAGCAAGGCCAGTGGTGACATCGACACCACGATCGCGCATCTTCGGGCGGAGCTGCCAAGCGGCCTCGCCGTGCTTGATGCGGCCACGGCCACGGACAAGAACGCGTTCGCCGTCAAGAAGTCATTTGCAACGGCCAACAACATCACCACGTTGTCTGAGCTCGCGACGTACTCGAAGACGCATCCGATCTCGCTCGCGGGCCCGACCGAGTGCTCCGACCGTCCGTTCTGCAAGCCAGGCCTCGAGTCGACCTACGGGATGAAGTTCTCCAAGTTCGTCAGCACCGGGACCGACGCGGGCGGCCCAGTGACGTTGAAGGACCTGGTGAGAGGCAAGGCGGATCTGGGCCTGGTCTTCTCCTCTGATCCGAACGTCGGCAACAAGGACCTCCTGGTCCTCGACGACGACAAGAGCCTGCAGGCGTCGGACAACATCGTTCCGCTCGTCGCGAGCTCCCTTTCCACCGGCGTCGCGGCGAGCGCACTCAACGCGGTGACTGCGAAACTCGACCAGGCGACGCTCGACGCGCTCAACAAGGCCGTGATCATCGACCACGGCACGTCCGAGGAAGTGGCCCAGCAGTTCATCGCCCAGAACCTGAGCTAGCGGGTCAGTACAGCTGGCTCAGGTAGCCCACTGGTTACTTGTCGATGTCGCCTACTACGTAGAAGAAGCTCGCGAGCGCGACCGTGAGGTCGCGCAAGTGGGTGCCCGGCAGGGCGGCTGACAGCGCCTGCACGTTGTTGAACGACGCGCTGCGGAGCTTCAGCCGCCATGGGGTGCGATCGCCGCGCGAGACGAGGTAGTACCCGTTGATCCCGAGCGGGTTCTCCGTCCAGGCGTAGGTCTCGCCGTGCGGGGTGCGGACCACGTTGGGCAGTCGCACGTTGACCGGTCCGCCGGACAGCTCTGCGAGCGCATCGAGACAGTGATCTGCGACGTCGAGCGCGACCCCGATCTGCGCGGCGAGGCACTCATAGCGAGCCAACGCGTCACCCTCGTGGCGCGTGATGATGCGTAGGACGGAGCTCGGCATCTGGGCGTAGGCGAGGTACGGATCGTCGCGGCGCAGGTCGAGGTCAAGGCCGCTGGCCCGAGCGAGCGGCCCGGAGACGCCGTACGCGGTAGCCAGCTCCACCGGCAGCGTCGCAACGCCCCGGTGGGCCTGCTGGAACGTCTCGTCGGCGACCATCGGTGCGACCCGTGCGTCGACGAGGGCACGAACAGTCGCGACGGTGGAGCGGGTCCGGCCGACCCAACCGTCGGGCAGGTCCGCCTTCAGTCCGCCGACCTGGTTGAACATGAAGTGGATCCGACCGCCGCAGACCTCCTCCATCACCGTCTGCACGGCCTCGCGGGCGGTGAAGGCCGCAGCGGCGGGCGTTCCCGGCTCGAGACTCGAACTGGCCCCCGCCAGGAACATCAGGTGGCTGAGGACGCGGTTCAGCTCGGCGAGCAGCGTTCGGATCCACACCGCCCGATCCGGCACCTCGATTCCGAGCATCCGTTCGACGGCTAGGACCACGCCCAGCTCGCTGCCGAAGGCCGACAGCCAATCGTGGCGGTTCGCCAGCACGAGGATCTGCCGGAAGTCGCGTGCCTCGAACAGCTTCTCCGCTCCGCGGTGCATGTAGCCGACATGCGGGTCAGCTGTGACAACCCGGTCGTCGGCCAGGGTCAGCGCGAGTCGCAGCACCCCGTGTGCCGCCGGATGGTGCGGGGCGAGGCTGAGAACGACGTCGGCGGTCTCGAGCGCGCCCGTCGACACCGTGAGCTGCTCGGCCACGCGCACACGGTAATAGTGCGGTGACCGAGCGGCTCAGGGAGTTCCTCGGGTCAGCCCTTCCTGGGTGTCCACCTGAAGTGCCGGACCGCGAAGATCGAGCTGCCGATACCCCACAACGCCAGGACCAGCAGGTCCCGTCCCGACCAGATGCTGCCGGTGTTCGACGGGTCGAAGACCTTGTACATGGACGCGATCAGCGGCCGGAGCGGCAGATCCTTCGCGATCGTCTCCATCGTGCCGCTGATCGGGAAGTAGGTGCCGGAGATGAAGACCAGGACGAAGAATGGCAGGTTCACGATGGCCGGACCCGAGTCGATGTTCGGGATGAGTGACGAAACGGCAATGCCCAGTGCGCAGAACGTGAGGGCCGCCAACGCGATCGTCACGATCAACGGAAGCAGGTGGCCGATCGGGAAATAGACGCCGTAGACGATCACCGCGAAGAGGATGCTCACGACCGACAGCAGAGCTGTGACGATCATCGAGCTCCCGATGACCCCGCCGAGATAGGTCCAGGACGGCAACGGCGTGCCGCGCATCCGCTTGAGGATGCCGGCCTCGCGCTGGCGGACCATCGTCATCGCAACGGCAAGGAAGCAGGCGCTCATCACGGCATAGCCGAGAATGCTCGGGGTGTAGTACTGCACGAGCTTGATCGCGACCTGATGGCCGTTGTGGAGGTAGGTCCCGAGGTCGTCCTTGTCGGTCTGCTGACCGGCCGTGCTGACCAGGATGAAGAAGAAGATCAGTGGGAACGCGAAGGTGAAGAAGGCCGCCCCTGGGTTGCGCCAGTAGCTCTTCTGCTCGTAGCGCACCTGTGCGCCGACCAGGGCAAGGTCGCTCACTTGGTCGCCCCTTCCGTCGTCGTGTCGCCGTCGAGCAGGTCGCGCCCGACAAGCGAGAGGTAGATGTCCTCGAGGCTGGGGCGAGTGGCGACCAGCCCTTCGAGCGGGACACGTTGTTTCAGCGACCAGCCGGTCAGCGTGTTGAGGACCTTGACGTCGTCCCTCGTCGTCAGCTCGCAGAAGCCGTGGTGGTCGACCGTGACGGCAACAGGCAGTGAGGACGCGTCTACACCGTCCGGCAGCCGGAAACGAATGTGCATGGCGGCGGTGTCGCGGCCACCAAGCCCGTCGGGTGTGCCCTTCGCGACGACCCGACCTGCTCCGATGACGACGATGTTGTCGGCCAGCGCCTGGGCCTCGTCCATGTAGTGCGTGGTGAGCATGATCGTCGTACCGAGACTGCGCAGGTCGTTGACCAGATCCCATGCGCCGCGACGGGCCGACGGGTCAAAGCCGGTGGTGGGCTCGTCCAGAAAGAGAAGTCGCGGGTTGCCGATGATCCCGTAGGCAACGTCGAGACGCCGCTGCTGGCCGCCCGAGAGCTTGAGCACCCGCGCGTCAGCCTTCTCCTCGAGCCCGACGAGCTTGATGACCTCATCGACATCGCGAGGTTGCGCGTAGAACTGTGCCGTGCGGGTCAGCGTCTCGCGCACGCTGAGGTACGGATCGACCGCAGTGCCCTGCAGCACGATGCCGATCTGCTCCCGCCATGCGCGGGTCGCATGCTGCGGGTCTGCCCCGAGAACCTCGACCCGGCCGCTGTCGCGGTGCAGGTAGCCCTCGAGGACCTCGAGCGTCGTCGTCTTGCCCGCGCCGTTGGGACCGAGCAGAGCGACGCACTGGCCTTCGTCAACGGTGAAGCTCACTCCCTGCACGGCGTGGGTACTGCCGTAGCTCTTGCGGAGGTCTTCCACCACGATCGCTGCCATCAACTGATGCCCTTCCTCACCTTCGAGCTGACGTTCGCGACGCTACTTGCCAGTGCTAACGGTTTCCTCGGCCGCAGGGTGGACCGCGGGTGGAAGGTCGTTCTCCACCCGTCGACCGATGTGTCTGTGACGTCTAGGGACCTACTTTCGTTGCCATGACGACAACCGACTGTGGCCGGCGGGGCTTCGATCCGCTGCTCACCCAGCATTGGCCGGGCAAGGCGCGGATGGTGTTGCGGAACACGCTGTCGATCGTCCTGCTGGTCCAGACGCTCACCGGCCTCGACGGACTCGACCCGCGGACGTTGCTCGCCACGTTGGGCCTGCTCGTCGTGGCGATCGGCGGCGCGGCGACGTTCACGCATCGCCGGCAAGGCGACGCCATCGATCATCTCGCGATGATCCTCGTGATCGGTGCCGGTTCGGGACTGCACGTCTTCACCGGGCACGGACAGGTGTTCATCGCTGGATACTCCGCGGTCTTCGTGTCCATGTTCTGGTACGGCCTGCCGTGGGGGCTGGTCCCTGCCGGGCTCGGGGTCGTCGCCGTCGGGCTGTCGACGGCGTACGTCGGTCGCCATGACCCGATCGGTGGCCTCGGCCAGGCGGCAGGAGCGATCGGCCTTGGTGCGGCAATGGCCTTCCGTCGGCGCGTCGTGAGGGCCAACTACCGCAACCTCGAGCTGTCGGGCGAACTGCGGGACAGTCGTGAGGCGGAGCAGCGCAACGCGATTGCGGCCGAACGTGCTCGGCTCGCTCGTGAGTTTCACGACGTCCTCGCCCACACCCTGTCGAGCCTGTCGCTGCACCTCGAGTCGACTCGCGTCCTGGCGAAGTCGCGCAACGTCGACTCCGAGGTGATGGAGCGGATCGAACGGGCCGTCTCTCTGACGCGCGCCGGGCTCGAGGAGGCGCGTAGTGCCGTCGGCACGTTGCGCGACGACGAGCTGCCCGGACCGGCACGACTGCCGCAGCTGGTAGACGACTTCGGCCGCGACAGCGGGGTGACAGCCAGGTTCGTCGAGACCGGCATCCCGCGGCCGCTTGGACCGGAGGCACGCGTGGCGCTGTTCAGAGCGGCGCAGGAGGCTCTGACGAACGTCGCGAAGCATGCCGCCGCCCGATCTGTCGACGTCAACCTGGCTTGGCACGACAACGAGGTCGTGTTGCGGGTTCGCGACGACGGGAGCGGTAGCGAAGTCGCCGCCCCCGACGGCGGAAACGGCTTGCGGGGCATGCGTGAGCGCGCGGAGCTCGCAGGCGGGCGGGTCAGCGCGGGTCCGGCAGCCGACGGATACGAGGTCGAGCTCCGGCTGCCTGTCGCTAGCGTCGAACCGTGATCCGAGTTCTGCTCGCCGACGATCAGACGCTGGTGCGCGAGGGACTCACATTGATGCTCGGTCTGATGGACGGCATCGAAGTGGTCGGCGTTGCCGCCGACGGTGAAGCGGCCGTCGCGCTTGCGCTGGAAGAGCGGCCCGACGTCGCATTGCTCGACCTGCGGATGCCGAGGGTCGACGGAGTCGAGGCCACCATGCGGCTGCGCACCCAACTTCCCGAGATCGAGGTCGTCGTCCTCACGACGTACGCCGACGACGATTCGGTGATGGCGGCGCTGCGGGCCGGCGCTCGCGGCTACCTGACGAAGGACGCGAGCTCGGATGAGATCGAGCGGGCGCTCCGTGACGCCGCCGCGGGACGCACTCGGCTCGACCCGGCGGTGCAGGAGCGGCTGGTCGACCTGCTCACCGCCGGGCCCGCCCCGGCCGCGGTCCGCGGCGCTCCGCCGGGTGGTCCGCTGACCGAGCGCGAGACAGAGGTCGTGGTCCTGATGGCTCAGGGTCTGTCGAATCGCGAGATCGCCGGACGGCTGTTCGTGACCGAGGCCACCGTCAAGACGCACGTGAACAACGTGTTCACCAAGCTCGACGTCAACGATCGCGCATCAGCAGTCGCGTGGGCTTTCCGTACCGGGCTTGCGACCTGATGGTCAGTGGCATTGAGGTGAGGGAGTTTGCGTTGACCCTGCCTCGAACCACGTTGGGATACGTACGCGGGAGTGCGCGGTATCGCATCAAACAGATCGTCTATGCCGGGGTGTCGCCTGACGAGGAGCTCATGGGCTTCGGGTTCCCGAAGGCTGAGCGAGACGGGCTCGTCGCCGGCGAGCCGGAGAAGTTCCTGATGCCGCGCGAGTCCGACCTCCGGTTCAACTGGGTGGTCGTACGGCTTCCCGCCATCGATGCCGAGGAGATGCACGAGCTCGTCCTCGATGCGTGGACGATGTGCGTCCCCAAGTTCCTCAGCCGCGAGTACCGACTGGCGAACGACTGGCCGCTATCCGAGTAGTGGCAGCTTCATGCCTACCGAGTGCCATAACCAGGTGAAGCCCCCGAGGCCGTAGGGGTTGAGCAGCTCGGCTGCCTCCGATGCCTTGGTGAGCTCCGCGAGGTAGGTGTCGCCGTCACCGCGGTACTCGGGTGGCGTTGCCGCAACGCCGAGTCGGCGCAGCGCCTCTCGCTGGGACAACAGGACATCGCCCTCGACGAGGAGTGACTCGAACAACACGTGGGCGGTCAGATCCATTGTCGAGTCCGGTGCCGGCAGCCGGCGGTGGCCGTCGCGATAGCCGGCGAGGGTGCCGTCCAACACGCGGGACGGGTCGGCGGCGTAGTCGACGGCCACGGCGAGACCAGTCGCGACCCGGCTCGTGATGTCGTGCCACATCTCGTCCCGACGCGAGCCGATCTCTGCGCGTTCGCCGGCCGAGCCGATCGGCCACCACTGCGAGAGCCACTGGTGGTCCGGAGGATCCACCGGACCGCCGATTCGCTCGAACCCGTCCTCGTCGACCTCGATCACACAGGGACCTTGGTCGGTCAGCTCGACCACGTTGACCGGAACCACATCGAGCAGCTCGACCGCAAGGACCAGCCCATGGACCTGGTCCGGGAACCCGCGTTGCCAGTCGACTCGTCTGGACAGGCCGGCCGGGCGCTCGGCGACATCGACGCCGAGGAGCGACCACCGCCCGGGGACGATGTCCGCCAGCCCGGCCAGCAGCTCGCCGCCGCCCGCTCCGATGTCGACGACGGTGAAGTCGGCTGGCTCGCCAAGTGCGACATCGACCTCGGTCGCGAGTCTCGCGATGGCGGTGGTCCAGGTCTGACCGGTGTGCGCCGCGGTACGGAAGTGGTGAGCCGGCGCGCCCGAGGTCTTGTAGAAGCCGGGATCGCCGTACAGCGACTCGGCCATCGCTTGGCGCCACGTCCGCCACTTGCCGCCCACACGTCCTCCACCCCACCCACCACCCGAACGGAGCCGGCTACACCGGCACCTTTCATGACCGTACGACGTACGCTTCCGTTGTCCGGGACCAGCACAGGACTGGAACGACTTTCTGATGAGCACTCCTGCGGATCGCCCTGCCCGGCTGTCGGTCGGCGTGATCAGCGCGGGCCGCGTCGGTGCTGTGCTGGGCGCCGCGCTGTCCCGGGCCGGACACCGCGTGGTCTCCGTCGCCGCCGTCTCCGACCCGAGTCGCAAACGAGCCGCTGAGCTGCTGCCAGGGGCTGATGTTCGTCCGCCCGATGAGGTCGCGGCCGACGTGGACCTGCTTCTGCTCGCGGTGCCGGACGATGCGCTCGGGGCGCTGGCCGCCGGTCTCGCGGTCGCCGGGACGCTGCGGCGCGGAACGATGGTCGCTCACACGAGCGGGGCGCACGGCGTCGGGGTGCTCGCGCCGCTCGTCGAGGCCGGCGCGCTGCCGCTGGCGCTCCACCCGGTGATGACGTTCACCGGCACCGATGTCGACCTGCAGCGCCTCGACGGCGCCGCCTGGGGCGTGACGAGCGACGAGGTCCTACGACCGGTTGCCGAGACGCTGGTCATCGAGATGGGCGGCGAGCCGTCGTTCGTCGCCGAAGAGCTGCGCCCGCTCTACCACGCCGGTCTCGCGTTCGCGGCCAACCATCTCGTCACGCTGGTGACGCAGGCCGACGATCTGCTCCAGGCGTCCGGCGTCGAGCAGCCGCAACGGATGCTGGGGCCACTGCTCGGTGCGGCGCTCGACAACGCGTTGCGCAACGGAGATCGCGCACTGACCGGGCCGGTCGCGCGCGGAGACGCCGGCACCGTCGCGAAGCATCTGCAGACGCTTGCCGAGCACGCGCCCGAATCCCTTGACGCCTATATCGCGATGGGTCGGCTCACCGCGGCTCGCGCGCTGGCGAGCGGGACTCTCGACGTCGACCAAGCCGCTGCGCTGCTCGACGTACTCGCCGCGAGGCCCCACCCATGACGCCGGTCGTCGCCCACACGCGCGCGGATCTCACCGCCGCGCGGGACGCACTGTCCGGGCGGGTTGCCGTCGTGATGACGATGGGTGCGCTGCACGACGGGCATGGCCACCTGATGGAGGTGGCCCGTGAGCACGGTGACAGCGTCATCGTCACGATCTTCGTCAACCCGAAGCAGTTCGGGGCAGGTGAGGACCTCGAGCGCTATCCGCGGACACTCGTCGCCGACCTCGCGATATGCGCGCAGCGGGGAGTCGACCTCGTGTTCGCGCCCTCGGCTGATGAGGTGTATCCGGCTGACGAGGCGGTCCCGGTCGTCCTTGCCGGCGACTTGGGGGAGCGGCTCGAGGGCGCGCATCGCCCCGGCCATTTCGACGGCGTGGTGACCGTTGTGTCGCGCCTGCTCGACCTCACCCGGCCCGACGTCGCGGTCTTCGGCGAGAAGGACGCGCAGCAGCTTGCGGTGATCCGGCGAATGGTGGCCGAGCAGGGCCGCGAGGTCGAGATCGTGGGGGTCCCGACCGTGCGGGAGCGGGACGGGCTGGCCATGTCGAGCCGGAACCGCTACCTCAGCGACGCCGAGCGCGAGATCGCCGTGGTGATCCCGCGAGCGCTGGAACTGGCCGACCAGCATGCTGCGGAAGGCGCCGCGGCAGCCGTGGCGGCTGCGCAGGCGGAGCTCGAGAAGGTCCCGGAACTGAGCGTGGACTACGTCGCCCTGGTCGACACGACCACCTGGGCCGAGCCCACCGCTAGAACGCGATTCGGAAAGATTTTGGTGGCCGCCCGTGTCGGATCGACTCGTTTGATTGACAATAGAGACGTACGCCTCGGCACCCCCAGTGGGCTGAAGGACTAGAGGAGAGATCCGTAGATGTTTCGCACCATGCTGAAGAGCAAGCTCCACCGGGTCACCGTGACGCAGGCCGACCTCAACTACGTCGGCTCCGTGACGATCGATGAGGACCTCATGGAGGCCGCCGATCTGCTGCCAGGTGAACAGGTCGCGATCGTCGACATCAACAATGGTTCGCGGCTCGAGACGTACGTGATCGCGGGGCCGCGCGGTAGCGGCGTGATCGGGATCAACGGCGCGGCCGCCCGACTCGTCCACGAGGGCGATCTCGTCATCATCATCAGCTACTGCACGGTGACGGACGCCGAAGCGCGCGAGCTGAAGCCGCGGGTCGTCTTCGTCGACGCGGACAACCGCATCACCGGCACCGGCAGCGACCCGGCTGAGGTCCTCGCCGGCATGGATCTGGTGCGCGGCGACGTGGTCGCCGGCTGGCACTGACCCACAGCCGACTCGGAGGGGCGGGCCAGTGCAGGACAGAGTGTTGCTGACGATCGATGTCGGCAACACCAACACGGTGATCGGTTGCTTCCACGGCGAGTCGCTCATCGAGTCCTGGCGGATCAAGACCGACACCCGTGCGACCGCGGACGAGCTTGCGCTGCTGTTGCGTGGCTTGCTGGCGGACTCGCCCGCCCCCGACGGGATCGCCTCCTGCTCAACGGTGCCCGCGGTCCTTCACGAGCTGCGGGCGGTGTTCGCGCGCTACTACCCGAAGGTGCCGGCGGTCATCGTCGAGCCGGGCGTCAAGACCGGCGTCCCGCTGCTCTACGACAACCCACGTGAGGTCGGCGCCGATCGGATCGTCAACTCGCTCGCGGCGTACCACCTGTACGGCGGGCCGGCCGTCGTCGTCGACTTCGGGACGTCCACGAACTTCGACGTGATCAGCGACAAGGGCGAGTTTCTCGGCGGCGCGCTCGCTCCCGGCATCGAGATCTCGATCGACGCGCTCGCTGCTCGCGGCGCGCGGCTGTTCAAGGTCGAGCTTGCCCGCCCGCGGTCGGTGATTGGCAAGAGCACGGTCGAGGCGCTGCAGTCGGGCATGGTCTACGGGTTCGCCGGCCAGATCGACGGTCTGGTGCGCCGGATCAGCGAGGAGATCGACGCCGACCCGATCGTCATCGCGACGGGCGGGCTCGCGCCACTCGTGATCGACGAGTGCGAGACAGTCACCGAGCACGAGCCGGATCTCACCCTGATCGGGCTTCGCCTCGTTTTCGACCGCAACTGCTCCTGAGCAAGTTGGCATTGCTCAACTGATCGTCACGCGATGCGGCGTTGCTCGACCTGTTGCCGCGTGATGCCACTTTGCTTCTCGATAGTCTCCACTGTCATGTCCGAGCAGGAGCGGGTCCGCCGCGAGAAGCTCGACCGGTTGCAAGCGGATGGCGTGCCGGGCTATCCGGTCTCGGTGCCGCGCACCATCACCAACGCCGCGCTTCGCGACACTCACCCGGATCTGGTCGCCGACACTTCGACCGGAGAGACGGTCAGCGTCGCCGGCCGCGTGATGCTCAAGCGTGACGGCGGGAAGCTCTGCTTTGCCTCATTGCGCGACGGGACCGCTGACCTGCAGGTCATGCTCTCCCTCGACCGGCTCGGTGAGGCGCGGCTCGAGGACTGGAAGCGTGACATCGATCTCGGCGACCACGTGAGCGTCACCGGCGAGGTCATCTCGAGCAAGCGGGGCGAGCTCTCGGTCCTCGCCGACTCCTGGGTGCTCGCCAGCAAGGCGCTGCGGCCCCTGCCGGAGAAGTGGAAGGGCCTCGCCGACGAAGAGGAGCGGGTACGCCGGCGTTACGTCGATCTCGCCATGAGCTGGGACGCGCGCCGGATCGTCGAGGCGCGCGCGACTGTTCTCCGGTCGCTGCGGGCGACGCTGGACGAACGCGGCTATGTCGAGGTCGAGACGCCGATGCTGCAGCAGCTGCACGGCGGTGCCGCTGCCCGGCCGTTCACGACGCATCTCAACGCGTTCGATCTTCCGATGTCGCTGCGGATCGCGTTGGAGCTCTGGCTCAAGCGGCTGGTCGTTGGTGGCATCGAGCGGGTCTACGAGATCGGCCGGACGTTCCGCAACGAGGGCGTCGACACCACGCACAGCCCCGAGTTCACGATGCTCGAGGCGTATGAGGCGTACGGCGACTACGACACGATGGCGGAGCTGACCCGCGCGCTCGTCGTCAACGCGGCGACCGCAGTCGGCCGCACGACCGTCCCCTCCTCTGACGGGAGCGAGATCGACCTGACCGCTCCGTGGCGGACGGTGACCGTCTTCGGCGCGGTCAGCGAAGCGCTCGGGTCCGCGATCTCGCCGGACACGTCTGCCGAGGAGCTTCGCAAGCTCGCCGAGTCGCGCGCAGTCGCGTTGCAACCTTCCTGGGACGCCGGGGAGATCGTGCTCGAGCTCTACGAGCAGCTCGTCGAGGACACCCTCGTGCAGCCGACCTTCATCCGCGACTACCCCGCCTCGGTCCGGCCGCTCGCCCGCCCGCACCGCGACGACCCGCGGCTGTCCGAGGCGTGGGATCTCGTCATCAACGGCGTGGAGCTGGCGCCGGCGTACTCCGAGCTCGTCGACCCGGTCGAGCAGCGCCGGCGCCTCGTCGAGCAGTCGGTGAAGGCGGCGGGCGGGGACCCGGAGGCCATGCAGCTCGATGAGGACTTCCTGCGAGCGCTCGAGCACGGCGCGCCGCCCATGGGCGGGATGGGGCTCGGCGTCGACCGGCTGCTGATGCTGCTCACCGGCGTGAACATTCGCGAGGCGATTACATTTCCGCTGTTGCGACCTGAATAACGCAATCACACGTTGCATTTGGCAGCGTGAGCGGAATGGCCGTACTTTCGATTTGGCATTTCCGGTGCAAATCCCTATCGAGGAGAACGGCGAATATGGCGCAGCGCGTCCAGGTGTTGCTCGTGTGCGACCTTCACGACGACGACACCGAGGGAACCGAGACCGTGAACTTCTCCCTCGACGGCACCAGCTACGAGATCGACGTGTGCCGCCAGCATGGCGGGGCACTTCGTGATGCCTTCGCGCCCTTTGTCGGTGCGGCGCGCAAGACGGCCCGCGGGGGTTCGGCGGGGCGCCGCCGCCGGGTGGCGACCGGTGTCGACCCGGCCGCCGTCCGGGCGTGGGCCAAGTCGCAGGGCCTGAAGGTCAACGAGCGAGGCCGCATCCCGGCGGACATCGTCGAGCGGTACACCGCCGCCGGTCACTAGATGCGGCCTGGGCGATAGGTCCAAAGTCCTCTTACTTTGTGACGTTCCGCACGGGTTACGCCCTGGGGTGAACCGGAATGCTCATAGTGTCGTCAGAGTTGACGATGATGGTTCAACGGTTCTGCACAGAGCACGTCCTGCACCGGGCAGCGACGGGCGCGTGCCAGGGCTAACATGCGGGTACAGGTTGACCAAGTAGGTGCCCGCTTCGGTCGAGGAGCGACATGTTCGAAAGATTCACCGACCGCGCGAGGCGGGTCGTGGTTCTGGCGCAAGAAGAAGCCAGGATGCTCAACCACAACTACATCGGTACGGAACACATCCTCCTTGGCCTGATCCACGAGGGCGAGGGTGTTGCTGCCAAGGCGCTGGAGTCTCTCGGCATCTCTCTCGAGGGCGTGCGTCAGCAGGTCGAGGAGATCATCGGCCAGGGTCAGCAGGCCCCGAGCGGTCACATCCCGTTCACGCCGCGCGCGAAGAAGGTTCTCGAGCTCAGCCTCCGCGAGGCATTGCAGCTCGGCCACAATTACATCGGCACCGAGCACATCCTGCTCGGCCTGATCCGCGAGGGCGAGGGTGTCGCGGCGCAGGTGCTCGTCAAGCTGGGCGCCGACCTCAACCGGGTTCGCCAACAGGTCATCCAGCTGCTGTCCGGCTACCAGGGCAAGGAGCCGGCGGCGGCCGGCGGCGTCGGCGAAGGTACGCCGAGCACCTCGCTCGTCCTCGACCAGTTCGGCCGGAACCTGACCCAGGCTGCGCGCGAAGGAAAGCTCGACCCGGTCATCGGGCGCGAGAAGGAAATCGAGCGCGTCATGCAGGTGCTGTCGCGCCGTACCAAGAACAACCCGGTGCTCATTGGTGAGCCAGGTGTCGGAAAGACCGCAGTTGTCGAAGGTCTCGCCCAGGGAATTGTGAAGGGCGAGGTTCCGGAGAACCTCAAGGACAAGCAGCTTTACACCCTCGACCTCGGCGCGCTCGTTGCCGGAAGCCGTTACCGCGGCGATTTCGAGGAGCGGCTGAAGAAGGTTCTCAAGGAGATTCGCACGCGCGGCGACATCATTCTCTTCATCGACGAGATTCACACTCTTGTCGGCGCTGGCGCCGCCGAAGGCGCTATTGACGCTGCATCCATTCTCAAGCCGATGCTTGCGCGCGGAGAGCTCCAGACGATCGGCGCCACGACGCTCGACGAGTACCGCAAGTACCTCGAGAAGGACGCCGCGCTCGAGCGTCGCTTCCAGCCGATCCAGGTCGGCGAGCCGACCTTGGCGCACACCATCGAGATCCTCAAGGGTCTTCGTGACCGCTACGAGGCGCACCACCGCGTGTCGATCACGGACGCCGCGCTCGTCGCGGCTGCCTCGCTGGCTGACCGCTACATCTCGGACCGATTCCTGCCGGACAAGGCGATCGACCTGATCGACGAGGCCGGCTCGCGGATGCGGATCCGCCGGATGACGGCGCCGCCGGACCTGCGCGAGTTCGACGAGAAGATCGCCTCGGTTCGCCGCGAGAAGGAAAGCGCGATCGACGCGCAGGACTTCGAGAAGGCCGCCTCGTTGCGCGACAACGAGAAGCAGCTCCTTTCCCAGAAGGCTGACCGCGAACGCGAGTGGAAGGCCGGCGACATGGATGTCGTCGCCGAGGTGACCGACGAGGAGATCGCTGAGGTCTTGGCGACCTGGACCGGCATCCCGGTCTTCAAGCTGACCGAGGAGGAGACGGCTCGCCTGCTCCGCATGGAAGACGAGCTGCACAAGCGGGTCATCGGCCAAGAGCAGGCGGTCAAGGCGATCTCCCAGGCGATCCGTCGTACCCGCGCCGGCCTCAAGGACCCGAAGCGCCCGGGCGGTTCCTTCATCTTCGCCGGCCCGTCCGGCGTCGGTAAGACGGAGCTCTCCAAGACGCTTGCCGAGTTCCTGTTCGGCGACGAAGACTCGCTGATCCAGCTCGACATGAGCGAGTTCATGGAGAAGCACACTGTGTCGCGGCTGGTCGGCTCACCTCCTGGATACGTCGGCTACGAAGAGGGCGGGCAGCTCACCGAGCGAGTGCGCCGCAAGCCGTTCTCGGTGGTGCTCTTCGACGAGATCGAGAAGGCGCACCCGGATGTCTTCAACGCGCTGTTGCAGGTGCTGGAGGACGGCCGGCTCACCGACTCTCAGGGCCGCACGGTCGACTTCAAGAACACCGTGATCATCATGACGACGAACCTCGGCACCCGCGACATCGCGAAGGGCCTCAACCTCGGGTTCGCGGCGGGCGACCACGACGTCAACAACTACGAGCGGATGAAGCTCAAGGTCAACGACGAGTTGAAGACCCACTTCCGTCCGGAGTTCCTCAACCGTGTGGACGACACGATCGTCTTCCACCAGCTGTCCGAGGAAGACATCGTCCGGATCGTCGATCTGATGATCGATCGCGTCGACACGCAGATGAAGAACCGGGACATGGCGATCGAGCTGACGGCAGACGCCAAGCGGCTGCTGGCGAAGAAGGGCTACGACCCGGTGCTCGGGGCGCGTCCGCTGCGCCGCACGATCCAGCGTGAGATCGAGGACATGCTGTCGGAGAAGATCCTCTACGGGGAGCTGACCGCGGGCCAGATCGTGGTGGTCGACGTCGAGGACACCGACGGCGAGGAGCGGTTCACGTTCCGCGGCGAGAGCAAGCCGATGACCCTGGATGTCCCGCTGGTCGAAGCGGGCGCCGGATCAACCGAAGGCGGCGCAGCCGCCGCTGAGGCCTGACGCCCGATCCCGAGACGTTGTCCGTGTCTCAGGTGGCCATAGCGTCGTGAGACACGGACAAGTCCGAAACCCGCCACCATCGAGCACAAGGACACCGACCGAACTACGCCGCCTAGAACCGGGACTTGTCGAGCAGGTGGACGTGGTCGCTGAAGATGCCGTCGATCTTTAGGCGCTTGCAGCGCCACAGTGCGACGGACCGCTGCACGTCCCAGGCGAAGGCAAGCATTCCGAGCTCGTGAACCTCGTTGACTGCGGCGCGGGTCCAGAACTGCCAGCGCGCGTTGACCACCTCGATGCCCTCGTCCTGCAGCGATCGAAGGAGGGTCTTGCGCTTGCGTACGTCGCGGAGCTCCTCGACCCGGACCGTCACGCCAGCGTGCGCATTGCCGATCGCACCCGGTCGCGACGTGCTTGGTGTGAACAGCCAGAGCCGACCCGCGGCGCCGCGGTCCTCGGCCACGGCGCTGATCGCGGCGCCGTCGCCGTCTCCTTTGATGTCGATCGCCAGGTCGTAGTCGACTCCGCACGAGTCGTAGAGGTCGGCAAGTGTCGGGATATGGCCGGCCAGCTCGGCGCGCGCGATTTCGGTGATCGGCCGCTGGTCCGGGCTGCCGGCTCGATGCAGCCCGTCGTGGTCGAGCACCACATATCCGTCGGCAGTCACCCAGGCGTCGGTCTCCAGCGCCGTCGCCCCGGCGGCGAGCGCCTTGGCGAAGGTCGGGATGGTGTTCTCCGGGCCGTGCGCCCGACCGCCGCGATGCGCGAACGCGTATCTCATGTCGGCAGCCGGTAGAGGCCGTCGCCGACCGGCTCGACAAGACCGTCCTCGACGAGACCGGCAAGGGACCGTTCGCGCTGTGCCACGTCGTCCCAGACGATGTCGAGCGCGCGCTTCGGCACGACATCGGTTGACTCCCGCAGGACTGCAAGCAGGCGGCCCCGAACCTGCCGGTCCGTCCCCGCATACAGCTGTGGTCGGCGTGAGCTCGCACCATCCGGTCGGCCCGCCGACAACCAGGCGCACTCCGCCGACACCGGACAGACATCGCATCGCGGCGAACGTGCCGTACAGACCAGTGCGCCCAGCTCCATGACCGCGACACCGTGACGCGAGGGATCCTCGCGCGGAACCATCGCTAGTGCTGCGTCGCGTTCGCTGCGGGTGGGGCTGGCGGTCGTTGCGTCCGAGGTGCCGCTGAAGACGCGCGCCAGAACGCGTCTCACGTTGGTGTCGAGCACCTCATGTCGGGCTCCGAAGCCGAACACCGCAACCGCCGCGGCCGTATAGGACCCGATCCCCGGCAGCGCGATCAAGTCGTCGTACGACGAGGGCACGCTGCCGTCGTGGCGCTCGACCATCGCGGCGGCTGCGGCGTGAAGGCGGAGCGCTCGCCGGGGGTAACCCAGCCGTCCCCACTCGCGGACGGCATCACCGGGAGCGGCCATCGCAAGGTCGGCGGGCGCTGGCCAGCGAGTCAGCCAGGCCTCCCAGGCGGGAGTCACGCGTGCGACCGGCGTCTGCTGGAGCATCACCTCGCTGACGAGGACGCCCCAGGGCGTCGCGTCGGGCCGGCGCCAGGGCAGGTCGCGAGCGTTCGCGGCGTACCAATCCCGGACCGCAAGGGAGAAGGAGGCGGTCATCGCATCGGAGTCTGCCAGCAACGGGTCAGCGCTCGACCCGCGACGGGAGGGGCTGGTGGGCCCTACGATCACGTCGCATGAGCAGCGTGCTGTACCCGGTGGGGCCTCTGCCCCCCAAGGTCTATTGGGTTCGGCGCCTGTTGGTGCTCGGCGTGCCGCTCATCCTGATCCTGATCATCGCCGTGTCGTGCACCGGCGGCGGGGGCGGAAAGTCGCCCACCCACAGCACTGGGGCCGGGGCGAATCCGACCACGAGCGCAACCGATTCCGCGACGGCGGACCCGAACGCGGCGTGTGTGCCGGGCGATCTCTCCGCAGTGCTCGACACCTCCGCTGACGGCTCGATCTATCCGGTTGGCGCCTCGCCGGTCTTCACGGCGACGATCACCAACGTGTCCTCGACCACCTGCAAGTTCACCTCGAGTGCGGCGAACGAGAAGTGGACGGTCTGGACCGGTCCCACCAAGTTCTGGACCACGGCCGGCTGTCCGCAGTCGGACACCTCGTCGACCAAGAAGCTCTCTCCGCAGGCGAGCACGCAGTTGTCGATCACCTGGGACGGCAAGCAGCTCGACCCCGGTTGCAAGGCGGGAGCCACCGCGGAGGCGGGGACGTATGTGCTGCATGCGAGGCTAGACGGCGTCAAGGCTCAGCAGGTGATTTTCCACTTCCACACGAATACTCAGTGACGCGACAAACCACCGCGCCTCGACCATTTCCGACCAACCGCCATCAAGCGCCACTTGGCTCAAGCACCCTGAGGAACTCGACGACATGTCACAGGTGACGGCACAGGCGGAGCTCCCGACTCCGGTCACTGTGGTCATCGTCGACGACTCCGCGACGCAGCGTCGGTTCATCCGCGCGGCGATGTCCTCGGACCCGATGCTGCAGGTCGTGGGCGAGGCCCGCACCGGGCGGGACGCCGTGGCGCTGGTCGAGCGGTTGCAGCCCACGGCCGTGATCATGGACCTGCACCTTCCGGTGATGAACGGCATCGAGGCGATCGAGCGGATCATGGCCAACCGGCCGACGCCGATCGTCGTCTACTCGGCCTTCGTCGATGGCGCCGACCGCGAGAACGCGGTGTCCGCGCTCGCCGCCGGCGCGATCGATGTGATGGCGAAGCCTGGGCCCGAGGACAGTGCGAAGCTCTCGGAGTACGCCGAGGAGCTGCGGCAGCGCCTCCGCGTCGCCGGCCGGGTTCGGGTCATCACGCACCCCCGTGGCCGGCTCGGGATGTCCAAGTCGTCGATGACGACCGTGAACCTCGACGGTGAGCGACCGGCACCAAAGCCGGCATCGAAGAAGCCGGCGCCGTTTCGGCCGGCCCCGAGGCTGTCCTCGGATCCGCTCGACCGGCTCGCGGAACGCGAGTTCGAGCTGGTCGCGATCGGCGCTTCCACGGGTGGCCCGCAGGCGCTTGCCACGTTGCTGTCGGAGCTTCCCGCCCAGACGAACGCTGCGATCGTCGTCGTACAGCACATGGCGGACGGCTTCATGGAGGGCCTGACGCACTGGCTTGACGACGTCTGCCCGCTACCCGTCGTCCTCGGTGCCCACGGCAAACGGTTGCAACCGGGCGTCGTCACGATCGCGCCCGGCGGTCTGAACCTGCTCGTCCACGAGTCGTTTCGGGTGACAACGCAGCAGCCGCCGCCCACCCAGTACCACGTACCGGGGATCGACGCGACGTTCACGTCCATCTCCGAGATCTACGGCGCGGCCGCGGCAGGGGTGCTCCTCACCGGAATGGGCCGCGACGGCGCTCTCGGTCTGAAGCGGATCCGGGACCGAGGTGGATTCACCATCGGGCAGGACGAGTCGACCAGTGCGGTTTACGGCATGCCGGCCGCGGCGGCGTCCGAGGACGCGGTCGATCTGCAGCTGCCGCTCCCTGAGATCTCACTGGCGCTGCATCGGATCCTCACTCCGGTTGACGGCGGCGGATCGGAGTGAAGCGGGTCGCGCTGTCTGACTCGGAGTTCGCGACAGTGGCGAACCTCCTGCACAGCGCGGCGGGGCTGTCGTTCGACGAGTCGCGACGAGACTCACTGGCGTTCTCAATCGCCGAGCGGATGCGGATCACGAAGATCGAGGATGTCTCCTCCTACCTGTCTCAGGTCGGGGCGTACAACGGGGCCAAGGAGCTGCAGGCCCTGCTCGACGAGGTCACGATCCCGGAGACCCACTTCTTCCGGAACCCGCCCCAGATCCGGGCGCTGCGCAAGTACGTGATCCCGGAGCTCATCCGTCACGCCGAGAAGACCAAGCGGCTGCGGATCTGGAGCGCCGGCTGCTCCACCGGCGAGGAGGCGTACACCCTCGCGATCCTGATTCGCGAGATCCTGCCGGCGACCACAGACTGGGACGTCAAGATCGTGGCGACGGACATCTCCACTCGCGGACTCGCCGCCGGTCGGGCGGGGGTGTACGGCGAGCGCGCGTTCGTGATGACGGAGCCGGCCGAGCTCAACCGCTGGTTCGTCGCAGATCCGAACGGCGGCAGCTGGCAGGTCCGCGACGAGCTTCGGTCGATCGTCGAGTTCGTCCATCACAATCTCGTCACCGACGAGCCGCCGTACGCCTCCGGCGAGGCCGATCTGATTCTCTGTCGCAACGTCACGATCTACTTCGATCGCGAGACCACCCGCAAGCTCATGCAGCGCTTGTACAACCGGCTGCGGGACGGTGGCTACCTGTTCCTCGGTCACGCCGAGACGCTCTGGCAGATCAGCGACGACTTCAGCCTCGTCTCGCTGGGCGACGCCTTTGTCTATCGGCGCCTGGACGAGACGGCGGTTGAGCCGGTCACCGAGTCGATCGAGCACCGCCGGATCCTGCCGGAGCGGCGTACCAAGGCGGAGCCGCGCACATCGACGGAGGATCGGCGCAAGCCCGACAGCGACCGGCGGCACAAGCGGCGTGACCCGGTGGAGGTGCCCAAACTGCCGCGCCTGGTCACCCCCGCGCTTCCGATCCCGAGGGTGATCGTCCCCCAGATCGAGACTCGGGATCCGCTGGACACGGTGCGCATCGCGCTGTCCGAAGGCCGGTACGCCGAGGCGGCGGACATCGCTGCGGAGGTCGCCGGAGCCACGCCGCTCCGGCCCGACGCGCACTATTTGTGGGGGGTTGCCCTCACTAACCTCGGCCGAGATGCCGAAGCACTAGTCGTGCTGCGCAAGACGGTCTACCTCGATCCTGAGCATGGGTTCGCGCACTTCATGCTCGGCGGGGCGCTCGACCGGCTCGGCGAGGGGGTCGCGGCGGCCCGCTCGTATCGGGCGGCGGCGGGCACGCTGGCCCGAACCGAGGTCGACCGGACCGCCGACGAGCTGGGCGGCCGGGACGCCGCCGAGCTGGCCGCCTTGTGTCTTACGCTCGCTGACCGCGCCAGTTCAGCGGCCGGCCTGGAGGGTTCGTCTTGATCACCGGATACGTGATGTTCCGTCTCGGCGAGCGGGCGTTCGCAACGTCGCTCGACGACGTCCGTGAGATCGTCCGGCTCTCGGGGCTGCAGCGATTGCCGGGCGTCCAGGCGCCGCTCGCCGGCGTGATCGAGCTTCGCGGTGCGCCGTTGCCGGTTCTCGACGTACGTGGACCGGACGCTCCCGAAGACGCGGGGGACGTCCTCGTGCTCGACGTCGACGAGGACGCCGTCGGCGTCGCTGTGGACCAGGTGCTGGCCGTGCTGCCCGCCGACGCGCTCCCGGAGCTGACCGACCGGCCGGCGAAGGTGCTGCCGTCCTACGTCGTCGGGGTGCGCAGCTCGAAGGACGGTCCCGTCCTGCTCGTCGACCTCGAGAAGATGCTCGACGTCGCGGCAAGCGGCTGGGGTGAGGCGCTCGCGGGTGTCGACGACCTCAGCGCCGCGTTCTAACCCCGAATCGGCTACCGCTACACATAGCGCTCGAGAATCGACGACTCGGCAAGCCGGGACAGGCCTTCTCGCACGGAGCGCGCTCGCGTCTCGCCGACGCCTTCGACGAGCTGCAGGTCATCGATGGTCGCCGCGAGCAGCTTCTGGAGCCCCCCGAAGTGGTCGACCAGCCGCTCGATGACTGCCGGTGGCAGCCGTGGCACCCGCGCGAGCAGCCGGTAGCCGCGCGGCGACACAGCAGTGTCGAGCACGTCTGCCGCGCCGCCGAATCCGCAGACCCGCGCGATGACCTCGAGGTCGAGCAGATCGGCGGCTGACATCTCGTCGAGATCGGCGAGGACGTGCTCCACCGTGCGGGGCTTGCGACCGTGCGGCGTCGGGATGTAGTCCCGGACGACCAGCTCGCGTTCCTGGGTCACGCCCGCCATCAGCTCGTCGCGCTGCAGCGCGAGCAACCGGCCGTCGGTGCCCAGCTCGACCACATAGCCGTCGATCTCCGAAGCGATCCGAAGCACCATCTCGAGTCGCTGGGTGACGACCACCGTGTCACGCACGGTGACCAGGTCTTCGATCTCGAGGGCGGACAGCGTGCCGCTGACCTCGTCGAGACGGAGCTTGTAGCGCTCGAGGGTCGCGAGCGCCTGGTTGGCGCGTGACAGGATCGCGGCCGAGTCGTCCAGCACGTAGCGGCGGCCGTCGACGTACAGCGCGATGATGCGCATCGACTGGCTGACGCTGACCACGGGGTACCCGGTTTGGCGGGCGACGCGCTCCGCGGTGCGGTGACGGGTGCCGGACTCCTCGGTGGGGATCGACGGGTCGGGCACGAGGTGGGTGGCAGCACGCACGATCTTGGACAGGTCGCTGTCGAGAACGATCGCGCCGTCCATCTTCGCCAGCTCGCGCAGCCGGGTGGCGGCGAACTCGACGTCGAGCGGAAAGCCACCGGTGCAGAGGGTCTCGACGGTCTTGTCGTGGCCGAGGACGATCAGCGCACCGGTGTGTCCGCGCAGGATGCGCTCGAGGCCATCGCGCAGCTGCGTTCCGGGCGCGACCTTGGCAAGGGTCGCCCGCAGCAGGTCCGCGTCTGCTCGCTCGGGTGCCACGTCACTCCTCGCCTCGCTCGGTGATCGAGTTTACGGACGAGACGGGAGTTGGCTAGTGGTTCACAGCGGCGGAATGGCTCTTCGTGCCGCATCCGTGATGTCGTCGACCTCGACGGTGCGGATCGGAACCGACTCGACGCGACATCGCGGCGGGACCAGAGCCGTCGTGAAGCCGAGCCGCGCTGCCTCGGCCAGCCGAGCCCGCATCGACGACACCGGCCGGATCTCACCGGCGAGGCCCACCTCTCCGATCGCGACCAGCCCGGGTACGACGGCGAGGTTGCGGGCTGTGCTGGTGAGGGCGAGCGCGAGCGCCAGGTCGGATGCCGGCTCGGCGAGCCGGACGCCGCCGACCGTCGCGGCGTAGACCTCGTGCTTGGACAGGGTCGCTCCGAGGGCGCGTTGCAGAACCGCGAGCAGCATCGCGGTCCGGGCACCGTCGACGCCGCTGGTCGCCCGACGGGGGTTCGCCTGCTCGGAGGAGATGACCAGTGCCTGTACCTCCGTGACGAGGGCGCGCCGGCCTTCCATCGTCACGGTGACACAGGTGCCGGGAACCGGCCGGCTGCCGTGGGCGAGGAACAGTCCTGACGGGTCGGGCAGCCCGACGATCCCGTCGTCGGTGAGGTCGAAGCAGCCGACCTCGTCGGCGGGCCCGAACCGGTTCTTCACGGTACGCACGAGGCGCAGCCGCGAGTGCCGGTCGCCCTCGAAGGACAGCACGACGTCGACGAGATGCTCGAGGGTGCGGGGTCCGGCGACGTTGCCGTCCTTCGTCACGTGACCGACGAGGATGGTCGCCATCCCGCGCGACTTCGAGAGCCGGATGATCGTGCTCGTCACCTCGCGTACTTGTGAGACTCCGCCCGCAGCGCCGTCGATCTCCGCGGATCCGATGGTCTGCACCGAGTCGACGATCAGCACGTCCGGGTCGACCGTCTCGACCTGACCGATGAGGGCCGACAGCTCCGTCTCGGCGGCGAGGTACAGCTCAGTGGCGAGGGCGCCGATGCGCCCGGCGCGCAGCCTGACCTGTGCGGCTGACTCCTCGCCGGTGACGACGAGGCAGCGTTTGCCGCTGGCGGCGATCTTCGCGGCAGCGCTGATCAGCAGCGTGGACTTGCCGACGCCGGGCTCCCCGGCGAGCAGCACGACCGAACCCGGGACGAGGCCGCCGCCGAGGACGCGATCGAGCTCGTTCTCACCGGTCGGCCGGTGTCGTGCGGCTTGCTCCTCGACCTCGCCGATCGGCTTGGCGGGCGCCGAGACGGGTCCCGCCACAACGCTCAGCCCCGGTCGCGCGCCGGCCTCGGAGATGGTGCCCCAGGCTTGGCACTCGGGGCAGCGGCCGACCCACTTGGCGACCTCGAGCCCGCACTCGTCGCACCGGTATGCGGGCCGCGGGGCCGCCTTCGTCGCCATGGCCGTGACGGTAGGGCCGACGTACGACGCTTCCCCGGACCGACGCGCGAAGCGCGGTGGCTCAGCTACGAGGCCGGGTGTGCGGTGAAGCGGCCGGCGAGGTTCGCCTCGCAGATCTCGGCGAGCACGTCGTAGGACGCCTGCCCCATCAGCTCGACGAGCTCCGGCTTGTAGGTGATGTAGAGCGGATCGGGGGCGACGTGTGCCTCGGTCGCGCCGGTGCACCACCAGTTCAGGTCATGACCGCCGGGGCCCCACGCGCGACGGTCGTACTCCGCGATGCTGGTGACCAGCACCTTGGTGTCGTCCTGGCGCTTGACCTTCTCGTAGCTGCGTCGCACCGGCAGCTGCCAGCACACGTCGGGCTTCGTCTCGAGCGGGTGACGCCCGACGTTGAGCGCGTGGAGGTGCAGCGCGCAGCCCTGCCCGGCCTTGAAGCCCGGACGGTTGAGGAAGATGCAGGCGTTCTTGTACCGGCGGGTCTTCGGTTCGCCGTCCTCGTCGACCTCGGTGACGCCGTTCGCCAGACCCTCGTCGCGGAATTGCCACTCCGCCGCGGTCAGCTCCTTCGCGAACCGCTTCACCCGCTTCTCGTCCTTCTTGTCCGAGAAGTGGGCGCCGTGCGAGCAGCAGCCGTCGTTCTTGCGGCCCTTCACGATCCCCTGACATCCGCTTCCGTAGATGCAGGTCCAGCGGGAGAGCAACCAGGTCAGGTCGCAGCGGAAGATCTGCTCCTCGTCCTCCGGGTTGACGAACTCGATCCATTGCCGCGGAAAGTTGAGATCGACCTCAGGCACCCGCCAACCCTACGGGCTGCTGGTCCGTCTCGGGCGACGGAGGTTGTGCGCTTCTCACTTGCCGCGCTCCTCGGCCTCGGCGAGCAGGCGCCTGGCATCGGCGGCCTGGTCGGCGGGCACGAGGACGCGTACGCCGAAGGCCAGGGCATACACGGGGTTGGTCCGTCCGGTGTCGTCGCCCATGACGTGAGCGTTGACACCGTTCGTCCGCAGGAAGCCCGCCATCATGTCGGCCTCGACGCTGCTGCCCACCTCGGCGACGCAGACCGGGCCCGGATCGTGACCCATTCCAAGCTTCGCGACCAGCCGCGCCCAGAACCCCGGGCGGTCGATCACCGCTGGATCCATCTCGATCGCCTCGCGACGATGCCGGCGATTGCTCACGGCCGAACCGTAGCGCCGGATTCCCGTCCCTTCGCAGGCCTAGGCTTTCTGGTTGTGACGGTCGTTCAGGTGCCAGACGCGAAGGTGGCCCTGTCGACCGCGTCGGTCTACCCGGAGTCCACCGCTGCGGCGTTCGAGATGGCGGCCCGGCTCGGGTACGACGGTGTCGAGGTCATGGTGACCCCGGACCCGGTCAGCCAGGACGTCGAGGCGTTGCGGCGGCTCTCCGACTACCACGGGATCGCGATCCTCGCGATCCATGCGCCCTGCCTGATCATCACGCGGCAGGTCTGGGGGACCGAACCGTGGGGGAAGCTGGTGAAAGCCCGCGACGTGGCAGAGAAGCTGGGCTCTCCGACAGTGGTGGTTCACCCGCCGTTTCGATGGCAGCGCGAGTACGCCAAGGACTTCATCGCCGGCATCGAGCGAATGGCCAGCGAGACGTCGGTTCGCTTCGCGGTCGAGAACATGTTCCCGCTTCGCGCTCGTGGCCGGGCGGTCGTGCCGTACTCGCCGGACTACGACCCGAGCGAGGAGGAGTTCCGCCACTTCACGCTCGATCTGTCTCACACCGCGGTGTCGCAAAGCGATGCGCTGGCGATGGCCGCCCGGATGGGCGACCGGCTGACGCACGTCCACATCGCGGACGGCATGGGCACCGCGCGTGACGAGCACCTCGTCCCCGGTCGCGGGAGCCAGCCGTGCGCCGAGCTCCTGGAGAACCTCGCGGGCAGCGGGTTCGACGGCACGATCGTCGTCGAGATCAACACCCGCCGCAGCGAGGATCGCGCCGAGCGCGAGGCGGACGTCGCGGAGGCGCTCGCCTTCACCCGTCTCCATCTGGTGGCGCCACTCGCCGACCCCGCCGCCTCGAAGTAGCCGCGGTGCTCAGAAACGGGCTGCGTGCCGCGCTGCTCCACGCCTCCCGCCGAGCCAGCGTGCGGTACGCCGTCGAGCACGCACCGGTCTCGCGCGGCGTGGTGAAGCGGTTCGTCGCGGGTGACGTCGTCGGGGACGCGATCCGGGTCAGCAGTGAGCTGGTCGGGGCGGGGCTGGCGGTGTCGCTTGACCATCTCGGCGAGGACACGACGGAGCCCGAGCACGCGGAGGCCGCGGCCGCGGCCTATGTGACATTGCTCGGTCTGCTGCAGGAGGCTGGTCTGACGCCGAGCGTCGAGGTCTCGGTCAAGCTCTCCGCGGTCGGCCAGGCCCTCGACCACGCGCTCGCGGTGGACCTGGTCCGGCGCATCTGCGTCGCGGCGGCGGACGCCGGTACGACGGTCACGCTCGACATGGAGGACCACACCACCACAGACGCGACGCTGGACACGCTGCGCGAGCTCCGCGCCGACTTCCCCTGGGTGGGTGCAGTCCTGCAGGCCTACCTGCGGCGCACCGAGGCGGACTGCCGCGACCTTGCGGGCGCCGGCTCGCGGGTGCGGTTGTGCAAGGGCGCCTACGACGAGCCCGACTCGGTGGCGTTCACCCGTAGCGAGGACGTCGACGACTCCTACCAGAAGTGTCTCGCGATCCTCATGGCAGGCAACGGCTACCCGATGGTCGCGACTCATGACCCGGCGATGATCAAGGAAGCCGAGCGTCTCATCGCGCAGCGTGAACGGCAGCCGGACAGCTACGAGTTCCAGATGCTCTACGGCGTCCGGCCAGAAGAGCAACAAAGGCTCAGCGGCGAGGGCGCCACCGTCCGGGTCTACGTGCCGTACGGCAGCGACTGGTACGGCTACCTGATGCGCAGGCTGGCGGAACGCCCAGCCAACATGCGGTTCTTCCTGCGCTCATTGGTCACGCGCAGGTAGTGCCGGGGTATTCGCGCAGCGACGTAAACGGCGAGCTGGCAAGCCGGCGCAGCCGGCGAAGCCGGGGAGCCTTAGTCGCGGAGCGGATGCACCGGCACAACTTGGATGACCGACCCTGATGCATCTGGGAGACTGACGCAATGGGTGAGACGGTCGCGATTCTGGGCGCCGGGAAGATGGGCGAAGCGCTCATGTCCGGGCTGCTTCGTTCCGGACGCCCGGCGGCCGAGCTGATGTTCACCGAGCGTCACGGTGATCGCGCGGCGGCGCTGACCGCCGAGTACGGCGTCGAGGCGGTGAGTGCAGCCGAGGCCGCGAAGCGCGCAGACACGCTGGTGGTCGCGGTGAAGCCGCAGGAGATCGACGCACTCCTCGACGAGCTCGCCGACGTGGTCACCCCGTCCAACCTCCTGATCTCGATCGCTGCAGGTATCCCAACCGCGACATTCGAGCGGCGCCTTGCTGACGGCACCCCCGTCGTCCGGGTGATGAGCAACACCCCGGTCTTCGTCGACGAGGCGATGAGCGCCGTGGCGGCGGGCGCCCATGCCGATGAGGCCCACCTTTCGCACGCCGAGGATCTGCTGCGTCCGGTCGGCAAGGTCATCCGGGTGCCGGAGCACCAGCTGGACGCTGTCACCGCGCTGTCCGGCAGCGGTCCGGCGTACTTCTTCTACCTCGTCGAGGCGATGATCGAAGCCGGCATCCTGCTCGGGCTGCCGCGCAACGTTGCCGCCGACCTGATCATCCAGACCGCGGTCGGCTCGGCGATCATGCTGCGCGACTCGGGGGACCATCCCGTGCAGCTGCGTGAGGCTGTGACCAGTCCGGGCGGGACGACGATCGCCGCAATCCGCACACTGGAAGACCACGGCGTGCGCGCCGCGCTGCTCGCCGCACTGGAAGCCGCACGCGACCGCTCCCGAGAGCTAGCCGCAGGACAATCGTGACGTGCTCGGTCACCGCGGCCTGGGACGAGCGCCTGCTCGATTACGACTTCGGTGACGGCCATCCCCTCAACCCGGTGCGGGTCGAGCTGACGATGGAGCTCGCCCGCTCATTCGGTGTCCTTGACCGGATGTCGGTCGTGGGCTTCGAGGCGGCGACCGATGAGCTGCTCGGCCTGGTGCACTCGGGCGGCTACATCGAGGCGGTGCGGGTGGCGGGGGAGACGCTGCACCCCGATCCCTCGCACGGGCTCGGTACGCCGGACGACCCGGTCTTCCCGAGGATGCACGAGGCGAGTGCGATGGTCGCCGGTGCGACGATCGAGGCGGCCCGTGCCGTGGTGAGCGGCGCCAGCGATCACGGTGTCAGCATCTCCGGTGGCCTGCATCACGCCATGGCGTCGCGCGCGTCCGGCTTCTGCGTGTACAACGACCCGGCGATCGCGATCGCCTGGCTGCTCGCCCAGGGCTACGACCGGGTCGCGTACGTCGACATCGACGTCCACCACGGCGACGGCGTGCAGGCGATCTTCTACGACGATCCACGGGTGCTGACGATCAGCCTGCACGAGTCGGGGCGCACGCTGTTCCCGGGCACCGGCTTCGCCGACGAGATCGGTGGACCGAATGCGCGTGGCTCGGCGCTCAACGTGCCGTTCCCGCCCGGTGTCGTGGACGCGAAGTGGCACGAGGCCTTCGACGCTGAGGTCCCGGCGGCGTTGCGTCGCTTCGCGCCCGAGTTCCTCGTCAGCCAGCACGGCTGCGACACGCATGCCCTCGACCCGCTCGCCAACCTGCTGCTCACCGTCGACGGGCAGCTGGCGGCGCACGCCAAGGTGCACGCCCTGGCGCACGAGCTGTGTGGCGGCCGCTGGCTGGCCACGGGGGGTGGCGGCTACGAGCTCGTGCAGGTGGTGCCGCGCAGCTGGGCGCACTTGCTCGCCGTCACTACCGGCGAGCCACTGGACGCCACGAGCGAAACCCCCGAGGACTGGCGCGAGTTCGTGCGCCGTCGCACCGGTCGCACCGCGCCGACGCGCATGACCGACAGGGGCCCAGAAGGAGAGAACGCATGATCGCAGCGTTGTGCGACGTCAGACGGCTGCGACGGGTCGCCGGCGTGCTGGCGGTTGCGGGCGGCGTGCTCGGCTGCGCGAGCGGCACCAGCGGTGCCGAGCCCGGCTCGGGGGCACATCGCGCCGCACCGTCCGCGAGGGAGGCGGCGTCCTCCGTACCTGAGATCACGCTGTCCGCGGTCGGCGACATGATCCTCGGCGACACCCCGAGCCTGCCCGCCGAACCGAAGCACTACCTCGACCCGGTGAAGCAGGCGATCAACGCCGGCGCGCAGATCCGGTTCGCCAATCTCGAAGGCACCCTCACGACGCAGGCCACCGACAAGTGCGCGCCTCGTTCGACGCAGTGCTTCTCGTTCCGTAACCCGCCGCATTACGCCCGGCTCTTCGCCGCCGACGGCTTCACCATCCTCAACAACGCGAACAACCACTTCAACGACTTCGGTCAGCCCGGCCGCGCGCAGACCGTCAAGGCGATCCGACATGCCGGCATGGCGCAGACGGGTCAGCCCGGTCAGGTCGCGATCGTGCCCGCCGGCGGCCACAAGGTCGCGTTCGTGGGTTTCGCGCCGTACGACTACGACGCGAGCCTGCTCGACCTCGGCGCGGCCAAGGCGCTCATCAGGAAGGCGCGCAATGAGGCGCGCGTGGTCGTGGTCTACATGCACGCGGGCGCCGAGGGCTCGACCATGACACATGTGACCGGGAACGAGGAGTTCGCCTTCGGCGAGGACCGGGGCAACCCGGAGAAGTTCGCGCACATGGCGATCCGGAACGGCGCGAGCCTTGTCATCGCCAGCGGCCCCCACGTGCTGCGCGGCATGCAGTTCTACCGCGGTCACCTGATCGCCTACAGCCTCGGCAACTTCGCCAACTTCCACAACTTCGGCGGCGGCGGGATCCTGTCGGAGTCGGCGATCCTGCACGTCACACTCAGCTCGGCGGGCCGGTTCGTCGCCGGGCGGCTGCAAAGCGTGACCCTCGACAGCGCGGGCCGCGCATCGCTCGGCGGTTCGTCGGTTGGCACGGTCCGGTCGCTGTCGAAGGCCGACTTCGGGAGCCACGCGGCTCGGCTGAGTCACGCCGGCGTGATCCGAAAGCCGGCGTGAGCGAGGCGGAGGCACCTGCGGCGAAGCCGACGCTGAGCCGCCTCAGTCTGGCCGCGTTCGTCGTGCTCATCGGCGGGCTGGCGTTCCTCGTGGCCGGGACGCACAACGAGAACGAGGCCCCCTTCACGGCGTTGCAGGCGCACCCGAAGCTGGTCGGGTTGCGGGTCGTGACGCCGGCCGATGCGACCGGGTCGAACATCGCTGCCGCACTACGCGGGCTCGGCGGGTCCGGCGACGGCAACATCGGGGTCTCCGGCGATCGCCACTCGCAGTACGTCGTGGGTCGCGTCGATGTCGAGGACCTGTCGGCGCCCGATGCGACCTACCAGGTGATCGTCGTCGACGACCGGCTGCACCGCGTCGTCCCGCACACCTTCGGCTATCCGGCTCCCCAGCCGGGCAGTGGCACCGGGCAGGGCTGGGACGCGGCCGACGACTCGTTGCACGACCGGTTCGACTGGCAACCGTCGAGCCGGGACCAGGCGGCCTTCTTCACGGCGGGGACGGTCACCGCGTTCCGGTTCGTCGCGCGGCTGCCGGGAGCGAGCTCGCCGGTGACCGACCCGGGCGCGGATCTCAGCGTCGTGCTGGCCCTCACACACGGCTCAGACCACGTCTACTGGGCGGTCAAGCTTGACCCGAACGGGTCAACGCCTCAGCAGTCACAGTGACGCGGTGCTGTCCCAACCGATACAGTCGGTGCCGAGCACGTGAGCGGTGCCAGCGCCGGAGGGGAAGCCGGCGCGCCGCCCGCGTGGAAGGGCGGTTTGTCGCATGGCCACGGATGCCGAGCGGCTCGGTGAGTTGCGTTTCCTGACTGTCGCTGAGGTGGCGTCGGTGATGCGCGTCTCCAAGATGACGGTGTACCGGCTGGTCAACGCCGGGACGCTGCCGGCAGTCCGTGTGGGCCGGTCGGTCCGGGTGCCGGAGCAGGCGGTGCACAACTACCTGCAGCACTCGTTCGTCGAGGCCGGGTAGCCTCATCGCCAAGACCGGACGCGAGGCACCAGCCGCCGGTTTCCCAGAAGTAGTCGCCGGTAGGAGAAGGGTCTCTCGTGGGTTCGGTCATCAAGAAGCGGCGCAAGCGCATGGCTAAGAAGAAGCACCGCAAGCTGCTGAAGAAGACCCGCGTCCAGCGGCGTAACAAGAAGTAGCGCGCAAGGTCGCGATGCCGCGGTCCGGGAACACGCCGTCGTCGGAGCCAGGGCGCTACGACTGGCTGACGTTCACCTCGGACTACGGGCTCGACGACGTCTTCGTCGGCGTCTGCAAGGGCGTGATCGCGCAACTCGCGCCGCACGTCCAAATCATCGACGTCACTCACCAGATCACGGCGCAGGACGTCGAGCAGGGCGCGACCAGCCTCGCGTCGGCCATGCCGTACCTCCCGGTCGGCGTCCATCTCGCGCTCGTCGACCCACTGCACGGCGGGTCTTCGCGCGGTGTCGTCGTCGAGACCGGCGACGGCTCGCTGCTGGTCGGCCCTGACAACGGTCTCCTGTCGCTGGCCTGGCTCGAGCGGGGCGGCGTCGCGGCGGCGCACGAGCTGGTCAACGCGGCGCTGTGGCGGGAGTCGGTCCACAAGACGTTCCGGGGCCGCGACATGTTCGCCCCTGTCGCCGCTCATCTCGCCGCCGGCACGCCGATCGCGGACGTGGGCCCCAGCGTCGACGCCGACGGCCTCACCACGTTCCCTCCCCACGAGGTCGAGGTCGACGACGACCACGTCCACGCCGAGGTGAGCCTCGTCGACCACTTCGGCAACGTCTCGCTCAACGTCGACCGGGCGGCGCTCGAGGCGGCCGGCATTCGGTTCGGTGACACCGTTGAGGTGCGCTGCAACGGGCGCACCCTTGCGGTGCCGTTCACCGCGACGTACGGCGACGTCGCGCGAGGCCGGCTCACGCTGTGCGAGGACTCGTTCCGGGCGGTGATGCTGGCCGTCAACGCCGGGCACGCCAGCCATGAGCTTCGCGTGGGTCGCGGAGAGCCCGTGGTGATCGCCCGACTACCCCAGACCACCTGAGGGAGGGCATGGCACATGGGTACTGCTAGCGGCATGCTCATGTGTCGTTCGACCTTCGATGGTGATCGTCAGGTGCCCCCCGCCCGCCCCGTAGGCTTTTCGGGGTGAGCGCCCGGGTCGTGCTGGTTACCGGCGTCTCCCGATACCTCGGGGGGCGGTTGGCGGCTGAACTGTCCGCGGATCCTTCCATCGACCGGCTGATCGGCGTCGACGTCGTTCCGCCGAGGGCCGATGTCGGTCGCACCGAGTTCGTCCGCGCCGACATCCGCAACCCGATCATCGCCAAGGTCATCGCGTCGGCGCAGGTCGACACCGTGGTCCACATGAGCGTCATCGCGACGCCGTTCGGTGCCGGCGGGCGTACCGCGATGAAGGAGATCAACGTCATCGGCACGATGCAGCTGCTGGCTGCCTGCCAGAAGGCGCCGAGCGTCCGGAAGCTGGTCGTGAAGTCGACGACCGCGGTGTACGGATCGTCCTCGCGCGACCCGGCCCTCTTCACCGAGAACATGGAGCCGCGCGGCTTGCCCCGCTCCGGCTACGCCAAGGACTCGGTCGAGGTCGAGGGCTACGTGCGTGGCCTGGGTCGGCGGCGTCCTGACGTCGACGTGACCCTGCTGCGCTTCGCCAACTTCATCGGACCGACTATCGACACGCCCCTGACGCGCTACTTCGCGCTGCCGGTCGTGCCGACTGTGCTCGGCTTCGACCCGCGGGTGCAGTTCCTGCACGAGGAGGACGGGCTGGCGGTCCTGCGCCGGGCAGTGATCGAAGATCACCGCGGCACGTTCAACGTCGCCGGTGACGGCGTCCTGCTGTTGTCACAGGCGATCCGGCGCGCCGGCCGCACCAGCATCGGGATCCCGTCGCCCGCCGTCTCACTCGCCGGATCACTGTTCCGCCGTACCGGGCTGGTCGACTTCTCACCGGAACAGCTGCGGTTCCTCCAGTTCGGTCGCGGCGTGGATACGACGCGGCTGCGCACCGACTTCGGCTACCAACCGCAGCACGACACAGTCAGTGCGTTCGATGCCTTCGTGACGGGCATGGGACTGACGCCGATCATCGACGCCGATCGGATCGAGGCGGCGGGGCGGACGGTAGCGGCGTTGGCCGGCGTTGGCCTTGGAGGTATCGGACGTGCCTGAAGCCCGGGTCATCCCACTCGACGGCGGGCGGGCGCAGACCTCCCCCCGCCGTCGAAAGACCGACAAGGCAGACGCCGTCCTCGACCCGGTGCTACCGGCGCCAGAGGCGTCCGACCTCGAGCGCAAGCTTGCCGGTGCTCTCGCTTTCGTGCGGCGCCGGATCACCGGTGACTACTCGGTCGACGACTTCGGTTTCGATCCCGACCTCACCGACTCGGTGATCCTGCCCGTGCTCCGGCCGTTGTACGAGAAGTACTTCCGGATCGAGGTCCGCGGCATGGAGAACGTGCCGGCGGAGGGCGGCGCGCTGATCGTCGCCAACCACTCCGGCACTGTCCCGGTCGACTCGGCGATGACGACTGTGGCGCTGCACGACCATCACCCGGCGAAGCGTCATCTCCGGATGCTCGCCGCCGACCTCGTCTTCACGATGCCGATCGTCGCGCCGACGGCTCGCAAGTCCGGTGCGACGCTCGCCTGCAACGAGGACGCCGAGCGACTGATGAAGGCGGGCGAGCTCGTCGGGGTGTGGCCGGAGGGCTTCAAGGGGATCGGCAAGCCGTTCCGTGAGCGCTACAAGCTGCAGCGGTTCGGTCGTGGTGGCTTCGTGTCGGCGGCGCTACGCGCCGGAGTGCCGATCGTCCCCTGCTCGATCGTCGGCGCCGAGGAGATCTACCCACTCGTCGGCAACATCCCGGCGCTTGCTCGCGCGCTCGGTCTGCCGTACATCCCGATCACGCCGTTCTTCCCGCTGCTCGGGCCGCTTGGCCTGCTGCCGCTGCCGTCGAAGTGGATCATCGAGTTCGGCGAGCCGATCGAGACCGACAAGATCGGCCCCGAGGGCGCCGACGACCCGATGCTGGTGTTCAACCTCACCGATCAGGTGCGAGAGAACATCCAGCAGACGCTCTACAAGCTGCTCCTCGCTCGCCGCAGCGTCTTCTTCTGATGCTCGAGGCCGCCGGCCGCCGCCCTCGCTGTGTGCTATTTCGAACGACGAGGAGCGAGTTTCGTCTCGCTGCAATGGGCCGACCACGTTGCGGGTGTGAGCTCGTAGACGACGCTGCTGCCGACCCCGTGCCGAGCTGGCTCTAGCCGCACTCGCTCGGCACCGAGTTTCTCGATGGCCCGCAACGAGCGCAGATTGCTCTCGTGGACCTTGAGTGTGACTACTCGCGCCCAGCCGAAGGCATGGTCGATCATGAGGCGTTTGACGTCGCTGTTGTACGCCCCGCCCCAGTGACTACGCGAGATGAATGTCCAGCCGATCTCCACGTGGCGGCGCCGCCTGTCGCGGACCTCGTAGCGGGAGGTGCCGATCGCCAGGCCCGTGCTTCGCTCGATTACGACCAGTGCCTGACTGGTGAGCGCATCGTCGAACCAGCTTTGGAACACCGCCCGATCGGTCCGGTTCTTCACCGGGTGCTGTTCCCAGAGGAGCGGGTCTGAGGCGATCGCATACAGCGCGTCGAAGTCCGACGTCTTGATCGGTCGCAGCCAAACCAGCGAGCCCTCCAACGTCGGCTGCCAGTAATAGAGCGGTCCACCCCAATCCCCAAGAGGCGCGTTCGCGGGTGTCATCGCGCGTAATCAGACCGCCGCGACGTCGAGGGGGCAAACGGATTACGAGGTTCGTGAACTGGCGGATACAGCGGGGTGCGGGCGGTTCACATACGAGCTAGGAGCGTTTGCGGCGCATTGACAGGCCGACCGCGATGCCGCCGGCTACCGCTCCTGCGCTTGCTGCTGCCGGTACGCCGATCTTCGCGGCCTTGCGGCCGGTCCTGAAGTCGCGGATCTCCCAGTCGTTCGCTCGTGCGATGCGCTTCAGCGTGGCGTCAGGGTTGACCGCGACCGGATGCCCTACCTCCGAGAGCATCGGCAG
>Ga0164242_10000902_pt1 | contig 35239 bp, 30 predicted proteins | sample OricomgcompostMG_FD_108783 | JGI IMG/M metagenome (GOLD analysis project Ga0164242, IMG submission 108783) | Miracle-Growth compost microbial communities from Emeryville, California, USA - Original compost - Miracle growth compost (MG) ... | reverse complement strand
CGAGATCGCCTGGGTGCTCAGCGTCGAGATCGGCGCCATCGTCTCGTGAAAACCGATCGCCGCCATCGCGATCAGGCAGATGATCAGCGGGAACGCGACGAAGTCCCAGCGGTTCGGCAGCACACGCCACGCCGACGCGTTGGCCGTGCGGTTCAGGTTGAAGCCGAAGTCCATCAGGCGCGCTCCCCGTGGGCAAAACGACCGGCGCGCGCGCAACGGTGTGCGGCCGCGCCTGCAGACCGGCGGTCCGCAATGCAACAGACAGAATGGGCAAGACGCATGGATACGGAAATTCGTTGGCGTTGAAAACGCGCGGACGGCGCCGTCGGGACGACCGCCCAGCGGGCTCTCGCAAGAGGCCGGCGAGCGGCGGCCGAACGGCCAGGTCGCGCGGACTTGCCTTTTGGATCCGGCATGACACTACTACAACCTGTGTGACACATACAACCGCGGGGTTAAAATCGCCCGGCGGCGTTGGGGCCGGCCGCGCCGTCCGTACCGCCACGTCCCCCACCCCACCCACGGACCACGAGGCCGATGAACAGGAGACTCTGGCGCCAGCTAGCCGGATCCGCCGCGATCGTGGCCGTCGTGCTCGTCTGCTGGCTCGTCGCGAGCCTCGCCGCCGACCGCCTCGCGCGCGAGGAACTGACCTCCGCGCTCGGCGCGCAGCGCCTGATGACGCGCGCCGTCGTCGACAACATGGCCGAAGTGATCGCGAGCGATCTGTCGATGTCGCGCGCGATCCCCGCGACGATGGCCGAAACCGCGGTCGTCCAGCAGGCGCTCGCGCAAGCCGCGAATTATGCCGTGAACGGCTATCCGACGGAACGGGGGCGCCGCGCCGCATTGCTGCAGGCGCCCGAACTCGTCGACGCGGACATGCTGCTGCACGACGCGCAGGGCTTCTCCGGGCTCGACGCGATCTGGCTCGTGAACACGAACGGCATCTGCGTCGCGGCGAGCAACGCGCGGCTGCCGCTGTCGTACGTCGGCATCGACATGAGTCCGCGCCCATACCTCGCGGCCGCGCTGCTCGGCGAGTTCGTCGAGATGTACGGCGTCGGCCACGTGAGCGGCGAGCCGGGCATGTTCGTCGCCGCGCCGGTGTATCGCGACGGCCTGCTGGTCGGCGCGATCGTGGCGCGCGTCGGCATCGCGCGGCTGCGGCACTGGGTAGCGCATCCGGGCACGTTCGTGTCCGACAGCAACGGCGTGATCGTGATGGCGCACGACAGCGCGCTCGAAGGGCACGCGCTGCCCGGTTCGCCGATCGAGCGGATGCCGGCCGCCGAGCGCATGCGCCGCTATCTGCACGAGCACTTCCCGCCGATCGCACTCGCACCGGCCGCCGCGGCGGTGCGCCGGCAGGCGCCGTGGGTGCCGCGCAGCGACGCGGAATCGATGTCGATGCTGCGCGACCAACGAACGCCGGCGCTGCACGAAGCGCGCAGCGGCCTGAACTCGGGACTGTCCGCGCACGTGGTCGATCCGGTCAATGCGTGGCCGGACCTGCTCGCGAATCATCGGCGCAACCGGATGCTGATCTTCGTGACGCTGGCCGGCGGGTTCGCGCTGGCGACGGTGATCGCGGTGTCGTGGATCCGCGAGCGGCGGCTGCACCGCGCGACGCGCGGGCTCGCGGACCAGTTGCAGGCCGCGAACGCGCTGCTTGCCGCCGAAGCGCGCGACGACGCGCTGACGGGCGCGCTGTCGCGGCGCTACTTCCTCGGCCTGCTGCGCCGCGAGATCGACCGCGCGGCTGAGACCGGCGCGCCGCTGTGCGTCGCGATCGCCGACCTCGACCACTTCAAGCAGATCAACGACCGCTTCGGGCACCTGGCCGGCGACCGCGCGCTGCAGTATTTCGTCGACCTGTGCCGCGCGCAGCTACGCGCGGAAGACGCGGTCGGCCGGCTCGGCGGCGAGGAGTTCGGCATCGTGTTGCCGGACACGTCGCTCGCGACCGGGCTGGCGGTCGTCGAGCGGCTGTGTGCGCGGGTCCGCGCCGGCCGCTGCGACGAATTGCCCGCCGACGTCCGGCTGAGCGTCAGCGTCGGCATCACCGCGCTGGCGGCGAACCCCGACCCGCTGGACCGGCTGATGAGCCGCGCCGACCTTGCGCTGTACACCGCGAAGGCGGCCGGGCGCGACCGTTGCGCAGCAATCCCGCCCGACGACGCGGTGCCGCCGCGCACCGCCGAACGCACGCGGTAGGCGGCGCGGCGCGCCGGCCCGCGCGGTCGCGGCAGCGGGCGCCGGCAAACGACGCGGTATCATCTACCCGGCGCACCGCGCGATTTTCATCCGGCGCGCGCACCCGAGGGCCGGTGCGCGCGATCCGCCGAACCCAGCCGTTCCGCAGAATCTGGAGGCATACATGAAGGGAAATCTGGTCATCGTCTGCCGCGATCAGGATGTCGATGCGTTCGACCAGTTGATGGTCGAGTACGGCGCATTCCAGACGCGCCTGTCGTCGACCGCGTGGTACCTGAAGCTCGACGTCGCGCCCGAACTGATTCAGGAGGAGATCCTTGCGCGCGTCGGCAAGTACACGACGCATTACATCTTCGAGGCGGACACCGTCACCTACAACACGGTCGACAGCGACGCCGCCTCCGCGCTCGACTCGCTGTTTTCCGTCTAGCCGGCCGGCAGCCGGCGACTCACCACGCGTTCGCCGCTTCGGCCGCCTTGCGCTGCACGGCGTCGAACGGGAACGTCATTCGCACCGACAGCCCGCCGCCCGGGCTGTTGCCGATTTCCGAAGTCCCGCCCGCGCGCCGCACGATCCGCTCGACGATCGCGAGGCCGAGGCCGCTATGGCCGTTGCCGCCGCGCGCCGGGTCGAGCCGCACGAACGGGCGGCTCGCGTTGATCAGATCCTGCGCGGCGATCCCGCTGCCGTGGTCGCGCACGGTCAGCGTGTAGCCGGCGGAGCCGCGCGCGGTCTCGACGACGACGGGCGGCGCCCCGTACGCGAGCGCGTTGTCGATCAGGTTCGACAGCACGCGTTCGAGCGTGGCCGCCGGCAGCAGGAAGCCCGGGCCGGCTTCGAGGCGCGTGTGCAGCGTCGCCGCGTCGCCGGTCACCGCGCGGTAGCTGCGCAGCACCCGCTCGCACTGCTGGTCGACGTCGACCGGCTCGCTGCTGTCCGCGCCGTCGTGCGCGAACACGAGGAACTGGTCGACGATGTGCGCCATCGAGTCGACGTCGCGCACCACGCCGTCGCGGGTCCTGGCGTCGTCCATCATCTCGGCGCGCAGCCGCAGCCGCGCAAGCGGCGTCTTCAGGTCGTGCGCGACGCCCGCGAGCATCACCGCGCGGTCGTTCTCGGTGCGCTCGATGTCGCGCACCATCTGGTTGAAGCCATGCGTGAGGAGCCGCAGTTCGCGCGGCCCGCGTTCCGGCACCGGCCGCACCGGCTGCCCGCGGCCGAAGCGCGTGACCGCCTGCGCGAGCGAGCGCAGCGGCTGCTGCAACTGCCACGCGGCGACGAGCGCCGCGATCAGCGCGGCCGAAAAGATGATGATGAACCACGGCACCAGCCGGTCGAGCGGACGCATGATCCGCAGCGGCTGCACCGGCACGACGATCCAGCGGCTGTCGGTCGGGCTGCGCACCCACAGCGTCGGCGGGCGGCCGGGCGGCCCGACGCGCACGTCGGTGCCGGGCGGCATCCGGTCGCGCACCTCGCCGGCGAAGCGGCGCAGCGGCGGCGGCGTCGCTTCGCCGTTGACCGGCACCTGCGCGCTCGACGGATCGACCAGTCGCACGCGCGACGGCAGCGGCTGGTCCGGCGTGCGCGCGATGTGCTGGCGCACCGCGTCGACGAGGAAGGTCGCCTCCTCGACCGCATAGCGCGCCTGCATCTGGCTGCGCTCCAGCCGCATCAGCGCGAACCATGCGACGTGCGACAGCAGCAGCACGCCGACGAACAGCAGCGCGAGACGCCCGAACAGCGAATCAACCGGCCGGCGCATGGGCGTTCTGCTCGCCGTCCGGCACGAACACGTAGCCGCGGCCGCGCACGGTCTGGATGAAGCGCGGCGTCGACGGATCGGTTTCGAGGATGCGGCGCAGACGCCACACCTGCACGTCGATGCCGCGGTCGGTGCCGTCGTATTCCGGGCCGTGCAGCAGTTCGAGCAGACGCTCGCGCGTCAGCGTGCGCATCGGGTGATTGACGAAGATCTTCAGAAGCGCGAACTCGCTGCCGGACAGCATGATCGGCTTGCCCTCCTGTTGCAGCGTGCGCGACTGGAAGTCGAGCGTGAAGCGGCCGAACGAGAACGGTTCGCGCTGTTCCGGCGCGGCCGCCGACGGCACCGTGCGGCGTCGCCGCAGTACCGCCTGCACGCGCGCGAGCAACTCGCGCGGGTTGAACGGCTTGCCGAGATAGTCGTCCGCGCCGAGTTCGAGTCCGACGATGCGGTCCACGTCGTCCGCGCGCGCGGTCAGCATGATGACCGGGATGTCGTCGCCGGACGCGCGCAGCTTGCGCAGCGCGGTGAGCCCGTCGACGCCCGGCATCATCAGGTCGAGCACGATCAGGTCGGGGCGCTCGCGTTCGAGCCGCCGCTCCAGCGACCCGGCATCGTGCAGCACCGATACCTCGATCCCCTGCCGCGCGAGGTAGTCGCGCAGCAGGTCCCGCAATTCGACGTCGTCGTCGACGACCAGGATTTGAGTAGCCATGTCGCGAAGTTTAGCGCGTGCGCGGCGGCCCCTTTGCTTACGGAACCCGCCGCGCGGTTACGAGGTGTTACTGCGAAAGGCGTGCGTAATGTTGCGTAACGACCCCGTGCCGCTTCGTAACACGCGGCGCGCACCGGCTCATTAGGCTACGGACACCGGATGCGCGAACCGAACCCTTCGACGCGCGCATCGACGGATCGAAGTTTCACGAAATCTAGTCAGGAGTTGCACCATGTACAAAGGAACCTCGCGTTTTCTCGCCGTCGCGGCCACGTCGCTCGCGCTGTCGATCGGCGTCGCGCACGCGCAGACGCCGGCGCCGCAGCACGGCCCCGTCGCCGGCGGCTGGCATCACCGCGGCCACGGCGGATTCAGGAAGCAACTGGAACAGTTGCACGCGAAACTGAACCTGAACGCGGACCAGGAAAAGCAGTGGCAGGCCGCGCTCACGACGATGAAGCAGAGTCGCGAGGCCGCCCGCGCGAATCACAGGCAGTTCAAGGCACAGTTCGACGCGCTGAAGAACCAGCCGATCCTCGACCTGAACGCGATGCATGCGGCGCGCCAGCACGTCGAGCAGCAGAACGCGCAGTTGCGCGAGCAGACCGCCGGCGCGTGGCTCGCGTTCTACAACGGGCTGAACGACCAGCAGAAGACCACCGTCAGCAATGCGCTGAAGGCCCGCTTCGCGAAGATGGAGCAGCGCCACGAAAAGATGCGCGAACGCTGGCAGCAGCATCATCGCGGCGCGGCGTCGACGCCGGCGTCGGCGTCGGCGGTGAAGCCGTAACAACGCTGCGGTCGAGGGCGGCCGGGGCCGGGGAAGTACCCCCGGGCCCCGGCCGCCGTCTATTTGATGGTTCCTATGCGGGTGGCGCGGCGGGGCTGGCGCGTCGGGGTCGTCGTCTCGTCGCGCACCGCCGGGGCCGCCGGTGCCGCCGTTATCCTCGATGTCCTCGCCGCCCCTTGGAGCCCGGCGCGCTCCGCGGCGTCATCGCCTTCGCCGCCCGGCGCGCTAGCTGCATCCGTCGCCTTCGTCGCACTGCGCGCGCCGGCTGCACCCATCGCGCTCGCCACGCCCGCCTCCACCGATCGCCCGCCGCCTCCCGCCGCCCTCTCCCGCTTTCTTCGCCGCTTTTTCGTTCGGGTAAAATACCGCGCTTTTCGCCCGGGTTTGCCGGGGCTTGGGGCCTGAGCCGGCCGCACCGTGCATCGCCGGTGCGCATCCGGCGCAAAATCCGACGAATTTCCCGCTTCGGCGCTTGCATCGCGCCGGCGGACGCCCTCATCGTCAAGGACCACTCATGTTTCTTCAAGGCTACGGCCCGCTGATCCTCGCCGGCACCTGGCAGACCGTGAAGCTCGCGGTGCTGTCGCTCGTGCTGTCGTTCGTGCTCGGCCTCGTCGGCGCGGCGGGCAAGCTGTCCAGGAACCGGCTCGGCCAGGGCGCCGCGACCGTCTACACGACGCTCATCCGCGGCGTGCCGGACCTCGTGCTGATGCTGCTGCTGTTCTACAGCATCCAGATCTGGCTGAACAATCTGACCGACCTGCTCGGCTGGGACCAGATCGACATCGATCCGTTCGTCGCCGGCGTGATCGTGCTCGGCTTCATCTACGGCGCGTACTTCACCGAGACGTTCCGCGGCGCGTTCCTCGCGGTGCCGCGCGGCCAGCTCGAAGCGGGCCACGCGTACGGGATGACGAACTGGCAGGTGTTCACGCGGATCATGTTCCCGCAGATGATGCGCTTCGCGCTGCCCGGCATCGGCAACAACTGGCAGGTGCTCGTGAAGTCGACCGCGCTGGTGTCGATCATCGGCCTCGCGGACGTCGTGAAGGCGACCCAGGATGCGAGCAAGAGCACGCTGCGTTTTTTCTTCTTCACGCTGCTGGCCGGCGCGATCTACCTCGTCATCACGACGCTGTCGAACCTCGTGCTGATGTACCTCGAAAAACGCTATTCGACCGGCGTGCGCCACGCGGATCTCTAAGGGGCCATTCATGCAAGACCTGATCCAGCTGGTGCAGCAGTACTGGCGCAGCTATCTGTACACGGACGGCTATCACCTGACCGGCGTCGCGATCACGCTGTGGCTGCTCGTCGTGTCGATCGGACTCGGCTTCTGCCTGTCGGTGCCGCTCGCGGTCGCGCGCGTGTCGAAGCGGAAATGGCTGTCGTCGCTCGTGTGGCTGTACACGTACGTGTTTCGCGGCACGCCGCTGTACGTGCAGTTGCTGCTGATGTACACCGGCCTCTACAGCCTCGAAATCATCCGCAACAACGAACTGACGAGCGCCTTCTTTCGCAGCGGCATGAACTGCACGCTGTTCGCGTTCACGCTGAACACCTGCGCGTATACGACCGAGATTTTCGCCGGCGCGATCAAGGCGACGCCGTACGGCGAGATCGAGGCCGCGCGGGCGTACGGCATGTCGTCGCTGACGCTGTACCGGCGCGTGATCCTGCCGTCGGCGCTGCGCCGTGCACTGCCGTACTACAGCAACGAAGTGATCCTGATGCTGCACGCGACCACCGTCGCGTTCACCGCGACCGTGCCCGACATCCTGAAGATCGCGCGCGACGTGAACTCGGCCACCTACCAGTCGTTCGGCGCGTTCGGGATCGCCGCCGTGCTTTACCTGCTCATCTCTTTCACGCTCGTGTGGCTGTTCCGCCGCGCGGAGCGCCGCTGGCTCGCGTATCTGCGGCCGCTCGGCAAATAAGCGGTCCGAGGAAACCACTCCATGAATTCCACCACCAGGCAAAAACTTTTCGTCGACGCCGTGCACAAGCGCTACGGCGACCACGAAGTGCTGAAGGGCGTCTCGCTGCGAGCCGACGCCGGCGACGTGATCAGCGTGATCGGCTCGTCCGGTTCGGGCAAGAGCACGATGCTGCGTTGCATTAACTTTCTCGAACAGCCGAACGCGGGTCGCATCTTCGTCGACGGCGAAGAAGTGCGCACCGTGCCCGACGCGCGCTCCGGCGGGCTGCGGGTCGCCGATCACAAGCAGTTGCAGCGCGTGCGCACCAAGCTCGCGATGGTGTTCCAGCATTTCAATCTGTGGGCGCACATGACGGTGCTCGAAAACGTGACCGAAGCGCCGGTGCACGTGCTCGGCATTTCGCGGCGCGAGGCCGAGGACCGCGCGCGCACGTATCTGGAGAAGGTCGGGCTGCCGCCGCGCGTCGAGAAGCAGTATCCGTCGCATCTGTCGGGCGGCCAGCAGCAGCGCGTCGCGATCGCGCGCGCGCTCGCGATGCATCCGGACGTGATGCTGTTCGACGAGCCGACCTCCGCGCTCGACCCGGAACTGGTCGGCGAGGTGCTGAAGGTGATGCAGACGCTCGCCGAGGAAGGCCGCACGATGATCGTCGTCACGCACGAAATGGCGTTCGCGCGCAACGTGTCGAACCACGTGATGTTCCTGCATCAGGGGCGCGTCGAAGAGGAAGGCAAGCCGGAGGACGTGTTCGGCAATCCGCAGAGCGAGCGGCTGCGCCAGTTCCTGTCGGGCAGTCTCAAATAGAAGCGGGCGACGCGTGGCCGGCGCGCGCCGCCGGCCACGCGCCCGTGGTCGTCGATGTCGTTCGCATCGCCGATGTAGTCAATGTAGTCGCCCATCCCCGCGGTTCCGCCACTTTCCCCGCGTTTTCCACGGCTCTCCGCCCCGCGCGGGGCTGCTGCGGCCCGCCGAAACCATCCGTTTCGCGCTACTCCCAACGATTTCCGGCGTCAATAGTGGCAATCCTGAGCGCGATCCCGATCGATCCGCGCATCCCTTGTCGCGCAAGGCTCGACGCGATCCCGGCTGGGTGCGCCAACCCACCTTCCGGGACGCCATATTGCAATTTCGAGACACCACCCCCGGTCAACACCAATTTGTTCTCCCACCCCCGACCTTTTTTGATAGATTAGTAACCAAAGTAGCAAAACTAGATGGATTAAAAGTAGTTTCACTTCAAAGAAACGGGACAAGTGTCAAACACGGACAGCGCGCTCGCGATCCGGCCGGTTCTGCGGCCGCTTCACCGTACGGCGCGCCGCTGCGCCTCGTTGCTATCCGGTTTTCGTTCGTCGAGCCGCAGAGCGTCGACGAACGTCATTCGCAGTACCAGGGTACGACTTTTTTGACAGGGTCATGGAGGAGAAAATGAAAAAAGCTTTGCTCGCCGCCGCGTTGATGTCGGCTGGCGTGATCGCGCATGCACAAAGCAGCGTCACGCTGTACGGCCGGGTCGACGCCGGGCTGGAGTACATGAACGGCGTACCGACCGGCCCCGGCGGCCCTAACGGCCCGGCCACCGGTAGCTCGCACCGCTTCCGCGCGGAAAGCGGCGACTGGGGCACGAGCCTGTGGGGCTTGAAGGGCGTCGAAGACCTGGGCAGCGGCAACAAGGCGCTCTTCCAGCTCGAAGGCGCGTTCAACACGATGAACGGCTCGCTCGGCGCAGCCGGCACGCTCTGGGATCGCTGGGCGACCGTCGGCCTGTCGAACGACCGGTACGGTACGGTCCTGCTGGGTAAGGAACTGTTCATCTCGAACGGCGTATGGGACTTCGATCCGTTCGGCCAGTCGAACTGGTCGTCCGCGTCGCTCGTGCGCGGCCGCAACTGGCAGCACTCCAGCAACAACATTTCGTACCAGTCGCCGAAATTCGCCGGCTTCGACGTCTACGGCCAGTACGCGCTGTCGAACGCGACAAGCTGGAACGGCAACGGCACGACGCCGCAAGGCCGCTGGGCGGGTCTGCAGTTGACCTACACGACGCCGCTCTTCCAGGTGCGCGGCATCTATGACGAGCAGCGCAACAACAACAACGGCCTGCTCGACATCGCGTACCAGTTCTCGCGCGAATACTCCGCAATGGTCAACGTGTTCCTCGGACCGTTCAAGATCCAGGGCGCGTATCAGGCGATCCGCACGGCCGGCTCGACGGGGGTTCCGCTCGGCACGCCGACGACGCTCGACCACGAATGGGGCGGCGTCACGTGGCAGGCGACGCCGGCTGCCGCGCTGATCGCAGCGGTCTACCACGTGAACGGTAACAACGGCGGGGGCAACGCGACGATCTACACGGTCGGCGGTTCGTACAACCTGTCGAAGCGCACGTTGCTCGACCTGCAGATCGCGACCGTGCAGAACAGCAAGGCGGCGAACTACGGCCTGAACGCGAACAACGCGGGCGATACCGTCGGCACGGACAACCCGCTGCCGGGCCACAGCCAGTCGGGCGTCTACGCCGGCATCCAGCACTTGTTCTAAACCCGTGCCGGTGTAATCAGAACAGCTTTTACCAACTGCTTTTCACGCTGCTGCGAGAGGCGCGTATCGGTGCGATGCCGCAAGGTATCGCACCGTTTTTTATTGGTCGGCCGGCTTAGACCGCCGCTTCGTTCTCTTCGCCGGTGCGGATACGGATCACGCGCTCGACGTCCGTGACGAAAATCTTGCCGTCGCCGATCTTGCCGGTGCGCGCGGCGCCGATGATCGCGTCGATCACCTGATCGGCGAGGTTGCTCGCGACCACCACTTCGATCTTCACCTTCGGCAGGAAATCGACCACGTATTCGGCGCCGCGATACAGCTCGGTGTGCCCCTTCTGGCGGCCGAAGCCCTTGACCTCGGTGACCGTCAGACCGGTGAGACCGACTTCGGCGAGCGCCTCGCGCACTTCGTCCAGCTTGAAGGGTTTGATTACGGCGGTAATGCGTTTCATGGCGTTCCTCGTCTCTGTCGTAACAATCAATCGAATCGTCAAAAATGGCGGTCTGTGCGCGCGATTTTACCCTCCGCGCGCGGAGCGCCCCCGGGCGGCGGCGCGTTGGCTCACGCGTCCGGCACGTCGGCGAGCGCGTCGAGCCACACGGTCGCCTCCGAGTCGCTCGGCGCGCGCCAGTCGCCGCGCGGCGACAGCGAGCCGCCCGAACCGACCTTCGGCGCATTCGGAATGCACGAGCGCTTGAACTGGCTCAGACGGAAAAAGCGGTCGAGGAAGATGCCGAGATTGCGCTTGATTGCCGCGAGGTCGTATTCGTTGCGCGCGACTTTCGCATTCTCCGGCCACTCGCCGGCTTCCCGGTCGCGCCATGCGTGCAGCGCGAGAAACGCGACCTTCGCCGGCGAAAAACCGAAGCGCAGCGTGTAGTACAGATTGAAGTCCTGCAGTTCGTACGGCCCGATCGTGCTTTCGGTGCGCTGCTCCGGCGCGCCGTTCGCCTTGCCCGGAATCAGTTCGGGGCTGATGTCGGTGTCGAGGATCGCTTCGAGCACGTCCGAACCGCTCGTACCGATCTGCCCGGTTTCCGCGACCCAGCGCACGAGGTGCGTGATCAGCGTCTTCGGCACGCTCGCGTTCACGTTGTAGTGGGACATGTGATCGCCGACGCCGTACGTGCACCAGCCGAGCGCGAGTTCGCTCAGATCGCCGGTGCCGATCACGATCGCCTGATTGAAGTTCGCGAGCCGGAACAGATGGCTCGTGCGCTCGCCGGCCTGCACGTTTTCGAACGTGACGTCGTACTGCTCCTGACCACCGTGGTACGGATGACCGAGGTCCTTCAGCATCTGCAGGCAACTCGGACGGATATCGATTTCGGATGCGGTGCAGCCGACCACGTCCATCAGTTGCCGCGCCTGGCGCAGCGTGCGTTCGCTGGTCGCGAAGCCGGGCATCGTGTACGCGAGGATGTTCGCGCGCGGCAGCCCGAGCCGGTCCATCGCCTTCGCGCAGACGAGCAGCGCGTGCGTCGAGTCGAGCCCGCCCGACACGCCGATCACGACCTTCTCGATGCGGCTCGACGACAGCCGCTGCACGAGCGCCTGCACCTGGATCTGGTAGACCTCGTTGCAGCGCTCGTCGCGCCGCCGCGGATCGGCCGGCACGTACGGAAAGCGCTCGACGCGCCGCGCGAGCGGCAGCGTGTCGGCGCGCGGCGCGTCGACGTCGCAGCGCAGCACGCGGAATTTCGCGACCTCGTCCGCGTGACGGCGGATCGAATCGCCGAACGTCGTGAGCCGCACGCGTTCCTGCGACAGCCGTTCCAGATCGACGTCCGCGAAAATGAGATGCGAGTCGTCGAGAAAACGGTCGGACTGCGCGAGCAGTTCGCCGTTCTCGTAGACGAGCGCCTGGCCGTCCCACGCGAGATCGGTCGACGACTCGCCGTTGCCGGCCGACGTGTACAGATACGCGGCGAGACAGCGCGCGGACTGCTGCGCGACCAGTTGATGCCGATAGCCGGCCTTGCCGACGACGACGTTCGACGCCGACAGGTTCACGAGCACCGACGCGCCCGCGAGCGCCGCGAACGACGACGGCGGCACCGGCACCCACACGTCCTCGCAGATTTCGACGTGAAAGCGCAGCGACTCGATCGCCGGCACGTCGAACAGCAGCGACGCGCCGAACGGCACGTCGGCGTCGCCGATCCTGACCGAGTCGGCCGACGCGCTCGCGGCCGGACTGAACTGGCGCGCCTCGTAGAACTCGCCGTAGTTCGGCAGATAGCTCTTCGGCACGACGCCGACCACGCGTCCGCCGGCGACGACCGCCGCGCAGTTGAACAGCGTGTGGCCGACGCGCATCGGCAGCCCGACGATCATCGCGAGCGGCAGCGACGCCGACGCGGCGGCGATCGATTCGAGCGCGCGCACGCACGCGTCGAGCAGCGCGTGTTGATGAAACAGGTCGTCACACGTATAGGCCGGAAGCCCGAGTTCCGGAAACGCGACGAGCACGGCGCCGCCGTCGGCGGCTTCGCGCGCGAGCGCGAGCGTCTGCGCGGCGTTGAACGCCGGATCGGCGACGCGGCAACGCGGCACGCCGACCGCCACGCGCGCAAAACCGTGCGTATAGAGATTGAAGAAGCGCTCTTTCATGTCATTAACCTTGGGGCGCGGCGGGCCGCACGGGCGCGCGGCGTTTGCATTACCATGACGCGGCCGGGCCGTCGCGCAGCGAGCCGGCACCTACAACCGGCGCAGTCAACGGGATCAGGCAGATTGAATCAGGAACGTTTCGATTATCGCACGGGCATTCTCGGCTCACCGGCCGAGGTCGACGCGGCCGAATGGAACGCGCTGCTCGCGCGTCAGACGCAGCCGACGCCGTTTCTGCGGCACGAATTCCTGGCCGCGCTGCACGATGCGCGCTGCGCGAGCCCCGACGCCGGCTGGGCGCCGCAGTTCGTCACGCTGACCGACGCGCGAAGCGGCCGGCTCGCGGCGGCCGCGCCCGTGTATCTGAAGGGGCACTCGTACGGCGAGTACGTGTTCGACTGGGCGTGGGCCGACGCGTACAAACGCAACGGCCTCGACTACTATCCGAAGCTGCTGTGCGCGGTGCCGTTCACGCCGGTGCAGGGCACGCGGCTCCTCGCCGCCGACGAACCCGCGCGCCGCCATCTCGCGGCGACGCTGCTCGCGTTCGCCGAGCAGGCGGACGTGTCGTCGCTGCACGTGCTGTTCCCGACCGCCGACGACGCCGCCGCGCTAACCGACCTCGGCATGATGCAGCGCGACGGCGTGCAGTTCCACTGGGTCAACGACGGCTATCGCGACTTCGACGACTTCCTGTCGACGCTCGAACAGAAGAAACGCAAGAATATCCGCGCGGAACGGCGCAAGGTGCACGACGCCGGCATAAGCATGCGCCGCATACGCGGCGAGGACATTCGCGACGACGACTGGCGCTTCTTCAACCGCTGCTATCGGCAGACCTATCGCGAACACTTTTCGAGCCCGTATCTGAACCTCGACTTCTTCCGCACGATCGGCGAGACGATGCCCGAAAACCTGCTGCTCGTGATCGCCGAATACGACGGCAAGCCGATCGCGAGTTCGCTCGTCGTCTACCAGCGCGACGCGCGCGGCGGCACGCTGTACGGCCGCTACTGGGGCGCGCTCGAACACGTGCCGTGCCTGCACTTCGAGACCGCGTACTACCAGCCGCTCGAATTCTGCATCGAGGAAAAGCTCACGGTGTTCGAAGGCGGCGCGCAGGGCGAGCACAAGATGGCGCGCGGCTTCATGCCGACGGCGACGCGCTCGACGCACTGGCTCGCGCATCCGGCGTTCGCCGACGCGGTCGCGCGCTTTCTCGAAGGCGAGACGAATCACGTGCACGCGTATATGCACGAGCTGAACGAACACAATCCGTTTCGTCACGCGACGGACGGGCATCCGGGCCGCTGACCGTGGCGTGGCATCTGTACCTGCTCGAATGCGCGGACGGCAGCGTCTATACGGGCATCGCGATCGACGTCGCCGCGCGCTTCGCGCAGCATGCGGACGGCAGCGGCGCGCGCTATACGCGGGCGCGCAAGCCGGTGCGCGTGCTCGCATCGTTCGAACTCGCGGATCGCGCGAGCGCGTCGCGGGCCGAGTATTGGGTCAAGCGGCTCGCGCCGCGCGACAAGTGGGCGCTCGCGGCGGGCGCCATCGCGCTCGATTCGGTCGTACCGGCGAGCAATGCGAGCGCGAACCGACGCCAGGCGCCGGCACTGGCGCCAGAATGACGGCGCACCATTCGTGCGTTGTACAGAACGATCATGCGGTTCAGGCGTCGCGCCGATACCAGCGCCGCGACCCGTTCACGACCTTCACGACCGCGAGCATCACCGGTACTTCGATCAGCACGCCGACGACGGTCGCCAGCGCCGCGCCGGACTTCAGGCCGAACAGGCTGATGGCGGCGGCGACGGCGAGTTCGAAGAAATTCGACGCGCCGATCAGGCACGACGGCGCCGCCACGTCGTGCGCGACGCCGAGCCGGCGATTCGCGAGATACGCGAGCGACGCGTTGACGACCACCTGAATCAGGATCGGCACGGCCAGCAGCGCGATGACGAGCGGCTGCGCGACGATCTGTTCGCCCTGGAACGCGAACAGCAGCACGAGCATCAGCAACAACGCGGCAATCGAAAACGGGCCGATTTTCGCCAGCGCGCGCTGCAGCGACGCGTCGCCGTTGCGCAGCAGCGCGCGGCGCCACAGTTGCGCGATGACGACCGGAATCACGATGTAGAGCACCACCGACGCGAGCAGCGTAGCCCACGGCACCGCGATGTGCGAGATGCCGAGCAGCAGGCCGACGATCGGCGCGAACGCGAACACCATGATCAAGTCGTTCAGCGCCACCTGCGACAGCGTGAAGTACGGGTCGCCGTTCGTCAGCTGGCTCCAGACGAACACCATCGCGGTACACGGTGCGGCGGCGAGCAGGATCAAGCCGGCGACGTAGCTGTCCAGCTGGTCGGCCGGCAGCAGCGATGCAAACGCATGCCGCACGAACACCCACGCGAGGAACGCCATCGTGAACGGCTTCACCGCCCAGTTCACGACGAGCGTCACGCCGATGCCCTTCACCTCGCTGCGGACCTTGCCGAGCGATGCGAAGTCGATGCGCAGCAGCATCGGCACGATCATCACCCAGATCAGGATGCCGACCGGGATGTTCACATGCGCGACCTGTAGCGCCGACACCGTCTGCATCGCAGCCGGCAGCAGCTTGCCGAGCACGATGCCGGCGACGATGCACAGCGCCACCCATACCGACAGATAACGTTCGAAGAAGCCGATACCGTTGCGCCGCTGCGTACTCGCGCGTCCGGTCGCGGACTGACTGCCGGCCATCGTCACGCTCCGCCCGCACGCGGCGACGTGCCGATGCGTTCGATCGCCTGCTGCGTCGCGAGGCGGTCGAGCTTCCGAAGCGGCAGATTGACGAACAACTCGATGCGCTTGCGAAGCTGCACGAACGCCTGCAAGAACGCCCGGCGCCTGTCGTCGTCCGTGCCGTCGACCTTCGACGGATCGGGCACGCCCCAATGCGCCCTCGCCGGATGGCCCGGCCATATCGGACAAACCTCGCCGGCGGCATCGTCGCAGACGGTGAAGACGAAATCGATCGGCGGCGCGCCGGGCGCCGCGAATTCGTCCCAACTTTTGCTACGCAGTCCTTCTGTCGGAATCTGCCGGGCGCGCAGCAATTCCAGCGCAAACGGATTCGGCGCGGCGGCCGGATGACTGCCGGCGCTCAACGCGACGAACCGGTCGCCGGCCAGTTCGCGCAGCGCCGCCTCGGCGAGAATCGAACGGGCCGAATTGTGCGTGCACAGAAACAGGACGTGGTACTTGCGCGGCTCGGTCACGGGACGCTCCGCGAAGCGTCCGCAGCAGGACAACGCCCGCCGTCATCGAGGTCGGGCACCGCGACCTCCACGTGAAATCGTTTCACTTCGCCTCCTCCATCGTGTCGGGCTCGCGGCCGCATTGCTGGGCCGCACAGCAGTTCTCCAGCAGAAAATCGATGAGCGCCTGCATGGTGTCGTAGTTCGCGCTATAGATCACGTAGCGTCCCTGCTGACGCCCGTCGATCAGACCGGCATGCGCCAGCTCCTTCAAATGGAACGACAGGCTGGGCGCAGGCAGCCCGAGCGTGTCGGCGATCGCGCCCGCGTTCATGCCGGGCGGCCCGGCGGTGACGAGCAGCCGGAACACGGCCAGCCGCGACTCCTGCGCCAGCGCGCCGAGCGCGGTGACGGCCGATTTCGTGTCGATGATCGTCATCGGGCTCACTCCAGGTCGTCGTCGGCCGCCGTTGAGCGCGCCAGTCCGAGCGCCAGCGACGCCGGGTCCGTAGCCGGATCCAGCGGACGGTCCGCTTCGACGCGTTCGCTGTAGCGGTCCACCAGATAATCGGCGCGGCCGCGCAGCAGCAGCGTGAACTTGACGAGTTCCTCCATCACGTCGACGAGCCGGTCGTAGTACGGCGACGGCTTCATGCGTCCAGCGTCGTCGAACTCGTCATACGCCTTCGCGACCGACGACTGGTTCGGGATGGTGAACATGCGCATCCAGCGCCCAAGCTGGCGCAACTGGTTCACGGTATTGAACGACTGCGAGCCGCCGCTCACCTGCATGACGGCGAGCGTGCGCCCCTGCGTCGGCCGGACCCCGCCGAGCGACAGCGGCAACTGGTCGATCTGGGTTTTCATCACGCCGGAAATCGTGCCGTGGCGTTCGGGGCTGCACCATACCTGCCCTTCGGACCACACGGACAGTTCGCGCAATTCGCGGACTTTCGGATGATCGGCGGCTGCTTCATCGTCCGGAAACGGCAGCCCCCGCGGGTCGAACACGCGGGTCTCGGCGCCGGACAACCGAAGCAGTCGCGCCGCCTCTTCGACGAGCAGACGCGAATACGAACGCTGCCGCAGCGAACCGTACAGCAGCAGGATGCGCGCCGGCGCGGCGTCCGGCATGCCGAGCCGCGCGGCGATCGCTGTATCCAGAAACGCGGGCTTCGCGGCGGGGAACGTCGCCGGATTCACGGCGGAGAGGGTCATGGTCGTCGTTCGGTCGAGATTCGATATTTTCAAGTTTATGGAAATATCGAACGATTGCAAGTAGAATCCGGCCGTAACGGTGACGGCTCACCGCATCGGGCCGACTGCTAACGCTTCCCGTGTCCTGCAAAAAACCTCTGTCCGAAAAAATGGAGCGCAGCGAGATTGAGTTCCCCTGACGGATCGTCGGCGCCCGGCGTCGCGCCGGCGCACGAACAAGCCGGCCTCGCCGCGACGTGGGCGCTCGCGCTCGCGCAACTCGTGTCGTGGGGGTCCGTCTACTACGCGTTCTCGCTGTTCGTCGTGCCGATGGAACACGCGATGGGATGGAGCCGCACGCAGACCAACGCCGCGCTGTCGTTCGGCCTGCTCGTGTCGGGCCTCGCCGCCTACCCGCTCGGCGCGTGGATCGACCACGGCCACGGCCGGCGCATCATGGCCTGCGGCTCGGCGCTGTCGACCGCGATGCTGCTGCTGTGGTCGCAGGCCGAGTCGCCCGGCACGCTGTTCGTCGTGTGGGGCGGGCTCGGCGTGTCGATGGCCGCGACTCTCTACGACCCGTTGTTCGCGATCGTCACGCGCGACTACCCGCGCAGCTTCCGCACGAAGATCACGCTGATCACGCTCGTCGCGGGCTTCGCGAGCACCGTCTTCATTCCGTTGACGCAGGGGCTCATCGACGGATTCGGCTGGCGCGGCGCGCTGATCGCGCTGGCGGCGTTCAATCTGGTCGTCGGCTTGCCGGTCCATGTGCTCGCGCTCGGCTCGCGCGCCGAACCCGCATCGACGACGTTCGACCGGACCCGGAGCAGACGGGCGAACGACGCATCGACACGGCGCGCATTGCGCACGCCGACCTTCTGGGCGCTCGCCGCGTGCTTCACCACGTATTACGCGACGTTCGCGGCGCTGACGTTTCACCTCGTCCCGTTGATGGTCGAGCGCGGCGTCACCGGCGCGACGGTGCTCACGACGATGGCGATCATCGGACCCGCGCAGGTCGTCGCGCGGGCGCTCTGGTTCACGGCCGGACGCAACGCCAGGCCGGCCGTCGTCGGCATCGTGGTGACGACGGCATTCCCGGCCTCGGTCGTCGTGCTGCTCGCGGCCGGCACGTCGCCGTGGCTGCTCGCCGCTTTCGCGCTGCTGTACGGCGGCGCGAACGGCATGATGACGATCCTGCGCGGCACCATCGTGCAGGACCTGATGTGGACGCAAGGATACGGACGCATCAGCGGCATGCTGTCGATGCCGTCGAACATCGCGAAAGGCATCGCGCCGATTTCGGCGGCGGCGATATGGAGCGTCGAGCGGCGCTATCTGCCGGTCGAATGGGTCGTGCTGGGCGTGTCGTTGCTGTCGGCGGCGGCGTTTGTTGCCGCGATCTGTTTCGCGCGACGCGCCCGGCCGGATGGTCGCGAAGACACCGACCGGCACGCGTGAGCGGCCGGCCGAACGCCGGTCGGTCCGGTCTGCCAGGCACCGTCGCCGGTTCGTACGTGCATCGGCGGCCCATAAAAAAAGCGCCCCGTCGGAGGCGCTTCGTCGGCCGGCTTTCAGTCGCCGGTCGCTCGCTTACTTCGTGAAATTCGCGACGCCGTCGGTGATTTCCTTGTGCGCGGCGTCGATCCCCGCCCAGCCTTCGACCTTCACCCACTTGCCCTTTTCGAGCGACTTGTACTGCTCGAAGAAGTGCTTGATCTGGTCTTTCAGGTACGCGGGCACGTCGTCGATCGACTTGATGTTCGCGGTCATCGGGCACACCTTGTCGTGCGGCACCGCAATCAGCTTCGCATCGACGCCCGATTCGTCGGTCATCTGCAGCATGCCGAGCGCGCGCGCACGCACGACCGAGCCCGCGAGCAGCGGAAACGGCGTGATCACGAGCACGTCGACCGGATCGCCGTCGCCGGACAGCGTCTGCGGAATGAAGCCGTAATTCACCGGATAACGCATGCCGGTGCCGATGAAACGGTCGACGACGAGCAGGCCCAGTTCCTTGTCGGCCTCGTATTTCACCGGATCGCTTTGCGCCGGAATCTCGATGATCACATTGAAGTCTTGCGGCAGATCCTTGCCGGCTGGGACGTTGCTGAAGCTCATGGCGCTCTCTGGACGGAAAGAAGCCGGCCACCCGCCCTTCGACGTCACGTCGGCGTGACGTCGGGCAGCGCAACACGGCGAACCATGCGCGCCGAAGCGGACTCCGGACGATTGAGGATGCGCCATTATAGCCAATCGGCCCGGCCCGCCCGGCGTTCGATGCGGCTCGTCCGCTGCGCGGCGGCTCGCGGCCTGCGCGTTGTCCCCCATCCCGCGCACGCGGCGACGGCGCGATAATCGCTCACTCGACCGCACGCCCCGCCGGGCAGCAGCGGGACCGAGGCGGGACCGAAAGCGACGCCGGCAACGGCCTTGTACCGTTTCCCCTTTTGCGTTTTCTGTCCGCTCACCACGCGAGGCGCAGGCATGGAAGAAGCGAAGCATTTCATTGGCGGCGAGTGGTGCTCGCCCGCCGGCGGCGACACCATCGCCGCGATTGACCCGTCCGACGGCGAGCCGTTCGCGCGGATCGCGCGCGGCGACGCGGCCGACGTCGATCGCGCGGTGCAGGCCGCGCGCCGCGCGTTCGACGGCGCGTGGGGCGCGACCAACGCGATCGAACGCAGCCGTCTGCTGTACCGGCTGTCCACGCTGGTCGCGCAGCATCACGAGGAACTCGCGCAACTCGAAGCGCGCGACACCGGCAAACCGTTGAAGCAGGCCCGCGCGGACGCCGCCGCGCTCGCCCGCTACTTCGAGTTCTACGCGGGCGCCGCCGACAAGCTGCACGGCGAAACGCTGCCGTATCAGAGCGGCTTCACGGTGCTGACGCTGCGCGAGCCGCATGGCGTGACCGGCCACATCGTGCCGTGGAACTATCCGATGCAGATTTTCGGCCGCAGCGTCGGCGCGGCGCTCGCGACCGGCAACGCATGCGTCGTGAAGCCGGCCGAGGATGCGTGCCTGTCGGTGCTGCGCGTCGCCGCGCTCGCGCGCGACGCGGGCCTGCCGGCCGGCGCGCTGAACGTCGTCACCGGCTTCGGGCACGAGGCCGGCGCCGCGCTCGCGTCGCACGCGGGCATCGATCACATGTCGTTCACCGGCTCGCCGCAGACGGGCGCGTCCGTCGCGCTCGCGGCCGCCGTGCATCATCGGCCGGTCACGCTCGAACTCGGCGGCAAGTCACCGCAACTCGTGTTCGCCGATGCGGATTTCGACGCCGCGCTGCCGGTGCTCGTCGGCGCGATCGTGCAAAACGCGGGGCAAACCTGCTCCGCCGGCAGCCGCGTGCTGATCGAGCGGCGCGCGTACGAACCGCTGCTCGACCGGCTCGCGTCGGCGTTCGACGCGCTGCGCGTCGGGCCGTCGTCGGCGGACCTCGACTGCGGACCGCTGATCAGCGACGGGCAGCGCCGCCGCGTGCGCGAATTCCTCGACGGCGCGCGGCAGGACGGTATCGCGACGGCCGCGCGCGGCACGATCGTCGCCGACGCGCCGTCCGGCGGCTTCTACGAGGCGCCGGTGCTGCTGCGCGACGTGCCGCCGGAGAACCGCCTCGCGCAGGACGAGGTGTTCGGTCCGGTGCTCGCCGCACTGCCGTTCGACGACGAGGACGAAGCGATCGCGCTCGCGAACGGCACGCCGTACGGGCTCGTCGCCGGCGTGTGGACGCGCGACGGCGCACGCCAGCTTCGCGCCGCGCGGCGGCTGCGCGCGGGCCAGGTGTTCGTGAACAACTACGGCGCGGGCGGCGGCGTCGAGTTGCCGTTCGGCGGCAGCGGCCGCTCCGGGCACGGACGCGAAAAGGGCTTCGAGGCGCTGTACGGCTTCACGACGCTGAAGACGATCGCGCTGCGCCACGGCTGAAGCGGCGGCGCGTCATGCCTACGCGCGGTCGTCGCCGGCAATAAAAAACCCCGGAAAGAACGACGCTTTCCGGGGTGCCGATGCCACGCGTCGTCGCTCAGACGACCTTCATCGACATCGCGCTCTCGCGATAATGCCCGGCCGCCTTCGCGCTGTCGCCAAGCTGTTCGTGCAGCCTCGCGAGCGCGCGGTGCGTGCGGATCTTCAACGGCTCGTTGCCCTCGGTCTCCGACGACTTCAACGCGCTTTCGAGGAACGACTGCGCCTTGCCCCACAATTGCTGCTGCAAACACAGACGCCCGAGCGCGAACAGCAGGTCCGGATCGTCCGGGCGTTCGCTGCGCCAGCCTTCCGCCTTCTGGATGAGGGGCAGCGCGTCGGCGCCGGCGGTGTCCGGATAGCGGCGCAGCAGCCGCGCGTCCCAGTTCTGCGCGAGCGCTTCCTCGACGATCCGGCGCGCGTCCTGCGGGCGGTCCAGCGCGACCAGCAGTTCCGCCGCGAGGTCCGCGAGACGCGGCGAGTGGCGCTCGGCCGGCGTCAGCGACTGCCACAGTTCGAGCAGCGCATCGGCGTTGTGGCGCCGGTCGCGCAACAGGTTTTCCGCCGCCAGATGGCGCAGCCGCACCGCAACCGCCGGATGCAGCGCCTCGCGCTTCTCCAGCGTCTTCACGAGCTTCAGCACTTCGCTCCAGTTCTTCAACTGCTGCTGCGCGCGCAGCGCGATCTGCTGCGCGTGGATGCGGCGGCCGCCCTGGGTGCGCATCTCGGTCAGCGCGGTGAGCGCGCCGTCCGCGTCGCGGCCGTCCGCGCGCATGTCGGCGGTCGCCATCAGACGCGCTTCCTGCCAGTCCGCGTCGTCGATCTTCGCGAGCCAGTCGTCGCGGCGCGCGTATTCGTGCATCCGGTGCGCGGCGTTCGCGGCGATGAGCCCCGCCGCGCCCTTGTTGCGCCCGTCGGCGAGCGAGTCGCGCGCGGCCTTCTCGGCGCGCGAGAACCGGCCCGCATACAGGTTGCCGATCGCGTCGAGCAGCGCGCGATGCGCCTTCTCGCCGCGCGCGCGGGCGCGGTACGCGGCGACCCGGCGCGGCATCGTCGTCACGTTGCGCAGGAAGCGCAGCAGCGCATAGAACAGGATGAACGCGACCACCACGCCGACGATGAACAGGTTCAGCGACACGTCCACCCGATACGGCGGATAGACGAACAGCACCTGCCCGCTATCGAAGCGGCCGAGCGTCGCGAGCACGACCGCGACCACGAACAGCAGCGCGAGCCACAACAGTCCACGAATCGCCATGGCTTACCCCCGGCTCCGGAACTGCGCGATCGCCTGCAGGCTGGTGTCCAGGTTCGGCACCGGCACCGCGGCCGAGCCCGCGCTCACGTCCTTTAGCAGGTTGCGCACGGCCTGGGTGTCCTTCGAGTCGTTGTCGAAGTAGCGCGCGAGCGCGTCGTCGGCCGCCGCGAGGTCGGCCTTCAGCGTCGCGTCGTTGCGCGACAGCAGCGACAGCCGCGCGGACAGCAGCCGCAGCTTCACGTTCTGACGCACGAAGAAGCCCTGCTCCGGCGACGCCAGCATCGCGTCCGCGTGGTCGATGCGGCGCACGCTGACGAGGCTCGCGATCTGCTGGCCGATGCCGGCGGTGAACTGTTCGAGCCACGCGCGCCAGCGCGGGATGCCGCGCGCGGCGGCCGCCTGCGCGACGTCGCCCGGCGCGGCTGCGCGCGGGGTCGCGTGCGGCACCTGCGCCTCGCCGGCGAGCGGCAGCGTGTCGATCTTGCCGATCGCGGTGTCGAGCTTGATCGCGAGGCCGGTCAGGTCGGTCGACGGCGCGGCCTTCAGCTTCTCGATGTCCTGCGCGATCGCCTTGCGCACGACGACCGCCTGCGGGTTCGTCGACGCGGCGAGGCGGCGGTCCGCGCTCTGCAGCGCGAACAGCGCGAGTTGCGTGTTGCCGGTCAGTTGCAGTTGTTCGCTCGCGCTCGACAGCATCTGGCCGACTTCGGCGAGCGTCCAGTCGTCGCGCGTTTTCGACAGATCCTGGTACTGCTGCGTGAGCGCCTGCTGCTCGGTCTGCGCGTCGGCAAGCTTGCCGTCCAGTTGCGACAGGTGCGATTCGGTCGCCTGCACGCTCGCGATCGTCTGCTCGGTGCGGGCGCGCAGCTGCGCGATCTGCGCGGCTTCGGTCTGCTGGCTCGCGATCAGCCGCTGGCCGGCCTGATCGATCTTGCGGTTCAGCAGGAAGCCGCCGGCCGCGCACGCCGCCGCGATCGCGACCAGTACGATCCACAGCAGCGGGCCGCCTGCGCCGCGCCGGGTGCGCCCGTTGCCCGCATACGGCGCGCCGGGCGGCGGCGCGCTGTCGCGCCGGGCAGTGGAAGAAGCGGACGGGGACGACGCGCCCGACGACGCGGCTGACTGCGATGAAGCGTGGCTGGAATTGTTCGAATCAGTCATGCGAGAGTGTGCCGGCGCAAACGCCGGAGGGTTCTGAACCGGTTGAACAGCCAGGGCGGCAAGCGCCGACAGCGTCTGGACGATGCGCTCGTCGCCGGCGCCGGACACCGTAATCGTATCAAAACCCAATCCCCGGGCCGTTTCGGCGATGCGCGGATGGGGCGCGACGAGCGGCGCATGCTTCAGTTGCACGATCTCGCCGGCGGTCAGATGCTCGTGCGCGAGTTCTTCGAGATTGCGCACGCCCTCGGAACTGGTGACGAGCCATGCGTGCGGCGCGCCCGCGAGCAGCGCGTGCACCTGCTCCCAGGCGCCGATCGACGGTTCCGGCACCACCCGGCGGTACGCGGCGACCGCCTCGACGTCGGCGCCCGCCTCGCGCAGGCGGTCGGCGAGCCATTCGCGGCCGCCGTCGCCGCGCACGATCAGCACGCGCCTGCCGTCGAAACCGTTCGCGCCGAACGCCGCTTCGAGCGCCGCGAAAAGCGTCTCCGAGTCGAACCGCGCGGGCTCCTCGTCGGCCGCGACCGGCGGGCTGATCACGCGGTGACCGGGCGCGGCCACCCCATGACGCGCGAGCGCCGCGACGCTCGCCGGCCCGACGACCGCGACCGGCAGCGCGTGCGGCCAGATCGACGACACCGACGCATAGCACGCGAACGCGCGGTCGACCGCGTTCGGCGACACGAACACGACGAGCGCATAGCGGTCGAGCGCGCGGAGTGCGTCGCGCAGCGGCGCGTCGTCGTGGACCGGCGCGATGCCGATCAGCGGGAAGTCGAGCGTGCGGATATACCGGTCGGCGAGCGACGCGGCGAGCGCATCGGACTGGCCGGCGGGACGGGTGAGGACGACGGTGAAACGGCCATCGACGCCGGGCGCGTGGCGGTCGCGACCCGGTTGCCCGTTTGGGTTCGGTGCGCCGCTCGTCATCGTGCGCCCGGCGGGGTGTTCGGCTCAGCGCCGGCGCCGGCTGCGTCGGCGAGCGCCCGCACGATGTCGAGCGCGCCCTGGCCGATCAGCGCCTGCGACACCTCGCGGCCGAGTTCGATCGCCGCGGCGGTGTCGGCCACGCGGGCCGAGCGTTGCGCGCGCAGCACGCGGCTCGCATCCGGCGTCGCGATGCTCGCGCGCAGTTGCAATTCGCCGTCGCGCCACTGCGCGTACGCGGCGAGCGGCACCGAGCACGAACCGCCGAGCGCGCGCGATACCATCCGCTCGGCCTCGACCGCGGCCGCCGTCTGCGGATCGTGCAGCGGCGCGAGCCACGCGGCGACATCGGCGCGGTCCGCACGGATCTCGATGCCGAGCGCGCCCTGGCCGGCGGCCGGCAGACTGTCGTCCGGTTCGAGCAGCGCGCGGATGCGAGCGCCGAGACCGAGCCGCTTCAGGCCCGCCGCCGCGAGGATGATCGCCGCATAGTCGCCGCGATCAAGCTTCGCGAGCCGCGTGTCGAGGTTGCCGCGCAGCGGGCGCACATCCAGATGAGGATGGCGCGCGCGAATCATCGCTTCGCGCCGCAGGCTCGACGTGCCGACGATGCGGCCCGCCGGCAGCGCCGCGAGCGAGTCGTGATGGTTCGATACGAACGCGTCGCGCGGGTCTTCGCGCGGCAGGATCGCCGCGAGCGCGAAGCCGTCCGGCAGGTCCATCGGCACGTCCTTCAGCGAGTGAACCGCGAGGTCCGCGTGGGCGTCGGCGAGCGCGTTTTCCAGTTCCTTCACGAACAGGCCCTTGCCGCCGACCTTCGACAGCGTGCGATCGAGAATCTGATCGCCGCGAGTCGTCATTCCGGCTATTTTGATGTCGCAGGATGGATATAATTTGTGCAGCGCAGCTTGCACATGCTCTGCCTGCCACATCGCAAGCCGGCTCTCGCGCGAAGCGATCACGAGGGTCTGGGGCATGGGCGCGGATAACGTCTCGGGGTTCATCGCAAGGGATCCGCTCGGGCGGGATCGAAAAACAGTATCGGATAACCGGCAATGGTAGCACGCGCCTTCCGGCGCACCGGCGGCAACTGCCCGCCGTACGGGCTTCCCGGGACGTTCCCGGGGGCGCCCTCCACGCTCGCGACACAAGCAATCGGCTGTTTTCTTTCGTTTTACGGACGTCCACTCCGGCCTGCCTTGAGGAAACCATAGTGAAGCCTTCCGGACCGGCGCGCTCGCAGCGCCGCAGCAATGCATCGAAGAATGCCTCCGTCACCGTGGCCGCGACCGCGGCCACCGAACTGGCCGCGCCGTCGGACGCCGCGGCCGGTTCGGTCGGGGCGGAAAAGAAGCACAAGACGAAGGGCGCGGGCGGCGCGCACGACGCGCTGAACGGGGAGAAAGCGCCGAAGCGGAGGAAACTCGGCGGGGTCGTGGAAGCCCCCGACGCCGGAACGATCGCCGACGGCGGAAAAGCCGCCGAAGCCGGAAAAGCCGCCAAAGCCGGAACAACGATCGAATCCGGAAAGACCGCCAAAGCCGCGAAAACCGCCAAAGCGGCAAAACCCGTAAAGCGGGCCGCAACGACCGCACCGCCCGACACGCCGCCCCCCTCCACCGCCTCCCGCTACGGCCGCGCGCGCGACGACAAGGATCAGCCGCTCTTCGAAGACATCCGCTACCTCGGGCGCCTGCTCGGCGACGTGGTGCGCGAGCAGGAAGGCGACGCGGTGTTCGACGTCGTCGAAACGATCCGTCAGACCGCGGTGCGCTTTCGCCGCGAGGACGACCGCGCCGACGCGCTCGCGCTCGAAAAGCAGTTGCGTGCGCTGTCGCCGGAAGAAACGGTCAGCGTGGTGCGCGCGTTCAGCTACTTCTCGCACCTCGCGAACATCGCGGAGGACCGGCATCGCAACCGTCGCCACCGGATCCACGACCTCGCGGGCTCCGCGCCGCAGCCGGGCACGGTCGCGCATTCGCTCGACCGGCTGGTCGCCGCCGGCGCCGCCGCGACGCCGCTGCTGCAACAGTTCTTCAACGACGCGCTGATCGTGCCGGTGCTGACCGCGCACCCGACCGAGGTGCAGCGCAAGAGCATCCTCGATGCGCAGCACGACGTGGCGCGCCTCCTCGCCGAGCGCGACCAGCCGCTCACGCAGCGCGAACTCGCGCGCAACGACGCGCTGCTGCGCGCGCGCGTGACGTCGCTGTGGCAGACCCGGATGCTGCGCGATTCGCGGCTGACCGTCGCCGACGAGATCGAGAACGCGCTGTCGTTCTATCACACGACGTTCCTCACCGAGATCCCGGCGCTGTACGGCGAGATCGAAACCGCGCTGAAGGAGCACGGCCTGTCCGCGCGGCTGCCTGCGTTCTTCCAGATGGGTAGCTGGATCGGCGGCGACCGCGACGGCAACCCGAACGTCAGCGCGTCGACACTCGAACAGGCGAGCGAGCGCCAGGCGACGGTGATCTTCGAGCACTACCTCGAAGAGGTGCACCGGCTCGGCGCGGAACTGTCGGTGTCGAACCTGCTGGCCGGCGCGAGCGACGACGTGAAGGCGCTCGCGGCCGCGTCGCCGGACCAGTCGCCGCATCGCGCCGACGAGCCGTACCGCCGCGCGCTGATCGGCATCTACACGCGGCTCGCCGCGAGCGCGCGCGTGCGGCTCGGCGAAGGCGTCGTGCGGCTGCGCAGCGCCGGCCGCGGCGCGCAGCCGGTGCGCGCGAAGCCGTACGCGGACGCCGCCGAATTCTCGCGCGACCTGCACGTGCTGATGGACTCGCTCGCCGAGCGCCATGCCGCGTCGCTCGCGACGCCGCGTCTCGAACCGCTGATGCGCGCGGTCGACGTGTTCGGCTTCCATCTCGCGAGCATCGACCTGCGGCAAAGCTCCGACGTTCACGAAGCGGTGATCGCCGAACTGCTCGCGCGCGCCGGCGTCGAGGCCGACTACGCGGCGCTCGCCGAGCACGACAAGCTCGCGTTGCTGCTCGCGCAACTCGGGCAGCCGCGCCCGCTGCGCTCGCCGTGGCTCGACTATTCGGACCTCGTGAACAGCGAACTCGGCGTGCTCGAAGCGGCACGCGTGACGCGCGAGAAGTTCGGCGCGCGCGCGGTGCGCAACTACATCATTTCGCACACGGAAACCGTATCCGACCTGCTCGAAGTGATGTTGCTGCAAAAGGAAACCGGCCTGCTCACCGGCCGCCTCGGCCACCTGGACGATCCGGCGAACGCGAGCCTGATGGTGATCCCGCTGTTCGAGACGATCCCCGACCTGCGCAACGCGCCGCACATCATGCGCGACCTGCTCGCGCTGCCGGGCATCGACGCGCTGATCGAGCACCAGGGCAACGAGCAGGAAGTGATGCTCGGCTATTCGGACAGCAACAAGGACGGCGGCTTCCTCACGTCGAACTGGGAGCTTTACCGCGCGGAACTGGCGCTGGTGTCGATCTTCAACGACCGCGGCATCACGATGCGCCTGTTCCATGGGCGCGGCGGCACCGTCGGACGCGGCGGCGGCCCGACCTATCAGGCGATCCTGTCGCAGCCGCCGGGCACCGTCGAAGGCCAGATCCGGCTGACCGAACAGGGCGAAGTGATCGCGAGCAAGTTCGGCAATCCGGAGATCGGTCGCCGCAACCTCGAAACGGTGATCGCGGCGACGCTCGAAGCGACGCTGCTGCCGCCCGGCACCGAGCCGGACCAGCTACCGGCGTTCGAGGAGACGATGCAGCGGCTGTCCGATGCGGCGATGGCCGCGTACCGGTCGCTCGTCTACGAGACGCCGGGCTTCGTCGACTACTTCTTCACCGCGACGCCGATCACCGAAATCGCGGAACTGAACATCGGCAGCCGGCCCGCGTCGCGCAAGCTGCAGGATCCGAAGCATCGCCGGATCGACGACCTGCGCGCGATTCCGTGGGGCTTCTCGTGGGGCCAGTGCCGGCTGCTGCTGACGGGCTGGTACGGGTTCGGCAGCGCGGTCGGCGCGTATCTCGACGAAGCGGGCAGCGACGCCGAACGCAGGAGCCGCGTCGCGCTGCTGAAGAAGATGCACAAGACCTGGCCGTTCTTCTCGAACCTGCTGTCGAACATGGATATGACGCTCGCGAAGACGGACCTCGCGGTCGCGTCGCGCTACGCGCAACTGGTCGCGGACAAGAAGCTGCGCAAGCAGGTATTCGAGCGGATCGTCGCCGAATGGGAACGCACGACCGGCGTGCTCGGCGAGATCACCGGCGCCGCCGCGCGCCTCGCGGACAACCCGATGCTCGCGCGCTCGATCAAGAACCGCTTCCCGTACATCGATCCGCTCAATCACCTTCAGGTCGAACTGATCAAGCGCTACCGCGCGGGCGACACCAACGCGCGCGTGCGGCGCGGACTGCATCTGACGATCAACGGGATCGCGGCGGGGTTGCGCAACACCGGCTGACCGCACGTCGCGGACGGGTCTCGACGCGATGACGAAACGCGCCGCCCCGGCGGCGCGTTCTTTTTGGCGAAAGCAGACAGCGGATGGCGGCGGCCGCGTCAATCGCGCCGCGTAGCCGACACCTGCAACGCGTCGAGCTTGAACGACCCGTCCGGCTGCACGTCGAAATAGCGCCGCACCTCGTCGGGCGCGCGCTCCCACAGCGAACGGATCGCCGTCACGCGCTCCTGCGGCGTGCGCATCCGCGCGACCCACGGCCCGAACTCGATATCGATCCGCCAGCGCTCGTCGACCTGCGCGTCGAAGCCTGCGCCGGCGAGCATCGCGAGCCATTCGTCCGCGCGGTAGTCGCGCAGGTGCGAACCGTCGCGCAACAACTCGATCGCCTGGATGTGCGTGTCGAACAGCGGATCGTCGATTCCCGCGATGTCGATGAACATCAGCCGGCCGCCCGGCTTCAGCACGCGCCGCACCTCGGCGAGCGCGCGCGGCACGTCGCGCCAGTGGTGCGCGCTCATCCGGCTGATCGCCCAGTCGAACGAGCCGTCCGCGAACGGCAGCGCCTCCGCCGCGCCCTGCTGCGTGCGGATCGACGCGAGACCGCGTTCCTGCGCGGCCGCCGCGACCGTCGCGAGCATCGGCGGCGCGAGGTCGTACGCGACCACTTCCCGCACGTGCGGTGCGACGGCGAAACTCGCGTGGCCCGCGCCGCAACCCATATCCAGCACGGTCGCGTTGCCGCAGGTGGCCGCGAACGTCGCCGCGAGCCGTTGCAGATCGGCGCCGCTCGCGTGCACGTGGCTCGTCAGATACGCGGCGGCGGTCGAGCCGAACGCGTCGGCGACCTGATCGTGATGCTCCATCGAATGCTCCTTGTGTGCGGGCGTTGCGCTGCGCGCGCCGACACGGTGTCGCGGGCGGGTCGGAACGGCCGACGCGGCGGCCCGGACGCCGCATCAGCCGCTACAATAGAGCCCGCGCTGTACCAGTACAAGACAAGCAATCATTCTGGTATGAGCACCACCCGTCACGTTCCGCCGCTCCCGTCATGACCACTCCGTTCGACGCCTCCGACACGTCCGGTCCCGCCAGAACCCTCGACGCCACGCCCGCGCGCGCGCTCGGCGAATTCATCCGCGCGCACCGCGAACGGCTGTCGCCGCAGGCGGTCGGGCTGCCGCCGGGCCCGCGCCGCCGCACGCCGGGGCTGCGCCGCGAGGAAGTCTCGCAACTCTGCGGCGTGAGCCCGACCTGGTACACGTGGATCGAGCAGGGGCGGCCGGTGTCGGCGTCCGCGGACGCGCTCGCGCGGATCGCGGTCGCGTTGCAGCTTTCGCGCGCCGAGCGCGCGTATCTGTTCGAACTGGCCGCGCAGCGCGACCCGGCGGAGCCGGACCCGTCCGCCGCCGACGCGCCGGCGACGCTGCTGCAAACCGTGCAACTGGTGGACGCGCCCGCGTACGTGCTCGACCGCCAGTGGGACGCGCTCGCGTGGAACGCGCACGCGGCCGACCTGTTCACCGGCTGGCTCGACGGCGCGCACGACCGCAACCTGCTGCGCTTCACGTTCACCGAGCCGCTCGCGCGCACCTTGATCGTCGACTGGGAGGCGCGCGCGCGGCGGCTCGCGGCGGAATTCCGCGCGGACTCGATCCGCCATCTGAACGACGCGCCGACGCGCACGCTGATCGACGCGCTGATCGCCGCGAGCGACGACTTCGCGCGTTTCTGGGCGTCGCAGGACGTCGGCGAGCGCGAAGGCGGACGGCGCGAGTTCCAGCATCCGCGCCACGGCGCGCTCGCGTACGACCAGATCACGCTGAAGCCCGCGCATCGCGAGGATCTGAAGCTCGTCGTGCTCGTGCGGCTCTGATGCCGGCCGCGTGGCCGCGATGGCCGCCGCCGCACCGCACGAAACCGCCGCTCGCCGCGGACTTGCATAGCCGCCGCGCCATCCCTCACGCTACGCGCCGCGGCCCGGCCGCCCGGTGCGCGGGTGGTAAAATCGCCGACTGTTCCGCCGCCCGCGCGTTCCCGCATCGCGCGCCGCGGCCGCCCAGTCACCGCTCACCGCAGGCCCCCCTGCCCCCACACCATGACGTCCCAACTGCACAAAAAAGGCGAAGCCTGGTCGGCTCGCTTCTCCGAGCCGATGTCGGAACTGGTCAAGCGCTACACGTCGTCGGTCTTTTTCGACAAGCGCCTCGCGCTCGTCGATATCGAGGGCTCGCTCGCGCACGCGTCGATGCTCGCCGCGCAGAAAGTCATTTCCGCCGACGACCTCGCGGCGATCCAGCGCGGGATGGCGCAGATCAAGGGCGAAATCGAACGCGGCGAATTCGGGTGGCAACTCGACCTCGAAGACGTGCACCTGAACATCGAAGCGCGCCTGACCGGGCTGATCGGCGACGCGGGCAAGCGTCTGCACACCGGCCGCTCGCGCAACGACCAGGTCGCGACGGACATCCGGCTGTGGCTGCGCGGCGAAATCGACCGCATCGGCGGCCTGCTGCGCGATCTGCGCAGCGCGCTGCTCGACCTGGCGGACCAGCACGCGGCGACCATCATGCCCGGCTTCACGCACCTCCAGGTCGCGCAGCCGGTCACGTTCGGCCATCACCTGCTCGCGTATGTCGAAATGTTCTCGCGCGACGCCGAGCGCCTCGTCGATTGCCGCAAGCGCGTGAACCGGCTGCCGCTCGGCGCGGCCGCGCTCGCGGGCACGAGCTATCCGATCGACCGCTTCGCGGTCGCAACGGCGCTCGGGTTCGACGGCATCTGCGCGAACTCGCTCGACGCGGTGTCCGACCGCGACTTCGCGATCGAATTCACCGCCGCGGCCGCGCTGGTGATGACGCACGTGTCGCGCTTCTCGGAAGAACTGGTGCTGTGGATGAGCCCGCGCGTCGGCTTCATCGACCTCGCGGACCGCTTCTGTACCGGTTCGTCGATCATGCCGCAGAAAAAGAATCCGGACGTGCCCGAACTCGCGCGCGGCAAGACCGGCCGCGTGAACGGCCACCTGATCGCGCTGCTCACGCTGATGAAGGGCCAGCCGCTCGCCTATAACAAGGACAACCAGGAAGACAAGGAGCCGCTGTTCGACACGGTCGATACGGTTGCGGACACGCTGCGCATTTTCGCGGAGATGGTCGCCGGCATCGCCGTGAAGGCGGACGCGATGCGCGCCGCCGCGCTGCAGGGCTTCTCGACCGCGACCGACCTCGCCGACTACCTGGTCAAGCGCGGCCTGCCGTTTCGCGACGCGCACGAGGCCGTCGCGCTCGCGGTGCGGATCTGCGTCGATCGCCAGTGCGACCTCGCGGACCTCACGCTCGACGACATGCGCCGCGAACTGCCGGCGGTCGCGCATCTGCTCGGCGACGACGTGTTCGGCGTGTTGACGCTCGACGGTTCGGTCGCGAGCCGCAACCATCCGGGCGGCACCGCGCCGGACCAGGTGCGCGCGGCGATCGCCGCCGCCCGCGCCGCGCTGGCCGCGCCGCGGCAGTAAGCGCCCGGACCGCCCGCGATCCGATGATCGTCCGTCCGCGCCTCCACTGGTTCCGGATGCTGCTCGCGTGGCACGGTTCGGTGCTGCCGCAACTGCTGCCGCGGCTGTTCATCGTGCTAGCCATTTCGATCGTCGCGACCGCGTCGCACGATCACATCCTGCGCTTCACGGTGAACCTGTCGACGGTGCCGTTCTCGCTGGTCGGCATCGCGCTCGCGGTGTTTCTCGGCTTTCGCAACAACGCGAGCTACGACCGCTACTGGGAAGCGCGCAAACTGTGGGGCCAGTTGCTGAACGAGTCGCGCTCGCTCGTACGCCAGGCGCTGACGCTGACGCACACGCGCGACGGCGCGGCGACGCCGCGCGTGCGCGAACTGGTCGGTCTGCTGTGCGCGCTCGCGCACGCGCTGCGCCATCAGTTGCGCGGCACCGAGGCGCGCGCCGACCTCGCGAAGCACCTGCCGGCCGCGCTGCTCGAACGCGTGATGGGCTCGCGCTTTCGGGCCGCGACGCTGATGCTGTGCGCGTCCGAGTGGGTGCAGCGCGAGGCGCGCGACCAACGCGTCGACCCGTGGGCGGTGCTCGCGTTCGAGCGCAACCTGAACGGCCTGTCCGACGTGATCGGCGGCTGCGAGCGGATCGTGTCGACGCCGCTGCCGTTCGCGTACACGGTGATGATTCACCGCACCGTCTATTTCTTCTGCGCGCTGCTGCCGTTCGGGCTCGTCACCAGCATCGGCTGGCTGACGCCGGTGTTCGCGGTATTCGTCGCGTATGCGTTCATGGCGCACGAAGCGATTGCATCGCAGATCGAGGATCCGTTCGGCACCGAGGACAACGACCTCGCGCTGGAAACGATGTCCGCCGGCATCGAGGTCGCGCTGCACGATCTGCTCGGCGATCCGGTGCAGGAAGCGGCGCCCGTCGCGGCGGGCGGCAACGGGCCGATCGTGCTGCTGTAGCGAGCTTGCTGTAGCGGACTTCCTGTAGCGGGCCGCACGATGCGGCCGCCGCGCCAGCCCTCATCGCCGGCCGCAGCCGGCTCAATGATTCCCGACCGTCTCCGACAGACGCTTGAGCGTCGCGAGCCGCGCGCCCAGCAGGTCGAGCCGCGCATGCTCGTCGATCAGCGGCGTCGTCGCGTCGGCGTAGCGCCGCCACGCGCGCTGCGCGCGCACCAGCGTCGGCCGCGCGTGGACCGGCATGCGCGCATAGAGCCGGCGATAGTAGCGGTTCAGGTCGTAGGTCGCGTGCTCGCAATGCGCGTCGGCCGAACACGCGCGCGCGCGCCGCGGCCGCTGGCCCGGCACCGTCTGCCCGACCTGCGCGCGCAGCGACAGCGCGCGGTCGCGCACCGGTTGCAGCCGCATGTCGGCCTCGTAGATCACGTACGTCGAACCGCTCGTCGTCGCGAACACCGCGCCCAGCATCGGGTCCTCGGCGTCGCGCCACGCGTCCCAGCGCTGCTCGCTGGTGCGCCAGCGCCGCTGGTACAACGGCGGCAGCTTCGCCAGCAACTGCCCGAGCGCGCGCTCGGCCGCCGCGTGCCACGCGGTGCGCGCCTCGTTCATGCACTGCACCTGCCCGGCGGTCGACGAGCGGTCCGCGCGCGCGAGGCACGCGCGCATCGCGGTGTCGATCGGATCGGCGGCCGCCACCTCGGCGTGCGCAGCGCCGGCGGCGCCGAACCCCAGCCCCGCCGCCATCGCGACGGCGGCGATCATCGAGGCCACCCGGCGGTGGCCTGCGCGCGCGATCGTCCAGCGTTTCATCGCAGTCAGTCGCGCACGCAATCGACGAAATACTCGATGCGGCCGTTGATCATCTCGCCGACGAGTCCGTGGATATCGGTATGGAAACCCGGGAAGCGCTCGTTGAACTCGCGCGCGAAGCGCAGGTAGTTCACGATCGTGCGGTTGAAACGCTCGCCAGGAATCAGCAGCGGAATGCCCGGCGGATACGGCGTCAGCAGGATCGACGTGACGCGGCCTTCCAGTTCGTCGATCGGCACCCGGTCGATCTCGCGGTGCGCGAGCTTCGCGAACGCATCCGACGGCTTCATCGCCGGCTCCATGTTCGACAGGTACATCTCGGTCGTGAGGCGCGCGATGTCGTTCGCGCGGTACACGCTGTGGATCTGCTCGCACAGGTCGCGCAGACCGATGCGCTCGTACGCCGGATGCTGCGCGACGAACTCGGGCAGCACGCGCCACAGCGGCTGGTTGTTGTCGTAGTCGTCCTTGAACTGCTGCAGTTCGGTCACCATCGAGTTCCAGCGGCCCTTCGTGATGCCGATCGTGAACATGATGAAGAACGAATAGAGACCGGTCTTTTCGACGATGATCCCGTGCTCGGCCAGATAGCGCGTGACGATCGCCGCCGGAATGCCGGCCTCGCCGAATTCGCCGTCCACGTCGAGCCCCGGCGTGACGATCGTCGCCTTGATCGGATCCAGCATGTTGAAGCCTTCGGCGAGCGCGCCGAAGCCGTGCCAGCGATCGTTCGGGCGCAGCATCCAGTCGTCGCGCGAGCCGATGCCCTCCTCCGCGAGTTCTTCCGGGCCCCACACGCGGAAGAACCAGTCGTCGCCGTATTCGGCGTCGACCTTGCGCATCGCGCGGCGGAAGTCGAGCGCTTCCGCGATCGACTCCTCGACGAGCGCGGTGCCGCCCGGCGGCTCCATCATCGCGGCCGCGACGTCGCACGACGCGATGATCGCGTACTGCGGGCTCGTCGACGTGTGCATCAGGTACGCCTCGTTGAAGCGGTGACGGTCGAACGTGCTGTGTTCGGAATCCTGCACGACGATCTGCGACGCCTGCGAAATGCCGGCGAGCAGCTTGTGCGTCGAGTGCGTCGCGAACACCAGCGCGCCGGTGCGCGGCCGGCCCGCGCCGATCGCGTGCATGTCCTGGTAGAACGGGTGG
>Ga0164242_10000901_pt1 | contig 35239 bp, 32 predicted proteins | sample OricomgcompostMG_FD_108783 | JGI IMG/M metagenome (GOLD analysis project Ga0164242, IMG submission 108783) | Miracle-Growth compost microbial communities from Emeryville, California, USA - Original compost - Miracle growth compost (MG) ... | reverse complement strand
GCATTTCTCTTTCCGACAGAAAAATATCGGCGCTCGCATCGTCGGGAATCAGGAAGCCGAAGCCGTCGCGATGCCCGCTGACGCGCCCTTCGATGAAACTGGCGGAATGGGCAAGCTGGTAATTGCCGGCGCGGTCCGGCTTGATCTGCCCGTCGCGCTCCATGGCATTCAGGCGACGCATTAGCCCTTCCATCTCATCGGACTTGACGTCGAGCGCACGGGCGAGCGATGCCGCGTCTTGCGGCGCGTTTGCCGTGCGCAGAATGCCGAGAATCTCCTCCCGGCTGGGAATGGTGTACGAATAGGGAATCAAAAGTGTTTTTTCAGTTAATGGTTGTTCAACGGAGGCCAGTGTAACGGACGGCGACCACATTTGCATGAACAAGTCCGCGCCGAAGCCGATTTTCCTTGCGCAAATGCATTGACATCCATTCGTTTTCCGCTATACTGCTCATCTTTCTGCAAACGCAGGCCCACGTGGCGGAATTGGTAGACGCGCATGGTTCAGGTCCATGTGCCGCGAGGTGTGGGGGTTCGAGTCCCTCCGTGGGCACCAAGTCAAGAAAGCCCGTTGATTCGTCAACGGGCTTTTTCTTTTTCCTTCCCGCGATTTTTCCAGCAGGCGAAACGGCGCACGGCGCACCCCATCACCCGGGCGTCGTCACTCCCTCGTCCCCTCCAGGCGGACGGCAAGCTGGTCCGGGTCCATGCCGTCGTACTCTTCGAACGGTTGATGGATCCAGGGATTCTCCGGCAGATATTCGAGATAGAAATCCGGCTCCGCCACGGAGCAGGCCTTGTACCAGATCACGGCGGTCCTGACTTCCGTCACGGCGGGGAAATGCATGGACAAATGCCGGCGCACCTCGTCCAGCGTGACGCCGGAATCGACGAGATCGTCGATCAGCAGCACCCTGCCGGACAGCGGGCCGCCGCTCGTGGTGACATGGCGCGCGATATTCAGCGCGCCCTGCGTAGTGCCGCCGTCCTCGCGATAGGAGCTGGTCGCCAGCACCGCCAGCGGCACGCCGAAGATCCGCGAAAACACGTCGCCCGGACGCAAGCCGCCACGCGCCAGGCAAAGGACGTGGTCGAATTTCCAGCCGGATGCATGCACCTGAAGCGCAAGCCGTTCGATTGCGCGGTGATATGCCTCCCAGCCTACCCGCAGGTGCGGCCCGTCATTTGGCATCGACACGGCGGCGGCGTTTAGTTGAACGGATGGCGCAGGACGATGGTTTCCTCGCGGTCGGGACCGGTGGAGATCATGTCGATCGGCACGCCGACCAGTTGTTCGATGCGATCGATATAGGCGCGCGCGTTCGCCGGCAACGCATCCATCGACTTCGCGCCGACCGTGCTTTCCTGCCAGCCCGGCATCTCTTCGTAGACAGGTTCGCAGCGTGCCGCGTCCTCGGCGCCGACCGGGAAAATGTCCACGGTCCGGTCGCCGAGCCGGTAGCCGGTGCACAGGCGCAACGATGCGAGGCCGTCCAGCACGTCCAGCTTGGTCAGGCACATGCCGGTGACGCCGTTGATCTGGACCGAACGCTTGAGCAGCGCTGCATCGAACCAGCCGCAGCGGCGCGGACGTCCGGTGACGGTGCCGAACTCGTGACCGACGGTCGCCAGATGCTTGCCGATGCCCTGGTCGGTCGGCAATTCGGACGGGAAAGGGCCGGAGCCGACACGCGTCGTGTAAGCCTTGGTAATGCCGAGTATGTAGTGCAGCATCCCGGGACCGACGCCGGAACCGGTCGCCGCGTTGCCGGCGACGCAATTGCTCGAAGTAACGTAGGGATAGGTGCCGTGATCGACGTCGAGCAGGCTGCCCTGCGCGCCTTCGAACAGCAGGTTGGCGCCCGCCTTGGAGGCGGCATACAGCGCGCTCGACACGTCGCCCACCATCGGCGCCAGGCGCGGCACGTCGGCCAGCGCATCGTCCAGCGTCTTCCCGTAGTCGATGGCCGGCACGCCGAGGTAATGCGTCAGCACGAAATTGTGATAGTCCAGATTTTCGCGCAGCTTCTCCGCGAAGCGCGCCTCGTTCAGCAGGTCCGCCACGCGGATCGCCCGGCGCGCCACCTTGTCTTCGTAGGCGGGGCCGATGCCCTTGCCGGTGGTGCCGATCTTCGCATCGCCGCGTCTGACTTCGCGCGCCACGTCCAGCGCCGTGTGATAAGGCAGGATGACGGGACAGGCTTCGGACACCTTCAGGCGCGACGGCACCTCGACACCGATCGCGTACAGCTTGTCGATCTCGCGCAGCAGGTCGGGCACCGACAGCACGACGCCGTTGCCGATGTAGCAGGCGACGCCCTCGCGCATGATGCCGGACGGAATCAGTTGCAAGGCGGTCTTGTGGCCGCCGATCACCAGCGTGTGGCCGGCATTGTGGCCGCCCTGGAAACGCACCACGCCCTGTGAATGGTCGGTCAGCCAGTCGACGATCTTGCCCTTGCCCTCATCGCCCCATTGCGTGCCAACCACGACGACGTTCTTTCCCATGCTTTTTGTTGCCATCACTTAACCCAACTTTTTGATAATCCAATTGCCGTTCTCGAGCACGAGTGCGCGGTCGCAATCGAACTCGTCCTGATCATTCTCGTGGCCGGGCAGGCTCTGAATCACCACCTCTCCCGCTTCACGCAATGCGTTGATCTGCCGGCGCAGCGCCGAATCGCGGCCCCATGGCGCCCGTATCGAGCGCTTGCGCTCGGCCACCGGCAGCAACCGCGCCAGTTCGCGCAAATCCATCGAAAACCCGGTCGCCGGGCGCGCGCGTCCGAAGGCTTCGCCAACGTGATCGTAGCGTCCGCCGCGCGCCACTGCGTTCGGCAGGCCGGGCACGTAAACGGCGAACATCACGCCGCTCTCATATTGGTAGCCGGTCAAATCGGCCAGGTCGATCGTGACGCTGGCGTCATCCGCCAGCTCGACCAGCGCGGCCAGCTCGTCCAACGCCTTGACCACGCCGGGCAGCGCCGGCAAGGCCGCGCGCGCCTGTGCGATCACCGCGGCGCCGCCGTACAGGTTCGGCAGGGCCAGCAGGGCGCCTCGCATGTCCTGCGCATACGAAGCGGTGATCTGCTTCAGCGTCGGCACATCCTTGGCGCGCAGGGCGGCATAGAGCGCCGCCTCATCGCGCCGCGCGGTCGGATCGCTTTCCAGGATCGCGCGCAGCACGCCGGCATGACACAGATCCAGCCGCACGTGCGAAAAGCCGGCCAGCGCCAGCGACGACAGCGCGAGCTCCTGGATTTCCGCATCGGCTTCCAGACCCGCGTGACCATAGATTTCCGCGCCGATCTGCAGCGGCTCCCGCGTTGCGTGCAGGCCGAGCGGCCGCGTCAGCAGCACGCTTCCCGAGTAGCAGAGGCGCGTGACCGATGCGCGGTTCAGCAGGTGCGCGTCGATGCGGGCGACCTGCGTCGTCATGTCCGCCCGCAGGCCCAGCGTGCGTCCGGAAAGCTGGTCGACCAGCTTGAACGTGCGCAGGTTCATGTCCTGGTCGGTCGCGGCAAGCAGCGAATCGAGATACTCGAGCATCGGCGGCATGACGAGTTCGTAGCCATAAAGACGGAAGTTGTCGAGGATGGCGCGACGCAGCTCCTCGATCTTGCGCGCTTCGGACGGCAGGACGTCGGCGATGTTTTCAGGCAGAAGCCAATTTGGCATGGCGGGGAAAGAAGGAATCGAAAAGGAAGGCCCAACGGCGCATGCCGCCGCTGGGATCGCTGCGCAATTTGTCTTGTGTTTCGGAAAGCTGTCTATGATACCGCATCAGCCGTGCTTTACCGGCACAAGGCCGGCGCGGCGTGCCGCTGCCGGGACACCGCGCTGCTGGACGTCCTGACTCATTTGCGGGGCGTCGCGGCGCCGTCCGGGCTACGGAAATACTTGAAGAAGGCCGAGTTCGGGTCGACCACCAGCACGTCGCTCTTGTCCTTGAAGCTGGCACGATACGCTTCCAGGCTGCGATAGAACTTGAAGAATTCGGGATTCTGGCCGAAAGCCTCGGCATAGATTTCCGACGCCTTCGCATCGCCTTCGCCGCGGATCTTTTCCGCGTCGCGATAGGCATCCGCCAGGATGACGGTGCGCTGCCTGTCCGCGTCGGCACGGATCTGTTCCGCTTCCGCCGCGCCTGTGGAACGCAACTCGTTCGCCACGCGTGCCCTTTCCGATTTCATGCGCTGGTACACCGAACTGCTGATCTGCGCGACGTAATCGACGCGCTTCAGGCGCACGTCGACGATTTCGATGCCGATCTGCTTGGCCTCGGCGGCCACCTTCTTCCGGATGTCACCCATCACCGCGCCCTGCGCACCGGAGATCACGTCATGCACGGTGCGCTTGGCGATTTCCTCGTTCAGCGCCGCGTTGACGATCTGCTCGAGGCGATTCTGCGCGCTGGCTTCGTTGCCGCCGAAGCTGACGAAATAGACCTTCGGGTCGGCCACGCGCCACTTGACGAACGCATCGACAAGGACGCTCTTCTTTTCCGACGTCATGAAGCGCTCGCCATCGGGGGTATCGAGCGTCCTGATCCGCTTGTCGAGAAAAACGACGTTCTCGAATGGCGGCGGGAGCTTGAAATACAATCCCGGTTCACTGATGACCGATTTGATTTCACCCAGTGCGAACACGATCGCGTACTGCCGCTGGTCAACCACGAACATCGACGAGAACAGGACGACAAGCACGATCGCCAGCGCAACGATGCCGGACAGGATGCGGTTCATCATCGGCCCTCCCGCTCGCGGGCTTCGACGGGATCGCGGCTGCGCAGGCGCTCGACCTGCTCCTCCGGAGACAGCGCATCATCGTCGTCAGGAGCGGGCGCGACGACGCCGCTTGCTCCCGATGTGCGAGGCGGGCGGGACACCCCGGCGCTCGGCGGCGCCACCGACCGCCCGGCCTGGGCAATCAGCTTGTCGAGAGGCAGATAGATCAGGCTGTGGTCGTTCTTGGCATCCACCATGATCTTGGTGGTGTTCGAGAAAATATGCTGCATCGCTTCGATATACATTCGTTCGCGGGTGATGGCCGGCGCCTTCTGGTATTCGGCCAGAATCTGCTTGAAGCGCGCGGCTTCGCCCTGTGCGTCCGCGATGACGCTGGAACGATAGGCTTCGGATTCCTCGATCAGCCGGGAAGCGGCGCCCCGCGCCCGCGGAATCACGTCGTTCGCATAGGCTTGGCCTTCGTTCTTCTGGCGTTCCCTGTCCTGGCTGGCCTTGACGGCATCATCGAACGCGGCCTGCACCTGCTCCGGCGGCTGCACGCCCTGCATGGTGACCTTGACGATCTGCACGCCGGCCTGGTAGCGATCGAGTATCTGTTGCATCAGTTCGCCGGCGTCCTGCGCGATCTTGTCGCGCCCTTCATACAGGACGAAATCCATCTTGCTGCGGCCGACCACCTGCCGCATCGACGTTTCCGCGACCTGCTTGACGAGATCTTCCGGATTGCGGTTGTTGAATACCCAGTCGGCCGCGTTCTTCAACGTGTACTGCACGGCGAACTGGACGTCGACGATGTTTTCATCGTCGGTCAGCATGAGCGATTCCTGCGCCTGTTTGTTCTGCACGTTGTCACGGTAGCCGACTTCCACCGTCCGCACGCGCGATATGTCGACGACTTCGTCGTTCTGGATCGGCGTGGGCCAGCGCCAGTTGAAGCCGGCCTGCGCCAGATGGCTGAACCGGCCGAAGGTCGTCACCACCGCGGTCTGCCCTTCCCGTACGATGAAGCAGCCGCTGGCCAGCCACAGCGCCGCGGCGATCACCACCAGGATGAGCACGCCGATGCCAGCACCGCGCATGTCCGGCACGAAGCCGCCGCCCGAACTGCCCGTACCGCCGCCGTTGGATTTTCGTTTGCCGAAGAGATTGCCGAGACGCTGATTGAAATCACGCCACAGCTGGTCGAGATCCGGCGGTCCGTTCGCCGGCCTCTTGCCGTCCTGATTCTTGGTGTTGTCGCGGGAGCCCCGTCCCCATTGCGGGTCGTTGAGCGAGAGTTTGACGCCAGTCTTTCTGAAAGGGGTAAGGAGCATTCTGTCGCGGTCCGGCTAAAAATGAATGGGAATGCTGAGCAGCATCCTTATACGTTTATATCGTCAGGCGCAACAAGCGAAGCGTCCTCGAAGCCGGCCATGTGTTCCCTTGCGCTTTCGCCGATTGCCTGGCGCAGCAGATCCAACCCGCTCCCTGTTCGGGCGCTGATGAAAACCCGACGGATTTTATCATATTCATCACGCTCCAAAGCCGGCTCCAGCCCTGCCGCATCGATCTTGTTCCAGACGAGAATCTGCGGAATATGGTCGGCGCCAATCTCCTGCAGCACCATGTTGACCTGCTCGATCTGCTCCATCCTGACCGGGCTCGCGCCGTCGACCACGTGCAGCAACAGATCGGCGTGTATCGTCTCTTCTAGCGTGGCGCGGAAGGCTGCGACCAGCTGGTGCGGCAATTCGCGAATGAACCCGACGGTATCGGATATCACGACGCTGCCGACGTCGCCGAGATACACGCGGCGCGAGGTGGTGTCGAGCGTGGCGAACAACTGATCGGCTGCCAGCACGCGGCTCTTGGCGATGGCGTTGAACAGCGTCGATTTGCCGGCGTTGGTGTAACCCACCAGCGAGACGGAAAAGGCATGGTTGCGTCCGCGCGCGCGGCGCTGCGTGGCGTGCTGCCTCCGCAGCTTGTCGAGCTTGGCGCGCAGCGCCTTGACGCGCTCGCCGAGCAGCCGGCGGTCCGTTTCCAGCTGCGTCTCGCCCGGGCCGCGCAGGCCGATACCGCCTTTCTGGCGCTCAAGGTGAGTCCATCCACGCACCAAGCGAGTGGACAGATGCTGCAACTGCGCCAGTTCGACCTGCACCTTGCCCTCGTGGCTCTGCGCGCGCTGCGCGAAGATGTCGAGAATCAGGCTGGTGCGATCCACCACCCGCGTCTTGAAATGCCGTTCGAGGTTGCGCTGCTGCGCAGGGGACAATGCGTGATTGAAGATGACGATGTCGATCTGCTGATCGGCGACCGCCTGGGAAATTTCCTCGGCCTTGCCCGAGCCGACGAACAACGCGGAGTCCGGGCTTGCCCGCCGGCCTATGATCGTGGTGATGGGTTCCGCCCCGGCGGAGCGGGACAGCAGGGAAAGCTCTTCGAGGCTTGCCGCAAAGTCGCCTTTGCCGAAATCTACGCCAACCAGTATCGCACGCATGCTAGTACGACACCGGCAACAGGGTGCCGCGGGAATTATTCAGATGCAGATTCAAGGCTCAGATTCACGGCACGGGCGGGAACGACGGTCGAAATGGCGTGCTTGTACACCATCTGGGTCACGGTATTGCGCAGCAGGACGACATATTGGTCGAACGATTCGATATGCCCCTGGAGCTTGATGCCGTTGACGAGATAAATCGATACGGGAACATGCTCCTTGCGCAGGGCATTGAGGAACGGGTCTTGTAAAAGTTGCCCTTTGTTGGTCATGACTGCTCCATTGTGTAGTTGTGATTGGAGTTTGAGGCGTCTTGCTTCATTTCAAGAGCCTCCCTAAACCGGAATGTAATCGATTTCGGGATTTCTCGCCAAATCCGCCTATTTTTCGGGCTTGGCGAAAGGGTTTTTGCCGGATCGTAACTCGATACGTAGTGGAGTCCCCACCAGCGAAAAAGTTTCGCGGAAGTGCTTTTCCAGGAAACGCTTGTAGTTGGCATCGACGGCCTCCAGCGCGCTGCCGTGGATGACGACGACCGGCGGGTTCATCCCACCCTGATGGGCATAGCGCAGCTTCGGTCGGATGGAGCCCTTGCGGCGCGGTTGCTGGTGCTCGACCGCCTCGGCCAGCGCGCGTGTCAGCTTCGGCGTCGACAGCTTGCACATCGCGGCCGCATATGCCGCATCGATCGATTTCATCATCGGCCCGATCCCGGTGCCGTGCAGCGCCGAAATGAAATGGGTCTTCGCGAACGACAGGAAATTCAGCTTGCGCTCGAGATCGATCTTGATTTCGTCGCGGCGGTCGCTCGCCAGGCCATCCCACTTGTTCACGCCGATCACCAGCGCACGGCCAGATTCGAGTATGAAGCCGGCGATGTGCGCGTCCTGCTCCGAAATGTCCTGTTGCGCATCCAGCATGAGCAGCACGACGTTGGCCTCGGAGACCGACTGCAGCGTCTTCACGACCGAGAACTTCTCGACCGCCTCGAACACCTTGCCGCGGCGGCGTATGCCGGCCGTGTCGATCAGCGTATAGTGCCGGCCCTCGCGTTCGAAATCGATGGCGATCGAATCGCGCGTGGTGCCGGGAAGATCGAAGGCGATCACGCGCTCTTCGCCGAGCAGCGTATTGACCAGCGTCGATTTGCCGACGTTGGGCCGGCCGACGATGGCGAGCTTGATGTGCCTGCCCTCCGCCTCCGGTACGTCCTCCTCCGGCGTGCGCTGCACCAGCGCGACGTCCAGCGCTTCCTCGACCAGGTCGGCCACGCCATCGCCGTGCGCCGCCGAAATGACGTACGGATCGCCCATGCCGAGCTCATAGAAATCGGCCGTCACGGAGGTGTATTTCATGCCTTCGGCCTTGTTGACCACCAGCATGGCGGGCCGGCCCGACTTGCGCAGGAAGTCGGTGATCGTCTTGTCGTGCGGCGTCAGTCCCTGGCGTCCGTCGACGATGAAGATGACGACGTCTGCTTCCGCCACGGCCTGCCTGGTCTGCTTGGCCATTTCGTGCATGATGCCTTCCTTGGCGACCGGCTCGAAACCGCCGGTGTCGATCACCAGGAACGGCCGCTCTCCGACGCGGCCCTCGCCGTAGTGCCTGTCACGGGTCAGGCCGGGCAGGTCGGCGACCAGCGCGTCGCGCGACCGCGTCAGACGGTTGAACAGCGTGGATTTGCCGACGTTGGGTCGGCCTACAAGTGCAATGACCGGCTTCATGCAATCAATTCCCGGCCGTGATGGCCGCCACCGTTCCCGCCTGGGTCTGGAAAATGAACTTGCCGTCCGCGTAAAGCGGTGCGGCGACGATCGCGCTGCCGTCGGTCGGCACGCGCGCCAGCATCACGCCGTCCTGCGGCGCGAAGAAATGTACGTACCCCTGGTAGTCGCCCACAGCCACCGCCGTGGAGGAAGAGACCGGTGCCGACAGGCTGCGATTGGTCAACTGGTTGTTGCGCCACAGGCTGACGCCGGCGTCCCGGGTAAAGGCGTTGAGCGAACCGTGGGCGTCGGACGCGTAGATTCTGCCCTCGTCGATGCCTAGTCCCACGACGCTGGAAAAGTTCTTCCACCACACGCCCTGCCCGCTGGCGGCATCGATGCAGGCGATGCGACCCTGATACGACACGGCGCACACGTTGTGCCCAGCGATGACCGGCGCGCCCGAAATGTCGGCGATGCGTTCCAGGTCGGTCGTGCCGCGCGGGTCGCCGACGGGGAGTTCCCAGCGGGTACCGCCGTTGTTCAGCGTCAGCGCAAGCAGGCGGCCGCCGGCCAATCCGACGTAGGCCATGCCGCCGTCGATGGTGATGCCCGGCGCCGTGCGCAGCGATAGCGCTGGCGTCGAGCGCTGCACCAGCCATTTGCGCGCGCCGGATTCCTCGTCCAGGCCGATGACGCTGTTGTCGAGACTGCGCACCACCACCATGCCGCCGCCCACGGCCGGCGCGGACAGGACCTCGCTGGGCGCCTGCACCTTCCAGCGCAGCTTCCCTTGGCCGTCAAACGCCAGCACGACGCCGCCGCGGCCGACCACGGCAATGGTGTCGCCGTCGGTGCCGACGCCGGCCGTCAACGGCATGCCGGCATCGATTTGCCAAATCTTGTGCCCGGTCGCCAGATCCAATTTGGTGATGGTGCCGTCAGCCGCCGCGGCGAACAGCGCATTGCCGGCCAGCGCAGGCGAGAACGTGTAGCTGTCCGCCTTGCCCACCGAAGCGGTCCAGGCCGTATGCACCGGCAGGGTCTGCTGGAAATCGACCAGCGGTGCGGGCAGGTCCCGCGTCGAAGGCTTTTTCGCAAACGGATTAAGAGACGAACATCCGGCTGTCGCGCCCAGCATGGCGAGACACAGGACGGTAATGGCTATCCGTGACTTCTGCATGGTCTTCCTTTTCGGTTGTGCGGCATGCGCCGAATATCTCAGGCCACCTTCTGCGGCGCGCCGCCGATGGCATCGAGCTTGATGTGGACCAATTGGCGCCCAGGACTGTTTTCATCCATGCTGTCGAGCGCCGCCTGGTAGGCGGTGCGCGCCGCATCGAGCTTGCCCAGCGCCACCAGGATGTCGCCGCGGCGATCGTCGACCAGTGCGGCAAATTGCGTCGGGACAGTGCCCGACAGGACTTTCAGGCCCTGGTCGTACGCCTTCTCATCGAGCAATATGCCGGCCAGACGCACCTTGGCGATGGTCTGGTAGTCCGCACCCTCGCCGTGGTCGATGACCCATTGCAGCTGCACCTTGGCAGACTGCGCGTCGTTGTGTTCATACGCAAACTTGGCGGCGGCCAGCGCCGCCATCTCGGCATAGGCGGTATGCCCGAAGCTGTGTTGCGTATCTGTCGCGATGCGCTGCACCTTCTGTGCGTCATTCGCGTCCAGCGCCCCCTGCAGTTCCTCGTACAACACGCCGGCCTGCGCCGCCTGCCGATTCTGATAGGACGTCCATCCGGTCCAGCCGAGATAGGCCGCCAGCGCGACGACCAGCGCCCATGTCGTCAGGCTGCCGTAACGGCTCCACCAGCTTTTCAGGGAGGCCAACTGTTCCTGCTCTTCGAAATCGTATGCCATGGTTCTCCAATCAGTGGTGATGATGATGCGCGTCATGCGCATCGGCGGCGCCGGTGATCTGGTCCACCAGGTAATCGGCGACGCCGTCGAACGGTACCGCGGCTTGCGGGCCGTTCGCGTCGGCCGCGCGCAATTCCTTGACGACCGCGGCGCCCTGTTCGACTTCGTTTTCGCCGATGATGACGGCATAGGCCGCGCCGCTGCCGTCGGCCCGCTTCATCTGCGACTTGAAGCTGCCGATGCCGGCCGTCGACGCGCAATGCAATATGACGTCGAGCCCGGCGTCGCGCAAACGTTCCGCGACCACGGAAGCTTGCAGTTGCGCCGTCTCGCCCTGGTGCACGACGTAGACGTCGCACTGGTTCGGTTCGAAGCGCTCGCCGCTCGCCTTCATCAATTCCAGCAGCCGCTCCACGCCCATCGCGAAACCGCAGGCCGGGGTGGGCTTGCCGCCGAACATTTCGATCAGCGGATCATAGCGGCCGCCGCCGCAGACCGTGCCTTGCGAGCCGAGCTGGTCGGTCACCCATTCGAACACGGTGCGATTGTAGTAGTCCATGCCGCGCACCAGCCGCGGATTGATCGTGAACGGGATCGCATTGTGGCGCAGGATCTTCTGCACGCCTTCGAAGTGGGCGCGCGACTCCTCGCCCAGATAGTCGAGCAGCTTGGGCGCGGCGTTGACCATCTCCTGCATGGCCGGATTCTTGGTGTCGAGGATGCGCAGCGGATTCGTGTGCAGGCGCCGTTGCGCCTCCGCGTCGAGCATGTCCTGGTGCTGCTCGAAATAAGCGATCAGGTCGGCGCGGTGGCGGTTGCGTTCGTCGGCGTTTCCGATCGAGTTGAGCTCCAGCCGGATGTCGAGCAGGCCGAGATCGTCCCACAGGCGCTGGCACAACATGATCAATTCGGCGTCGATGTCCGGCCCCGTGAAGCCGACCGCTTCCGCGCCGATCTGGTGGAACTGGCGGTAGCGGCCGCGCTGCGGCTTTTCATGACGGAACATCGGGCCGGCGTACCACAGGCGCTTCGGCCCGTCATAGGTGAGATTGTGCTCGAGCACCGCGCGCACCACGCCGGCCGTGCATTCGGGGCGCAGCGTCAGCTCGTCGCCGTTCATCGTATCGGTGAACGAGTACATCTCCTTCTCGACGATGTCGGTGACGGCGCCCAGGCCGCGCGCGAACAGCGCGGTGGGCTCGACGATCGGGGTGCGGATCTGCTGGAAGCCGTAGCTCTTCAGCACGGTCTGCACGGTGTTCTCGAACAATTCCCACAGCGGCGCATCGGCGGGCAGGATGTCGTTCATGCCTTTCACGCCGACGATTTTTTCTGCTTTCTTTTCTGACATGGATCTCTGCGGCTGTTCGCCGTCGTTGGTTCACCCTCAGGCGACGCTTGTTTCCTTGCCGTAACGGCGTTTGACGTAATCGAGCACGATGGCCTGGAATTCCTGCGCGATGCCGTCGCCGCGCAGCGTGACGGTCTTCTCGCCATCGACGAACACCGGTGCGGCCGGCGATTCGCCGGTGCCGGGCAGGCTGATGCCGATGTTCGCGTGCTTGGATTCCCCGGGGCCGTTGACGATGCAGCCCATCACGGCGACGTTCATCTCTTCCACGCCCGGATACTGCTTTTTCCACACCGGCATCTGTTCGCGCAGGAAGGTCTGGATGTCGTCGGCCAGTTCCTGGAACACGGTCGAGGTCGTGCGGCCGCAGCCCGGGCAGGCGATCACCATCGGCGTGAATTTGCGCAGTCCCATCGTCTGCAGGATTTCCTGCGCGACCACAACTTCCTTCGTGCGGTCGCCGCCCGGTTCCGGCGTCAGCGAGATGCGGATCGTATCGCCGATGCCTTCCTGCAGCAGCACCGACAGCGCGGCGGTCGAGGCGACGATGCCCTTGCTGCCCATGCCGGCCTCGGTCAGGCCGAGATGCAGCGGATAGTCGCAGCGGCGCGCCAGTTCGCGGTACACGGCGATCAGGTCCTGCACGCCGGACACCTTGCACGACAGGATGATGCGGTCGCCGGACAGGCCGACTTCCTCGGCGCGCTGCGCGTTCTCGATGGCCGACGTGACCAGCGCTTCGTACATCACCGTCTGCGCGCTCCACGGTTCGGCGCGACGCGCATTCTCGTCCATGATGCGTGCCAGCAGTTCCTGGTCCAGGCTGCCCCAGTTGACGCCGATGCGCACCGGCTTGTCATGGCGGCAGGCGATTTCGATCATCTGCGCGAACTGCGTGTCGCGCTTGGCGCCCTTGCCGACGTTGCCCGGATTGATGCGGTACTTCGCCAGCGCCTGCGCGCATTCCGGAAAATCGTTCAGCAGCTTGTGCCCGTTGTAGTGGAAGTCGCCCACCAGCGGCACCGCGACGTCCATCTTGTCCAATTGTTCGCAGATCGCCGGCACGGCGGCCGCGGCTTCCGGCGTGTTGACCGTGATGCGTACCAGCTCGGAACCGGCGCGCGCCAGTTCCTTGACCTGGATCGCGGTGCCGATCACGTCGGCGGTGTCGGTGTTGGTCATCGACTGCACGACGACCGGCGCATCGCCGCCGATACGGATTTCGCGATCGCGGCAGCGCACCACCGCCATGCGGCTGCGGCGGCGGGGCAAGGGGCCGGCGGCGATCGGTTGGGATGACGACATAAACGACAACCTATTGGAGATTCAAGCGGGCCACGTTGCTTGCATTGCCTTTCAGATCGACCGGCGCGCCGCGCAGCGTCGCCGTCACGCCGGCCGCATTGCCGACCACCAGCGAAACCGGTCCCGGCAGATCGAACGATTGGCTCGCACCGGCTTTCATCAGGCCGGAGAAAAGGATGCTGTTGTCGGCGCGCCGGATTTCGATCCACGAATCCTGGTGAATCTGGAGGGCCAGCACGTTCTTGCCCGCGGCGGCGGCCTTCGTGCCCGCCTGCGCCGTCGCGACGGCTTCGGATGCAGGCTGCGCGGAAGAAGCATCCGTCGCCACGCCGGATGCCGCGTCGATGGCCGAAGCCGGCATGACGGCGGAAGCGTCCAATACAACAGCGCGCCTGTCGGCCTCTTCGGGAGTGGGTGCGACCTGCGGCGTCGACGCATCGGTGGCGACGGCAGGCGCCGGGCGCCGCAATTTCCAGCCGAGATGCCGCCCTTCCAGCACGACGCCGCCGGCAATCAGCAGCAGCGCGATCAATCCGGCGATCACTTTCGTAGACGTCCCGCTGCCGCCCGTGGCGGAAGGCATGCGCGCTTCGGAAAACGAAACCGATTTCGCGTTCTGCCGAGCCGGCAGGACCTCCTGGGGACGCGCGTCCGCGCCGAGGAGCGCAAGAATCGGCGCCGGATCGACCTGCAGCAACTTGGCATAGGAACGGATGAACCCGCGCACGATCACCATGCCGGGCAAGGCCGCGTAATTGTCCTGCTCCAGCGCCTCGATCTGCCTGACGGCGAGATTCAGCTGGCTGGCGACTTGGGCGGCCGTCCAGCCGCGCGATTGGCGCAGGGCAGCCAGGCGCGCTCCCGCCGATTCCGATGGCGCCGCTTCCGGCATGCCGTCGGCGGGCATCGTTTCCGTCGATTCGTTCAATCGCGCGTCTTCAGTCATCAAAAGGCTCCATGCTGATAGGAAGCATACTCGGGCGAATCCGGATAATGCTGCTCCAGCTGCGTCACCAGGCTCAACTCGGCCGCCTTGTCTCCCCGCTTGCGCTCGATCTTGATGCCCAGCAGCAGTATTTCCGGACTCAGCGTCTCTTCCTTGACCAAGCGATCCAGATAGAAATGGGCGCGATCGTAGTCGCCGCGCGCGTAGTAAATCTTGGCCAGGTTGGCACTAACGGACGGATTGCCCGGGTCGTAGCGGAAAGCGCGCAGGAAATAGTCTTCCGCCGCCTTGTCGTCCTTCAGCAGCAGGCTACATACGCCGGCGTTGTTCAGCGCCTTGGCGGGCGACTGATAACTCTTGTTCTTTACGGCCGCCTCGAAATAGGCGATCGATTCCTTCGCGCGGCCGTTCTGGCACAGGAACCAGCCGTAGTTGTTGCTCAGTTCGGGATCGTTGGGCGCCAACTGCATGGCATGGGAAAAGTTTTCCTCCGCATCCTTGGTATCGCCCAGGCTCATATGGATCAGGGCCGCCATGCTGTAGGCGTCGACCAGATCGGGTTGCGCTTCCAGTGCCTGCCTGACCTCATCCAGCGCGACCTTCATCTGTCCCTGCTGATAGTAGCCGACGGCGAGTTGCATATGGATGCTTGCCCGCTTCTGTCCCTCGGTCTGGTTGGTCGGCGGACCGATGCCGGTATCCGCGCTGTTTGAGGCGCAGCCGCCCAGCAAAGTCGAAACGATCAGAAATGCCGCCAGCCATGCCATCAGACGCGTATGTTTCATGACGATATCTCCACAATGCGACCAAAATCCTTGCCGAACCTGTCACGATATTCGGCCATCCTGCTCATGCGTTCCTGCACGCGCGTGCGATCCTTGACTTCCCCGGCAAGCTGGCCGCAAGCGGCATCGATGTCGTCGCCGCGCGTCTTGCGTATCGTGGTGACGATGCCTGCATCCGTCAGGATCGTGGCGAAGGCCTTGATGCGCGCGTTGTCCGAGCGTTTCAGGCCGGACTCCGGGAACGGATTGAACGGGATCAGGTTGAACTTGCACGGCACAGGACTATCGCCCTGCACCAGCGCGATCAGCTCGCGCGCATGCTGGTCGGTATCGTTGACGCCGTCCAGCATGCAGTATTCGAACGTGATGAAGTCGCGCGGCGCAAATGCCAGGTAGCGGCGGCAGGCGTCCATCAACTCGCGCAATGGATATTTCCGGTTCAGCGGCACCAGGCCGTCGCGCAACGCATCGTTCGACGCATGCAGCGACACCGCCAGCGCGACCGGGCAATCTTGCGACAGCTTGTCGATCATCGGTACCACGCCGCTGGTCGACAGCGTCACACGGCGGCGCGACAGGCCGTAGGCGTTGTCGTCCAGCATCAGCTTCAGCGCGGTGACAGTCGGCTCGTAGTTCAACAGCGGCTCGCCCATGCCCATCATCACGACGTTGGTGATTTGGCGCTCGCCTTTCGGCCCGGGCGGCACGCCTTTCGTGCGGCGCAATTCGAATTCCGCCATCCACAGCTGACCGATGATTTCGCCGACGGTCAGATTGCGGTTGAAACCCTGCTTGCCGGTCGAACAGAAACGGCAATTGACCGCACAGCCCGCCTGCGTCGAAATGCACAGCGTGCCGCGGTTTTCCTCGGGAATGTAGACGGTCTCGACCGCATTGCCGTTGCCGACGTCGACCAGCCACTTGCGGGTGCCGTCGGCCGACGTGTGATCGGAAATGATGGCAGGCGCGGCAATGACTGCGCGCGTCTTCAGCTTGTCGCGCAGCGATTTCGCCAGATCCGTCATCGCGTCGAAATCGCCGGCGCCGAACTGGTGTATCCAGCGCTGCAGCTGTTTCGCGCGAAACGGCTTCTCACCCAACTCGCCGCAGTAGGCGACGAGCTGCGCAGGATCGAGGTCCAGCAGGTTGGTGAGAGTCGTCATGATCTTGCCTTGTTGCTGCGCTTCCTGCGGAAGGATACGCGGGAAAAACTCAATGCATCAACGCGAATAGACGTTCAGCGCCGGGAAGAAGTAGGCGATTTCGTTCTTCGCCGTCTCTACGCCGTCCGAACCGTGCACAGCGTTGGCGTCGATCGAATCGGCGAAATCGGCGCGGATCGTGCCTTTTTCCGCCTTCTTCGGATCGGTCGCGCCCATCAGGTCGCGGTTCTTCGCGATGGCGTTCTCGCCTTCCAGCACCTGGATCATGACCGGGCCGGACACCATGAAATCCACCAGATCCTTGAAGAACGGACGGGCGCTGTGCACCGCGTAGAAGCCTTCGGCCTCGGCACGCGACAGTTGCGCCATGCGGGCGGCGACGATTTTCAGGCCGGCGTTCTCGAAACGGGTGTAAATCTGGCCGATCACGTTTTTGGCAACGGCGTCCGGTTTGATGATCGACAGGGTGCGTTCGGTGGCCATCGGAAAAACTCCAATAAAAAGAAAGGGTTAAGATGAAATGATGAGAATTCGGCTAACCGTTGATTCTATCATGAAACAACCCCATGTAGGCTGAAGTCCGTACCGTTACAGTGCGCATGTTCGTGCCTGAAAGGCTATACTGCAATGCATCGACCGCTGTTTGACGACGCGGGACCGTTTTTGAATCCGGAGGCAACATGAACGATTTGCATCAAATGAATTTCGGCAGGACTTTCGACGTCGCCGCGGCGCGCAACCGCGTGCTGCGCAACACCTACTGGCTGCTGGCCCTGTCCATGATTCCCACTGTCGTCGGCGCATGGCTGGGCGTGCAGTTCAATTTCGCGCTCTTCGCCGGTAGCCCTTTCACAGGCATGATCGTGTTTCTCGCGATCGCGTTCGGTTTTTTCTACGGCATCGAAAAGACCAAGAATTCCGGCATCGGCGTGGCGCTGCTGCTCGCCTTCACCTTCTTCATGGGCCTGATGCTGTCGCGGCTGATCGGCCACATCCTCGGCTATGCGAACGGCGTCGCGCTGATCACGACGGCCTTCGGCGGCACCGCGACCATACTCGTCGCGATGGCGGCGATCGCGACCGTGTCGAAGCGGGATTTCTCCGGCCTGGGCAAATGGCTGACGGCCGGCGTGCTGGTCATCCTGGTTGCATGCATTGCCAACATCTGGCTGCAACTGCCCGCGCTGCAACTGGCGATCTCGACCATCGCCATCGGTGTTTTCTCGGTGTTCATCCTGTTTGACGTGCAACGCATCGTCAACGGCGGCGAAAGCAACTACGTGATGGCGACGCTGGCGCTGTATCTCGACGTCTACAACATCTTCGTCAATCTGCTTGCCCTGCTCGGGATCATGGACGGCAATCGCGACTGAAGGTCGCCCGCCTCCGCGAAAGCCGGCCCCAGGCCGGCTTTTTTATTGCCTGCCCTTCAGTCCGGCATCCGCTGCAGGTCGAACACGGCCATCGATTCGACGTGCGAGGTGTGCGGGAACATGTTGATCACGCCGGCCTTGCGCAGCGCATAGCCGCCGTTGACCAGCATCGCGGCATCGCGCGCCAGCGTGGCCGGATTGCAGGAAACGTAGACGATGCGCCGCGGCAACAACGCGGGATGCGCCTGCGCCAGTTCCATCAAGGCCAGGCAGACCGCGGCTGCGCCTTCACGCGGCGGATCGATCAGCATGCGGTCGAACCGGCCCAGCGCGACGAAATCCTGCGCCTGCGCTTCGAACAGGTTCCGGCAATGAAAGGTGGTCCGGGCCGCGACGCCGTTCGCCGCCGCGTTCTCCAGCGCGCGTTCGGTCAGGCGCTCGCTGCCCTCGATGCCTACCACCTCGCGCGCCAACGTGGCGATCGGCAGCGTGAAATTGCCGAGGCCGCAGAACAGGTCCGCCACGCGGTCGCTCGGCTGCACGTCCAGCAGACGCAGCGCGCGGGCCACCAGCACGCGGTTGATCTGGTGATTGACCTGCGTGAAATCGGTCGGCTTGAACGGCATGCGGATGCCGAATTCCGGCAGCAGGTAATGCAGGTCGGCATCGGCCGGGTCGAACGGGTACACGCTGTCCGGCCCCGCCGGCTGCAGCCACCACTGCACGCCGTGCCGGGCGGCAAAAGCCTGCAACTGCGCTTCGTCCTGCGCGGTCAACGGCGCCAGGTTGCGCAGCACCATCGCGGTGGTGCGGCCACGCGCGCCCTCGCCGACCGCCAGCTCGATCTGCGGCATGTGGTCGACGATGGAGAGCGAGGCGATCAGGCGCCGCAACGGCACCAGCAGCGCCGAAACGTGCGCCGGCAGAATCTGGCAGCTGGTCATGTCGCTGACGAAACTCGACTTACGTTCATGGAAACCGACCAGTACGCCGCCCTTCTTCAGCACGTTGCGCACCGAGATGCGCGCGCGATAGCGGTAGCCCCAGGTCGGGCCGTGGATCGGGCGCAGCAGCATCTCGGGCTTCACCTTGCCGATGTGCTTCAGGTTGTCCTCCAGGATGCGCTGCTTCATCGCCACCTGCGCCGCCGCGTCCAGATGCTGCATCGAACAGCCGCCGCATACGCCGAAATGCGGGCACTTCGGCTTGACGCGCAGCGACGATTCCCGGCGCAGCTCGGTCATGTGCGCCGCTTCCCAGTTGGCCTTCCGGCGGAAGCTCGAAAAACCGACGCGCTCGTTCGGCAGCGCGCCTTCGACGAACACGACCTTGCCGGGCGTGCCGTCCTCGTTGCGCAGATGGCCTACGCCGCGCGCTTCCGTGTCGAGGGATTCGATATCGATGAGGATGGACTGCATAAAGACTGGCGGACGGCATGCCGCCGGCCGCGTGTATCGAGGGGTGGAAGGAAGTGCGGGATGATAGCAAACCGCCCGCAGGCGGACAAAGACGCTACAGCAGGGAATCCCTGCCGACGCCGGTCTTGCCGAGCGCCCGCTTCAGCTTCGCCAGCGCCTCCTGCTGGATCTGCCGTACGCGCTCGCGCGTGACATGCATCTCGGTAGCCAGCTGTTCCAGCGTGGCCGGATCGTCGTCGTCGAGACCGAAGCGGCGCGTGATCACCATGCGCTGCTTGTCCGACAGCTTTTCCAGCCAGTCGTGCACCAGCACCGTCAGCTCATGGTGCTGCGCCTGGGTATCGGGATCGTTGGACTGGTCGCCCTGCAGCAGATCCTTCAGGCTGGCCTGCGGGTCGCCGTCCAGCGGTGCGTCGAGCGAAGCCGCATGCTCGGACAGCGCGAGAATGTCCTGCACCTCCTCGACGCTGCGGTCGATCAGGTGGGCGATATCTTCCGCCGTCGCATCCTTGCCGTCGTGATGCTGCGCCTCGAGGTGGAATTTCGCGCGCAGCGTCTGGTTCAGTTCACGCACCACATGGACCGGCAGCCGCACGGTGCGCGCCTGGTTCATGATCGCGCGCTCGATGCTCTGCCGTATCCACCACGTCGCGTAAGTGGAAAAGCGGAAACCGCGTTCCGGTTCGAACTTCTCGATCGCACGGATCAGGCCGAGATTGCCTTCCTCGATCAGGTCGAGCAGCACGACGCCACGGTTGATGTAGTGCTTCGCGATCGACACCACCAGGCGCAGGTTGTGCTCGATCATCTTCTGCCGCGCGCCGAAATCGCCCTGCTTGGCGAGCGTCGCGTAGTGCACCTCTTCCGCCGCCGACAGCAGCGGGCGCGAACCGATCTGGTTCAGGTAATGCTGAGTCGCATCGGTGGACAGCTCGCTGGCCAGGACTTTCTTCAGTTCGGCCAGACCGGGCACGGTGTCCTGCACTTCCGGCCGCGCCGGCTCCAGGCCGTGCTCCGACTGTTCGTCCGGCTCCTCGTCGTCATCGACGCGCCGCAAGGACTCGTCGTCGGCAAAGCCGTCCGCGTCGTCGTCTCCGGCAGGCCCTTCGCGATGTCTAGTCATTTACCGGCTGGCAGAAATTTCATGGGATCGACAGGCTTGCCCTGCTGGCGGATCTCGAAATGCAGCATCACCGAATCCGCGTCGGAATCGCCCATTTCGGCAATCTTCTGGCCCCTGGTCACGCTCTGCCCTTCCTTCACCAGGATGGTCTTGTTGTGCGCATAGGCGGACAACAGGCTGCTGTTGTGCTTGACGATGACGAGGTTGCCGTAGCCGCGAATGCCGTTGCCGGCATACATCACCTTGCCAGCGGCGGCGGCCAGCACCGGGTCGCCGGATTTGCCGGCGATGTCGATGCCCTTGCGGCTTTCGCTGAAGCGCGCCACCACCTTGCCCTGCGCAGGCCAGGTCCAGGACACCGCCTGCTCGCCGCCCACCGCCTCGGCTGCAGGGCTCGGCGCCGACGCTCCGCCGGCCGGCGACGGCGACGCGCTGCCGTTGTCGGGCTTTTCCATTTCGGCCAGCGTGGCGTCGGAATACGGACGCTTCTCGCCGCGCGGACTCGTCTTGTTCGGCACAACGGGAGACGGCGGCGCCGGCAACGTGCGCGTCTCGACGACGCTGGAAGGGGCGGCGACGGCACTAGTCTGCGCGCCGTTCTGCGCGGCGGCGTACTGTCCACCCGCGCCTGCCGGAGGCGTCACACGCAGCACCTGGCCAACCTTGATGTCGTTCGGGTCGGCGAGGTGATTCCATTGCACCAGTTCCTGGTAGCTCTGACCGAAATCGAGCGCGATCCGGTACAGCGTGTCGCCCTTGCGCACCGTGTAGTAGCCGTGCGCGTCGGCGACGGGCGTATAGGCTGGCGAGGAGATGATGGGGCGGTCGACGACCGGCGCCTGGTTGTGGGTGGAGGCGCAAGCGGCCAGCATGCCTGCAAGGATGGCAATACCCGGCAGGCGGAATGTTTTCATTGTCATTGCGTTCAATTCTTTACGGTGTTGCATGCATTCCGGCTACACGGTGCCCGGCCTCAGCGGAACGAAATGGCAATCCTCCAGCGTCGAACGCTTCCACTCGAACTTGCCAACACGTTCTATCAGGTGCAGGACCTGGTGGCGGTCGCCGACCGGCGCGACGAGACGGCCGCCGATCGCCATCTGCTCCAGCAGGGCCCGTGGCACTTCCAGTCCGGCCGCAGCCAGAATGATGCCATCGAATGGCGCGACTTGCGGCAGGCCAAGCATACCATCTCCGTAGTGCAAGCGGATGTTCGCCACGCGCATCGGCCGCAGGTTCGACTTGGCGAGTTCGTGCAGTCCCTTGATGCGCTCGATCGAATAGACTTCGCGCGCCAGCAGCGCCAGCACCGCTGCCTGGTAGCCGCAGCCGGTGCCGATTTCCAGCACGCGGTCCAGCGCACCGCCCTTGCCGTTGTCGCGCAGCACCTCGATCATGCGCGCGACGATGTAGGGCTGCGAGATGGTCTGGTGATGGCCGATCGGCAGCGACGCGTCGATGTAGGCCTGGCTGGACAATGCCGGCTCGACGAACAGGTGACGCGGCACCGCTTCCAGCACCGCCAGTACCTTGGCATCCTTCACGCCCTGCCTGGCGACGCGCGCCGCCATCGCCTTGCGTACCGCACCAGAAGCCAGCTGCAGCGATCGCCCGGCTGGCGCGGGTGCGGCGGGCGCCGGCTGCCGCGATGGCACCGGCGCGCGCGGCGCCGGGTCGGCACGCAAGGCGTGCCGGGCGGCGTTCAGCGTGGCGGTCTGCGGCGTCGCGATCCCGTTCGCTTCCGTCTTGCGGTTCGGCGATGCCCCGCGCGCCGGCTTGGCGGCGATCGACGACAGCGTCAACGGAAAGCGCTTCTCCTTGCCGCTCATGCCAGCACCTGCTTCAGCAGGTCGAGCTGCCGCACGTGCGTGAGATCGACCTGCAGCGGCGTGATCGACACGTGGCCGTGCGCCGTCGCATGAAAATCGGTGCCAGGGCCGGCGTCCTTCTGTGCCCCGCTCGGGCCGATCCAGTAGATGTCGCGCCCGTTCGGATCCTGCGCCCGGATCACCGGTTCGGACGGATGCCGCTTGCCGAGCCGGGTGGCGAGCGCCGGCCGGATCTGCGCATAGGGCAGGTTCGGGATGTTGACGTTCAACAGGAAATGGCCGGACAGCGCATCGAAGCGGCGCTCCACGATCTCGCGCGCGACGCGGGCGGCGGACTTGATCTCGCTCCAGCCCTTGTCGACCTGCGAAAACGCGATGGCCGGCAGGCCGAACAGGTAACCCTCGGTGGCGGCGGCGACGGTGCCGGAGTACAAGGTGTCGTCGCCCATGTTCTGCCCCTGGTTGATGCCGGAAACCACCAGGTCCGGGCGCTCGTCCAGGATGCCGGTCAGCGCGATGTGCACGCAGTCCGACGGCGTGCCATTGACGAAATAGAAGCCGTTGTCGGCCCGGAATACCGACAGCGGCCGATCCAGCGTCAGCGAATTAGAACTGCCCGAGCGGTTGCTGTCGGGCGCGACCACCACGAGATCGGCGATCGGCGCCAGCGCATCGGCCAGCGCGATCAGCCCGGGCGCGAGATAGCCGTCGTCGTTGCTGAGAAGGATTTTCATGCGGCGATTTTACCCGAAGCAACTAGGCCGATTCCGCTACGAAGCGTCGGCTGCGCCGTCAGTCGCGACATCCGCCGGCGCAGCGGCAATCCCGGCAAGGAAGGCGCGCACGCCGTCCAGTTCGCGCGTGCGGCGAAACGGCGGCAGGCTCTGCCAGATGCGCCGGCCGTAGGGCTTGGAGATCAGGCGCGGATCGCAGATCATCAGCACGCCGCGGTCGCGCTCGTCGCGAATCAGGCGACCCGCGCCCTGCTTCAGGTTGATGATGGCCTCCGGCAGTTGATGGTGCATGAAGCCGTTCATGCCCTTCTTTTCCAGCGCCTCGATGCGCGCCGCCAGCACCGGATCGTCCGGCGGCGCGAACGGCAGCTTGTCGATGATCACCACCGACAGCGCGTCGCCGCGCACGTCGACGCCTTCCCAGAAACTCTGGCTACCGATCAGCACCGCATTGCCCGCGGCGCGGAAGCGGTCGAGCAGTTCGGTGCGACCCGCTTCGCCCTGCACCATCAGCGGGAACGGCCACTTGCGGCGTTCGAATTCCTGGCGCAGCCGCTCGGCGGCGCGATTGACCGCGCGTATCGTCGTGCACAGCAGGAAGGCGCGGCCGCCGGAGGCCTCGATCACCGGCAGCGCGGCATCGACGACGGCATCCGTGTAGTCCGGCGCATTCGGCTGCGGCAGGCCGGTCGGCACGTACAGCAAGCCCTGCCGTTCGTAGTCGAACGGGCTCGGCCAGCTTTGCGCCGACTCGCCCCACAGGCCCATCTGCGCGCTGTAGTGATGAAAGTCGTTCTTGACCGCCAGCGTGGCGGACGTGAAGATCCATGCGCGCGGCGCGCCTTCGCGCTGCTTGTTGAAGATCGGCGCGATCGACAAGGGCGTGCGATGCAGTTGCAGCGACGACGAAAAGGCCTCGACCCACTGCACGCTTTCCTGTCCGATCAACGGGTCGTCGACCGGCTTGTTCCATGCTTCCAGCCGAGCGGCGAGATCGAGCGCGCGCACGCGGCACTGCTCGATGGTCTCCGCGCGTTCAGCCTGGTTTTCCAGCACGGCAATCATGCCGTCCAACTGGCTCTTCAAGGTTTCCAGCGCCGGGAAGAACGGACTGGATGGCGCGATCTGCCCGATCGCCAGACGCACCATATCCTGCGGGAAAGTCAGCCGCAGGTCGCGCGCGGCGCGTTCGACCGACGTCACGACGACGGCCCAGTCGGCGCCGTCGCGCGCATGCGCCAGGCCTTCGGCCAGCACGTCGCGGCACAGCTCCAGCACCTGTGACGTCGAGACGGTTTCACCGAAGAACAGCGTCGCTGTTTCCGGCAGCTGGTGCGCCTCGTCGAAAATCACCGTGTTCGCCGCCGGCAGCAGCTCGGCGATGCCGGTGTCCTTCAGCGCCACGTCGGCGAAGAACAAGTGATGGTTGACCACGACCACGTCGGCCTGCTGCGCTTCCTTGCGCGCCTTCATCACGAAGCAGTCCTGGTAGTACTGGCATTCGGCGCCCATGCAGGTGTCGCGCGTGGAAGTGACGAGATTCCAGACCGGCGCGCCTTCCGGCACGCGCGCCAGTTCTGCCTTGTCGCCGGTCGCGGTGGTCTTCGCGAAGCGCGCGATCTCGCGCAGGTAGCCGGCATCCTCGCGCGACGTCAGCCGGCCGTTCTGCAGTGTGCGTTCGAGATGGAAGTGGCAGACATAATTGGCGCGCCCCTTCAGCAGCGCGACCGAAACCGGCGCGTTCAAGGCGCGGCGCACGGTCGGGATGTCGCGCAGGTACAACTGGTCCTGCAGGTTCTTGGTGCCGGTCGAGATAATCGTCTTGCCGCCCCATAGCAGCGACGGCACCAGGTAGGCGAACGTTTTCCCCGTGCCGGTGCCCGCCTCCGCGATCAGCGTCTGCTGGTTGCTGATGGCGTTGGCGATTGCCTTGGCCATCTCGGTCTGCGAGCGGCGCGGGCGGAACCCGCCGACCGCCTGCTCCAGCGGGCTGCCAGTGTCGAACAGGCGCTCTACGTCGGCATCCCGGCTGACGGGCGGCTGGGCGGCAAGGGAGGATTCGGATTCGGACAAGATGCGGCGGAAGGAAATGGGAAGGTGAAGCGGAAAACGGCGCGAGGCGCCGGTTCAGGCCGGGATGTCGGGAACCAATTGCATTTTCAACAAGGTTATATTGTCCTTCAACTGAAGCTTGCGCTTCTTCAGCCGGCGTAGCTGCAGTTCCTCATGCCGGCCGTCGCCCGACAGCGCCGCGATGACGGCGTCCAGGTCGCGATGTTCGACTTCCAGCTCGACGATGCGCCGTTGTATGCGTTGGATGTCCTGGGGCGAACTCATGACTGTCTTCTTCTTTCGGAAAAGCCCGCGGCCGGTCGTAAGAAATGCTTACAAATTTATAAGGTAATTTCAGGTTGCGCGGGAAGGCTCATGCAATAATCCCCGGCACCATTCATTCCTGACAGTTTAATCCACGCCGAGGTATGAGCCAATACAGAATAGAAGCCGGAACCGGCCAGCACATCGGAGACCGCGAGGAACAGCAGGACCGCGTAGCGCTTTTCGCAGCGCCCAAGGCGCCGGGCTACATGATGGCGGTCCTGGCCGACGGCATGGGCGGACTGTCGGGCGGCGCGCTGGCCGCCGAGCAGGTCGTCCGCACCGCGCAGCAGAACTTCGAGCGTTTCTCTCCGCTGACCGATGACGTGGAAACCATGCTGCGCACCATTGCGCAGGAGGCGGACACGGTCATCAAGCTGTCCGCCATGTCGTCCGACAAGAAGCCCCACAGCACCGTCGTCCTGCTCGTCATCACGCCGCAGCAAAGCGCGATCTGGGCGCACGCTGGCGATTCCCGCCTGTACGCGTTCGACGGACCGAATTGCGCGACCCGCACGGTCGACCACACCTACCGCGAACAGCTGAAGGCGGAAAACAAGCGGGACGAGCGGATCGAAAAAGAACCTGCGCTGGCGGGCCTGCTGGTCAGCGTGCTGGGCAGCAGCCATTCGTTGAAACTGAGCGTCGGCAGGCGCGACGGCTTGAAGGCCGGCGATGCCTTTCTGCTATGTTCGGATGGCCTGTGGCAGTACTTCAAGGAAGCCGAAATGGGTGCCGCCATCGCCATGAATCCGGTGCGCAAGGCCTGCGAAATGCTAGTCGGCAAGGCGCGCGAACGCGCGGCGGGCAGCAAGGCCGACAACTGCAGTCTTGCCGTCGTCAAGCTGGTGAAGCCCGAGAAGGAAGTGAAGGACTACACCGTCAAGAAAATGCGCCGCGCGGTCTAGCCGGACATGCATTCCGCGTTTTTTCGCGGAAACTCTTTCTCCTTCGTTACAGTCTGACGGCAGATCCTCATCGTTTCACTTGCGCATCGTCGCAAACGGAACAAAGATGTGCGAGGAGCAGGCCCGCAGCAGATGTCTTGCGCCCGTGCCGCATGCAGATCGTTCATGGGCTTTCATCTTGAAGACGCCTTTCTTATCAAAGTGGAATTTCGACAGCCTGCGCATCCGCTTGCTGATCCTCGTGCTGCTCGCCATCGTCCCTCCCGTCATCCTGACCGTATACGGCGCGTGGAAGGAAAGACAACAGGCGGTCCGCATCGCCGAGGACAACCTGCAGCAGCTGACGCAATTGGCGGCCTCCAGCGAATCGCGTTCGATCGAGGGCGCCAGGCAACTGCTCAGCGTGGTCGCAGTGTCGCCGGAACTGCAGCGCAGCGCCGACACCTGCGGCCGCTTCCTGCGCACCATCCTCGCCAGGAACAAGGGCTACATCAATTTCGGCCTGGTCGGCCTGAATGGGAACGTGGCCTGCAGCGCGCTGCCCGTGAAAACCGGCGTCCGCTTCGCCGACCAGCCCTATTTCCGCCAGACCGTTGCCGAACGCCGGTTCATCGCCGGCGACTATGGCTTCGGCGGCACCGGACATCGCCACGCCATCAACCTGACCTACCCGGTGTTCGACAGCCGCGGCCAGGTCGCGGGCGTGATCTTCGCCACTCTCGATCTCAACGTGCTCGACCGCTTCGTCAGCGACATCGTGCTGCCGCAGGGCGCCGTGCTAATCACCACGGACAGCAACGGCACCATCATCGCGCGCCGGCCCGATCCCGAACAATGGATAGGCAAGCGGGCCTCGCAGGCCCTGTTCGACGTCATGATCAAGGTCGGCTTCGGCACCTCGGAGCTGACCGACGCCGACGGTATCAGGCGGCTGCACGCGATCGCGCCGGTCGGCACCAGCGACATTTCGGACTTCAAGGTCAGCATCGGCATTCCGATCGCCGACATCGTCGCGCCCGCCAACCATCTGCATGCGATGGAACTGGTCACGCTGGCATGCATCGCGCTGCTCGCGCTGCTGGCCGCCTGGTTCGTCGGCGACGTCATCATCTTGCGCCGCGTGAAGGCGCTCGTGCGCACGGCGGACCGCGTCGCCGCCGGGCATCTCGACGCACGTACCGGCGTACGCTACGGACGGGAAGAAATCAGCCAGCTGGCGCGCGCCTTCGACGGCATGGTCGCCGCGCTGCGGCAGCATGAAACCGAGCGCGAGGAATCGAAGGCCGTCCTGTTCGCCGAGAAGGAGCGCGCGCAAGTGACGCTGGAATCGATCGCGGACGCCGTCATCACCACCGACAAGCTCGGCAACATCGAATACATGAACCCGGTGGCGGAAGAGCTGACCGGCTGGGGCAAGGAAGAAGCGGTCGGCCTGCCTTCGGCGCAGGTATTCAGGATCATCAACGGCCATACGCGCGAACCCTGCCCCAATCCGGTCGACCTGGTGCTTGCGCAGCAGGGCGAAACGGACCTGACGATGGACACCGTCCTGCTGAGTCGCGACGGAAACGAATACGCGGTGGAGGATTCCGCCGCCCCGATCCGCGACCGCCACGGCGCCATCATCGGCACCGTGCTCGTGTTCCACGACGTCAGCGATTCGCGCCAGCTCGCGATCCAACTGTCGCACCAAGCGGCGCACGATCCGCTGACAGGCCTGTTCAACCGGCGCGAATTCGAACGCCGGCTCGGTCTGGCGCTCGAAGCGCTGGCGCTGCAGTCCAAGCAACACGCGCTGCTCTACCTCGATCTGGACCAGTTCAAGGCCGTCAACGATACCTGCGGCCACAGCGCGGGCGATGAGCTGCTGCGCCAGATCACCGCGCTGCTGCAGCCGCTGGTGCGCGACAGCGACACGCTGGCGCGGCTGGGCGGCGACGAATTCGCCGCCTTGCTGGAAAACTGCTCGCCCGAATCCGCCGCGCGCATCGCCGAGAAGCTGCGGCAAACCATCTGCGACTTCCACTTCGTGTGCCAGGACAAGATCTTCCCTATCGGCGTCAGCATCGGGCTGGTCAATTTCAACAACAATGCGCTGTCGCTGCCGGACTTGCTGAGCGCCGCCGATTCCGCCTGCTACATGGCCAAGAACGGCGGCCGCAACCGCGTCCATACCTACGGCGCGGAAGACCACCAGCACGCGATGCGGCACGGCGAAACGAAATGGAACGAGCGCATTCAGCGCGCCTTCGAGCAGAATCGCTTCCGCCTGATGGCGAAGCGCATCGCCGGCCTGGGACCGGAAGAAGGCGGCTACGTGATCGACGAATTGAAGCTGTACATGGCGGACGAACACGGCCGGTTGGTGCCGACCTCGGCTTTCATGCCGGCGGCCGAACGCCACCATCTGGCTTCGACCATCGACCGCTGGGTGGTGCGCACCGCGTTTGCGCTGCATGCGGCGGCAAAAAGCCAATCGGGCCGGTCGCGCGAGACGGTACTTGCGCTGCGCCTTTCCGGCAGCACGCTCGAAGACGAGCATTTCCTCGAATTCCTGCGCGACCAGTTCACCCATTTCGGCCTGGCGGGCGCCTCCATCTGCTTCCTGGTCGCGGAAACGACGGCCATCGCCAGCCTGACGCGGACCTTGCGCTTCATCGAGGCGATCCGGCCGCTCGGCTGTCTTTTCGCGCTCGACGACTTCGGCAGCGGCGTCTCCTCGTTCGCTTACCTGAAGCACGTGCATCCTGATTTCGTGAAGATCGAAGGCGGCTTTGTCCAGGGCATGACGAAGGATGCGGTCGATTTCGCCAAGGTGGAGGCGATCCATCGCATCGCCAGTGCCATGGGCATCGAAGTCATCGCGCAGAATGCCGATACGCCGGCGACGGTCGCCAAGCTGAAGGAGATCGGCATCCGCTACGCGCAAGGCGACGCCATCATGCGGGAAACGCCTTTTCACCCGCTCGCGGCCACCAGCAGCGAGGCCCGCAGGCATGCGGCAACCACACCCTGACGCGAAGCCCGGCCGGCGCCACGAAAAGAAAATCCCCGCATAAACGCGGGGATGCGACATGGCCGGCAAGCCTAGCTACGGACGGTACAGGTACGGCTGGTCAGATAAGGCCAACTGGATGCGTCCGCGTACGGCCGGCCAGCGCGGCCGGCTATCTCCTGGAAACGAGCACGCCCAGCAGCAGTCCGATGCCCGCCGAAATCGTGACGGCGCGCCACGGGTTCTGGCGCACGTAATCATCCGTGGAGGCGGCCATTTCCTTCGTGCGCGCGGCAGTGGCGGAAGGCACTTCCTTCGCGGCGGCAATCGCTGAATCCAGAAACGCCATGCACTTCTTGCTCAACTCGCCGCTCTTGTCCATGGCGTCCACCTGCGCCTCCTGTACCGCGTCGCCGGCATCTTTTCCCAGTTTCTTCATGTCTTCGGTAATGGTCTCGGTATTTGCCATGCTGCAATCCTCCAGGTTGATTCCGGATGTTGAAAGAATCACCCGCCCGCAAGGACAGGCGATCGCCGCTTGCTTCGTCAGTGATGCGCCATGGCGCGTGCACGGTCGCGCAGGTTTTTCACCAAATCATGGTTCTGCAGGACGCCCTGATACTGGCGCTCGACCACGGCGCGTACGTCGGGCGGCAGGTTCTTTTCCAGCGCGCGGCTGTAGCTTTTCTTGGCCACGTCCTCGCCCCGCTCGCATTCGGCGAGGATGGCGGCATCGTCCTTGCCCATGATGGCCGACTTGATGTCGACCCAGCGCCGATGCAACGTGCCGCTCAGGCTGCTTTTCTTGTCGGGGCTGCCGCCGTGCGAAACGACCAGCGCCTGCAATTCCTTCGCCGCCGCGGCGCAGCCGGCCGACCGTGTGATGAAGGTCTGCCTGAGCTGGGTGTCGCTGATATCCTCGGCACAGGTCTTGAATCCCTCCTCGCCGTCCCTGCACGTCTCGATGAGATCATTCAGCGTATCGATCAGTTCGTCGTTCATGACTCGTTCCTTTCAAAAATCGGCTGCCGGCAGCATGTCCTGCGGCAGCAAGACAGAACCCCCACATGTCTTCTCGTCGGCGTTTCCGGGCGGAAAACCTGCGTTGCGGGGACAAGTCTGCAATATCGGACAACAGGCCGCCCCGCTCGGTTCGACACCACACATAACGAATGGATTGCGGAAGCGGGACGGGGTTCCACCGAAGGGCGGCGGCTCAATGCGAGCAGGCCGCCGCCGGCGTCGCCGCATCGTAGTGCCAGGATTCGTGCCATGCCGCGTAGCGCCGCCAGTCCGGCAGCGTCGCCGCTCGCCCGGATGCGGCAACGGGAGCACCCGCGCCGTGCGCCACCGGAAGCCAGCCCACCAGGGCGATTGCAACCGCTGCAGCAGCAAGCATGAACAACAAGGCGTCCAGGCGAAGACGCCAGGCTTCCAATCTGGATCCGCGCGCGTTCATGCCACCTCCCCTGGACAAGCGCCGACACGGCGCACGACATATTGTGTTTCCCGACGGCGCAGGCCATCTGTACGCTTTCCAACTTAGCCGGAAGCCGGACCGATGCCGCGCCGGCCCGGAAAACAAAAAGGGCCCTGCGCACGGCAAGGCCCTCCTGTTGATGCGAAAAGCGTATGAACTACAGCTGCGGATTCAGCTTCTCGGTCTTCGAGTGCAGCTTGTTCAGCGCGGCGATGTAGGCCTTGGCGGACGCCACAACGATGTCGAGGTCGGCGCCGATGCCGTTGACGATGCGGCCGGATTTCGACAGGCGCATCGTCACTTCCCCCTGCGACTCGGTGCCGGTCGTGATCGCGTTGACCGAGAACAGTACCAGTTCCGCGCCGCTTCCGATCTTCGACTCGATCGCGTTGACGACGGCGTCGACCGGTCCGTTGCCTTCCCCTTCGCACGCGACTTCCTTGCCGTCCACCGTGAAGATCACTTTCGCCTTTGGCTTTGCGCCGGTGGACGACTGCTGCGACAGCGAGGCGAACTGGTAATACTCGTGTTCGTGCGCATGTTGCTCGTCCGACACCAGCGCCATGATGTCTTCGTCGAAGATGTCCGCCTTGCGGTCGGCCAGTTCCTTGAAGCGCACGAAGGCGGCGTCCAGTTCGGCGGCCGAATCAAGCGCGATGCCCAGCTCCTCCAGGCGCTGCTTGAAGGCGTTGCGCCCGGACAGCTTGCCCAGCACGATCTTGTTAGCGGTCCAGCCCACGTCTTCCGCGCGCATGATTTCGTAGGTGTCGCGCGCCTTCAGCACGCCGTCCTGGTGGATGCCGGAGGCGTGCGCAAACGCGTTCGCGCCGACCACTGACTTGTTCGGCTGCACGGCGAAGCCGGTAATCTGCGACACCAGCTTGGAGGTCGGCACGATCTGCGTGGTGTCGATGCCGATGTCGAGGCCGAAATAATCCCGGCGCGTGCGCACCGCCATCACGATCTCTTCCAGCGCGGTATTGCCCGCGCGCTCGCCGAGGCCGTTGATCGTGCACTCGACCTGGCGCGCGCCGCCGATCGTCACGCCGGCCAGCGAATTGGCGACCGCCATGCCGAGGTCGTTGTGGCAGTGCACCGACCACACCGCCTTGTCGGCATTCGGAATGCGTTCGCGCAGCGTCTTCAGCATGCTGCCGTACAGCTCCGGCACGCCGTAGCCAACCGTATCGGCGAAATTGATCGTGGTGGCGCCTTCGTCGATGACGGCTTCCAGCACGCGGCAAAGAAAATCGATGTCCGAGCGGCTGCCGTCTTCCGGGCTGAACTCGACATCGTCGGTATAGCGCCGCGCGAAACGGACGGCCAGCTTGGCCTGCTCCAGCACCTGCTCCGGCGTCATGCGCAGCTTCTTCTGCATGTGCAGCGGCGAGGTGGCGATGAAGGTGTGGATGCGTTTGCGGCCGGCCGGCTTCAGCGCGTCGGCCGCGCGCGCGATGTCCGTGTCGTTGGCGCGCGACAGCGAGCAGACGGTGGAATCCTTGATGATGCCCGCGATCGCCTGGATCGCCTCGAAGTCGCCCTGCGAGGCGGCGGCAAAACCAGCTTCGATAACGTCGACCTTCAGGCGCTCCAGCTGGCGCGCAATGCGGATCTTCTCATCCTTGGTCATCGACGCGCCGGGCGATTGCTCGCCGTCGCGCAGGGTGGTGTCGAAAATGATGAGTCTGTCGGAAACGGCGGCCATGTCAAAACTCCTGTGCTCGAGCACGATAGTCGGGATTCGCCGCGACCGGCGCGGCGGAGGAAGAAGGTCAGGGCCTCAATGCTCGTCGTGATCCATTTCGGTCTGCACGATGCTGACGGGGCGGCCCTTCGCAAGCCGCCAGAAATACACGACGTAGCCGGACAGGCCGTACAGCACGAACAGGCCGAACAGTACTTTGGGCGGATCGCCCGCGATCGCGACGAAGGCCAGCACGATCAGGAAGATGGCGATGAACGGCACCGACTTGCGATAGTTGATGTCCTTGAAACTGTAGAACGGCACGTTGGTCACCATCGTCAGACCGGCGTACAGCGTGATCGCCCATCCCGCCCAGCTGAGATTGACGCCCGGGTAGCCCATGTCCTGCATCAGCCAGATGAAGCCGGCCACCAGCGCGGCGGCGGCCGGGCTCGGCAGACTCTGGAAGTCGCGCTTGTCGACGACGCCGATATTGGTGTTGAAGCTGGCCAGCCGCAGCGCGCCGCCGGCGCAATAGACGAAGGCGGCCAGCCAGCCCAGCTTGCCCAGGCCCTGCAGCGCCCACACGTACATCACCAACGCTGGCGCGGCGCCGAACGACACCATGTCGGCCAGGCTGTCGTATTGCGCGCCGAATTCGCTTTGCGTGTGCGTCATGCGCGCGACGCGGCCGTCGATGGCATCCAGCAGCATCGCGGCGAAGATGGCGACCGCGGCATAGTCGAACTTCTGCGCCATCGCCATCACGATCGCATAGAAGCCGCAGAACAAACCGGCCGTCGTGAAAGCGTTCGGCAGCAGGTAGATGCTGCGCCGGCGCCGCTGCGGCACGGGCTCGTCGTTGCCGTCCTCGTGGATTTCGGGATAAGGCAGTTGCCTGCCGCGGGCGAGCCTGCCCAGGGCACGGGGTCTGGAAAACCCGGCAGAAGTCTTCGCTTTGCGACGATTGAAGCTTGGCATTCGGATTCCGTTTTATATCGGTTCTTGATCGAGAATCGGCAGCGCGTAGTGTAGCAGACGGGCCATGCCAGCGACGGCCGAAAAGGCGTTCGTGGCCTCAAAAAGCGGCATGGTACGTACGCTGCCCGGCCACGGCCGTCGCAACCGCAGGCGACTCAATGAAACCGCACCCTGGCGGTCGCCTGCATCGTCAGTGTCGTTTCTCCGGGCTCGAAGTCGGGTTCCGCGATCGGCGCGGGCGCGGCCATGGCGCGCATCATCATCTTCGGCGCCACGCCTTCCGGCAGCATGGCGGCGCCATCGAATTCCACCGTTTCGAGCACGGCGTCCGCCGGATTGCGGCCCATCGCCCTGGCGACGGCGGCAATCCGTTCGATGAGGTTCTGGTAGGTCGCCTCGATGCGCGCGGCGTCCAGCTTCTTCTGCGCGCCGTCGCTCAAGCCGAACCGCAGTCCGTTCAAGGCCATCAATTGCTGCGCCGCTGCCACCGTCTTCGGCAAGCCGTCGAGATCGGTCGTGCGCAGGTCCAAGTACTGGCCCACGCGCCAAGCCACAGGCTGCGCCGGCTTGCCGTTGTGCGCCTGGTCGTCCGGATAGACGGGATAAGTGTAGTAGCCGCGCGTGGTCAGTATGGCCTGCGGGTCCGCACGGTGTACCAGCGCCATCCCCTGCGTCATCTTCAGGTTGACGCGCGAAACGGCGGCAGCCCGGTCCCGGTCCTGCTCTTCGACCAGGAAACTCAGGTTCGCCTGGTCGTTGGCCTGTTTCACTTCGCCATACGCGGGAATGACGACCAGCGTACCGCTGGTGCTCGCCTGGGCAAAGGACAGGGCCGCTGCCAGCATCAGGCTCAGGCCCAGGATAAGGTTCTTGATCGGGTTCATCGCATCTCCTTATTTGGCATGACTGCGCACATCCGCTCGACCGCAGCGCTGCTCCGGTTACAGACCGCATCGCGCTCGATTGTAAACGCCGCCTCGATCTCGGGAGCGGGCACACGCACGGAACATTGTTACCAAATGAAAAGGCCATGTACGCCCTTTCGGTTCGCCAGGCAGCGAAGGTGCATTACGGCTGGATCGGGCAGCTTGTTTCTGGGGTCCCATGGTGCGAAGGCAATAAAAGCCGCATCCGCATGTGGTTTTCGACCGAACCCAGTGCGCGTCTGCAAGCGCATGCCGCATGATTCCCGATATCTCTTCGAAAAAACTTAGTTCTTCGTTTGATCGACCAACTTGCTCCTTGCGATCCAGGACACATGAGGACGATAAAAAGCCATTCCAATGTGGGGCTTTTCGTCCGAGCGGGGCATGTGCTTGCAAGCGCATGCCGCATGATGCCTTATCTGGACAAGAGATCAGTTCTTCGATTGATCAACCGGCTTGTTCTTGGCAATCGAAGGCACGTGAGAGTGTAAAAAAAGCCGCATCTGCATGCGGCTTTTAGCTCAAGCGCGATATTCGCCTGCAAGCGAATATCGCATGATGCCTTACTTCGATAAGAACTTAGTTCTTCGACTGGTCGACCAGCTTGTTCTTGGCAATCCAAGGCATCATCGCACGCAGCTTGCTGCCGACTTCCTCGATCTGATGCTCGGCGGTCAGGCGGCGGCGCGACAGCAGCGTCGGTGCGCCAGCCTTGTTCTCGAGGATGAAGCTCTTCGCGTATTCGCCGGTCTGGATATCCTTCAGCGCCTGGCGCATCGCCTGCTTGGTCTGCTCGGTCACGATGCGCGGGCCGGTGACGTATTCGCCGTATTCCGCATTGTTCGAGATCGAGTAGTTCATGTTGGCGATGCCGCCTTCGTAGATCAGGTCGACGATCAGCTTGAGTTCGTGCAGGCATTCGAAGTACGCCATTTCGGGCGCATAGCCGGCTTCCACCAGCGTCTCGAAACCGGCCTTGATCAGTTCGACGGCGCCGCCGCACAGCACGGCCTGTTCGCCGAACAGGTCGGTTTCGGTTTCTTCACGGAAGTTGGTTTCG
>Ga0164242_10000900_pt1 | contig 35272 bp, 33 predicted proteins | sample OricomgcompostMG_FD_108783 | JGI IMG/M metagenome (GOLD analysis project Ga0164242, IMG submission 108783) | Miracle-Growth compost microbial communities from Emeryville, California, USA - Original compost - Miracle growth compost (MG) ... | reverse complement strand
TCGCCGACCGATTCGCCAAACGGATGATCGGCGACCACCGGCGCGGCCCGGCCCCCGGATGGGCATTGCAATCGCAGCAAAATTCGCTGCCGGGAGGAATTCGAATTATCCTGCGCGCGGCCGTGACCGCGGCTATATTGGATCGCTATTTACCGGCCGCCGATTGGTGCCGGTGCGTAAACCGGACATGAATTCAAAAACCCGGCAAGCGGTTTCGGTCTCATTCCGCTCCGACCGGCGGCGGGGCTAGAACGGCCACCCGGTGGCGTCGCTCTTGTACTTGGCGTTGAGGTCACTGCAGAAGTCGGCGGCGGTGCCGGCGAGCAGGATGTAATAGGTCTCGCCGCGGCGGCTTTCGTAGGAGGTGGGGGTGGTACAGCCGCTGTTGCACATCGCGGTTTCGCCGCCGGCGGTGGCCCGTCGCCAGTTGGTCTTCGCGCACGCGGCCAGGTTGTCCGGGCTCGGCGTGGCGCTCTTGGCCGCGACGAGCATGGCCCCACCCCACTGGCCGTCGTTGCGCCGGTAGGCGCGCGCCCCGAACCCGGCGTTGTTGTCCTGGCACGTCAACGCGCGGCGCAACAGCGAAAAGGGCGCCGCCAGCTGCTGGTTGGCCGCCCCCGCCGCCGCGGTGATGAACTGCGCCGCGTCCGAGCCGTCGATCTCCTGCACCACGCCGGGGTTGCCAAAGCTGAACAGCTGCTGGGAGATTCCCTGCGCGGCGGCCGAGCCGCCGCCGATGATCGGGCCGCTGCCGCCGGAAGTCATCGGCGGCAGCCCCGGGGGCGGGTCGGCGGCCGCCGGCGCCGTGCCGGCGTACAGGGTCGCCAGCGCGGTCAGGGCGCCGATCCGGCGGGCCGTGGCACTCATGCCCCTATTTCAGCACGTCCGCGTAGTCGGCGCGGCGCTCATCGGAAATCAGCCCGTTGAGCAGGTGCCGGGTCTGCAACGCGATGTACTCGTCGAGGGTGTAGATCGGCCCGAAGTGCCAATGCTTGAGCGCCCAGCCGTGGGCGAGCAGCATGATGTCGAACACGGCAAGGTCGACGTCGACGCTGCGGAAGACGCCTTGGGCGATGCCGGTTTCGATTACCGCGCGCAGCGGCGCGGCGGTGGCGATTTCCAGGTCCTTGATCTGGGCGCGGCCCGCGGCCCCGAGGGTCCGGCTCTCCCGGTAGGTCAGCACCACCCCGTCGAGGTTCTCGTCGACGATCTGGATGTAGCGGCGGATCCCCGCGCTCAACTGGTCGACGACGTCGTCGCCGGCGGCGTCGATGACCGGTGCCAGTTGATCGCGGAACACGTCGAGGATGCGCACGATGGTGGCCAGCAGCAGGTCCTGTTTGCCGCCGAAGTACTTGTACAGTAGGCCGACGCTGACGTCGGCCTCGGCGGCCAGGTCGTGCATGGACATTCGGTGAAAACCGTTGCGGCCCATCACCTTGACCGCGGCGTCGAGCACCTGGCGGCGTCGCGCGCCGGCCCGTGCGGCGCGCACGGCCTCCTCGGCGGGCAGTTCGCTGTAGTCGACGGCCATGCCGCTAGAGGCCCAGGTCCTTGGCGATGATGGTCTTCATGATCTCGTTGGTGCCGCCGTAGATCGTCTGGATGCGGGCGTCGACGAAAGCCCGCGCCACGCCGTACTCGCGCATGTAGCCGTATCCGCCGTGCAGCTGCAGGCAGCGGTCGGCGGTGCGGACCTGCAGATCGGTGGTCCACCATTTCAGCCGGGCGGCCCGCGCCGCGGTCAGCTCGCCGGCCAGGTGCGCGGCCAGGCAGTGGTCGAGATAAGTGCGGGCAACGTCGATTTCGGTGGCCAGTTCGGCGAGCACGAATTGACTGTTCTGGAAGGCGGCGATGGGCGCGCCGAAGGCGTGCCGCTGCTTGACGTAGTCCAGCGTCTCGGCGAATACCGCCTCGGCGGCGGCGACCGCGCCCACGGCCAGCGAAAGCCGTTCCTGGGGAAGGTTTTTCATCAGCTGGTAGAAGCCCCGGCCTTCCGCCTCGAGCAGGTTCTCGGCCGGCACCCGCATGTCGGTGAAGCTCAGCTCGCTGGTGTCCTGGGCGTGCAGGCCGATCTTCTCCAGGTTGCGGCCCCGGCCGAAGCCCGGCGTGTCCGCGTCCACGACCAGCAGCGAAAGCCCCTTGTGCCGGTCCGGTGCGGTGCGCACCGCGACCACGAACAGGTCGCCCACCTGCCCGTTGGAGATGAACGTCTTGGCGCCGTTGACTAGGTAGTGATCGCCGTCCCGCACCGCGGTGGTGCGGATCCCGGCCAGGTCGCTGCCGGTGCCGGGCTCGGTCATGGCGATCCCGAGCACCGTCTCGCCGGTCACCACGCCGGGCAGCCAGCGCCGTTGTTGCTCGGGTGTGGTCAGCTCGACGAGGTAGGGCAGCACGATGTCGTTCTGCAGCGAGAAGGCGATGGCCTCGGCGGCCGCGCCGGCCCGCTGCAACTCGTCGACCACGATCGCGTTGTAGCGAAAGTCGTCGACCCCCGGGCCGCCCAACCGCTCGGGCACCGAAAAGCCCAGCAGCCCCAGTTTGCCCGCCTCGACGAACAGCGACCGGTCCCACTGGCCGTCGCGTTCCCACTTCTCGTGATTGGGCACGACCGTCCGTTGCACGAAATCGCGGACCAGCTCCCGGAACTGGTGATGCTCGGAGGTGTACTGCAGGTGTGCGGCCATCGGGTGCTGCTCCGGGTCAGCGGAAGGCGTCGGCGCCGGTGAACGCCTGGCCGAGGACGAGCTGATGCATCTCCGGCGTGCCCTCGTAGGTCAGCACCGATTCCAGGTTCACCATGTGCCGGATGACGGGGTATTCCAGCGATATCCCGTTGCCGCCCAGGATGGTTCGCGCGGTCCGGCAGATCTCGATCGCCTCCCGGGTGTTGTTGAGCTTGCCGAAGCTGACCTGCTCGGGCCGCAGCCCGGTGCTGTCCTTGAGGCGGCCCAGATGCAGCGACAACAGCTGGCCCTTGTGCAGCTCGACGGCCATGTCGACGAGCTTGGCCTGGGTCAGCTGGAATCCGGCGATGGGGCGGCCGAACTGGGTGCGCTGGGTGGCGTAATCCAGGGCGGCCTGCCAGGCCGAGCGCGCCGCGCCCATTGCGCCCCAGATGATCCCGTAGCGGGCCTCGGACAGACACGACAGCGGGCCGCGCAGCCCGGTGGCTCCGGGCAGCATCGCCTCGCCGGGCAGCCGCACGTCGTCGAGCACCAGCTCGCTGGTGATCGAGGCACGCAGCGACAGCTTGTGGTGAATCGTGTTGGCGGTGAAACCCGGCGTGTCGGTGGGCACCAGGAAGCCGCGGATGCCGTCGTCGGTGCCGGCCCACACCACGGCGACGTCGGCCACCGACCCGTTGGTGATCCACAGCTTGCGGCCGTCGAGCACCCAGTCCGAACCATCCCGTCGCGCACGGGTTTTCATCGCCGCGGGGTCGGAGCCGACGTCGGGCTCGGTCAGCCCGAAGCAGCCGAGCAGTTCGCCGGTGGCCATGCCCGGCAGCCATTGGCGTTTTTGCTCCTCGGAGCCGAAGTTCCAGATCGCGAACATCGCCAGCGAGCCCTGCACCGAGACCATCGAACGCAGACCGGAGTCGGCGGCCTCCAGCTCCACGCAGGCCAGCCCGTAGTGCACGGCCGACGCGCCGCCGCAGCCGTAGCCGTGCAGGTGCATGCCCAGCAGGCCGAGCCGGCCGAACTCCCTGGCCAGTTCGCGGACCGGCAGGTCGCCGATCTCGAACCACTCCGCCACGTGCGGCAGCACATGCTCGGCGCAGAAACCCCGCACGGTGTCGCGCACCGCGCGTTCGTCGTCGGACAGCAAGGCGTCCAGGCCCAGCGGGTCGTAGCGGTCGAAGGCCGGTGGGGTCTTGGTGCTCGTCTCGGTGCTCATAGCAGTCAGCCTGCCATCGTCAGGCCGCCGCTGACACTGATCACCTGTCCGGTGACGAACGAGGCTGCCTGCGAGGCGAAGAACAGCACCGCCGCGGCGACCTCCTCGGGCCGGGCCAGCCGGCGCAGCGGAATCGCTTTGACCAGTGCTTCTTTCAGCTTCTCGGGCTGGGCGTGAAACAGCGGGGTGTCGGTCGGGCCCGGGCACACGCAGTTCACCGTGATCTGGTGGCGCGCCATCTCGCGGGCCAGCGACTTGGTCAGCGCGATCACCCCGCCCTTGGCGCCGGCGTAGATGCTCTCACCGGCGCTGCCGACCCGCCCGGCGTCGCTGGCGACGTTCACCACGCGTCCGCCGCCATGCGTCTCGATCATCCCGGGCAGGAACGCCGAACACACATGCACCGGCCCCAGGTAGTTGATGGCCACCACCTTCTGTGCGAATTCCGGTGTGGCGTTGAGGAATTGGTCGGTTCGGTCCCAGCCGGCGGCGTTGACGACGACGCCGGGCACCCCGATGTCGGCGTGGATGCGGTCCCGCAGCGCGGCGACCCGTGCCGGGTCGGCGACGTCCACGGGCGCCGCGGTGATCAGGTCGGGTTGCTCGGCGGCGGTGGCCGCGGCCGACGCCTCGTCCAGGTCGGCGGCGACGACGCGGTCACCCCCGGTGGCCAGCCCGAGCGCGATCGCCCGGCCGATGCCCGAACCCGCGCCGGTCACCACCGCGAGGCGGCGGTGTGAATGAGCATTCATTGCAGACGAATCTAGGTTCACCTCGGTTGCCGGGTCAAGGATCGGCGCGGCCGAGCGGGTAGTCTCGCTGCATGCTTAGGCTCCGGCGGCTGGCCTGGTTCGCGGTCGACGTCCTCGGCGTGCTGGTGTTCTGCGCCGTGGGGCGGCGCAGTCACGACGAGGGCCTCAGCGCCACCGGCGTCGCCGTGACGGCGTGGCCGTTTCTGACCGGCACCGCGCTCGGCTGGCTGGTCTCCCGGGGATGGCGGCGGCCCACCGCGGTGCTGCCCACCGGCGTCGTCGTCTGGCTGTGCACCGTGATCGTCGGCATGCTGCTGCGCAAGGCCAGCTCCGCCGGTGTGGCGGCCAGTTTCGTGGTGGTGGCCTCGACGGTCACCGCGCTGGTGTTGCTCGGCTGGCGGGTGGCCGCCGGGCTGACCCTGCGGCGCCGCTCCGACGCCTGAGACGACGCCCGGGACGACGATGGCAGCGACAGCCGAGGTGGGGGTGACCGCAACCTTGGGCGCCGCCGCCCGGGCCGTCGCCACCCGGCAGGGGTTGCTCAACGACCCGTACGCCGAGCCGCTGCTGGGCGCCGTCGGCATCGACTACCTCACCCGCGCGATCGCCGACCACACGTTCGCGGCCGATGAATCGCCGGTCGGCGACGACCCGGCGGTGACGTCGCTGCTGGATGCGCTGGCCGCCCACACCCGGTTCGTGGACGAATTCCTCGCCGAGGCGGGCCGCGCGGGCATTCGCCAGGTGGTGATCCTGGCATCGGGCCTGGACACCCGGCCGTACCGGCTGTGGTGGCCGCGCGGGACCACGGTCTACGAGATCGACCGGCCGCGGGTGCTCGATTTCAAAGCCGGGGTGCTGCGCGGGCTGGACGCCCGGCTGGCCACCAACCGGTGCGCGGTCGGCATCGACCTGCGCGACGACTGGCCGGCGGCGTTGCGGCGGGTGGGTTTCGACGCGGCCCAGCCCACGGCGTGGGTCGCCGAGCAGCTGCTGGTCGGCTACCTGAAGCCCGCCGAGCAGAACCGGCTGCTGCGCCGGCTCACCGCGGCCAGCGCCGCGGGCAGCCGGTTGGCCGCCGACCACCTGCCCACCTGGGATCCGCTGCAGCTGGAGGCCGAGCGGGCCTTCGTGGAGGGCTGGCGGCGCCGCGGCCTGGACATCGACCTGGCCAGCCTCACCCACCCGGGCGAATACCATTACGTCCCTGAGTATTTGGCGACCCACGGCTGGGAGCCGGCGGCGCGGTCCATCGCCGATCTGCTGGGCGCCCTGGGGTTGGGGCCGCGGCGGCGCGCCGGATCAGGCGGCGCCCAGTTCATCCCGGAATACGTCACCGCGACCCGCGTTTGAGTGTGTCGATGACCCCCGAATCCAGCCCGCCCGCCGACGGCCGACTGCGGTTCGTGCCGGCCACGCACGACGACCCGCTGGCCCGGCCGTTGCTGGCCGAACTGGCCGTCGAGTACGCCCAGCGCTACGGCGGCACGCCGAGCGCGCACCTGAGCTGGTTGCCGGTGCCGCGCGACGAACTGGCACCGCCGGACGGCGGGCTGCTGATCGGCGTCGTCGACGGCGTGCCCGTCACCGGCGGCGCGTTTCGCCGCTACGACACCGAGACCGCCGAGCTCAAGCGGATCTGGACCGACGCGGCCCACCGGCGCCGCGGCTACGCGCGGGCGCTGCTGGCGGCGCTGGAGGAGCGGACCCGGGCGTGCGGGTATCGGCGGCTCTACCTGATCACCGGCAACCGGCAACCCGAGGCGGAGGCGCTCTACGACGCGACCGGATACACCCGGGTGCCCCCCGACCCGCTGCCGGATTGGGGTCCGTTCCGCCCGATCGCGTTCGAGAAGTGGCTGGTTCCCAACGAACGGTGAATTGCCCTGGGCCGCAACAGCCTACTGGCGCCGAGCGTGGGCCGTATGGACGAATTCCGGGCGGTTGGCGTACGTGGGGCCCACGCTCGGGCGCCGGCCTAGCGTCCCGTCGCCAGCGCGAGCGCCGCGTCGGTGGCCTCCTTGATCGGCCCGCGCCACACGTCGCCGTGGCCGGGCAGCAGCACCTCGGTGTCGAGCAGGGCGAGCGCGGACAGCGTGCGGATGCAGTCGCGCTGGCTGTAACTGAAAATCGCCGGGAGCAGCTGAGGTCCGCGGTGGCGCAGCAGGGGATGGCCGGTGATCAGCGCGTCGCCACTGACCAGGACGCCGTCGATCAGGTACGAGCAATGGCCGTTGGTGTGGCCGGGGCTGAAGACCGGCGTCGGCCGGCCCGGCAGCCCGGCGGCCACCTCGGCGGTCAACGGTTGGGCGGTGGGGATGCCGTCGCGGATCAGGCCGCCGCTGCGGACCACATGCGCGGTCCACTTCGCCCATCGGGGCCGCCAAATACGAAGCGCCACATCGACAATCGACACCTGCTCCAGGTACTCGCGTTTGGCGTGGCCCACCTCGTCGGCGTGGCAGTAGACCGGGATGCCGTGCTCGCTCGCCAACCAGATCGCGGTGCCCAGGTGGTCGATGTGCGCGTGCGTCAACACGATGGCGCGCACGTCGCCCGGGCCGTAGCCGAGCTCGGCCAGCGAGCCCAGCACCTCCTCGCGGTCCCCGGGATAGCCGGCGTCGACCAGCATCACCCCGGTGTCGTCGGCGACCAGCGTCCAGTTGACCGCGTCCCCCCGGGCGAGGTGCACCGCGTCGGTGACCTGAACTAGCTCCGCCATGCCCGCGAGTGTAAGCGGAGGAGTAGAAATGACCCGTGGCTGAACTCAAACTCGGATACAAAGCGTCCGCCGAACAATTTGCACCCCGCGAGCTGGTCGAACTCGCCGTCGCCGCCGAAGCCCACGGCATGGACAGCGCCACCGTCAGCGACCACTTCCAGCCGTGGCGACACGAGGGCGGCCACGCCCCGTTCTCGCTGGCCTGGATGACCGCCGTCGGGGAACGCACCACGCGGATCACACTGGGCACCTCGGTGCTCACGCCGACCTTCCGCTACAACCCGGCCGTCGTCGCGCAGGCCTTCGCCACCATGGCCTGCCTGTACCCGGGCCGGATCTTCCTCGGGGTGGGCACCGGCGAGGCGCTGAACGAGATCGCCACCGGATACCAGGGCGAGTGGCCGGAGTTCAAGGAGCGCTTCGCCCGGCTGCGCGAATCGGTGCGGCTGATGCGCGAGCTGTGGCGCGGCGACCGCGTCGACTTCGACGGCGAGTACTACCGGCTCAAGGGCGCCTCGATCTACGACGTGCCCGACGGCGGCGTCCCGATCTACATCGCCGCCGGCGGCCCCGCGGTGGCCAAATACGCCGGCCGCGCCGGCGACAGCTTCATCTGCACCTCCGGCAAGGGCGAGGAGCTGTACAAGGACAAGCTGATCCCCGCGGTCAAGGAGGGCGCGGCGATCAACGACCGCAATGTCGACGACATCGACAAGATGATCGAGATCAAGATCTCCTACGACCCCGACCCGGAACTGGCGCTGGAGAACACCCGGTTCTGGGCTCCGCTGTCGCTGACCGCCGAGCAGAAGCACAGCATCGACGACCCGATCGAAATGGAGAAGGCGGCCGACGCGCTGCCCATCGAGCAGGTGGCCAAGCGCTGGATCGTGGCCTCGGACCCCGACGAGGCGGTGGCCAAGGTCAAGGACTACGTCGACTGGGGCCTCAACCACCTGGTGTTCCACGCGCCCGGCCACGACCAGCGCCGGTTCCTGGAGCTGTTCGAAAAGGACCTGGCGCCCAGGCTTCGGCGACTTGGCTGACATTTCGGCGATCTACGTTGCCGCTCCCGAACCGGAGACCGGCAAGTCCACCGTCGCGCTGGGCCTGCTGCACCGGCTGACCGCGACGGTCGCCAAAGTCGGTGTGTTTAGGCCGATTACGCGTGACGGGCAGGACCGCGACTACATCTTGGAGCTGCTGCTGTCGCGCACCACCGCGGGGCTGTCCTACCAGCAGTGCGTCGGCGTCACCTACCAGCAGCTGCACGCCGACGGCGACGCGGCGATCGCCACGATCGTCGACGCCTACCACGCGATGGCCGAGCTGTGCGACGTGGTGGTCATCGTCGGCAGCGACTATTCCGAACTGGGACAGGCGATCCGGCCCGCGGAGCTGTCCACCAACGCCCGGATCGCGGTCAACCTCGGTGCGCCGATCCTGCTGACGGTCAGCGGCAAGGGGCGCACCGCCGCCGAGGTCGCCACCGTCGTGCAGGTCTGCCTGGCCGAGCTGGACGCCCAGCACGCGCACACCGCGGCGGTGGTGGCCAACCGGTGCGAGCCGGCCGAGCTGGACGCGGTGGCCGAAGCGCTGCGCGGCTTTCCCCAGCGCTGCTACGTGCTGCCCGACGAGCCGCTGCTGTCGGCGCCGACGGTGACCGAACTGGAAAAGGCGGTCGCCGGTTCGCCGGTCAGCGGCGAGGAGTCGCTGCGCGAGCGCGAGGTCACCGGCATCCTGGTCGCCGGGATGACCGCCGACCACGTGCTGGAGCGCCTCGCGGACGGCATGGCCGTGATCACCCCCGGCGACCGCTCCGACGTGGTGCTCGCCGTGGCCAGCGCCCATGCCGCCGAAGGCTTTCCGTCGCTGTCGTGCATCGTGCTCAACGGCGGGTTCGCGCTGCATCCGTCCATCGCGGCGCTGGTGGCCGGGCTGCGGCTGCGGCTGCCCATCGTCGCCACCGCGCTGGGCACCTACGACACCGCCAGCGCGGCGGCCGCGGCCCGCGGCAGGGTGACGGCCACCTCACAGCGCAAGATCGACACCGCGCTGGAGCTGATGGACCGGCACGTCGACATCGCGGATCTGCTTGAACAGCTTGCCATTCCGATTCCCACCGTGACCACGCCGCAGATGTTCATCCATCAGCTGACCCTGCAGGCGCGCGCGGACCGCAAGCACATCGTGCTGCCCGAGGGCGACGACGACCGCATCCTGCGCGCCGCCGGCAGGGTGCTGCAGCGCCGCGTCGCCGACCTGACCATCCTGGGCGACGAGGCCCGGATCCGGCAGCGCTCGGGGGAACTCGGGGTGGACCTGAGCGACGTGAAGGTCATCGACCCGCGCACCAGCGCGCTGCGCCCCGAGTTCGCGCAGCAGTACGCGCAGCTGCGCAAGGCCAAGGGCGTCACCATCGAGCAGGCCCGCGAAATCATGCGCGACGCAACGTACTTCGGCACCATGCTGGTGTACACCTCCCAGGTCGACGGCATGGTGTCCGGCGCCGCCCACACCACCGCACATACCGTGCGCCCGGCCTTCGAGATCATCAAGACGGTGCCGGACGTCTCCACCGTGTCCAGCATCTTCCTGATGTGTCTGCCGGACCGGGTGCTGGCCTACGGCGACTGCGCGATCATCCCCAACCCGACACCGGAGCAGCTGGCCGACATCGCGATCTCCTCGGCGCGCACCGCCGCCCAGTTCGGCATCGAACCGCGGGTGGCCATGCTGTCCTACTCGACGGGTGACTCCGGCACCGGAGCCGACGTCGAAAAGGTGAGAACGGCAACGCAATTGGTGCGGCAGCGCAACCCCGACCTGCCGGTCGAGGGCCCCATCCAGTACGACGCCGCCATCGAACCGTCGGTCGCCGCCACCAAGCTGCGCGACTCGCCGGTGGCCGGTCGGGCCACCGTGTTGATCTTTCCCGACCTCAACACCGGCAACAACACCTACAAGGCGGTGCAGCGCAGCGCCGGCGCGCTGGCCATCGGGCCCGTGCTGCAGGGCCTGCGCAAGCCGGTCAACGACCTGTCGCGGGGTGCGCTGGTCGAAGACATCGTGAACACGATTGCCATCACCGCGATTCAGGCGCAGGGGCTGCCCGGTGGACGGTAGCGACGGCGCGCGCCGGGTGCTGGTGATCAACTCCGGCTCGTCGTCGCTGAAGTTCCAGCTGGTCGATCCCGAGTCCGGGGTGGCCGCCTCGACGGGCATCGTGGAACGCATCGGCGAGGAATCCTCGCCGGTCCCCGACCACGACGCCGCGCTGCGCCGAGCGTTCGACATGCTGGCCGGCGACGGCGTCGACCTGAACACCGCCGGGCTGGTCGCGGTGGGTCATCGGGTGGTGCACGGCGGCAACACCTTCTACCGGCCCACCGTGCTGGACGACGCGGTGATCGCCCGGCTGCACGAGCTGTCGGAGTTGGCCCCGCTGCACAATCCGCCGGCGCTCCTGGGGATCGAAGTGGCCCGCAGGCTGCTGCCCGGCATCGCGCACGTGGCCGTCTTCGACACCGGGTTCTTCCACGACCTGCCGCCCGCGGCGGCGACCTACGCCATCGACCGCGAACTGGCCGACCGCTGGCAGATCCGCCGGTACGGGTTCCACGGCACCTCGCACCGCTACGTCAGCGAGCAGGCCGCGGCTTTCCTGGATCGGCCGCTGCGCGGCCTGAAACAGATCGTGCTGCACCTGGGCAACGGCTGCTCGGCGTCAGCGATCGCCGGCACCCGGCCCCTCGACACCTCGATGGGGTTGACGCCGCTGGAGGGACTGGTGATGGGTACCCGCAGCGGTGACATCGATCCCAGCGTCGTCAGCTATCTGTGCCACACGGCCGGGATGGGGGTGGACGACGTCGAGTCGATGCTCAACCACCGCTCGGGGGTGGTCGGGCTGTCCGGCGTGCGGGACTTCCGCCGGCTGCGCGAACTCATCGAATCCGGGGACGGCGCAGCGCAATTGGCCTACAGCGTGTTCACGCACCGGCTGCGCAAGTACATCGGTGCCTACCTGGCGGTGCTGGGCCACACCGACGTCATCAGCTTCACCGCCGGCATCGGTGAGAACGACGCCGCGGTGCGCCGCGACGCGGTGTCGGGCATGGAGGAGCTGGGCATTGTGCTCGACGAGCGCCGCAACCTGCCCGGGGCCAAAGGGGCACGCCAGATCTCGGCCGACGACTCGCCGATCACGGTGCTGGTGGTCCCCACCAACGAAGAGCTGGCCATCGCCCGTGACTGCGTGCGGGTGCTAGGCGGATAGGAAGCCGAGGTCGCGGCGGCCGGCGCGGACCGAGGGCGCGGGATCGGTGCCGACGGTGCGTGCCAGCAGCTCGTGGTAGATGTCGCGAAAATCGGTGGTGTACTTCAGGTCTCCGTTGTCGAGGTCGGTGAGGCTGGGTTGCTCGCCGTAGAATCCGCCGTTGACCGGTGCGCCCGCGATGAACACCGGGCCGGCCGTGCCGTGGTCGGTGCCCTGTGAGGCGTTGGCCCGCACCCGCCGCCCGAACTCCGAATACGCCATCAGCACCACGTTGCGCCCGGCCATCTGCGCGACGAATCCGGTGACCGCCTCGTCGAAGGTCTGCAGCAGCCGCTGCTGGGTGCCGCGTTCCCCGGCGTGGGTGTCGAAACCGCCCAGTTGCACGGTGTAGACGCGGGCCGGCACCCGCGCCTTGACGGCCTGGGCGACCACGTCCAGCTGGGCTGCCAGCGAATTGTTCTGCTTGGCAGGCGGTTTCACCGAGGCGAAGGTGGCCTCGGCGGTGCGCGCGGCGCGGTAGGCCTTGCACACCGCGGCCATCGCCGGGGTGTCGTCGGGGTCGTCGTCGCCCAGCGCGGTCATCACGGCGTCGAACTGCCCGGCCTTGCCGGCGCCGCCGCCCGGGCTCAGCGCCGCGGCCGTGCACTTGGCGCCGACCGCCAGCGGCGGCAGCACGGCCCCGATGTTGACCGCGCGCAACGGGTCGTCGCCGGTGGCGTCGAGCCAGCGGCCGATCCAGCCCGTCGACACCGGCTCGTCCGGGGAGGCGGTCTGCCAGATGTCCATGGAGCGGAAGTGACTGTGGTCGGGTTTCGGGTAGCCCGCGCCGCGCACGACGGCCAGTTTCCGCTGGTTCCACAGCCCGGCCAGGCCCTTGAGCGCCGGGTTGAGCCCCAGCTGCTGATCCAGGTGCAGGACGTCTTGCGGGGCGTAGGCGAGTTCGGGCCGGGCATCGTGATAGGCGTTGTCCGCGTACGGGATCAGCGTGTTGATCCCGTCGTTGCCGCCGTAGAGGGTGGCGATCACCAGCACGCCGGCGCCCGGTGCCAGCGGCCGGTCCCGGGCCGCGCGCATCAGGTCGGGCCAACCGACCGCCACCGCCGACGACAGCAGCCCGGCCGCCGACACGCCCGCGCTGGCGATCAGGAATCTGCGACGGTTCATCTCGGTCATGACGTCAGGTACTCCGGGGTGTTGACGGCCGCGGCGACCAGCCGGGGCGGTTGGCCCACCAGGGGTTGCAGCGCGCGGGCGGTGCGGTCGGACCAGGCACCGACGCCGATCAGGTAGCCGACCGCGTCGATGCGGTCGGTGGGCGGGGTGTTCTCGATGCCGGACAGGTCGCCGGCGTGCGCCAGCTCGGTCGCGGCGCGCAGCCGGGCCCCGGCGCTGGCGGTGGACAGCCAGACCTGCCCGCTGGGCCAGCCGCCGACGCTGGGCGGATAGAACGGCCGCTGCCCCAGCGTGCGCAACGTCGCGTCGATCATCTTGAGTCGCTTGGGATCATCGACGGGCACCCGCAGCGAGCGGATCACGCCGATCAGCCATTCGATCGGGGTGTTGACCATGCTGGCCCGGGCGCCGGTGAACTCCGGGTCGGTGAGGATGGCCCGGGTCAGGGCGCGCAGGTCGCGGCCGGGGCCGTAGGCGGCGACCAGCCGGTCGAGCGCGGGCGGCGACGGCGGGTCGTCGCCGGCCAACTGCTGCCACAGCCGCCCCGCCACGTACCCGGCCGATTTCGGCTGGGCGAGCACCGCGTCGCAGAACCCGGCGGCATCGAAGTTCGCGCTGCGGCCGAACAGCGTCTTGGCCGTCGCGTCATGGCGTTTGGGCAGCACCGACGTCGCGCCGCCGGCGCCGATGACCCAGCCGGTCAGGGCGCGTGCCCCGTTGCGGACGTCGCTCTCGGTATAGCCGTTGCCGTGGCCCAGCGCGAACAGCTCCATGAATTCGCGGGCCAGGTTTTCGTTGGGCGCCTTGGCGGTGCTGGTCTGCCCGTCCAGCCAGCGCAGCATGGCGGCGTCGGTCAGCATGGCGTAGGCCAGGGTGCCGAAATCGCCCAGCGACAGCGTGCGCAGCTTCTGGTTCTGCGCGGCCATCTGCGCCGCCACCCGCACCTTCTGCGCCGAGGTGGCAAAGTGGTTGTGCCACAACAAGGTCAGCTTCTCGTGGAACGGTTGGCGCACGACGACCATGCGGCGGATCCACCAATCCGACAGCACGCCCTGCTGTTCGGTGAGCTGCTGGTTGTACTGCTTGCGGGCCGCGGGGGTGGCGCGTTTGCCGGGCGGCTGGGGCGCCGGCAGGGCGGGCATCGGGGTGGCCAGCGCGCCGGGGTCGGCGTCGGGATCGGCGGCCAGCATCGCGTCCAGGTGGCCGGGCCAGCCGCGGGCGACGGCGGCGTCGACCTCGGGGCCGGTCACGCCGAAACCGGCCCGGCGCAGCATGCGCGCCGTGCCGACCCACAGGGTGGACTGCCCCGCCATGGAATAACTGTGCGGTGTGCAGCTGAAAATTCGCTGAGGGTTCTTGCGATTTTCTTGAGGCCTCACGGGCGGCGCGATCCGACGCTGCCGCGCGGCCGCCGTTCGCGTGCTGTACAGTGACCGAGGGCCGGTTCACGGAACCGGAGTTCCGTTTAGGGTTGGGCTTCGCGGGCGTTGCGCGCTAGTCGGCGGCGGCGCTTGTCTCGCTGCGCGAAAAATGAAGGGAGGCAGCGGATTTTGCGCATCTTGCGTAGGGCGTGGATGCCCCTGCTGCTGGTGGTCGTGATTTCGCTGGGCGCCTACGCGGTGGTCCGTATCCGCGACACGTTCGGCACCCACGGCGGTGTGACGAGCGGGGAGGGCGCCGGCGACAACACCAAGCCGTTCCACCCCAAGCACATCACGTACGAGATCACCGGCGCCCCGGCCGGCACGGTGAACGCGAACTATCTGGACGAGAACGGCCAGCCGCACCTGGTCGAATCGGCGCCGTTGCCGTGGTCGTTCACCATCGTGACCACGTTGCCGTCGATGTCGGCCAACATCGTCGCCCAGGCCAGCGAGCAGGTGCATGCGCTGCGGTGCCGGGTCATCGTCGACGACCAGGTCCGCGACGACCGCAACACCAACGACTACCAACCGTTCATCTACTGCTTGGTGAAATCCGTATGAGTAACCCGCATGCGCAGTCCCGACTCCCGGTCATTCCCAGGCTCATTCGCGTGCTGTCGCTGCCGATCACCCTGGGCTGGGTGTTCGTCGCGGTCGCCCTGGGGGTGCTGTCGCCGTCGCTCGACGACGTCGCGTCCCAGCACTCGGTGCCGATGACCCCGCGGGACGCGCCGGCGTTCAAGTCGATGATGCACATCGGCGACAAGTTCAACGAGTTCCACACCGATTCCACGGCGATGGTGGTCCTGGAGGGGAAGGACAAACTCGGCGACAGCGCGCACGAGTTCTACGACCGCATCGTGCGCAAGCTGCGGGACGACCATCAGCACGTCCAGAACATCCAGGACTTCTGGAGTGATCCGCTGACCGCCGCCGGCTCGCAGAGCCCGGACGGCAAGTCCGCCTACGTGCAGGTCTTCCTCAACGGCGCCCAGGGAACCACGCCCAGCTACGAGTCGGTCGCCGCGGTGCGCAAGATCGTCGACAGCACACCCGCACCGCCCGGCGTCAAGGCGTACGTGGCCGGCAACACCGTGCTGAACGCCGACACCAGCATCGTCGGCCATAAGAGCATGGCGACGATGGCGCTGGTCTCGATCGTGGTCATCTTCGTGATGCTGCTGGTGGTGTACAGGTCGATCGTCACCACCGTGCTGAGCCTGGTGATCATTGGCATAGAACTCTTTGCGGCCCAGGGCATTACGGCGACGGCCGGCAATCTCAACATCATCGGCCTGACGCCCTACGCGGTCAGCATGATCACCATGCTCAGCATCGCCGCGGGAACCGACTACGTCATCTTCCTGCTCGGCCGCTATCACGAAGCGCGCTCCTTCGGCCAGGGCAGGGAGGAGGCCTTCTACACCGCCTATCACGGTGTCTCGCACGTCATCCTGGGCTCGGGCCTGACCATCGCGGGCGCCTGCCTGTGCCTGACGGCGGCCCGGTTGCCGTATTTCCAGACCATGGGGTTGCCCTGTGCGATAGCGATGGTGGTCATCGTGTTGGCGGCGCTGACCCTGGCGCCGGCGATCCTGGCGGTCGGCTCGCGGTTCGGCCTGTTCGATCCCAAACGCGCGATCGACGTGCGGGGCTGGCGCAAGGTGGGCACCGCCGTGGTGCGCTGGCCCAAGCCGATCATCGTGGTGACCGCGGCGATCGCGGTGATCGGGTTCATCAGCCTGCTGACGTACGTGCCGAACTACGACGACCAGAAATTCACGCCGAAGGACATGCCCGCCAACGCCGCGATGACGGCCGCCGAACGGCACTTCTCCCAGGCCCGGATGAACCCGGAGTTGCTGATGGTGGAGGCCGACCACGATCTGCGCGACCCGGCCGATATGCTCGTCGTCGACCGAATCGCCAAGAGCGTCTTTCATCTTCGCGGCATCGAGCGGGTCCAGACCATCACCCGGCCGCTGGGGGCGCCGATCGAGCACAGCTCGATCCCGTTCCAGATCGCCATGCAGAACTCGGGCACGCTGCAGACGGCCAAGTTCATGAACGACACCATGGCGAACATGCTCGAGCAGGCCGACGAGCTGGACAAGACGATCGCCGTGATGGAGCACATGTACGGCGTCATGAAGGAACTCACCGCCACCACGCACAGCATGGTCGGCCGCACCCACGAGATGGTGGACACCACCAATGAATTACGGGACCGCATCGCCGATTTCGACGACTTCTTCCGGCCCATCAGAAGCTACTTCTACTGGGAGAAACACTGTTTCGACATCCCGGTCTGCTGGTCGATGCGCTCGCTGTTCGACGCGCTGGACGGCATCGACGAGCTCTCCGACCAGATATCTGGGCTCACCATCGATCTCGATCACATGGATCGGTTGATGCCGCAACTGCTGGCCGATTTCCCGAAAACCATCGACTCGATGAAGACGATGCGCGACTTCATGCTGTCCACCCATTCCACGATGGCCGGCATCCAGGCCCACCAGCAGGAGGCCGCCGAGGGCTCGACGTTGATGGGGCAATACTTCGACGAGGCCAAGAACGACGACTCGTTCTACCTGCCGCCGGAAGTCTTCAAAAACCCCGACTTCAAACGCGGGCTGAAGATGTTCGTCTCACCCGACGGCACCGCGGTGCGGTTCATCATCACCCACCAGGGCGATCCGGCCTCGGTCGAGGGAATCAAGCACGTCGCCGGTGTCAAGGACGCGGTCGCCGACGCCATCAAGGGCACCCCGCTGGAGAGCTCCAAGGTGTACCTGGCCGGGACCGCGTCGATGTACTCCGACATGCAAGAAGGCGTCATCATCGACCTCCTGGTCGCCGGAATCTCCTGTCTCATCCTGATTTTCACGATCATGTTGATCATCACCCGCAGTGTGGTCGCGGCGTTGGTCATCGTCGGCACCGTCGCCGCCTCGCTGGGCACCGCCTGCGGCCTGTCGGTGCTGATGTGGCAGGACCTCATCGGGCTCGGCGTGCAATGGATCGTGCTGCCGCTGTCCATCGTGATCCTGCTGGCGGTGGGATCGGACTACAACCTGCTGCTGGTGTCGCGACTCAAGGAGGAGATCCCCGCGGGCCTCAACACCGGCATCATCCGCGGCATGGGCGCCTCGGGCCGGGTCGTCACCGCCGCCGGGCTGGTGTTCGCCTTCACCATGGCGTCGATGATCGTCAGCCAGCTGCGGGTGATCGGCGAGCTCGGCACCACCATCGCGCTGGGCCTGCTCGTCGACACCCTGATCGTGCGGTCCTTCATGACGCCGTCGATCGCCGCCGCGCTCGGGCACTGGTTCTGGTGGCCGATCAACACCATCCGCATGACCCGACGCACACACCACGACGAGGAGGCACACACGGCGCCGATCCGGCAGCCGGCTCTAAGGTGAACTGCGTGGGGCAGCCGCAATCGCAGATGGAGCCGGAATCCAAGCTTCGCCAGCGCACCGAGGGGCGACTCGATCGCTCGCGCGACCCCGCGATCCTCGATGCCGCGTTGGCGGCGCTGGCCGAACACGGCTATGACGCGACGAACATGAACGACATCGCCGCGCGGGCCGGCGTCGGCAAGGCCGCGATCTACCGGCGGTGGTCGTCGAAGGCCGCGTTGATGACCGACGCCCTGATCTACTGGCGGCCCGAGCTCCTCAACGACGACGCGCCCGACACCGGGAGCCTGGCCGGCGACCTCGACGCGATCGTCAAGCGCGCCAAGCGCAACGACAACGCGTTGATCTCCAACGACCTCGTGCTGCGGGTCGCCTTGGAGGCCGCGCACGATCCCGAGCTCGCCACCGCGCTGAACGACCTGATCCTGTTCAAGGGCCGGCGGGTGCTGTCGGCCGTTCTGGCGCAGGCCGCCGACCGCGGGGAAATCGACCCGAACCGCGACTGGTCGTTGGTCGCCGACGTGTTGACCGCGATGGGCCTGTTGCGCGCCATCAGCGGGCAGCGCGTCGACGGCAAGTTCGTGCGGCGGGTCATCGACACCCTGATCCTGCCCGCCGTGCGGGCGGCACCCGAATAGCTATCGGGGCCTGTGCACAGCCGCGGTCGCGGTCGCCGCCGGCGTGCCAGGGTTTCTCGTATGGGGGAGGCGCCGGTCGTCGGCAGCGAGGAACTGGCGTCCGGGCGGCTGAACCGTCACCGGCTGCGGGTGGCCTACCGTCCGGTGTTCCCGAATGTCTACCTGCCCGCGCAGGTCGAGCCGACGCTGCCGCTTCGCATCCGCGCGGCGTGGCTGTGGTCGGGGCGGACGGCGGTCATCGCCGGCGCGGCCGCGGCGGCGGTGCACGGCGCCGCGTGGATCCCCGATGCTGTCCCGATCGAGTTGATCCACCACAACACTCGTGCCCCCGACGGGGTGCTGATCCGGCGCGACGGCCTGTGCCCCGGCGAAACGCAGATCTGCGACGGGCTCGCCGTCACCACACCGGAGCGAACCGCCTTCGACATCGGGCGACGGGGTGCCGTCCGCTCGGCCGTGGTCCGGCTCGACTCGCTGGCGCGCGCAACGGGTTTCAAGGCCGACGACGTGTTGCGGGTGGCCGGGGCGCACCCGCGCTCGCCCGGGCTACGGCGCCTGGAGGCGGCGCTGGGCCTCGTCGACCCCGGTGCGCAGTCACCGCGGGAGAGCTACCTGCGGCTGCTGCTCATCGACGCGGGTCTGCCTCGGCCGCAGACCCAGGTCCCGGTGCCGGGCGCCGACGGCCTGCCCGTCGCGTACCTGGACATGGGCTGGCCCGAGTGGATGGTCGCCGTCGAATACGACGGCGACCACCATCGCACCGACCGGCGCCAGTACGTCAAAGACATTCGCCGGCTGGAGATGCTCGAGCAGCTGGGCTGGGTCATCGTCCGGGTGGTCGCAGAGGACCGGCCGGCGGACATCGTCCGCCGCGTCCGCGCGGCACTGGCGAAATCTGGTGTTGCGCCTCGGCTTTCAGTGTGAGGTGTCGGCTTTCGGTGTTGCGGTACGGCTTTCGGTGTTGCGCTGCGGCTTTCGGTGTTGCACCAGGGCGCGGATCGTCGGCGTGTCGCCGCCCTGTGTACACACTCGACGCCCAGGGTGCACACTCGGGCCGAGGCGCCGGGACGCCGAGGCGCCCGGACGACTCAGAACGTGCTGGTGGGCCGCACCTTGTTGGCCATGTCCACCAGCGCGTAGCGGTGCCGCTGGGTGGGGGCGACGCGGGCCAGGTTGCGCAGCGCCGCTTCGACGCCCAGCCGCAGCCCGTGCTCGGTGAACGGGAAGCCGAGGATGTGGTTGGTGCTGGCCTTGTTGTCCTCCAGCCAGTCCATCGCGCAGCCGAGCACCAGGGCGCGGATCTGCAACACCCGCGGCTCGGTCGGCGGCAGCGCCTCCACCCGCCGGGCCGCGTCCCGGATTTCCTCTTCGGTGATCTCGCTCTTGGACCGCCCGGACAACAGCGTCACCGCACTGGTCAGCCGCGCGGTGGTGAAGTGCCGCGAGGTGGCCGGCACCTCGTCGAGGGTGCGCACCGCGGCGGCCCGATCACCCTCGGCGGACAGGGTTCTGGCCAACCCGAAGGCCGCCGAGATCACGCCGTCGTTGGTCTTCCACACCGTCTCGTAGAACCGATGCTCGTCGACATCGCCGGCCAGCTCGGCGGTCGCGGCCAACGCCAACTTGGGCGCCAGCTCGCCCGGGAAGGTGTCCAGCACCTCGGTGAAATGCGTTGTGGCCGAATCGTAGTCGCCGGTCAGCAGCTCGGCCACCGCCTTGTACCAGACCAGCCGCCACTGCCAGCCGACCCGCTCGGCCAGGTCGTCGAGCTTGCGGGTGGCCTTGGCCACGTCGCCGAGGTCCAGCAGCGCGCGCACCTCCATCAGCGGCAGCTCGATCGACTCGGACAACTCGACCCCGTCGGCGTCCAGCGTCCCGTGCCGGGCCGCGCGCAGCGAGTCCAGCGTCTGCACCGGCTGCGACAACACCGTCGCCTGCAGCACCGGGGCGGCGACGTCGGCCGGATCGACCAGCGGCACCTGCAGCGCGGTCACGATCTCGCGGGCGGTCAGCTTCTCCGAATGCACCTGGCCGTCCAGGTACACGTCGGTGTGCGCGACCAGCAGGTCCACCCCGAACGTCGAGCGGCTGGGCGAGAAGATGGTCGACAGGCCGGGCCGCGGCACCCCGGTGTCGTGCGCGACCACCTCGCGCAGCACCCCCATCAGCTGGGCCGACATCTCCTCGGTGCTGGAGAACCGGCGCCGCGGGTCGGGGTCGGTGGCGCGGCGAAGCAACCGGCGGAAGGAGTCGTAGGCGCCCAGCACCGGGTCGTTGTCGGGGATGCCGTCGACGTAGCGGCCGTTGCGGGTGGGCAGGTTCAGCGTCAGCGCGGCCAGCGTGCGCCCCACCGTGTAGATGTCGGTGGCCACCGTCGGGCCGGTCCGCACGATCTCCGGCGCCTGGAAACCCGGTGTGCCGTAAAGGTATCCGAACGAGTTGATCCGCGACACCGCGCCCAGGTCGATCAGCTTGAGCTGCTCCTCGGTGAGCATGATGTTCTCCGGCTTGAGGTCGTTGTAGACCAGGCCGATCGAATGCAAATAACCCAGCGCCGGCAGGATCTCCAGCACGTAGGCGATGGCCTCGGAGACGGGCAGCTTCTCGCCCTTGCCGTGCCGCAGCGGCTGCCCGCCGACGTACTCCATGACGATGTAGCCGACCGGATTCCCGTGCCGGTCCACATGCTCGACGAAGTTGAAGATCTGCACGATCTGCGGGTGCACCACCTCGGCGAGGAACTGCCGTTCGGCCATCGCGATGGCCTGCGCCTCGGCGTCACCGGAGTGCACCAGGCCCTTGAGCACCACCGGCCGGTCGTTGACGTTGTGGTCCACCGCCAGGTAGACCCAGCCCAGCCCGCCGTGCGCGATGCAGCCCTTGACCTCGTACTGGTTGGCGACGATGTCGCCCGGATTCAGTTGCGGCAGAAACGAATACGCGCTGCCGCAGTGCGGGCACCAGCCCTCGGAGGTGCCCTTGCTCTTCTTGGTGGACCGCCCCACCGGTTTGCCGCAGTTCCAGCAGAAGCGCTTGGACTCCGGCACCACCGGGTTGGTCATCAACGCCTCGCGCGGGTCGATGTCGCGGCCGCGCGGAATCTCGACCAGCCCACCGCCGAGCTGACGGACCGGCGGCAGCGCCCGCGTCGCCACCGTCATGCGGTCGGCGCTGTCGGTGTCCAGGGCGCCCAGCGAGATGTGCGGGAAGTCGTCGTCGTCATCGTCGAAGTCGGGCCGGAACAGCGCCTGGGTGGCCTGCAGCCGCCCCGTTGCCGCGCCGCCCTGGGCGTCGTCGCCCACCTCGGCCGGCTGGGTGCCCGGGCCCACCTGCTCGGTCCCCGGTTCCGGCTGCTCGCTCTTGTTGTCCGGCTCGGCCATCAGTCCAGATACCTCGGCGTGGGCGGGGCCGGCGCGGGGCCCAGCACGGTCAACCACTTGCGGTACAACGTGTTCCAGGTGCCGTCCCGGCGGATCCGCTCCAGCGTTCCGTTGACGAACCGCACCAGTCCGGTGTTGTTCAGGTTGATCCCGATGCCGTAGGGCTGGGTGGCCATGTTCGGCCCGACGATGTGCAGGTACGGGTCCTCTTCGACCAGCCCGGCCAGGATCGAGTCGTCGGTGCTGACCGCGTCGATCTCGCGCTGCTGCATGGCCACCAGGCAATCGGCCCAGTTGACCACCGACACCACGATCGGCGGGGGATCGATCTGCCGGATCCGGTGCAGCGACGTGGTGCCCTTGGCCACGCAGACGCGTTTGCCGGACAGGTCGGAGACCTTGGTGATCGGCGAGTCGCGCGGGGCCAGGATGCGCTGGTTGGCATCGAGGTACACGGTGGAGAAGTTCACCTGCTTGCGCCGGTCGCAGGTGATGGTCATGGTCTTGACCACGACGTCGACCTCGCCGCGCTGCAGCGCGGTGACCCGCTCGTCCGACGACAGGATCCGGTACTCGACGTGCGAGGGCGCGCCGAAGATGTCGCGGGCGATCTCGCCGGCGATGTCGACGTCGAAGCCGGTGATCTCGCCGGTGATCGGGTCGCGGAAGCTGAACAGGTTGCTGCCGATGTCGAGGCCGACGATCAGCCGGCCGCGGGCGCGGATGTCGGCCACCGCGGCGTCGGCCTCCGCCTTGGTGGGGAAGGGTCGCAGGCTGGCCGTCAGGTCGCAGTTCTGGTCCGGGCCGTCGGGCGGCAGCGGCGGCTGCGGCGGCAGCTGCTCCATGCCGACCGGGGTGGGCGGCGGCAACGTCGGCACGCTGGCCACCCGCAGCGACTCGGTGTGGCCGCACCCCGCCGCGACCAGCACCGCGGCCAGCGCGGTGCACGCCCGTCGCAGCAGGGGCAGCCCGGCCGTCATCGGTACTCTTTCAGCCTCGGCCACAGGCCCAGCGCCACCGCGATGGCGGCGCCCAGCGACAGCACCACGCCGCCGACCTGGGCGCCGGACAGCCCGCTGCGCGCGTTGATGACGTCGTTGCGCAGGTGGATGCGGCCCTGGTCCATCGCCTTCATCAGCTCGTCCTGCAGCTTGTCGAACGCGGGGGTGGAGTCCTCCTCGCTGCTGCCCAGCGCGACCTGGGTGGCGGCCCGATAGTTGCCCACCGAGATGTAGGAGGTGATCCGGTCGTTGGCTTGGCGCCAGCGCAGCAGCAGCTGGTCGGCGCCCTCCAGGTCGGGCTTGTCCACCGCATCGCTGCGCGACATGTACTCGTCGAGCTGGCGGTGCATCGAGTCCAGGCGCTGGTAGAACGACTGCTTGCGCTTCTCTTCGTCGCCGCGGCGGATCAGCGACAGCGTCTCGTCGGCGCGGGCCTGCTGCGCGGTGATGGCGACGTTGGTGACGGTCTTGAGCGACTCGGCGGCAGTGTCCTTGGCGCTACGGCTGGCCGTCGTAGAAATGGTCAACGCTGTCCCGACCCACACCACCATGACGAGAATAGCGAGCGCGCCCACCACCAGCCCCGGATTGATCCGCCGCCGCGTGCGCCGGGCCAGCCAGCGATGGGCGAACGCCCCGAAGACCACGGTGGCGCCGACCACCATGATGACCGGCGCCGGGATCTGGGTGGACGCCGTGGTCTCCTCGTCCACCCGCTTGGAGGTGGCCTGGTACAGCCGGGCCGCGTCGGGCAGGATCGTCGACTGCATCAGCCCCGACGCCTCCGACAGGTACGACGAGCCGACGGGGTTGCCCTGCCGGTTGTTGGTGCGGGCGGTCTCGATCAGCCCGGTGTAGACGGCCAGCTCGGCGTTGATCCGGCCCAGCAGCTGCACCATCGGCTCGTCGGTGAGCCCGCTGGAGGCCCGGGTCACCGCCACCGCGGCGTCGGTGATGGCCTGCTCGTAGCGCTGCCGCACCGGCGGCGGCTCGGCCTCGGCGATGAAGGCGGTGGCCGCGGCGGCGTCGGCCACCGACAGCGTGGTGTACAGCCGCCCGGCCGCGAACGACAACGGCTCGGTGTGGTTGAGCACCGTGGTGAGCACCTGCTGGCGGTGGTTGATGGTGGTCGAGGTGGCGAACGCGCTCAGGCCGCCCAGCGCCGCCAGCACGATGCCGATGGTCAGGATGCGGCCGGGCGTCGTCGAGATGAACCACCAGCGGGGATGGGCTGGTTCGGCCGGTGACCGCGAGCCCTGCGGCTCGGTCGACGGGTGCGCCAGCTCAACCGTCACGTCTGATCAGCCCTCATCTCTCGGCCACTGGATTTCGCTGCACGGACCTGTATAAGCGAAGTCTAAGAGCATGTTCGGGTGGATGGGTGGAGGCGAAGCAATTGACGACGTGCCAGGGAACAAAGAACTAAGTCTGCCTATCCTGAACTCGTGCACGGCGACGGTGACGGGTGGGTGATCTCCGAGCGCGGCGCCCACTACTGGGGTCGGTACGGCGCCGCCGGTTTGCTGCTGCGCGCCCCGCAACCCGACGGTACGCCCGCCGTGCTGCTGCAGCACCGCGCGGTGTGGAGCCATCAGGGCGGCACCTGGGGACTGCCCGGCGGCGCCCGGGACAGCCACGAGACACCCGAGGAGACCGCGGTCCGCGAAGCGAACGAGGAGGCCGGCCTGCTGGTCGACCGGCTCGCCGTGCGCGCCAGCGTGGTGACGGCCGAGGTCGCCGGGGTGGGCGGCACCCGGTGGAGCTACACCACCGTGATCGCGGACGCCGACGAACTGCTGCACACCGTGCCCAACCGGGAAAGCGCCGAGATGCGCTGGGTCGCCGAGGACGAGGTGGCCGACCTGCCGCTGCACCCCGGCTTCGCGGCCAGCTGGCACCGGCTGCGCACCGAGCCCGCCCGGCTGCCGCTGAGCCACGGCGACGAACGCCGGCAGTACCTGCCCCGCACCATCGAGCCGGAGGACGGCGTCTTCGTCTGGTGCATGCCCGGCGACCCGGCCGACACCGACGAGGCGTCCGCGCAGCTGTGCCGCCGGATCAGCGCGCTGCTGCCAGCGCCGAGCTGAGCCGCCGGGCCGCCGCGGCGGGGTCGTCCGCCGCGGTGATCGCCCGCACCACCACGACCCGGCGGGCCCCGGCGTCGAGCACCTCGGGCAGCCGCTGCGCGTCGATCCCGCCGATCGCGAACCACGGCTTGCCGGTGCGCAGCTCGGCGGCCGCCCGCACCAGCGCCAAGCCCGGCGCCGCGCGGCCCGGTTTGGTGGGCGTGGGCCAGCAGGGCCCGACGCAGAAGTAGTCGGCCGGTCCCGCCGCCGCCGCGGTCATCTGGTCGCGGTCGTGGCTGGACAGCCCGAGCAGCACGTCGGGCCCGACGAATGCGCGCGCCACGTCCAGCGGCAGGTCACCCTGCCCGAGGTGCAGCACGTCGGCGCCGGCCGCGCGGGCGATGTCGGCGCGGTCGTTGACGGCGAACAGGGCGCCGTGCCGGCGGGCCGCGTCGGCCAGGATCTCGCAGGCGGCCAGCTCGTCGCGCGCCTCCAGCGGGCCGAACCGCTGCTCCCCGGGCGACCCCTTGTCGCGCAGTTGGATGACGTCCACGCCGCCGGCCAGGGCGGCGTCGGCGAACTCGGCCAGATCGCCGCGCTCCCGGCGGGCGTCGGTGCACAGGTAGAGCCGCGCGGCGGCCAGAGTTGCCAGACGTTGATGCACACCGCGACGCTAGCGCGCTAGCGTGGAACCCGAACAACTCGTTTTAGACACGGGAGTCCCGGGACCGGGGTCTGAGAGTGGGCGCGCCCGCCCTTACCGTCACACCTGATCCGGATCATGCCGGCGAAGGGAGGCCGCGAATGCCCTCGGACTGCGGGTCGCTGGCCGTCGTCGGTGGCGGGGTCATCGGGCTGGCGGTGGCGCGCCGCGCCGCGCAGGCCGGGTGGTCGGTGCGGGTACACCGCAGCGGCGAGCGGGGCGCCTCCTGGGTGGCCGGCGGCATGCTGGCCCCGCACAGCGAAGGCTGGCCCGGCGAGGAGCGACTGTTGCGGCTGGGCCTGGAATCGCTGCGGTTGTGGCGGGAGGGCGGTTTCCTCGACGGGCTGCCGGGGCGGCTGGTCACCGCGCGCGAGTCGCTGGTGGTGGCGGTCGACCGCGCCGACGTCGCCGACCTGCGCACCGTCGCGGATTGGCTGTCCGCACAAGGACATCCGGTGGTCTGGGAGTCGGCGGCCCGCGACGTCGAGCCCCTGCTGGCGCAGGGCATCCGGCACGGCTTCACTGCGCCCACCGAACTGGCCGTGGACAACCGCGCGGTGCTCGAGGCGCTGGACGCGGCCTGCGAGCGGCTCGGGGTGCGCTGGGCGCCGCCGCTGCACGACCTGGCGGAGGCCGACGCCGACGCGGTGGTGATCGCCAACGGCATCGACGCGCCGGCGTTGTGGCCGGGCCTGCCGGTGCGCCCGGTGAAGGGCGAAGTGCTGCGGCTGCGGTGGCGAAAGGGTTGTATGCCGGTGCCGCAGCGGGTCATTCGGGCCCGCGTGCACGGCCGGCAGGTGTACCTGGTGCCACGCGCGGACGGGGTGGTGGTCGGCGCCACCCAGTACGAACACGGGCGAGACACCGCCCCGGTGGTCTCCGGCGTGCGGGACCTGCTCGACGACGCCTGCGCGGTGCTGCCGGCGCTGGGCGAATACGAGCTGGCCGAGTGCGGCGCCGGGCTGCGCCCGATGACGCCCGACAATCTGCCGCTGGTGGGCCGCCTGGACGCGCGGACCCTGGTTGCCGCCGGTCACGGCCGGTCGGGATTCCTGTTGGCGCCCTGGACGGCAGAACAGATCGTGTCCGAACTGGCCCCGGTGGGAGCACACCGATGATCCCGCCGGCGACGATGCTTCAGCGAAGCGATGAGGAGGAGCGGCGCCAATGATCGTCGTAGTCAACGAGCAAAAGGTCGACGTCGACGCGCACACCACGGTCGCGGCGCTGCTCGATGAGCTGGGCTTCGGCGGCCGCGGCGTCGCGGTGGCCGTGGACGACGCCGTGTTGCCCCGATCCCGTTGGACGACAGAGCTTTCCGAGGGCGCGCGGCTCGAGGTGGTGACGGCGGTGCAGGGTGGTTGATTCGAAACTGACCATCGCCGACCGCAGCTTCAGCTCGCGGCTCATCATGGGCACCGGGGGAGCGGGAAACCTGGCGGTGCTGGAAGAGGCGCTGATCGCCTCGGGCACCGAACTGACCACCGTCGCCATCCGCCGGGTGGACGCCGAGGGCGGCACCGGCCTGCTCGACCTGCTCAACCGGCTGGGCATCACGCCGTTGCCCAACACTGCGGGATGCCGGGGCGCGGCCGAGGCGGTGCTCACCGCGCAGTTGGCCCGCGAGGCGCTGAACACCAACTGGATCAAGCTCGAGGTGATCGCCGACGAGCGCACCCTGCTGCCCGATGCGGTCGAATTAGTCAGGGCCGCAGAACAATTGGTGGACGACGGGTTCGTCGTGCTGCCCTACACCAACGACGACCCGGTGTTGGCGCGCCGACTCGAGGACGCCGGCTGCGCGGCGGTCATGCCGCTGGGCTCGCCGATCGGCACGGGTCTGGGCATCACCAATCCGCACAACATCGAGATGATCGTCGCCGGCGCGGGCGTCCCAGTGGTGCTCGACGCCGGCATCGGCACCGCCAGCGATGCCGCGCTGGCGATGGAATTGGGTTGCGACGCCGTGCTGTTGGCCACCGCGGTGACCCGGGCCGGCGATCCGGCCGCCATGGCCGCCGCGATGTCGGCCGCCGTCACCGCCGGCTATCTGGCCCGCCGGGCCGGGCGGATCCCCAAGCGGTTCTGGGCCCAAGCGTCGAGCCCGCCTCGATGAAACGCTATGTGGCGCTGGGCAGCTCGATGGCCGCCGGCCCCGGGATCCGGCCCCGCGCCGCCGGGGCTCCGCGCTGGTCGGGTCGATCCGCGCGCAACTACGCGCACCTGGTCGCCGCGCGTTGCGGCTACGACCTGGTCGACGTCACCTTCTCCGGGGCGACCACCGCCCACGTGCTCACCGAGCGCCAACACGGTGCGGCGCCGCAGATCGCCGCGCTGGACGGCTCGGAGAGCCTGGTCACCGTCACCATCGGCGGCAACGACGTCGGCTACATCCCGCTGTTGACGGTCGCCGCGCTGCCGCGCCCGCTGCGGCGGCTGCCGCTGCTGGGTGACCGCATCGCCGAACTGCTGGACGCCGAGGCGCGAAACGGCGCGCTCGAGGCGGTGTTCGAATCGCTGTGCGCCGTGGGCACCGCGGTGCGTCAACGCTGCGCGGAGGCACGGATTTTCTTTGTCGACTACCTGACGATGCTGCCGCCGGCGGGCGTGCCGGCCGCGCCGCTGTCAGCCGCCGACGCCGACCTGGGCCGGCACGTGGCCACCACGCTGGAACGGATGACCGCCGATGCCGCCGCGGCGACCGGCTGCGATCTCATCCGGGCGGCCGCGGCCAGCCGCGAACACCACGCCTGGTCCGCCGACCCGTGGACGACGCTGCCGGCGCGGTACGGTCTCCCGCTACCGGGCCGGCCCGCGCCGTTGCACCCCAATGCCGCCGGGATGCGTGCGGTGGCGGAATTGATTGCGGCGCGACTGTAAGCGTCAGCCGTTGGTGCGCCACCACTGGTAGAGGGCGTTGACGTCGGAGTTGGCCGCGGTCAGGTGGCCCAGCACGTTCTTGGCGTCGGTGGTCCAGGTCAGCGTCGCGTAGTTCTTGTAAGTGCCGCAAGCGATCTGACCACCCGTCTGGCCGTTCTGCTTCCAGGTGCCCGGCGACTGCCCGGCGTCTCCGCAGTTGGCCAGCGACACGTCCTTGATGGTGGAGCTGAACGCGGACGCCAGGTTGGTGCCGTTGGAGAACAGGGCGTAGACGCCCGACCCCGGTCCGCTGGGGTCGGGGCTCTGCCCGCACAGCAGCTCGGCCAGTTCGCCGGACTCGGTCAGCTCCTGCGGCTTGCAGTTGTTCAGGCCATAGCCTTTCGATAGCGACGCCGCCAGCGTGTTCATGTCCGAGGCGCTGCCGGTGTTGGGTTCGGCGAGTGCGGGGGCGCTACCCGCGAGAGCCAAACTGCCGGTGAAGGCTGCGGCCGACACGAGACGCAGCGCGGTGTTCCGATATGACATTTTCTGACTCCCTGCGGTTGATGGAAACAAAGCGGGCGAACGCATCTGGGCGCTCACCCGTTGGCGCGCCACCATTGGTAGAGCGCCGCGACATCGGTGTTGGACGCGCGCAGGTAGCTCAGGATGTTCTTGGCGTCGATGGTCCAGATGATCTCGGCGGCGTTGCGGAAGGTGCCGCACGCGGCCTGCCCGGCGCTGGCGGACGAACCATCCTTGTGCCAGCTCGACGGCGACTCGTGGGCGTCGCCGCACGGGGTCAGGACATCCTCTTTGATGGTGGCCCGGAACGCGGTGGCCAGGTTCTCGGGGTTGGTGAACAACACGTACTTGGCCTGCGCCGGTCCCTTCGGGTCGGGGCTTTGCCCGCAGGTCAGTACCGCCAGTTGCCTGCCGCGGTCGATGTTTCCGGCGGTGCAGTTATTCAGCCCGTAGCCCTTCGACAGCGACGCGGCCAGGGTGTTGATGTCCGACGGGTTAGGTGTGCCGGCCGGGTCGGCGGCCGCCGCGGCGCTGCCCGCAAAGACGAATCCGCCAGTGAATACCGCTGCCGTCGCCGCCCTCAGCGCATTGCTGACTTCGGACATCAATGGCTCCTATAACCGCACCTGTTAACACGGATAGTAGGGCTATGTCGCGGTAATGCAATACGTTCCGTCGGCAATTGTCTGTCTGGGCATCGATTTCCGCGCATCCCGTGGAGGACCAGCCAGTGGCGGCAGAGTGAATTTTTCCGCGCCATATTTCGAATTCTGTTGAGGGACGATCGGTGTCGGCGTGGCGCGGATGCACCGATGTGGCCGGGTCGGCACGGCCCGACTCGGCCGAATCAAATTTTGTCATTGCTAGTGCCGACCCGAGCGCGAGCGGGTATGGCTAGCACCGCTTTACGCCAGCTAACTCCCCTCGACTGGAGAATCCATGACACAGCCGCCGCCTCCCCCGCCGCCGCCCGGGTATCCGCCGCAGCAACCGGCCGCCCAAGCGCCGAACAACTATCTGGTGTGGTCGATCCTGGTCACCCTGTTCTGCTGTCTTCCGTTCGGCATCGTCGCGATCGTCAAATCCAGCCAGGTCAACGGATTATGGGCGCAGGGCCGCTACGCCGAGGCGCAGGCGTCCGCCGACAGCGCCAAGAAATGGGTGATCTGGTCGGCGGTCATCGGGGTCGTGGTGGGCATCATCTACGGCATCTTGATGGCGGTCGGCGCGCTGAACACGAACACCAACGCGGCGCTCGCCGCGATGTTCTGACGCCGCGGGGGCCTCGATCATGGTGATCCGCCGGGGGGCGGTGCAGCAGAATCTGACTGCGCCGGTGGTGGTGGCCGCATCCGCGACGGTGCTGTGCGCCGCCGTCTGGGCGGGTGACCCGACCACCCCGGGCGGGCCGCTGCCGGTGTGCCCCACCAAAGCGCTGCTGGGCGTTGACTGTCCCGGCTGCGGCAGCCTGCGCATGGTGTACGCGCTCATGCACGGCAATCTGTTGGGGGCGGCCAGGTTCAACGCCTTAGGCCTGGCCGCCGTCGTGCTGTTGATGTGGGCGTACTTCGCCTGGACCTACGGGCACCTGGTGGGACGACGGATCCGCAGTTGGCAACACCATCGCTGGGCCGCGGCGGTGACGCTGTCGTTGGTGCTGGCCTGGTTCGTGGTGCGCAACATCCCGGTGGCGCCGTTCACCGCGCTGCATGTCTGAGGACGCCGTGTCCTGAATCCGCCCACCCGGGCCGCGGTCTAACCTGGGGCGCGATGGTGAACAAATTCACGACATTTCCGGCGCTGCTCGCGGTGGTCGCCCTGACCGCGTTGGCCACCGGCTGCGGGCACCGCTCCTCCGGCGCGGGCCAAACCACCGGAGACCCCGCCGCGGCGGAGTTCGCGTCCGGGTTGCGCAACAAGGTCACCACCGACGCGATGATGACCCACCTGACCAAGCTGCAAGACATCGCCAACGCCAACAACGGCACCCGGGCGGTCGGCACACCCGGCTACGAGGCGAGCGTCGACTACGTGGTGAAAACCTTGCGCGACAGCGGGTTCGACGTGCAGACCCCGGAGTTCTCGGCCCGGGTGTTCCACGCCGAAAAGCCCGATCTCACCGTCGGCGGCAGGCCGGTGGAGGCCCACGCACTGGACTTCAGCCTGGGCACCGGGCCCGACGGGGTGAGCGGCCCGCTGGTCGCCGCCCCGCCCAACAACCCCGGGTGCGCGGTCACCGACTACGGCAGCCTGCCGGTGCAGGGCGCGGTGATCCTGCTCGACCGCGGCACGTGCCCGTTCGCGCAGAAGGAAGATGTCGCCGCGCAGCGCGGCGCGGTGGCGATGATCATCGCCGACAACGTCGACGAACAACAGATGGGCGGCACGCTCGGGCCGTCGACCGAGGTGAAGATCCCGGTGCTGAGCGTGACCAAGTCCGTCGGGGTGCAGCTGCGCGGGCAGCCCGGGCCCACCACCATCAAGCTCACGGCCAGCGCGCAAAGCTTCAAGGCGCGCAACGTGATCGCGCAGACCAAGACCGGATCGGAGCACGACGTGGTGATGGCCGGGGCGCACCTGGACAGCGTGCCCGAGGGCCCGGGCATCAACGACAACGGGTCGGGCGTGGCCGCGGTGCTGGAAACCGCTGTGCGACTGGGCAGTTCGCCTCCGGTGCACAACGCGGTGCGGTTCGGGTTCTGGGGCGCCGAGGAGCTCGGGCTGATCGGGTCGCGCAACTACGTCGAGTCGCTGGACTTGACCGCGCTGAAAAACATTGCGCTGTACCTGAACTTCGACATGCTCGCCTCGCCGAACCCCGGCTACTTCACCTATGACGGCGACCAGTCGCTGCCGATGGACGCCCGTGGTCAACCGGTGGTGCCCGAAGGGTCGGCGGGCATCGAGCGCACGCTGGTGGCCTACCTGAAGTCGGCCGGCAAGACCGCACAGGACACCTCGTTCGACGGCCGGTCGGATTACGACGGGTTCACCCTGGCGGGGATTCCGGCCGGCGGGCTGTTCTCCGGCGCCGAGGGGAAGATGTCCGCCGATCAGGCCAAGCTATGGGGCGGAACCGCCGACCAGCCGTTCGACCCCAACTACCACCAGAAGACCGACACCCTCGACCACATCGACCGCACCGCGCTGGGGATCAACGGGGGCGGGGTGGCCTACGCGATCGGTCTCTACGCCCAAGACCTCGGCGGCCACAACGGCGTCCCCGCCATGGCCGACCGCACCCGGCACGTGCTCGCCAAGTCATGACCGTCCGGCTGGGCGCGACGCTGCTGTGGATCGCCGTGCTGCTGGCCGGTTGCTCGTCGGCGGGGCCCGGACTGCCGACCGCGGCACCCGATTTGGGCCACGGCCTGGCCAAGAAGGTGACCGCCGACGCCATGATGGCCCACCTGCGCGCCTTGCAGAACATCGCCAACGCCAACGGCGGCAACCGCGCGGACGGCACCCCGGGCTTTCAGGCCAGCGTCGACTACGTGGCTAAAGCGCTGCGCGACAAGGGTTTCGACGTACAGACGCCGCAGTTCGACCGGCTCTACCCGGTGTCCCCCGGCAAGCCGACGCTGACCGTCGCGGGCCGCGGCTACCCCGTCGACCAGGCCTCGATGTTGGTCCAGACCCCGCCCGGCGGGCTGACCGGACCCGCCGTCCGCCCGGCCCAGCCGTCGGGTTGCGCGGCCAGCGACTACCCCGGCGCCCTGCCCAAGGGTGCGATCGCCGTCGTCGACGACACCCGCTGCTCGGTGGTCGACAAACAGAACAGCGCGGTGGCCCGGGGCGCGAGCGCGCTGATCGTGGTGAGCGCACCCGACGGGCACGGCGCCCCGCCCACCTTGTTCACCCCCGGCTACTACAAACAGCTGAGTGTGCCGGTGGCCGTCGTCAACCCGTCCGGCGCCGCCGCGCTGGCCGGTGCCGGCGGGCCGGTGCGGTTAATCCTGGATGCAGTCAACGTCAAGGTCACATCGCGAAACGTGGTGGCGCAGACCAAGACCGGGTCAGCCCACGAGGTCATCATGGTCGGTGCGCACCTGGACGGCTCGCGCGCCGGACCGGGCATCAACGACAACGGCTCCGGCGTGGCCGCGGTGCTGGAAACCGCGCTGCAGCTGGGTCCGCTGGCGCCGGTGAGCAACGCGGTGCGGTTCGTGTTCTGGGGCGCCGGGGAAGACGGACTGGGCGGCGTGATGGATTACCTGTTCGGCCTGGACCGCGACCAACTCAACGACATCGCGCTGTATCTGAACTTCACCATGCTCGGCTCGCCCAACGCCGGGTTCTTCACCGACGACGGCGATCAGTCCGGCCCGCCGGCCCCCGGTATTTCGGCCGCCGACGTCCCCGAAGGGTCGGCCGGCATCGAGCGCACCCTGGCGGGCTATCTGAACCTGGCCGGCAAGCGTGCGGCGGACATGCCCCTGAACACCCGGGCCGACTACCACCCCTTCATGGTGGCCGGTGTGCCGATCGGCGGCATGACCACCGGAGCCTCGCAACCGAAAACCACTGTGCAGTCCCGGTTGTGGGGCGGCCAGGCCGGCGTGCCGTTCGATCCGGACTTCCAAGGTCCCCGCGACACCGCCGACAACATCAACCGGGACGCCCTGGCGGTGATGGGTTCCGGCGTCGGGTTCGCGGTCGGCAGCTACGCCCAATCGATCGGCGGGGTCAACGGGGTGCCGCCGCACGACAAGCGGCATCGCACCCGAGTGCCCTGACCGCGGCACAACGATTTACGCCGGCACGCCGAAGGGTGAGAAATCGCGAGATCCCTTGAAGGGAGCCAGCGCCTTTCTTGCCCCCGGCGACGGCCGGTCGCTCTACACTGAGCCATGCACAGCCACGCGCTCAGGTCGGCATTCGTGTCGGCCGCGGCGGTGCTGCTGGTGGCGGGTTGCTCGACGTTCGTCGAGGGACGCGCGCTGTCGATGCTCAACGACCCGTTCCTGGTTGGTGGTCTGCCCGCGACCAACGGGCCCAGCGGCATCCGCTCCAACGCCCCCGCCCCCACCGGCAAGGTGCTCAACACCGACAACGGGTCGATCGACTCGCTGTCGTTGCTGTCGATCAACGACATCGAGGACTACTGGCGCTCGGTGTACGGCCAATCGCTGAAGGGCAAATTCGTTCCGATCAGCAAGATCGTGTCCTACAACTCGACCGATCCGAGCAGTCCGATCGTGTGCCACAACGACACCTACCAACTGGTCAACGCGTTCTACACCTCGCGGTGCAACCTGATCGCCTGGGACCGCGGCGTTTTCATGCCCGTGGCGCAGAAGTATTTCGGCGACATGTCGGTGACCGGTGTGCTGGCGCACGAGTTCGGGCACGCGCTGCAGCAGATGGCCGCACTGGTGACCAAACGCGATGCGACCATCGTGCGCGAACAGCAGGCCGACTGCTTCGCCGGGGTCTATCTGTTCTGGGTTGCCGACGGCAAGTCGCCGCGCTTCACGCTGAGCACCGCCGACGGGCTCGACCATGTGCTGGCCGGGATCATCACCACGCGCGACCCGGTGATGGACAGCGAGACCGCGAACGACGACGCGCACGGCTCGGCGCTGGACCGGATCAGCGCCTTCCAAATGGGTTTCCTCAACGGCGCCTCGGCCTGTGCGTCGATCAACCGCAGGGAAATCGAGCAGCGCCGCGGCGACCTGCCCAATGCCCTGCGGGTCGACACCAGCGGCACACCGGAGACCGGCGAGGTCCCGATCAACCAGGACACCCTGTCCACGCTGATGGAGCTGCTGGGAAAGATCTTCGCGCCGGCCAATCCGCCCGCGCTGAGCTACCAGCCGGCCGCATGCGCCGACGCCAAGCCCAGCCCGCCGGCGTCCTACTGCCCGGCCACCAACACCATCGCCGTCGACCTGCCCAAGCTGGCCGCGCTGGGCAGGGTCGCCGACGAGAACGAACACACCCTGCCCCAGGGCGACGACACCGCCCTGTCCGTGGTGATGTCGCGCTACGCGCTGGCGGTACAGCATGAACGCGGCCTGGCCATGCAGAGCCCGTGGACCGCGCTGCGGACCGCCTGTCTGACCGGCGTGGTGCACCGCAGGATGGCCGAGCCGATCGAACTGCCCTCGCACAACCAATTGTTGCTCACAGCAGGCGATCTCGACGAGGCGGTGGCCGGGCTGCTGACCAACCACCTGGTCGCCAGCGACGCCGACGGAACCAGCGTGCCGGCGGGTTTCACCCGCATCGCGGCGTTCCGCGGCGGCGTGACCGGCAACGCGGACGCCTGCTACTCCCGGTATCCGGGATAGCGAAAGCCGAACGCCATCAACCGATTTCGGCCAGCCGGGGGATCACCTCATCGCCCAGCCGGCGGATATAGCCGACGGGATCCGGATTGCCGGGTAGCGGCCCCACGTTGATCATGTCGATGCCGAGCC
>Ga0164242_10000899_pt1 | contig 35289 bp, 45 predicted proteins | sample OricomgcompostMG_FD_108783 | JGI IMG/M metagenome (GOLD analysis project Ga0164242, IMG submission 108783) | Miracle-Growth compost microbial communities from Emeryville, California, USA - Original compost - Miracle growth compost (MG) ... | reverse complement strand
TACCAACAACGGCGGGCAGCTTGATGCTAGCAGGTTCGCGGCAGACTTTATCCTGGGCGGAGGGCTATTACCAGACATAACTAACCCCTGAATTTACTTATCTGATTGATATCGCTACACCCGTTTAAACCAAATCCATTTTTCGGCATCGGCAATGACACTTCATCCTCTTCGGTTAAGAACGTGAAGCTAGACCGAGACGGCTTCCAACAGCGTCGTTACCGAACCCCGCACTGTCCTAGCCCCATAATCTCCATTCCCTAGCCTCCAATTACCAGTCCCCAAGTTCCATAGCCACCCTGAATGGGCAAAAGCTGCAGACGTGAAAAGCACGAAACTCGCCGACCTCTTCGCATCCTGGATTCTAAAATACCCTCACTCTTATTTATCACATACGGCCATTTAAGGAACCAGCGGGCCCTGCAAAAGTTCTCCTTTAGACAATAAAAATGGCTCAAGTCACCTACCCATCCTATGACGCTTTGCCGCGACTTGAAGGCACGTCGCAAGGATGCGCGTGGGGCATCTTTGACAAAGATAATCGGAAAGATGTTTTTGGATGCCTGAACAAGGTCACGCCCGACACTGTCAAAGAGGCGTCGAAGGAGATTCGGGATGGTGTTAGCATTTCTCTCAAGTACTACCGCGCTCCTACTCACTCTGCCTGCCTTTTATCGTTTCATGCTCAAGGCTAACGTCAACCCAAGTTGGCCAATCGGCGCTTTGAAAACGCCCAGTGCGAATCGAAATGGCCTAAAGCACAAGGTGATCTCGTTCATGGAGACATCGGTTAAGTTCCATGGCTACGACGACGAGGTTCAGTTCAACACCCAGTGTAGTAGTCAGTGGGACTGCCTCTGTGAGCCATCCCCGTGATCCAGATCGCCGCACTAGCTCCGACAGTCCTTTTCTGAGTCCCTTGCTCAGATATTTTGCTAACGCTGCGTGTGTGACATCAGGCCACTACTACCACCAAGACTCGCAGCGAGCCTACAATGGGACAAACCCTTCTGCCCAGGACCTCACGCAGGAATGGGGTTCGGAAGACAAGACCAACGCTTTTCCAACTCTGAACCGTGCGTCTCCCGTCTTATATTTGCCGCTCGTCGTTTACTTCATATAAACCCTGACATTCCTTTCACCATAGACTGGCACCAACGCGGCGGCCTCGTGACTCGCGGCGTTCTCCTGGACTTCGCAGCTTATGCCTCAGCTAAGAGTATCACCGACTTCAACCCCGTCAGCGCGTATCGCATCACTATCCAACAGCTCGAGGACGTTGCCGCCTTTCAGAATGTCACTTTGAAGCAAGGCGACATATGCATCATCCGCACCGGCTTCACTGAAGTACTCGGCTCCGCATCTGCCGAAGAACAGGCACGGTTGTTGGGTATCAACCAGAGTGCAGGCATTGACCCAACGGAGGAGAGCGCGCGCTGGTTCTGGGACAAAGGCTTCTCCGCGGTGGCGAGCGATAACATTGCCTTTGAGACCAAACTGGGATACGGGAGAACACTGATCCTGCATCAGTATTTCCTGAGCCTTTTTGGGCTGCATATCGGTGAGCTGTGGGACCTGAAGAGGTTGGCTGATTATTGTGCACAGACGAAGAAGTATAGCTTTTTCTTTACTAGCAGCCCGTTGAACGTGCCTGGCGCAGTCGGGTCGCCACCGAATGCGCTGGCGATCTTCTAACACTGGCAAGAAAATAAGAGGGATGGAGAGAATGATGATGAGGTGTGCGTGTTGTGTTGGCATTTGGATGGATGAAGAAAGGCTAGACATGTACTACGTCCACCCAAGAACTTGAAATTTGAAATCGACGAGTCACCTGGTATCCGGGCCCAAAACGAGACAGAATTGTGGTAGAAGTGTTTATCAGATATATAAGTCAGCTCAATTAGGAACTAATTAAGAGTTCTTTATTTGGCCTAGTTGGATGACTGTACTGTTCGGACACCTTAAACATCCGATAGTGTTGCCGAGAACTCTGAGAACCATCCCTGAGACAGAGCTTTGCCCCTGAAGAGTGCTTTGGTGACATCCATAGTCAAAAGTCCCCTTAGACATTACAAGTCTACCCACCTCCCGTCTCATATTTGATTCTTCTTTGGTTAGGTAATGTAGTTGCCCCATAATATACTTTCCACACTGCTCAAGACAATCCAAAAGTGACATGTATGATGTACCCGGTTACACGTTCCACATGGCTGACCACTGGATGGTTTAAAATACATCTAGCCTTGTTGTACGGAGTCGCTGTCTCCTCCGTCCCTAATCAGCCATACTCTGTGCGTTCAAAATTACATACTAATATGCAATTTCATTAAAAAAGTTGAGGTCGAATGAGGAAATTTAATGAACACCCTCTTCTGTCGAGCCATCCCGAACCTTGCGTCCCTCATCGGGGCGACCTCCGCACACAAACCAATCCACCCAAATACTTATTCCCCGCTTCACAGACTATACCTAAAGTACGGGTTTTTATCACCCAACTCCAATAGCTCGGATTCCATGTATGTTCCTCGGATCTCCTCCTCGCTGAGGAGATCCCTCCTTTCGTTCTCCCTCTTATATGCCACCCTCAATATAAAAGCTGTCGCTGCGGCCGCTAACATTATTGCCATGCTGACTCCGTAGCCAGGGAAATATCGCGGTAGTGTACTGTCAAAGAAGATATTGGATCCCAGGAGACCGCCAAACAGGTTGCCAGCTGTAAGGACCATAGCCATTCCCACGGCACGTTTAGAGGATGGGGCCAAGTTGTTTCCTGCTGAAGTTTAGCCGGGGGCTGCATTCTTTTCCAACATAGAGTCGATCATATTGCTTACCGAACCACCCTAGTGCAGGCATAATTGGTGCAAAAATACCGCTGGCTGCCAAGAAGAGAAATCCGTAGGTCACGCCGGGGTACTTGGGATGGGGAATGACGATGAGGGCCAGGAAACCGCAGGCGCCTGCTATGAAGCCAAACATAACGACAGGAGAGCGTTGCTGGATCCTGTCGGATATCTTTGCCATCACTATGACAGATATCGTGGCAACAACATAAATCGGGACGACCATGAGTTGCTGTGTGTTCCGTCAGTACATCTCCGTAGGCGGGAATTGTCACACAACGACCTACCGCCTGAACGTTGGTATAACCAAGTTGGACCACGACGGTCGGGACCGTGTAAGTGAATCTAGAAGCAGTGATTAGGACGTGAATGTGTTACGCGATATTGGTACTTACCCATAAATCGGGATAGCGTTTCCCAGCCAAATAATGATGGCGAGCCATAGCTTCCACTCTTTCAACGCAGCAATGATATGCCTCTTTGACATTTTCTCGTCGTTGGTCACACGGCCCTGACCTGAACCAGTCTGAACCTGCAAGCGTTCGACCAAAAATGTTCTCTCCTCGGCGGTAAATAATCGTGCAGTCTGTGGAGAGTCCGGAAGAGTAAACGGCACTAAAAGGCCGCAGAGCACGGTGAAGACGCCTTCAATCAAGAAAATCCATCTCCATCCTGCCAGGCCAGCCAAGCCGTCCATATGGGAAATGGCATAAGCGAGAAGCCCCGAGAAAGCCCCAGCTAGTGAGGCGCCCGCGTAGAAGTAGGCAAGTCGGGATGCGAGCTCATAGCGCGAGTACCACGTTGTCAGAATAAATGACAGCCCGGGAAACATGCCCGCCTACGGGGTTCGTCAGTATGCAGGCAGGTTTCCGAAGATGGATGGATTTGGGGGGGGTTCGGATTGTACTAACCTCGGCCACTCCAAGGAAAAACCTTGCGGTAAGCAGACCTCCATAGTTCTGCACAATGCTCATCAAGCTCATGACGATGCCCCAGGAGACAATGAGAAACGATATCCACAGAGATGGGCGGACCATCTTCAGGACAATATTACTCGGCACCTCCAGCAGGCCGTACGGGATGAAAAAAATCATGACCACCATGTTGTACTTGATACCTTCGAGCTTGAGATCTTCCTGCATGCCAGCAATCTTCGCATTGCCAACTAATTAATTCAGTATCACCCATAAGCCATGGACCCATCCGAGCTTTCTGGGGTTTCTCAACTTACTGTTGCCGCGGTCCAAGTATGCAAGGAGATACAGGAATGTGACTTGTGGAATCAGGATCCAGTCGAGCCTCCTGATCACCTTCCTCCTCTGCTCCTCCGTAAGCTCAACAAGTGGCTCGCTAGAATCGCTCACTTCTTCCAGCTGTGGGTGGTCTTCCTTAGAGTGGCTCCTTACTTCAGGGGACTCCCTGGCCGAAGCGGCAAGGCGGGCTGCTGATTCAATGGCCATGATGTGGTTGAGGGCGGTTGATATACTTCGCCAATGCCTTCGTGGTACGCGTGTAGAAGTAGGTCTGTGGATTGTCGCTGTTGAGCTTGCTCTCTCTTCTGCAAACACACATGAGAAAGAGAGCGGGAAACCCCTAAGATATGTACTCGAGTTGCAAAGGTCAGGGCTAGCCGTCTATACGTCTGGGGAAGTTGGAGGTGCACAGGCCATTAGCGAACGAAAACATGGAGAAAAGATGGGGAACATGATTCAATTGGATGACCCGGGAACATGGAACTGGGGAAGAAATGCAAGATTTCGGCAAAGCCCTCCCTTGCGCTGAAATGCAGTACCACCCTGTCATTACCCCATCTAGATCTCCACTCTACCCCATCCGGCTATCCTCCTATTCTGACTGGTGACTTGGTTACCAGTAGCCGGGCTCACTTATATCTCGGCTATTGCAAGAGACAAAACCGCCGAAAACCAGTAAAAATCAATCAGAAGTCCGGATCATCGGCACCAGATAAACGCCAAGTTTGCGTATTGCTTTTGCTCTCTTGCTTTGAAAGATTGAAGGGAAGGCGTAAGATTGCCAATAATTACGCCGCTACCTCGAAACACTTCCTCTACATTTCCCGTTCGTTCTAACCATACAAAAGCCAGCAACCTATAAGGCACCATGACAATTACTCCGTACACAACCGGTGGCTCGGTTGACTGCCTAGCTCCAGTGGACTTCGCGCGTGCCAAAGGCAAGACGGTTATAGTAACGGGAGGTGAGAACATGTATCTTTCTTAGCTGACTTCGAGCAAATTCTAATAACTTTTGGGTAGGCAGTAGCGGCCTAGGTGCTGCTTTTGTTGAGGCATTCGCCAAAGCCGGGTATGTAATGGTGGCTCGTCTTCAGAAGTTTTGGAAAAGCTCACAAGATTTAGCTCGTTTGTAGTCAACGCGGATTTGAACAAACCCCAAGTCACTGCTCCAGAACCCAAGTGAGTAGGCTACGGACCGATTAGCCCCGGATTTTGGCTTGCTGACCTTCATTTTATTCACAGCGTGCTCTTTGTAAAGTGCGATGTCGCAAACTGGGATGATCAAGTTCAAGTCTTTAAAAGAGCACTTGCCCATTCTCCCAACGGCGGCGTCGATATTGTTGTCGCAAACGCAGCTGTCGTCAAGGATGACGAGTTCTTCCAAGGCTAGTACACATACAAGTATCCAACCGAACCGGCCGAGCCTCTGGCTGACTGACAGTCATCAGGCCTAGGGACAGATGAGCCTCAAAAACCAAATCTCAAGATGATCGACGTCAACGTCAATGGCGTGATATATACGGCAAAGCTCGCCGCCCACTATTTTGCTCAACGACCTGCAGATGTCGATCGTTCTCTGGTTATCACGTCGAGCATTATGGCATATATTGACACGTTCGGGATCCCTAGCTATGGAATATCTAAGCATGGGATCCGCGGCTTGATGTGCACTCTAAGACGGAGGCAAGGAATGCGCGTGAACCTCATAGCTCCTTGGTACGTCCATGAGAGGATACATGACTGTGGTTGATGACCATAACTGGGAGTACTTTGCTGACTCAAATTTCACTGACAGGTACATGAACACTCCCATGATCGGCGACGCGTGGAAGAAGTCTCTTACTGCTCATTTCAAGGAGCATGGTACTGACTGGGGGCAAGTTGAGGATGCGGTGACAGCAGTAATGAGACTTGCCACGGATAGCTCCATCAATGGTAGGAGACAAAAAGTCCACTTCTTTCGGTGATCTGTTCCGTTTGCTGACAATCCCCCCCCATCAGGCCGTGGCCTCGCTATTGTTCCTCGCCAGCTCCACCCGTCTGGTCATATGGACTTGGGTCTCGATGACTTTCCCGAGGGCACAACGTGGGGCGATCTCCAACATATCGTGTCAACCGTGACGTACGTGGATCTAGACCGTCCGAAGGATCAGTAGTAAGCCTAACCCTAACGCATAACATCTCATCGCGGAGCTCGTATGTATTCCATGGCTTCAGTAAGCTCAATGGTGTCTTCCGGCTTCGGTGGGTGGATGTAACCTGCCAGCACACCCAGTTTCATTTATCTATGATATAAGTAATGGAGAAGGCGAAGGAGTGAGATAGTAGGGAGTTACATTAGAAGCTCATTGCTAAGGGCATGGATATGACCATACATCTACCAATCTCCAACACCTTGCCCTATAAACAGTAAACCCGGTCATGGCTATAGCTTTGCGCAGGGCTAGTCTATTATCACCTGAGCGTGTAAGCGTCAACACTTTTTAGCTTCGTGACACAATGATCGTATTCCTAGGCATGGAGTGATAGCCGGGACTCTTAGTGCCTCGCCACGATTGAACAGCTAACAGCCGGCTTAGCAATGCTACAATCACAAGCCATATTGAAAAAGCCTATCTCTAGTACCTAGTGCATGCGGAGCTAGACATTTTTCGGTAATGAATAATCGCGCGAGCGCCGTCGGCATCGGTACTCGGCAATGGATCTTAGTTCGCTGGAGTCGCGCTCGCCTTGGTAATTCTGCCCCTCAAACGTGGCAGTCCAACTGAGTCTTTAACGAAACTTAACGAAACAGGGTGTCGAGATCATGCCGTAGAGACGCGTTGATATCAATATTCGAAAATTTACCATTCTTGCATCATGTCGAAGCTCGCAGGCAAGATAATTGTCGTCACTGGATCAGGTGCTGGTTTTGGACGTGGGGTAAGTCGCTGACTTTATCACTGCGATCGTCGTGCCTCAACTGAACTCTCTTCTCAAAAGATCGTCCTGAAACTCGTGTCAGAAGGTGCCAAAGTCTTGGGCATCGACCTGAGCGATGGCAACAATGAAGAAACCAAAATACTATGTCCTAAGGACACCTTTGTGCCTCTGAACGCTGATATCACCCTAGCTAAGACTTGGGAGACCACTCTATTGCTCGGTGAGCAACATTTTGGAAGCGAGCCATCCATCATCGTGAACTGCGCCGGTGTCGTCCACTTAGGTGCTGAGCCACACGAAGTCACCGAAGACATGTTCGATCTAGTCTTCAAGGTCAACGTCAAGCCCATCTATCTAGCAGTCAAGGTGATCATTCCCCGCTGGATCGAGACTGGTACCCACGGTAGCTTCATCAACATTGGCAGCATCAGCCAGGCTCGACCACGACCTACTACCACTTGGTATGCCGCCAGCAAGGGCGCTGTCACGGCCGTATGTTTGCGTCGACTTTCTTATCAAGCCTTCATATTCTGAAACGATCAATAGGCAACCAAAGGGCTGGCTGCGGCCTATGCCAAGCATAATATTAGGTTCAATGTCATTCGACCCTCTATAGGGGAGACTGCAATGTATGAGGCTCCATTCAAGATGCGATTCTATTAACTAACTAGGACGAAGGCTTGCGCGTGTCCAAGGAGGCGAAGATACACCAGAAGGGCGTGCTAAACGACTTTCCACAGTCCCATTAGGAAGATTTTGTCAGCCCGAAGATGTGGCAAACATGGTCTCTTACCTAGCCTCAGACGATGCCAGTTACATCACGTAAGGACATCCCCATGTTCATATATTGGCGAAGAAACTAACGAGTAGTTCCAGCGGCTCTGCATTTAACGTGGATGGTGGTCGCTGTGTATCGTGAGGAACCTGGCTTGTCGGCACAATAGGAACAACAAGGAACAGACACTATCAATAAAAGGCAATTAATATGCGCGCCGAACCACTTTACTACAGACTCTGCGTTACCGGAGCTATATAGCTGATTGATTCTGTCACAGAAGATAGGAGTAAAGAGCTCTATTCACTCAGGGAGAAGGTCTTCATCTTCTATCCGTAGTTACATACAACGGCAGTGGCTCCCCCGTCCACGACCAAGCTCGTACCAGTGATATAACTCGCAGAATCCGACAGCAGAAACAAGTTGGCGTGAGCAACATTGTCTGAGGTTCCTTGATGTCCCATCGGAACCCCCTTGCCCCTTTTCTTCACTAGTGCTTCATAGTCACCTTGATGATACTCATTTGCTAAGCGCTCAACAAGAGGTGTCAAAATTAATCCCGGGATGACAGCGTTGACCCTAGTACCAAGCAAAGAGTCAGCTTCTAGATGCAGCAATTTCAGTGGAGCAAGTCTCGTACCGGATTCCTTTGGGCGCGTATTGTACAGCTACACATTTCGCAAAATTTATGAGAGCGGCTTTCGTCGTTGAATACCCAATATGCATCTTTCCCATGTAGCCCAAGCCAGCAATCGAGCTAGTCACAGTGATGGCTCCAAAATTCTGCTTCTCCATGACTGGTATCACTTCCTTACAACACAGAAAGGCGGAGGTAAGGTTGACATCTAGCTGACGAATGAAGACCTACGGCGACCAAATCACGTTTGTTAGCAAGATCAGTCACCTGGATAACAAGGCACTCGGTGATTCCATTCCAACTAACCTCTGCAGCTAATTCAACTGGCCCTCCAGGGCTTGATACTCCCACGTTATTGACAAGGTAGTCAATCCGGCCATGAACCCTGACAATCTCCGCCACCATCTTCTTCACTTCCTCAAGGTTGGTCATGTTTGCAACGAATAAATCTATGCGGGCGTCAGGACATTCCGTGAGGATGCGTTGCTTCGTCCATTCCGCATCCTTGGCATTCAGATCTGACCCAATGACGATTGCGCCATTGAGAGCTAGATGCCTTGCGGTCGCCGCACCATTGCCCCATAACTCAATGTTGTGAGCCTTCGCTTGTCCCACCCCAGTGACCAAGGCCACCTTGCCTTTGAATTCGGAGTATGATGCAACCATGATGGAACGACGTTGTACGAGCGTCAAAGACTCGAGTGAAAGTTGATCATTCACGACCTACTTCTCGCTTGGGCCTCGCTGTGAAGACTTTACCGTCTCGGATACAAAATCTGCGGATCCTTGGTTTCCTACACTCCATGCCGTGCCGAAGCTAGCCTCCAGCCGTGGGAGCCATTCTCAGAGCTTAACCGCTTAGCCCTAGCGTTGCCGAAGCCCAGCAGCCGGCCGGTTGCTGCGGGCCATAACCGGACGCATCACTGCAACTACCTACCATGTTCCTTCACGTGACTTGAATATGCTTGGGGGAGCTGTCTACTCGAGGAAGATCCCCCAGCCATACATATTGCACTGAACCATCGACGGAACAATAGCGAACCATCGTCTTTTCGTGGAAAGTCAAGGGATTCGAACCGACAATTCAGCGTTTGTCATGGAGCCGCAGAGACAAGAATACTTCGCTGGCATCAGTGACGGCGTTGTCATCGATGGCCGCAATGGCAGTGACCGCGGCTTCTTGCCAAATGGACACTCTCATGCCTTGACGAAGGCAGTAAGGGTGGTATCTGGCACTTTACCACCGATGACCAACGGCACGAAAATGGCCCAAAGAGATATGGACGGAGATTCAAGCGACGAGCATGCACCAAGGTTGAACCCCAAGCCTGCATACTCCGTGCTACAGAAGTTGCGCACGATCACAATCGGTGCTGGGTTCTCCGGAATGATATTCGCCCATAAACTACGCTATGAGCACCCTGAAATGGAACAAATTGTGGACAATACCATATACGAGGCACGGTCTGAGGTTGGTGGCACGTGGCTGGTGAACACTTATCCTGGCGTCCAATGCGACGTTCCCTCGCATATCTACGCCTTCCCTTTCGATCCCAGCCCAGACTGGGATCGCTTTTACTCTACTGGGCCTCAGATTCAAGAATACATCGTCAGGACCGTCAAGAAGTGGGACCTAGACCGCGATGTCCAGTTCAACACCAGGGTGGTTGGGCTCTACTGGCAGGAGGAGCTGTCTCAGTGGAAGGTGACAGTCGAGCACGATGGTAAACAACACGATGAGTACGCCGATGTCGTGATATCTGGTCAAGGCTTTCTCAATACTTGGCAATGGCCCCGGATCCCTGGACTCCAAGAGTTTGAGGGCCACAAAATTCATTCAGCTGCATGGGACCACTCATTCGATCCAACAAATAAGCAAATCGCCGTCATCGGGAATGGCTCATCTGGCGTCCAGATCCTGCCGCAAATGGCTAAAGCGGAAGGCACGCAGGTGATAAGCTTTCAACGAGGGCCAACCTGGATCGTGTCAAGGATGGATCCAGGCAAGCTTTTGGGGAAATCCAATATTGGCTCGAATCCCGTCTATACCGAGGAGGATAAGCGCAAATTCCGGCTCGACCGTGAATCCCACCACCAGTATCGAAGAAAACTGATCCACAATATAAACAAAGCGTTCAGGATGGTATGTACACGTGAGACGCATGCAAGTCGGTGACTAACTGGAATTCATACTATAGTTCGTCAAAAATTCTCCAGAAAACCTTGAGAATGCCGAATTTGCTGCTCGCCAAATGGCTGAAAAGCTGGGCCATGACCCGGTATTATGTGACAAGCTGATCCCCAACTGGGAGCTTGGGTGCCGCCGGGTCACCCCCGGCGAGGGTTACCTCGAAGCTTTCACTTTGCCCAATGTGCAGCTCACTACGAGTAGCATTAGGCATGTCACAAAGAACTCCATCATCACGGAGGATGGTCGAGAGTATTTAGTCGACGCAAGTACGGGGAGCATCCTTATCCCTATTTTGAGAGATATACGTGGCTAATCGGGCAATTAGTCGTCTGCGCTACTGGATTCGATGTGTCACACTGTCCTCAGTACCCCGTCATCGGCCGCAACAAAGTGAGCCTTGCAGAGAAATGGGCAAATGAGCCGGAGTCTTACCTATCTCTGGCATGCCCGGATATGCCCAATTATTTCATCTTCACAGGGCCGAATGCTGTTGTCGGCCACGGCTCGCTAGTCGAGGGCCTGAGCTGGGTGTCGGACTACATTGTCAAGTGGCTAAGTAAGATGGCCACGGAGAATATCAAGTCGGTTGAGCCTAGGCAAGAGGCCGTGGACGACTTTATCTCGTACGGAGACCAAATCCACAAGACGTTGACGTGGACGGGCCAATGCCGAAGTTGGTACAAGAAGAATCGGATTGATGGGAGGGTCACGGCTACTTTCCCTGGGAGCGCTTTGGTCTTTAAGCGGATGATCTCCCAAATCAGAGGGGAGGACTGGAACTTGCAATACAAAGCACGAAACCGGTTTGCATTCATGGGAAATGGATTCACGGAATACGAGCTGGACGGCGAAAGTGACCTGGCCTGGTACGTCAAAAAATATTAGCGAGTTGGCGGAATGGGAGCGGTCGATAGGGCTGTGGCATTTACGGAAGAACGTACGGTAGACGCAAGGGGCAAGAGCCAATCTCGGACATTACGCAATAGCTCACCCGCTCATGTAGTGGGCGATGGCCTTTAGAAACAGGAGTGATTAGTGTTTTACATATTTCATAAAATCATTTGCAGCTGAGTATCTACATCAAGAGCGCGTCGTTGACACAGTGTGCCAATATTTGCACCTTGATTGAGTGGTATTTGTCCTATTGTGTTCATCTAACGCCGGCGTGCTCGTTCATGGCTCGTACCCCAAGCTGCTGTACACTTTGCCAGGCGCAAAATCAGACCGAATCCCTTGTACGGCGCAAATGTTTTCATAGGTGCTTAAGGCGGATCGGCTCCAACAATCAGATCATGGCACTGTGCTGTAGGATGTTGCCGACTTGGATGTGGCCCACTGTGCCGACTAGTGAACCATAGCCGGCTTCGGCAACGAGTGATGTCGAGCATCTCGGCAACCACTCCCAGATCCCACCGGTGAAACTTTAGAAAAACGTGACACTGGAGACAAGCAGAACTAGTCGTGTTCAGGAAAGGAAGGACCGGTGGCGATGACTCTCGCAACAATAATGGCGGGATCATTTTCGATTTACCAGGGCCCGGTGCCCGAATGGACGAAACTGGTCCAGACGACAGGCTTCGAGAACCCAGACGTATCTGGCCTCACACCGCTGCAGCTACGCGCAAAGACGAATACAGGTCGCGTTGAGGCGGCGCGAGCGATCATCAAAGCTCACAGTAAGTTGCGGCCGAACCTACCCCGCTACCAAGCCGTCGTGTTGATGAGAACACCCCCAACCAGATCTGAAGGAGCAGGTCACTTGGGATGACCACTCAATTCTCACGAGGGATTGCCAGAACATCGTTGCTCGAATTTACAGACCGCGATACCTGAGCATAAACAACACCACTTTACTGCCCGTATATCTCTACTTTCACGGCGGTGGCCACCTCTTCGGCAATGTCGACACCGAGGACGCAAGCTGCTGTCGTATTGTGGCTGGCTCTAAAACGCCTCTCATGGTAGTGAGCGTCAACTATCGCCACACTCCCGAGTTTCCTCACCCAACGCAGATACACGATGCGTGGGACTCGTTTGTCTGGTTGTCAAGCCACATTTCCGAACATGGCGGAGATCGCGACAACGTGGTAGTCGGTGGGGTCTCTGCTGGTGGTGGGCTTGCGGCTGCTGTAGCGCTCCAGAACTTGGAGGCTAGATCATCAAAGCTACTTGAACATGCGACCTCAGGCATCTCGATAAAGGGCCTTGTGTTGTGTAGCCCCTGGCTCATCCACCCGGAGGCAAACCCCCTAAACAGCAAGACCCTCTCTTCGTTTGAGCAGAACCAGGATGCCCCAATTCTCCCTTGGAACCAGTTCAGTCGTTATGCTGCCTTACTGGGGCCGGAGGCCAAGACAGATCCATACTTCAATGTCGGAATTACGGCAACAGACAAGCTGATCGGGTTTCCCAAGACCTCATTTCTTATTGCAGGGCAGGATCTGCTGCGAGACGAAGGATTTTATTTTGCCGAAAAACTAAAACATAATGGGTGCGTAAGATAGTTTTCGTAACGGCATAGCACCTCTTCTTCTTCGACACCCAATGGTTTCGCAGAGGGTCAAGTTTGCTAACTCTTATTATTGTTTTACAGAACTCCCACCAAAGTTCACGTATTTCCTGGATTACCTCATGGCTTTAGGAGATTCGGGCAGCTCGAATCAACGGTAAGGTGGGAGAAACTGATTGTTGAGAGCATCGGGTGGTGTTTCTCTAAAGACGAAAACTTTGAATTTAAAGTAGAACAGTTTGACCCTAAAGACTGAAAGAACTAAAAGGAAGTAGATGTATTTATGAAGGCATCAGTTGAAGCAAAAACTTGCCATGAAAAATGGCCAGCTATATCTTATCCTCGTGTAGTGCGAACCCTCGTCGCCTTTTCTCCTGTATAGGGACAGCGAACGTTTGCTTCTCTGCCCCCAGTTTTCAACTTTGGGGGCATTTAGTACGTACTGATACTGTAAGAGACCGTGTTATATTCTAACCCTTCAGGCTGGACTAGGATCTGAGGTAACTATCCATACACGGCGGCTGGTATAGAAGCATGGGGGATTGGGTGGCCGCAGCGTCCAACAACAAAGAATGAGTCGACTTTGATTTGACTATGAGCAGCCTTCAGATCATAACTGTCCAAAATCATCCCCGCGAGGAGGCGATAAAATATGTACTGTTGCCGTGAGAACAGAATCTTGTGCGTGATTGGTCTGCGAACAAAGGCGCAATACGCCCTCGTCAGCTTCTTCAGCTTCTGGAGTGGTGTTGAGGTATGAAGATTGCCGGCGGAGATCACGACGTTCCAGTTTAATCGATGTATGCATCTCCTCGATTGCATTGACGACGCCCACAAGCTAGTACTGCTTCTCACAGCCTACCGGATAACTATATGACTATAATTACATCTTTCGGGTCTTGCCCGGGACGGCTCCCTTTGCGATAGCTTTAAATTCATCCTTAGACTCTTCAAGCTGCACACCATTAACCCATTCAGGACGTTGAGAGTACTTGTCCAGGTACCAAGCAATATCACGACCGCCCTTAAATTCGAAGTCGACGAAGCCCGTGCCCAAGAACCCAAATCGATTTCCCTTGTTCCAATACTCGATATCGTAATCCTCAAAATTTGGAGTCTCTAGGACCTCAAAATACGACAAGCGAGACCCTGGCCACATAATGATCGGCCCATCCTTCTTCCCCTGCTTGAACCAGCTAGGGCATGGACCCGCCCAGCAGGTTCTGGGCATGAAAGCGTTAGCATGCTCGACAAAATCTCTGACCACTTGGGGCTTGGGGCTCAGACGACGAATATGCTGTTTCCGCATTTTGCGAATAATGGCGAGGAAGTGGTTGGTGAGCATGGAGACGATGGAAAGGATGGATCCCTGAGCTACAGGCGTGTATGGGCCGCTGTAGAGAAGGTAGTTGGGGAAGCCGTCGACGCCAATGCCGAGATAGCTGCCAGGGTGCTCGGCCCACTTCTCTGCAAGCGTCTGGCTTTCGTCGAGACCAGTGATGGGGAAGCGTGGACGAAAAGAGGTATCAAAACCCGTGGCACAAATGATGACATCTACGGGGTACTATATGTATGTGACAATTAGGTAACGTGTTGAGTCACGTTTGTTGAGGGTTAACATATGCTTACCTCTGTTCCGGTTGCAGAGTCAATGACTCCCTTCTTCGTGATGCCGCCAATATTGTTCGTGAATACGTGACTCTTGGGTCCAGCTAGGGCCTCGAGGTAGCCATTCCCAGGCGTGGGCCGTCGGCAAGCAACATTGAAGTCATCGGGGATGATATGTTTGAGCAACTCGGGCTTTTCCTTGAGTTTTTCCACCATCTGGGAGTATGCGGACTGAATGGGCTCGTTGGTTAGCACAGTCGTTCGTTCGGGATAGATAGATAAGGAGACAGAACGAACAGCATTGGCTTCGTCTGATTCCCGAGTGTTTGTAAGCACAAGCCTGAAGCGCGAGTTGAGTTCGCTCTCGATTGTCTTCTTGTATCGATGATACATTGTGGGATTCTCCTTGAATGAAACCTTCTGCTCCGGTGAATCTAGTCATGGATCGCGCCTCAGTGTTCTGCTCCTCATGTAACGATTGGCACATCTTCGTCAACTTACACTCGAAATTTCGACCATCTTTACCAGCGTAAGCTTGACCAAATGCTGCTGTAATCCACGTTGGGCTTCGTACCCAGGTGTATAACTTATCGACCTCATCGTATATAGATGCTACGACCTGGATGCCAGAGCTTCCAGCTCCGATGACTGCCACGGTTTTCCCTTTGAGATCCAGGCCTTCTCGATATTGGGCTGTGTGATACATTTCGCCTCCAAAAGTTTCTATGCCAGGAATCTCCGGCCATCTCCACGAACTGCCACGTAATGTCAGCACTACCTCGCAAAGATGAAAAACTGAGGGAAAGGAACCTCACTTTAGGAATCCAGTGCCGTTGATCAAGAGGTCACATTCTTCCTCCCACTCCAACACATCCGAGTTATCGTTAGGAATGGACTTCTTCGTGAGAGTCACCGCCCATTTGCTCTTTGACTCGACCCATTTCGCTTTAGTGATGCTGGTGTTTAGCTTGATATAATCCATCATGCCTTCTTCGTCCACAATATCTTTCATGTATTGCCAGATTTCGCGGCCGCTGGCGTAGAACGTGTTCCAGTTCGGGTTCTGCCTCCAGGGAAACGTGTAACCCATGCTGGGGACGTCACAGGCACACCCAGGGTACCGGTTCTCGTACCAAGTCCCGCCTACCTCTGGGTTCTTGTCGTAGCAGACAATGTCTACGTCAAGGCCTTGCAGCGCGGTGGGGGCGTGGTGCAGAAAATCAATGCCAGCCGCTCCCGCCCCCATCATGATGATTCTGAAGCGTGACTGCTCTGGTGAGGGTTCATTGATCAAGTGGTCGGAGACGACATAGCCACTGGGCCCTGGCGTCTTCCATTCTGGGTACTGCACGGGGCGTTTCTCCGACGCAGGGTGAGGTCCCGGTGTGTTTTGTCCAATCTTGAGGTCTCCCGGCAAACCGTACGCTACGAATACGTCGTTGACGTCTGCCGTAGTTGCCATGTCTCCCATGATGATGATGATGATGAGATTGATTATGATAACGGTAGATGGTGGTGGTGAAATAATCCCACTGCTGCTCCTTGCTCCGGAAAAACTGTCTCGCAAGCTACATTCGGTGTAACGGGTTGTGGGATGTCCACGCGCTTGCTTGGTCCAGCCTTAACACTTTGAATGAATTATCGCGGCTTGCTCGAGTGGCAGCTTCGAGTTGCCGAGGCCGCAATGCGGAGAAGATAGCCGTTTTGCCCTGGAACAATTGGAACAGATGCCCCCTGTGTTAGTGGGCAAAGGCTATGGATCTAGGTAATTGCGGCAGCGTGGGCCGGTAACCTCATCGCTCTTAGCGAAACCCGCTTCCGTTGCCGACGGCGCCGGCAATGACTTTTTCTCCTCCTCTCCACTTTTTCCTCTCGGCGCGTGAGTCGAATGCAGGACCGGACCGTGACAGCCTGTCTTCCTACCTACACATGATGTTATGCAAGACTGGTCAGGCTAGCCACGAGGTCCAAAGTGGCTTACAGTATGTTGTTCCCCAGCCAAGCTGTCGCCGCACCCCAGCCGTGCTGTACGGTTCATACTACAATTCATTTTGATACAAAGTTGGCCAGCTGCATAGCCTTTTCCGCGACACGTGTTGACATTCGAAAGGATAAGGAATGACTACAATAAGCAACTCGTCCGTGGCATGGTCTACCTAGCCTAATCTGTCGGCGTTCCATACATATGAGCTAAAAGCGAGCGACTCCAGTACCTGGGTCGGGTACACACACTGTTCCATCAAAGCTCTCCGTAATCTGGTGCCTTAAAGCCATGCTTGTTGCCTTTCATATTTTTGCCTTATCGTCTGCAAAAGCTGCAAACACATCTGTGATAGCCTCCTCCTTCTTACTTATCCAAATGGAAGGATCTGGGCCTCGGTCGTTCAACAAAGATACCTCTCTCATGCGCTGCGGATAGGTAACTTCCAAAACTGTGCCAGGTGGATATATATCTCCAAACCCAACGGCCATCATTCCACGGGCCACGGCTTCGGGTTCCGCTAGCTTGTCCTTCTCGAAATCAACAAACCGCGCAGCCTCTGGCGCAGCCAGCAGAGGAGTCCTAGTCGGGCCAGGCGAAACGGCAACAACGCGGATGTTGGCTAGCTCTTGCATCCTCGCCATGCACCGTGTGAAGCAGCTGATGCCGTGTTTTGAGACTTGATAGAGCGGCACCACCGGGCTTGCTCCCTGTGCACCGATACTTGATACCATGACGATGGTGCCGGGGATGTCAGCTTGCACCCATTTTCTAATCGCAATTCGGCTCATCTTTATTGGATGCTCAAGATTGATTCTAAGAACCATGTAATGATCGCTGTCTCGGTCGTTCCAGAAGTTTGCGACGGACTGAAATGACTGTAAGCACTGGCACAACATTGCTCACTGGGAGAGCACACACCGGATCATAGACACCAGCTCCGGGGCACAGAATGTCAGGAACTCGGCCAAATTCGCGTTCAAATACCGTGAAAGCAAACTTCAGTTGCCCCCAGTCTGTCACATCTGTCTGGAGGAACCTCACTCTTGCTGAGGGTGTCTTTCCGGTGGCGGACCTCACCCATTCCTCAGCTGGCCCGACTAGACGCAAGTCACAGATGAGGACGTTGCAGCCGGCCTCGAACAGTTGCTTTACGAACTCGAAGCATATTCCTGACAAGGTTTTCCATGTTACTAAAGTCTGTTGAGCAAAAAAGGGGTTCGTATCAGACCTACCCGAGCCGCCGCCCGTCACTATTGCACCTTTGCCGGACAGATTTATAGGCCCCATGATGATGTCTCAATTAGCTATGTCGTTCGTCTGTAGTCCAGCCCAGGTCATGCGTAAACAGAAGCTTGAGTAGCTGTTGCACTCTGAGGATATACTATGCCATTATTATCAGCTTTGCGGTGGGAGCGAGACCGGACTCGGCTAATGTGCCAAGCCGGTGTCCGGTTATGTTGATTTGGAGAGCCGAGGGTTCAGTACAACCCCCCACACAAGATACATGCCGCCATCGCGGGGAGAAGAAGAAAGGGCCCTCGATCGACAGAAAGTGCAAGAGCCGGCGCGGGAAACCATCCACAGATGTACTTTAAGAGCACACCTTCGGCTAGTAGACTACAAGGGAGGACCAACATAATCTACATCTTTGCCCGATTCCTTCCGGAACAGGCCTCCTAGTCAGTTTCTTCGGAGGTTCCCGGCCTCCCAGTCAAGCAAATCAAGTCAGGCGACAAAATAGGCAAGGCATATCACCACTATGAGATTAGACTACGTTTCTAGTTCATCTGAGTCCCTCTCTCCGGAGGATCGTCAGATTCACGAGCGTATCAAACTCCGCCGACAGCCAGGCGACCTCTTGCCACTTGATCGCGCTTTGCTTCACTCTCCTAAATTTGCTGATGGTAAGTTTGTGCCAAATCTCCGCATTCGCTTGCGCCAGTTCCACCAATCCCTTTCCTCAATACATCTCCCGACCTACTTGACTACCTTCTAATACTCTGTGTGGGCTGGAACTCGCTCCTCGGTGCCATCCGCACCCGCGGCATTCTCTCATCCGATCTTCGAGAGATCATCATCTGTCGCGTAGCGCTCATCAACCGTGCCTGGTTTGAATGGGAGCACCACCTACCCATTCTGCAGCGCTCCGACGATTTCACGGACGACATGCTAGAGGTCGTACGACGTGTCGATACTACGGACGACCGGGGAACTCTAAATGACAAGCAGTGGAGTGTTCTCCGGTACACCGACGCGATGACGAAGATCGTGAAGGTGCCTGATGACATCTTCACGGGGTTACAAAGGGTGGGATTCAATGAGCAAGAGATAGTGGAAATATCTGTAACGGCGGCTGCTTATAACATGGTAAGCCGGTTCTTAGTAGCATTAGATATTGGAGAAGTAAACGAGAAGCCACCAACTTCTGCTTTACAGGATGAATAAGTATCAGGGTTTCATACATATTACACTATGATCCACGGGCAACTTTTAAGGCCTTGTAAGCCATATTTTACCTTTTGTTGAGTACACAGGACGAAAATGGTTGAATATTTCGCCTGGGTCAAAGTGCTCGCGTATGATTTCCTCAACTGCGTATTCTCGGTTTGCCTAGGTGATCGCTAACACCAGACCAAATCGCAATCGCCGCTGGGAGAATACGAGTAGCGTCCTCCGAGCTCGACATAGCTAGCGCCAGAGCCGATCTATCGTACCGACCCCGGCTTCATGTTGCAGTTTTCATCGTCGTAGCCGGCCACCGTGCAAGCTGCTTGAGGCAAGCCAGAGGAAGTTGCGATAGAGATGAGAACTTTATTAAGGAGAAGTTTGATGGTTGAATTGGAGTATTTCTTCAGTTGAAGGTCAGGATGAAGAGTGATGTTGGTGGGCAGAGTTTCGCATTTCCAGGAGGGGCATCGTCACTCAACACACATTTCCCTTCACCTTGTTGTACCTGACAAAAATTCTAGAATCTTCATATGAAGCGCCAGGCGACGAACCAGTTTGTCCAGAGATCCTTGGCCATCTATGGTGGCGATAACTGACAGTTTGAGTATTAAGTCTACGTAGCCCAAGCCGAACGTTGGCCTGAAGAAGACAACGACACAAGGGTATCTGAACAATCTGGGTAGATGTAATATACATACATCAGACATCAGATTCGAAAAAAGGATCCTAAGTGCAGCTCGTGAGAGAAATCTATCGGCAAGCTAGCTCCCTCATTATTTGGATTGGTAGAGATAGCTGAACTACTCGTCAAGGCTTTCTCGTTCTTGAGGGAGTTCGACAAGCAGATGCTTCGCCTTAAGACGTCATCTCTCGATACGACCGTCCTCTCACGCCTTTCTCTTCTGAAATGGCCCCACGGTGCAACCAACGACCATTGAGAATGACAAATACAAGCTATCTTGGCTTGGTGCCAGGCGCTACGAGGGGAGATATTCTGGTTGCTATTGGAGTTGTCAGGTTCCATTTGTTCTTCGGTCATCTGGTGCCAGTTTTCGACTTGTTGGCGACTGCTACCTTTCTAGCCAGGACTTTCGAGAAGGCGAGGAACAGCCAGGGGTTGAGTTGATAGTCGAGTAATTACTATCACAGTGAAGTATTCGGATTGAGACCAGCGCATACATCAGAGGCCGTCTTCTCCTTATTGTTATTCCTTCCTACCTTAAGATTTGCGCGACGAGTTTGTCGAACCCCGCCCCCCCCTTAATCGTCGAGGGGAGTCTTCTGTGAAGATGAGAGCCCCCGAAGTTGTTCGGCTCAGTGCGATTCCGACTCTTTACAACGGGAAACATTGTGAAGTATGTATCTTCTATTTATGAGCACTGATACCTCCTATCTATGATTTCGTACAAATGTGGTCCTATGGTGCAACCCGTCACGGCGATCAACGAGAGTCCCTATCACGGCTATAGCTCTCAATCAACCCGCGCACGTAGGGGCTAATAGGCTCCGTTTGGCCGGTCATGGCTAATCAAGCCAACCTCGTAACTCCACGCTCGTGTATCATGGCCGTGATCGGGTTCAGCTCCGGGGCCCTCTTCGCCCACTCTAGGGGGACCGTTCCTGTCCCGCCTACCCGAGCCGGCGACATAAGATACACTTTAGTCAAAGCCATAGTCAATTCGGCCGGCTTGCGATCCGCCACACAGCAACGACGCTTATGGTATCCTCCAGGAAGGGGTCGCGCATGCTAAGGCTGGCACAGAGATGGCAGCCAAGATACGAGACGCACTTTGGATGGATTGTTGCGGATGTCCGGGCGCGAAATGCAAAGAAAACAAGCGGATCATTAGGCCGGTAAATATCGGCAACTAGGAATACGGTGTGGCCGAGGGGGCGGCTCGGAAAACCCGATGCTCATCAAACGTGACCCGTACGGTTATCCATCTCATAAGTCCCGGGATGCGGAGCCTGCACGGAGTGCGGGTCGTAGTAGACGGGCTTTTGTTGCTGCGGTTCGCCATAGGCGGTGTTGGCGCCTGCGGACTGATAATCGGTGGGCTGATAAGCTGTCTGTTGGTATCCGGACTGCTGGTATGCAGCCTGCTGATAGTCGGGGGGTACCGGGTAGCCTGTCTGCGGGTAACCTGGCTGTGGGTAGTTGGTGTAACCTGCTGGCTGCACGAAGCCCTGGAACTGGGGTTGCGAGTTTGCCGGTGCGTAGAAGCCTTGTAGAGTGCCCTTCCGGTGTCTGTGGTAGATAACGCTGGCGTAGATGAGGAGGCCGAGGAAGGAGAGACTAATTTGGTGGTGAGAGATTGTTAGCAAAACGATGCGTCCTCCAGAATCCCAACAGCGAGCGCTGAAGGGTAGGACAGCGGATAACTTACAACATGAGGACGCCAACGGCAATGGTAACACCAGACTTCGTGCCAATCATAGTCAGGATGAACATGATGGTCCAGAACAAGGTCTGGATCACATTGGTGATAAGGAAGAAGCGGGGGCTGAGTGTCCGCCTAGCGCGCTTGACGATGCACACGATATCGAGGGCGAGACACACGAGAATGAGGAGCACAATCACAACCGCAATAGCGAGCGCAGCCTTGAAGCTGTCGTCGTGGTCGTAGAACTCGTCGTTGTCATAGTTCGCATAGGCGGCGAGGACGCCAATCGCAAGGCCGTACGCGATGATGTCGATGACCATGAAGAGGATCCGCACCACCCAGAAGGGGATCATGACGCGCTTCATGAAGGGCGACATCGAGTCGCCGACGACGTAATGGGCCGTCATGGTCGGTACAGAGGGGTATTGGGGGCCCTGCGTGGGAAGTTTGGAAGTCGTGAACAGTGTTGCGGACACAAAAGGAGGGGATCGACGAGGACAGCTGAAGTTCTTTTCCTTCCTTGGTTCGCTTTTAGAGACTCTAGTTTGGAGGGCGGGTCTAGCCCCATGAAGCCAATCCCGAAATAAACCCCTGTTTTTAGCGCCTTGGCAGAACTGGGCTGAGTCTTCCTTCGGCTCCTGGCCAACTAGAGCTCGACCGAGCTCCAGCACGGCTTTATTTAACATTAATTTAGCCCTAGCGGCGGTGCTAACGATCACTCATGTGTCCTCAGCCCCCAGGCCTCCTCCACCCGCCTTGACTTTGGTGTTCACACTCCCGTCCGTCCAGCGGAGATGGTTCATGAACCCTAACCTCAGGCGGCAAAAACTCTGTTGCCATGACCTCGTCAACCTGCGGTAGGGCTGTGGTCACAGGCCCAACTAGCTCATCCGCTCCAGCCTAGCTCCGTCTCATACCCCCGCCGGCACTGGGGTTTAATTACAGCTTGTCTCGGCTGTTTTTGATCCACAAGGACTGCTCCATAAAGCTGCGTCTACTACGTAGCAGGCTCGATACGCCGTGTGTGTACCCAAACGCATACTCCGTGGTCGCTTCTAGAAGGTCGCGCCTCGACAGGATGTATTCTGCTAGGTCAGTAGCTAGTAGGGCTGCTTGAGTGTCACATGCAGGAGAACCGTAGCTTGTGTTCTATCTTACATTAGTGATCTAACACGATTATGTTCTAGTACACCTTGTCGCTTATTCCAACCCTCGAGTCAAACGACCTGTAAACTTTTGCGAATTTTCTCCTTCGTTACCTTCTACAGATTAGTATAGAGCTTGCGCCGCCAAACCAATCTGTTAATTGTTTTCTTCTGTCCTCTAGGGTCTTGAGAATTATGCAGCTCTTCTGGTCGAGATTTGACCGCCGCTTGCAGACCCAGTTCGGCCTGGGTCAAACTACTATTCTTGTGAACCTTGGTCGCATCGGTCTCGAAGCTCTCACTTGACCAACGCCGGCTTTTCCGGGGATTTAACAGAGTTTAGATGCTAAGATTGGTGTTGTGCAATCTGTGAGCAATTTGAGGGGACGTGCTCTAGCGCCTTGGGGGATCGCCATGTAGGCCATGGGGGAGAGTGTAAAATTTGACCGCGCATTACTTTATATACCTCCAACCGCCGCCGTCAAAAAAATACCGTGCATGGGCTTCAATGGTTGTGTTGTAAAGCAAGGTATTCGTCTTCAGGCGATCCATCAGTTCTGCCCGGGCGTCGCTGGGAGCCTCCACGATGATATAAAGAGAACGCCATGATCCCAGGCCCCGACAAGAAAGCTGGTAAGAAAATTAGAGTTGGCAGCCAGTATCATAAGGTAAATAAGCAGGTCCAATGTTCCTTTGCGGTCATGGCTATGAATGAATAACCAGGCCGATGTTGTCAAGACACCTTTCGAGTGGTTTTATTATATGCCAAAAAGTTTGAGAAAAGATAATGCTAAAAGTATAGGGTTCGTCCGGTGGTATGTGTTGTCGAAGTTGAATAAGGGTGTGGGGCAGAATGATACGAAGGAATTCAAGCATGTCAAATCTAGCGGTCTCCAATGTAAAGCGAAGATCTTTAGTGGACTTAATAGGCTATGTGTCTCTGTCTGGCTGTCGCAGGAGATAAACCACTACTCCGGGTTATTTCTAGGTATATGCGTACGAGGTTATATCTCCAAGCTACCCATATACCAGGCTAAAGGAAACAGTCAACGCCGATCTTACTGGTGACAAGGCAAAGAACTCAAAATCGCACTCTTAATGAAAACCCATAACTGCATAGAAGGTTTGATTTCTTGGATCAGAAGCTGATTCATCACTCAGGGAAGTAGGTAGCCAGTAGAGGTCAAGGAGGTCTAAATCAAGGCCCTACTGGCCGAAGTTCGAAATCACGATGGTTCTGTCAACTGACTGTCTGGCTAGTAGTTAAAGTTTTGCTGAGGGGAAAGCCATGGGGGCCTTCCCCTCTAAAAGCGGCCATTCCCGGCCGCTTGAGGGCAATAGGAACGAAATGAGAAACAAGGACTCCCCCGAAGTTCGGAGCCTGTGCAAAGAATGGGAAGCTTTCTCCTGTCTCAAGCCTATCTCTCCTCCAAGCCGTCTCTCGAAGAGACCACAACAACCTCGCCTTCTTCTAACCTACCTCAGCCAGCTGGGGCTCCCGGTTGCCCTCTTCTCTGGTCTCCTCCCCGGCCTTTTCCTCGCCCCCCAGCGCTTCGATCAAGGCTCCCGGGAAGGCGAACTGTGGCCTCTTCCCAATCTCCCGCAAGAGTTCAAGACAAGGTTCCTATTCCTGTTCTGACACCAGGTATTTGGCATATCGTAGCCGAGCTAGTCAATCCTTGGCCTAGCGCCGTCAATGCTCCAACTCTCCAGTATGTGCGACAAAGGATATATATATATATTGTTAGCAGGCCCCGTGTAGAAGGTAAACCCCCAGGATTGTGCAGGGCCTCCTGAGGGGGTGGTTGCCGGCAACTGAAGTACCGTTCCGCTTTCGTCAACCCAGCAGAACTAGCGCGAGTGGTCGTGCCCGGTGAAGAGCATCTTTATGTTGGGTAGAAGAGCGGTGGTCAGCTCTTCGAGTCGCATATACCCGGATTGTCAGCATAGGTTCTCGCGGACGAGGGGCGCTGGTTAGGGGCAAATGAAAGCTCTGGTTGTAGAGCTCTGGTCGGAAATGGCAGCTATAAACTTGATATGATTCGATGACCTAGATAATCCGGACTTTGGCTGTTAGTTCTGGGCATTTTAAACAGTACTGAGAAAGGCCGGCAATTTGTCATCGTCAGACAGGATCAGAGGGACGTGGTTGTTAAATACGAGACTCTTTCCCCGAACAGGAGGTAGAAATAGAGACATACTGCCTTGATATCTTGCCAAAAATTCACTCCATTCCTCAAAATTGCTTCCTGTGGTTTGTTTGATGGCTTGTTTTTTGTTTCATTTTGGTGTTAGCCAGGAATCGTCGTTTGACTGTGGGCCGGGCCCGGGATGGTATGTTTTCTCAACTTGGAAACAGTAGAAATCTCAGTGGTATAAACGTTTAGGTACCTATAGTACCACGCATTGTTGCTTCAAAATGCGTGGTGGTACCCTTGTAGCCGGAGATGAAAGCTCTTATCTGTGAGTTCTGGCAAGCGAGGCAAGCAAGCAACCGCTTTTATCACAGCCTAGGTGCATAGATAGGTACCTATACGAATGGTTTAAACGAGGCCAAACGAATAGGAAAGCGCCGAAGTGTTTGGGTAGGTACCTGCCTATATAATCTAGGCACTTTGTAGGTCATGGGAGCCGCCAGGGGAGTATGCCTAGTACAACTATCAAACATTGCCACCAGTCAGGCATGGCTCTACGGAAGGCAAGGAAGCGAATGGTTGTTAGACAGCGTCTGAATATTTACTGTACCAATTATCTTTGCGTTCATTTCGGCATAAATTCTGCAGACGCCTCAATTTGCATGGTTCCGGTGAGGATACAAACCTCGTGTCAGGGGTGTTTGCAAGGAAAGGACCCCGCTATATTTTTTTGTCCAGTGTTCTGACTCAGCCGGCTCAGGTCGACAAGCTGCCCGCTTCGCTGGGGATCGGCCGAACCGGCGCCGCGATTCCGAAACAAGTTGTAAAACAAAACAACGACATTTTCTGGATGTCCCATATCACCCAGCCTGAGTTCATATTTAAGTTCTAGGCCGAATTTGAGTTGAATCCGCCTGAGTATCAGATATTGAAGCAGCCAAGACGGGGTTCGGAAAATCTTAATTTTCAAAAACCCGCGTCACGACTCCAGGCCGCAGGACCTATCCGTCTCCACTGGGTCAACCATCACCACAGTAATGGCGTCTCTCCCGAAAACTATGAAGGCCTGGGTCGGTACCCGAATCGGCCAGCCTAGTCAAGTTCTCGAGCTACGGGCAGGCCACCCCATGCCTCCGGCGCCAACGGGGTCCAACTTGCTTGTCAAGATTTCGTACGCCTCGCTGAACCCTGCCGACCTAGTCCTCATGCGGTTCCTGCCCACCCTCTTGCCCTTCCGCCGCCAGCCCATCCCAGGACTAGACTTCTGCGGCCGCGTCGTCCAAGCGGGGCCGGACGCGCCGGCCGAGTTCGCTGTCGACACCGAGGTTTGCGGCGCTCTGTCCGTGGCCGTGGTCGCCGTGGGCAATGGGTCGCTAGCTGAGTATGTTGTCGTGCCATCGAGTCTCGTGGCCGTTAAGCCCCCGGTTCTGGGGGCTGCTGCGGCATCGGGGCTGGGCATCACCGGCCAGACAGCGACGCTTGCGCTCCGCGAAGCAGGCGTAAAAGAAGGGCAAACGGTCCTGGTCAACGGGGCGAGTGGAGGGCTTGGCAACATGCTAGTGCAATTGAGCAAAGGGCATGGTGCTCATGTGGTGGGAATCTGCTCTGGAGCTAATGTGGCGATGGTAGAGCGGCTTGGCGCCGATGAGGTGAGTGCGCTGATATTTTTCTTCGTACGAAGGCTCCACGTGCTAAGTTTGGTGAGTAGACGATCGACTACAAGGCGCATGACTCCTTGTATGCCTACCTGACAAAACAGTACTCTGGGACACCATTTGATTACATCTTCGACTGTATCGGAGACTTTGAACTTTTTGACCAGTCTCCCCACTACATGAAGCCGGCAGGTAAGGTCATTAGCCTAGTCGGCGGGGCGACTCATGGCATATGGCCATTCCTGAGAAATTCCGTCCGGCCCCGATTCCTAGGGGGTACGCCGAGGACATACAAGCTACTTGGACTCAAGCCGGCCGGGGACCTGCACAGGCAAGTAGCGAAGTGGGTGAATGAGGGACTGATCAAGGAGGTGCCGATCGACTCCGAATACAGCATGGAGGACGTGTTAAAGGTATGTATTTCAGCGGTGAAGCAAGACGTTATCATAATAACCATCCCACAGGCCTATGAACGAGTGGCAAGCAAAAGATCGAAAGGGAAGGTCGTGGTCAAGATTGAGTGACCAGATTGATTGAATGCATAGAATAGTATCTAGTAGCTGCTGGTCGGCTCACGAATCTGACACAATACTCACGAACACTGCGGAGAGAGGAGAAGCTGGGTATGGATATGTACTATATGTATCTCACACGATGGCGCATGTTTGGTTGTGGTTTTGTAGAGTAACTAGGCCAATTCGGATTGAAAATCGTCGTGGTCTGTGTACTTGAGTTCGGCTGGCTTGACGTGCTGGATCGGTGTGTAAGGCTGTATTATCCCTACGATATGGCGAGCTACGTTGTACCTCCTTGTTGCGAGTGGCTTGGTCGGTCCCAGATCAGCAAATTCCATGTCTGGTCCCAGATCAGCAAGTTCCATGTCTCACCCTATTTCTCAAGGTTAAACAGAGCACTCAGTGGTCATGTTATGCCCTTAGAAGCGTGAAATCGTGAGAGCGTCAAAGAATATGAAGGTTACACATTCAGGACTTATATCAACTAGGAGAGGTTAGACTGGTATGAGTGCTTTTTCGCAGATGAAAGTCCACTGATTCTTCGCAAAGGCGTCGGGTGACCATGGCGAAGGATCAGGCTAATGCACGTAAAAAAGGGCAGAATCCAAGGCGAAAACCGCTCATATGGTGGCCTGCCCTCATCATGGACAAGTCTGTCCCCCTGTCGACCCGTAACGTCAATATTTGGCAAGGAAATCGAGATGTTCCAAGCCCGACCTAAGGCGAAGGATATTGCTCCTTTAATTTAGCCTAGGTAGGGGGCCGATTTCTCCATTCTAGTGGACACCCCGGTAGCCTTGAATGCAAGATGGGGTTCCCCCTGAATACAACAGGCCCACCGTCTTACGAGAGAGCGTCTCGGTATCCAATCCCCGTGACCAGCTACCAACCGGCGAGCTCGCCAGCTTCGTCTTAGATGGCAACCTCGTCTTCCCGGGCACGCCGCCCTCGCGCGCTATGGATGAACTGAGCAGCGCACACTTCAAGGCGATGAACTCCAGCTACGCCCTCCGCAAGGTCATCTACAGGGTCACTGCGCCCCGCCTCGGCGGCGGGGAGGAGCATATCCGCTCTCGCGTCGAGCACGTATACGACTTCGGGCCGTATCGGATCCCGATGTGGCTCTACCGGGGGCGCGAGCAGGGGCTACTCTTCGGTCGGACTAGGGAATCCTTCAAGGAGGTGCTGATGTCGCCTGGGTGGAGCCGCGGCGCGTGGACGGTGGGGAACATGCTCAAGGCGGAGCAGAGGTTCGTCGACCTGTTTCGGTACCGAGCTGAGATTCACTGGATGGACTGGAACGGCCGGTTGGTGGCTGTGTAGGAGCGATTAGAGCGTCGTGTAGACGGCAAGGTAGAGATTCTGCCTACGCTGAATATGAAGGTGGACTTGAGGGAAGCAATTTTGGATCTGTTGGTGGCGTGCTGGACCGCGTGGCTTTGGAAAGAAGCGGCGAAAGATTTGAAGGAGCCCATAAATTGGGATAAGGGTGAGTGCATTGATCCGAGTTATACAAAAGATATTCTTTCCCTATGAGGGTTGAGACTAATGACTTCTATTGCCAACCAGTCAAGGTGAATTTTATTGGTTAGGCTTGCCTACTGACCGGCTGGGCAGACGACCTCGCGCAACGCGAAGGATTGTAGAATGCAAGATGAGTGGGGAGTTAAAGGTGCGGAAATGTAAATACGCTTATTCCTTGGTCTGATTAAAGTACAGTGTTCTACTTCCGTCTATTCACCAGGAGATGCAACACTATCATTTGGTACTCGCTAGTACATTGCCGATGGATGACGGAAAGGCAATTCTTCTACTCTGCCAAGATCATCTAAACTTCAGGTTTGCCTGTGTTATCCACCCGCTCGATTCACCTCCGTATCAACCTTGAGGCGCTACGCTAACTACTTCGTACGAGGGTGTAATTATGGCGTTGTATTAGTCATTTATTGGCTAAGATGTCTACATACGAGGGTGAGCGATGCTCTGACACCCGAGACCCTTTTGTGCGTAAGCACGGCATATCATAGCAACCGCTGCATGTGCAGGACGTCGCTTCAGCCCATGTTTGCGGAGGGGTACTACCAACACACTTGAGAGTCACGACCAATACGATGTCAGTTTGAAAGACAGGCCCAAGGATACGGCCACTGGGTGGCCTTGCACTGCATTCGAAGTCGTGGAAATAAGCTTTTGGGCGGAGTGTTCCAGCAGTCCGGTCCCTTGTCATCGGACGCTGATCACCATCTCCGCTCTAAGGATCTCTCACACAGATTCGCCGCTAAAGGGTGCTGATCATTAATAAATGGAAATGATCACCTCATGCAATGATACCTTGGGTGTCTTCTCAAATGCCTCATCTCCCAGCTCTGGACGCAAGTCTCGAAAATAATGCGTTCCGTTTGGCGCCACGGTCATACTTAGTTGATTTAGGATTGAAGCGTGGTCTTCACCATTCATCCCCGCTCCGCGTGCCGCGTGACATCTACCAATCCGAACTTCACGTGTATGAGCGGCCGAAACCTTCAAAAGATGAAATTACGTGGTCGGTAAAGGCACGCGGCTACAGAGGAATAGATTAAGAGTTCGACGGTTCCCCCGTCCAGTCCGCCTCAAATCCCCAGCACGGCCCCGAGGGCGTTTTAGGTCTGTAGTATGTTTCCCATGATATCTTTGTCCATACCACCAGCGAGTGCCAACCTCCTATGCACCGTCCTGGACATCCAAATGCAAGTTACATGTCCTATTTCTGGTTCCACCCTCAAAAAAAGACTCAAGGAATACCCCTCACACCGTCCCTGCCGTCGCTCAGAAATGGCAACGAGATTCCGTATTTGGGATAAAAAGGGGCCCAGAAACCGGTAGAGGAAGGTAGTAATTAAGGCGCACACTGGCGCCAAGTAACGTGGGCTGTAACAGATGACGGTAAGTAGGGTCCCTTACCCAATAATAAGTGTGGAGGCAACACGTAGGCCCCAGTAACATCTTAGGAGACCAAGTGGTAGTTGTATGCAGATATGGGGGCTTCTGAGCCATCCTTTCTAGCGTCCCAATACCCTTCTAGACGGACCGAAGGACAGCCTTCCGCGCATGTCTCCTGCAGCTGCCGCATCTGTTGTCTCCCGCGCCCGTCCCTACCACCTTCCCGTCTTACTATAGGACCGACTAGATCGAATCCAGGAAATCTCGATCTCGGGGTGCGGATGGTCCCGAAGGGTCTCGTCGCACCAGGCATCACGAGTTGAGTTGAATGATCAGGTTTCTGGAAGGGACTATACAGGTTTACTCGTGGTACCTGACCGGAAGACCAGGAATAGCATGTGTAAATAGGCGAATAGGATGCCGGAATCCCCTGACATCTCATACACCAAGATTCAACCGAGACAGTATAAGACAAGGCACGTATGGCTAAGGTATGTTGTACGGCAATCCATTTGTAACCACAGTCGATGGCTGCTGTTGATATAAGAACCGCTTAGCAGCCCCAAAGCTGCGGGAGAAGCTCCCTGGTTGTGGCTATAAAGAGAAAACTGTCTTAGCGCGGACTAAGATTCCATCACAGCTCTAGGCTTCTTGTCTTTGCGGTTTAAACTATGTATCGGGCAGCGGCCTTCCGTGCCGGGCGCAGGGCCGAGAGGCGGCACAGAGACACCGTGCCGACCCACGGGAGGGTGCGCAAAGCTTCGAAGGGTTGAGTAATATTGTTGCATGAACCCCCCGGGTTGCGCGACCATCCCCCACGCTCGCCAGCGCCCAGCTTACAGACGGCAGATGAAATTAAAATCCTCGCTAAGCAATCGGTAAGCCTATTTTGCATACGCGTAGAGCGGGAGCAAAATATTAAAAAGTCTCTCACGACCGGGCGTATGGGATTGTCGCAATTAGAACAGGGCAGAGCATATTATGGCAGGCGTAGAGGGGGGGCGGTGTGGTGGGTGGCCCATCTGATAGCACTTAATATAAAGTCGGGCAGCTGCCAAGGGGGTGAGGGTGTCCGGATCAGGAAGGCCAGCAAGACAGTGTCGCAGCCCCAACTGTCAACTGACGCTGACGTGCTTGGACGCAGACTGTCCTCTGACCGTGGGATCCCGTTGGACAAAATTTTTGGAGTTGAGCGAACGCAGCGTTGCATTACTTTTCAAGCCATGGCAAGAAAGACCTCGTTGTGTTTTCGAGGCACGAGCTCGACTACCACATGTTGTTGCGGGTTTGTACAACAGGAACTCGGAATGTCTTGGCAGATTGGTCTAGATCCGATTAGGTTTCGCCAGAAATGGAGGTTAAATTACAAAAGTGGTAGTAGCTGTCAGGAGTGTTCTTGGCGTTTTAAAGTTGTCGTGGGGTTTGGATAGTAACCAGCACGAGCAAACCGGCAAATAGGCCGCACGTGTTGGGAGATCGAATAAACTCACTGCCGAGTGAGATAAAGCCGGGTTTAGTTCGATCAACCAAGGGGGAAACCTGGACTAGCACGTACATCAATCACCGAACCACCTACCGCATCCACTAAGGCGGACGGCCCCCATGGCCCGTGCTATTGGACCGTCGGAGAGGTTGGGTGGCATCGAGATATGCCTGCATGATCCCCAAGCCACATCAGGCACTCCTTCCCGTGCCATCAGATGCCGTCCGCATCTCTCATTTCCTCGTCACGAGAGAGATTAGCTGACCTGGCTTAAGCAAGGATTTTTGCATCGAGGACTGTGTCTATACCTAGCCACCATCTCATCTGCGTCAACACAGACACAACCCGGAATTCAAGCCCCCCATCAACAACACCCTGCTTAGCTGCATGCAACACCTGCGCTAGGAATGTCTTAACCTGGACCCTCCCTTGTTCCCTGCCAAATTGTCATTTTCGAGAATCTCTATACTTCATAACGCACAGCGTCCTTCCTGTTCCTGACTTGGTCCCTCCCAGAATATCACCATGGGATTCTGAGCTCAGACCTCACGGGACACGTACGACGCTGCCACCCCTTATCCAGCCCGGCCTCACCACACGTGAGGCTAGATGCCACGGTCCAGGACCGGTGCCGGTTCCTCCCCGACCGCTTAGCTTGGAAGGTCGGAATCCCTAGCGCCCTTGCTAGACCCCACCGCCGTGTTGCCCACGTCCGTCCACCGGCCCCAGTCCCATACCGCCCCTCCACTGCCTCATCCTTGGCATGGTCATGATGCTTCGCCCTCCACGATAATTTCTGTGTAGCTTCTACAAACGGTCTAAACTTGCATATCGCCTGAGAAAGGAAGGTGAGGTGATATATCTGGACTTGTGTCCCGGAAGCCTCACATAAATACGCGGATATGTCCCCCCTCGTCAGAAACATTTATGAAAGTTAAGCTGCATCTGGAGCCACAGAGAAAGACATCACCGTGAGAAATTCCCGAAATCTCTTCACTTTTTTCTTCAATATATTGCCATTTTCATCCTCCATCATCCGTCATGCATTTGTCGAGTCTTCTCGCTCTCGTGCCCCTGGCCCTTGCCGCCCCGGCACCGGCCAACAGCCGTGCTCCCATCCTCCAGCCGCGAGGTGGCCAAATCGTCCCCGGCAAGTACATCGTCAAGCTCCGTGACGGTGCCACCGATGGTGTCCTTAATACTGTCATGGGAAAGCTTGGCTCCGCCAAGGCGGACCACGTCTACAAGGGAAGCTTCAAGGGCTTTGCCTCCAAGATTGACTCCAAACTGCTTGAGGTTCTCCGGGATATTCCTGAGGTGAGCATGAGTCCTCGGTGCCAGTTTCACCAAAGTCCCGTGAGCGCCACGTTCTGATGCTTTGATAGGTCGACTACATTGAGCAGGATGCCATCTTCACCATCAACACTTACACTTCTCAAGACAATGCCCCTTGGGGTCTCGGTCGTATCTCCCACCATGAAAAGGGAAGCACTACCTACGTCTACGACGACAGCGCCGGTGCAGGAACCTGCGCCTATGTCATCGACACCGGCATTTACACTGCTCACTCTGTAAGTCGTCTCTCGCCGAACTGCGCTTCGGACTACCCTCGATGCTAATTTTCCATTGTAGCAATTTGAAGGGCGAGCCACCTGGCTATACAATGCTGCCGACAACAGCGACACAGACGGTAACGGCCACGGCACCCACGTCGCGGGCACCATAGGCTCCGCCGCGTACGGCGTTGCCAAGAAGACCAAGCTCTACGCCGTCAAGGTGCTCGACTCGGGCGGCTCTGGCACAACGTGAGTTTCCCATCCCTCATGTTTCCTCGACCCTCGGGACTAACAAAGCCCTTTAGCTCCGGCGTCATTGCGGGCATGAACTTCGTGACCACCGACGTGCAGACGCGCAACTGCCCCAACGGCACTGTGGCCAACATGTCGCTGGGCGGCGGTTTCTCGACGGCGATCAACACCGCCGCGCACGCCTTGATCGACGCAGGCGTCTTCCTCGCCGTTGCTGCGGGAAATAGCAACGATGACGCATCCTTCTACTCGCCTTCCAGCGAGCCTTCCGTTTGCACCGTCGGCGCCACCGAGATCTCCGATGCGCGCGCTAGCTACTCCAACTACGGGAGCGTTGTCGACATCTTTGCGCCAGGCACTAATATCCTGTCGACTTGGATTGGGAGCACTACTGCTACTGTATGTCTTCTTCTCTCCCTCCTAACCGTGATTTATATGATTATTCCAGAACTGACCTCGGAATGCGTCCTGGTAGAACACCATCTCCGGTACCTCCATGGCCACCCCTCATATCGTGGGTCTGGGTGCGTACCTCCTCGCCCTCCTAGGCAAGAAGGCACCCCAGGAGCTATGCTCGTACATTGCCAGCACTGCCGGCTCCGGTCTCCTCAGCGGCATTCCCAGCGGGACCGTCAACCTGCTTGCCTTCAACGGAAACCCGTCCGGGTAAACTATTGGCATGGAACCTTATTCTTATCGTAGGGGTGGGAGCTCGTGAGACAAGAGCTCCAGTTGTGCGAGACAGCGAGTGGGTGGCAATTTAGTGGCAGATTGCATCTAGACGAGTTGGAAGGCGGATTGCGAAGCATTTTGGAGTAGATTTGCATTTCACTATTTCTAGCTTACATACCTAGGTACTTACAGACGATTGCTCAGGGATCGCTTCAACGTTTCACGGGCCAGTCGAACTGTCGCCGGGTTATCTTATACGGCATGTTCAGAGCCTAGTGCTTCGGCGTAGTTACGTCGAGAGTAGTCTTACCATAATTTAGCGAGGGGTTTGACAGATTTACATTGTGATGGCTGCCGGTCCCTGGAGACGGCGTGGGAGATGTAGTAAACTGGTCTCTGATGAAGCCTTGACCCCGGGTGTCGTCGCGAGCCAGCATATCGATTCGGATACAGGAAGCGAAATTTGATCTTGTTAGATTGTACGACGAAGAGTTGTGTGGTGCATCATGCTTAGGACTCTGAATGTCCCCGTCGGTATGCGAGTCGAGTGAGGTCTCCTCCCAAAATAGTAAAATTAGAGGGAATTGAAAACTCCTCTCCTCTTGTTTTAACTCCTGCCAGCGTACTTACCTCCTACCAGCGCACTAACGCCCTGCCGGCGTGCCTACCTCTCTCCTGCTGGCGTGCTCACCTCCGCCCCTAGCTCCCGATCTGGTGTGCCTACCTTTAGATGGGTCTTGATACTTTTGCTTGCACGCCCTTTCTACCTTCCTAACGTCTGAGTAAAAATTAGCGAGCGGAGGGAGGTTATTTCAGTGGCAGAGAGAAAGGCTCAAGTTCGAAACCACTGCGAGACGTTGTTCAGCGATTTTCACAAAAGTTCACCAAGAAATAAAGCACAAGTCAGACGTTGGCAAACAATAGCCTTGATAGTGATAATGTCCGTCATTTCCCCGATCGAGGCAAGATTGAACGAGTCGCGTGAACTACCTAGTCCGCAGCGGAGACGGCTCGGTTGGGTCGTCCCTGCGCTTTGCATCTCAACGCTGCCAAGTTGGGCCTCTGAAATAGATCCGCAACCTTCCTCACCAACTTTTCCAACTCCTCCATGGTGATGGTTATAAGACGTGGAAGTCAGAGAACGTATTATCATTCAACCAGTGAAGCGCGGCCTCTCAACTCCAGGGAAGAGCTAGCCTTCGAGCTATTTAACTTCGCTTTCCAACGTTAATCGGGGACTCCTTCCTCCGTAAGTGTGACTCAATGTTGGATTGCGTGATCTATTTACCCCAACTAGGAAAAACGCTGCAAAATATAATCGCTTAGTGTAGGGTCTGGAATCCGTCGGTCCGACCGATTCGGGGTTCCCGAATACTGGTTCAACGTCCAACAATAATGGACAG
>Ga0164242_10000898_pt1 | contig 35293 bp, 33 predicted proteins | sample OricomgcompostMG_FD_108783 | JGI IMG/M metagenome (GOLD analysis project Ga0164242, IMG submission 108783) | Miracle-Growth compost microbial communities from Emeryville, California, USA - Original compost - Miracle growth compost (MG) ... | reverse complement strand
CCACCTCCTCCCGGCGGCCGGCTCGTCACAGAGGCCCAGCAGCGCTTGTCCTTCACCCGGCGGGCGCTGGTGCTGGGCGGCGCGCAGGGCGCGATCGGGCTGGTGCTCGCCGCGCGCATGGGCTGGCTCTCGATCTGGGAGCATGACAAATATGCCGCGCTGGCGGAGGGGAACCGCGCCCGCTCCACCCTGATCCCGCCGCGCCGGGGCTGGATCGTCGATCGTCACGGCAAGCCGATCGCGATCAACCGCTCCGATTTTCGGGTGGACCTCATCCCCGATCTGCTCGTCGACAAGAAGCGCGAGATCGCGCTGCTCCAGCAGCTTCTCGCGCTCGACGATGAGGATATCGAGCGGCTGCACGATAACCTCGGCAAAGCAGCGGGCTTCCAACCCGTGCAGGTGGCCGAGGATCTCGATTACGATCATTTCGCCCGCGTCAACCTGCGCCTGCCGGACCTGCCCGGCGTGGCCCCTTCGCGCGGCTTCTCGCGTTTCTATCCGGCGGGCGCGGCGGTGGCGCATCTGACCGGCTATGTCGGCTCCGCCTCGGCCGAGGATTACAAGAAGGATCCCAACCCGCTGCTGCTGACGCCCGGCTTCAAGATCGGCAAGCAAGGTCTTGAAAAAGTGTTCGACGGCTGGCTGCGGGGCACGCCCGGCGCCAAGCGCGCCGAAGTCACCGCGCGCGGCAAGCTGGTCAAGGAGCTCACCACCGAGCCGGAGACGCCCGGCCACACCCTGCAACTCACCATCGACGCCGGGCTCCAGGCCTATGTCGCCGAGCGGATGGGAACGGAATCGGGCGCGGCGGTGGTGATCGATTGCCTGAGCGGGGATATCCTCGCGCTGGTCTCGATGCCGGCTTACGATCCCAACAGCTTCTCGCGCGGCATCAGCCATGACGAATGGAACATGCTCTCCGCCAACGATCACCTGCCGCTGCTCAACAAGGCGCTGCAGGGGCTTTACCCGGCCGGATCGACGGTGAAGCCGATGAACGCGCTGGCGCTGCTCGGCGCGGGCGTGTCGCCGACGGACAGGATCGTCTGCACGGGCCGCTATCGCGTCGGCAACAGCTATTTCCATTGCTGGCGGCATCAGGGGCACGGGCCGATCGACATGCACCGCGCGATCCAGCAGAGCTGCGACATCTATTTCTACCAGATGGCGCGGCGCGTCGGCACGCCGGTGCTGGCGGCGATGGCGCGGCAGCTCGGGCTGGGCGCGTCCTTCCCTCTGCCCGTCACCTCCCAGCGTTACGGCACCGTGCCCGATCCCGCCTGGAAGGAGCGGAAATATCACAAGGGCTGGACGGTCGCGGACACGCTCAATTCGTCGATCGGGCAGGGCTATACGCTGGTCAATCCGCTCCAGATCGCGGTGATGGCCTCGCGCATCGCCAGCGGCCGGGCGCTGATGCCGCGCCTCGTCCACCGCACCACCGATCGGCCCGCGGGCCGGTTGGACATCACGCCCGAGCATCTCGAGTTCGTGCATCAGGCGATGGGCGCGGTGGTCGGTCCCGGCGGCACCGCCAATTCGGCGCGGATACAGGTGCCGGGGCTCGATATGGCGGGCAAGACGGGCTCGGCCCAGGTCCACCATATCAGCATGGCCGATCGCGCCGCCGGCCGCGCCAACACGGCGGTCGGCGAATGGAAGCTGCGCGATCACGGCCTGTTCATCGCCTTCGCGCCGGTCGAAAACCCGCGCTACGCCGCCGGCATCATCATCGAGCATGGCGGCCACGGATCGGCCGCCGCCCAGATGGCGCGCGACGCCTTCACCTATCTCTACGATCCCGATCGCGCGCTGAAGACGCTGGCGGCGCTTCAGCCCACATGGGGCGGGGATATCGCCACCCGCATGGCCGCCGAGAAGGCGGCGTGGCAGGCGGCGAAGGCGAAGGAGGCGGGCTCCGCCGAGACCGCCGGCGACTCCGGCGATGCGGGCGCGGTGGAGAACGCCGCCAATCCGCCGCCGGTCGCCGCCGCCAGCGCCGCCTCGCCGCCGTCCGAGGCGACCGACACCGGCAACGGGGGAATGGACGAATGATCCGCAATTCCTTCGTCCCCGCGCCGCTCGCCCAGCTTCCCTGGCGTCTGCTGCTGGTGGTGATCGGCATCACCGGTTTCGGCCTGGTCGTGCTCTATTCGGCGGCCGGCGGCAGCCTGGCGCCCTGGGCGCTGAGCCAGGCCGAGCATTTCGTGCTGTTCCTCGGCCTCGCGCTCGTCATTTCGCGGCTGAGCGAGGCGCGGATCAAGGCGATCGCCTTCCCGGCCTACGCCATCCTGCTCGTCTCGCTGGTGATGGTGGAACTGATCGGCGCGGTCTCGGGCGGCGGCCAGCGCTGGCTCGATCTCGGCATCGTGCGCTTCCAGCCATCCGAGCTGATGAAGCCGGTGATCGTGCTGGTGCTGGCGCGCTTCTACGACATGCTGCCGTCCGGCGAGATACGGCGCTGGACGGCGATCTGGCCGGCGCTGCTGCTGGTCGGCGTGCCGGGCGGGCTGATCCTGATCCAGCCCGATCTCGGCACCGCCTCGATGGTGATCATCGGCGCCATCACCGTCATGTTCCTCGCCGGCCTGCCGCTCCGCCTGTTCGTCGGCGGCGCGCTGGCGATGATCCCGCTGGGCGCGGTCGCCTGGGGCATGATGCACGATTATCAGCGCAACCGCGTGCTGATCTTCCTCAATCCGGAAAGCGATCCGCTGGGCAAGGGCTATCATATCAGCCAGTCCAAGATCGCGATCGGATCGGGCGGGCTGTTCGGCAAGGGCTTCCTCAACGGCACCCAGAGCCACCTCGATTATCTGCCCGAGGGCCATACCGATTTCGTCTTCGCGACAATGGCGGAGGAGTGGGGGTTCCTGGGGGGCGTGGCGCTGATCGTCGCCTTCCTGTTCGTGGTGTGGTGGGGGCTGGGCGTGGCGATGCGCGCCGAGAGCCGCTTCGCCCGGCTGACCGCGGCGGGGCTTTCGGCGACCATCTTCTTCTATGTGGCGATCAACCTGATGATGGTGATGGGCCTGGCCCCCGTGGTGGGCATCCCGCTGCCGCTGGTTTCCTACGGCGGATCGGCGGTGATGACAGTGATGATCATCCTGGGATTGCTGATCGCGCTGGACCGCGAGCAGAAGGGCCATCGCCCGCCTTTCGCCTAAACCCTGTTTACAGCCGCCGCCCCCCCTGCTAACCGGCCGCCTCCCGCAGCGATCGCCTGATCGGCCGCCACGGTGTGGACGCATAGCTCAGTTGGTAGAGCAGCTGACTCTTAATCAGCGGGTCCTAGGTTCGAGCCCTAGTGCGTCCACCATTTTTTCAATGACTTAGATGCGGGAACGAGTGATCGCCTCGCGACGGGACACCGATGGGGCATCAGAGTTCGCCGGCGACGGCAACACGCAGATTCCTACTCAGCCTGTATGCGGCGAACCTCATCGGCCATCAGCGCATTAAGGCCAAGCGCGTCGGGGTCACGGGCGCGGAGCCATCGCCTCGCCGCCTCTGTATCCATCTCTTTGTCGCGGATATTACGGGCAAGGAGGGTCGCGGTGCCGCGTGAAAGGCCAATCGCAATCAAGCTGATCGCGGTCCGATCTGACGCTCCCACCTCAAGGTAGAGCGACAAAGGCGGTATTGCCGCTGCTTCAGCATGCAGACCCGCGTCATGGAACGCGTGTTGAAGTATGATAACATAGCAGCCGAAAAGGCGCACTGATTGAAACCGAACGTCGCGTTCGATGATTTCGAGCGTGTCCCGTACTACCGCGCGAGGGTTTCGTGCCTTATGACGTCTTAGTTGGTCCCCCACGATCCGAGGAAGCGAGTAGCCTCGCATCCAGCGAAGTACCATGACAGCGTGGAAGCGGTGGAGTTTGCTGTCCTCCGACAGACCGCGGAGGATTCGATGGCACACCTTCAGAATCCATCGGTACGATCGATAAGCCCTGTCATCGCGCGGTCTGGCGGGCACCAATGCTCGGGCGTGAGCCGGACTACGGGCCATGACGCCGCGTAGGTATTCGTAGAGGCGCTGCTGCCGATGAGGCGACACGTTTGGACTGCGCCGAAGTACCTCGACCGGCAGTGTGATAGAACGGCGCGCGTCCACGAGACCCGTTAGAAGAGCTTCTGCCCCCTCAGGCCCTTGCTGCCCAGACGCCCTCACTCGATCGAGCGTTCTGGTTAGTGTTCCACGATCCATCTCGTCGAGGAGCCTGTTGACGACAGTGTCGAGGCCGGGATTGTCGCGACCGTCGACCCTAGAGCTCATGGCCCCGAGCAATTGGCGTCTACCAACGGTGACCGCGTGCTCCACCGCTGGGACAACTACCAAATTCCGAGGTTCAGCGAGCGGGAACCGGCGCCATCGATCGTAATCGACGAGGAAAATGTTGCCTTGGAATTCGCGAAGTAGTCGTCCAGCTCTTCCAGCAAGATTCCAGAAGTCGGCGCCTTGCAGCGCCTGCCCAGGCCCCCGCTCGGGCCGGCACATGAAGATGTTGCGGGCGGGTAGATTCACCCCCTGCAGGAGGGTCGAGGTGCATACCAAGAAGCGGATATCGCCGGCCCGCATCGCGTCCTCGACGGCCATCCGAAGCTGGGTAGGCATGTCCGAGTAGTGGAAGGCAACGCCGCGCAGAACGCAGTCTGCTAGCACATATGAACGATGGACAGCGTCTCGTGAGAGTTGAGCTAACCTCTCTCGCGCGGGAGTGGCATCGCTGTCCTCGAATTCAGCCGCTAGCTTTAGGGCTATACGCTCTGCCTCGTCGGCACCGTTTGCGTACACGATGGAGGCGCCGGTACGCCCGAGTGCTGCGGAAATCCGAACAAGTCGATCGGTTTTGGTGTCCAGCATTCTTCCAAGAGTCTTGCTGGCCACAAAGGCCCGCCGACCGTCCGGTTCGGCCGAAGACACTGAAATCTCGCCAGTCGAGACGTTGCTAACCTCCACAACCAGAAAATTCTGCGAGACGGTCGGCTCGCTGGATGCCAGGGCTTCGACATCTGGGACGTCAAACAGGCGACCGAACACGTCCAGGTTGCGTACCGTTGGGCTCGCGAAAAGCAGTTGCGCTCCGGGCCGACGCGCAATCATCTCATCGACGGTCCACTGCAGCAGCACGCCGCGTGATCCCTCGGCAATACCATGTGCCTCATCGACGATCACCACCTCTGGCTCTAGTTCGGGGTGTGCCGCGAGTGTTATCTGGAGCCGCTCCTGCGTCATTACGTAGATTGCGCGCTCGGGAAGCGCCTGATCGGGCTCTACCGGTGAAGTGATGATAGCCGGACCAATTGCTTCAAGTGGGGAAAGCATCACGCCAAGATCGCGCGCCACCTGCGCGATCAATGCACGCGTGGGGACGACGTAAGCGACTGTGGCCGCACCTACGCCCTCAAAGCGGCTGACTAAATAGTTTTGTAAAACGAAAGACTTCCCAGCGGACGTCGGAGCAGCCAAGGCGACCTTCTTTCCAGATCGCAGACGGTTCCATAGGTCATGCTGAAACTCGGTTAGCACCGTCGTTTGCGAGCCGAGGCGGATCGTAAGCCGCTCGGCGACCACCATCTCTTCAGTGATAAGACCGACCGACAGGTCCTCGCGAGCCGCGACTACCGCAGGCTCGGTGCGCATAGCTGGAAAGTTCCCCAGCCGAGCAAAGATGACCCTAAGCGCTCGACTGAGAGGTAGTTCGGTGTCGCCGCGCAGCCCGTGTACTGTGGTCGCTACCTGATAAGCAGCGCCTCTATGCTCCGGGTCGTCCGAACAGGCGAGGATCGCGGCCGCCTGCATCAACCGACCCAGGTCGGGCACGACGTAGCTTCCTACTTCCGCAGCGCCAATTTCTCGCGCGAGCCAAACCTGCCTTGCTTGAGCGGCGGCAGCCTGAAATGCCGGGTTCGCCCACACATGGTCGGCGACCTCTTGCATCAGCTATTCCAGCCGATCCGTGACTGAAACAGGTTGCGCAACTGATCGACCGACGGGACCGGCAAAAGGAACATCTCGACTGGAACGTTGCTCAACCCTCGCTCAGAGAATGCGGCTGCGAGTTTGGGAGCGACTTCTCGGAGCCTGGCAACCGCTAGCTCGCCGAACCGTGCATCCGCCTTCGCGGGGTCGACCGCGACCTCATCAAACGCGGCAAAGTCGAAAGCGATAAGACAGGTCACCACATCCTCGCGCTCGTTCGACTCCGGCTCAAATGGATCGAGAAATCGGATCATGGCGGTGCGTCCCGCAGGCGACAGCCCGGATAGGTCCAAGTGCCGGCGTACCAAGTTGAGTTCGTGGGAGGCTTTCCCTTCCTCCAAGGTTGATGCGATCGACTCCGCTGCGGCACGGATGGCGCCGCTTAGATCCTTGTGAATCTTAGCCTCACCCCAATAAACTTGGAGCTTCCCCGTCTCCGGGCAGAAGCGGACATGCACCCCATCGGCACCGTGGACGGCAACCTCCGAACTCGTCTTTAGGGACATTTTGGCTAGAATTTGCGGCGCCTCAAGTACCCACTCAGTAAGTAGATGAAGGATAAGCTCTCCTGCCTCACCGCTCCGGTGCGTAACCTCGTGCGCTTTTTTGAAAAGGTCCACCGCTTCCTGTTGTAGCGCTGCAAATCTGAGCATGACCTCGTGCGGTGCCGCGTTTGCATAGTCTCCCATCGTATTTGTGACATGACCCCGATGCAGGCAGAACTGAATAAGATGGCGCGAGATAACGTCGACAAGCTCCTTTATCGTTGCCCTTCCTTGGCGAAGCGCAGGATAATGTAGCCTCAAGTTCAGTCCGGCGCATTCAGTCTGAACCGAGTGATCCACTCGGCTTAGCCGCACAGCGAGCCGCGAGTGATCGACCCGCAGCGCTGCTATCGCCGCTTCCAGTTCAGACTGCGGGATGTCAGTCATCGAAGGGGCAGTTTCGGCTTTCGTAAGAGGCATCATTGAAATCTAACCGCCCCAGCGATCTTGTCGAATCAAGAACCTCACGCGCGCTTCCATCCACCGGACGTGCTGAGCGGAGAGCGGGCAGGCTCTCAGGGCGAGGGTTGCGCTAGCCATTCGTTTAGGACGTCGATATGGATGGCAAAGTCGCGTCCTTCTTCCGGGCCGCCCTTGTGAACCACGCCCGCGACCGCACCACTGGCGTCAAGGACCGGACCTCCAGACATTCCCTGGGTTAGCTTTTGCGTGACTTCGATCAGTCGCACCGCACTCTTGGTGGTAACAGTGCTGACAACTCCAGGCCTGACATTTAGCGGATCGCCGGGCGCCCATTTCGGGTAACCTACTGCATCCATCGGGTCGCCGGTAGCGATAGGGAGCGTCGCGCGTTCAAGTTCGAAATATTCGGTAACGGGAATTTGATGGGTGAGAACGGCAAGGTCTCGGTGGTCGTCACGCTTAGCAACTGTCACCTTGAAGCCGTTCGCGTGCTTGGAGGGATGAAATACCTCGACTTCCTTCATTCCTTTCACGCAGTGGGCAGCAGTGACGAGGCCGACGCCGTTTAGGAAGAAGGCCGTGCCCTGCCCCTCGTCATGCTCCACAATCCACACCGCTCGCTCGCGGCGTTCTGTTGGTGTCGGCGTCACCTCAATTTTGCGATCAGGGAAGGAGACATTGAATCGAAGCGCTATATTACGCACCACGGGGTCCGATGCGCCCTTGATGTGCTTAAGCCATGCAATCTTCCCGAGCAGATGGGCCGCCAACGACCCTGCACCTCCGTTCGACGCATACTTGGCTTGAGCGCCCGCTAGGCCTAGCGTCTCGACAGAATGCAACACTGCACGGACATAACGGACAAAACGGCGATCGACGTTGAGCAGTTCGTTGACCTTGAGCCCGGTCACCATCCGGCGCGAGTGTCGGTCGGCGTAATGAAGTTTATCGGGGTTGAGGGCGAAGCCGTTGCCAACAATCAGTGAGGTTAAGGAGGGAGTGATAAGCTCGGGAGAGAGGTGTCCGGCTTGCGGCAACGCACCCTCGAATAAGGCTGTCATTGGTTGATGGGCAGAGAATGTGATATCGTCCGCGTATCGCGTGTAGATGCAGCGCGATGATTTCGCAAAACCGAGAAGATCGCGATCTAGACTGAAACAAATCATGTTTGAGAGAAGAGGACTCGTCGGCGCTCCTTGTGGCAGATGGCCGTTAGCGCAGCAGAGATAGCCGATTGCAGCAGTGACAGAACTATCGATGCCGAGAGAGCTGAGCAAGCCCGTGACGCGGTTCTCGGTGATCGAGGGGAAGAAATCTTGAAGGTCTAAGTTAAGCAGAAAGCGACGTCGCAAATGCGACATCGCATTCGTCTTTACGGATCGATCGGCTACAAATCCATGTACCGGGTTCCGGACGGTGTAGAGCTGGTCTAAGATCGGTAGCAATCGGCGCTGCAGGTACTTCAAGCGACGATCAGGTGCGCTGATAATCCTTGCCTTCCCGTTGCCCTTAGAGATCTCAAATGATTGGTACATGCGCCCACGATGCCAGCGGATCGTTTTGAGTTCCTTGGTTGATATCCCCAGGTAGCCAAGCAGCGCTGCTTCGCTTGCTAGCTCGGGAGGGATCTTTACGTGGGCAGGACGCCCGAACGGGTTGCGCGGCACGAAGTCTCCCCTCCAATCACGCCACGGTCACGCATAGTCGCAGTGGCGCGCACGTCATCTCGAGACATTAGCTCTTACGCCGCAGTTGCACAGCGCGTATGCGAGGGGAGACTTCGCACCGGACGCTTAGCAGGCATAGCGCTGGCCCGCCATGCATATCGCTGGCCTAGGGGTCTTTCCGACGCCCGGAAGCAATCAATCTTTTGCCATAAGCTGCGGTACACAGGCAGTAGACGTCGAGCAGATCAAAGCCGGATCGAACCCCTTCCACAGTCACTCGTCGGCCGATGTTGCGACGTGCCTTCCAGCCCCAGCCAACATCGAGCCGCCAGATGCCGCCGTCGTCCATCTCCAGCGCATAGCCGAAGCGCGTCCAGCGCAGCGTGCCGGTGAGCGTGTGGCGGGTGCCTCTCGGCATTCCCGGTCTCCCCGGAAGTCGATGGCGGTACGCCCCCGCTGTTCGACTTCACACCATGAACCCTGGTGATCGGGGTGTTAGTAAACCGAGATGAGTCGGCCCCATGACCTTTAGGCGGGAGCCCTGGACATACGCCATGGGCACCCCGACCATAGGTCAAGGTGTACTGGCGCTGTTATGGTCAGCGCCAACCACTCATCTTAGGGTTACTAATCCCCGGCACCGTCTCCGGTGCCTAAAAGCCGTGCGTGGCGGCTCCTGCCGCCTGTATGGGATTTTTGCCGCTCTTACTCAATGGCAACCTGCCCCAAGGCGGAGGATTTCGGAGAAGGTGCCAGCTAGAGCGATATAGAACCACGTCTGCAGAGGTAGGCCTTATATCCGCAGAGCGGAGGCTGGGCCTGAGACGCAGCGCCTCCGGGTATATGATGCCGACCGACTATCACCATGGAGGTTGTGATGGGTGGCATCGGTTCCGGGGCTCGCCGTTCAATGAACGTCGGCAACGTCGAGGACACGCTGGCGCTCGATATACGCGCGTTGCGCCGGTTAGGCGTCGTCCGGGCCGGTGAGTGCGTGTGTGACGCGGTGCGCTGGTCGATCGGCGGCCTGAGCGCCTCCAGCGCACGCCTGCGCGTCGATCTAAGCGACATCGAGCGCGGCGGGATGATGACGGTCACCGGAGACATGCCGGGTGGAACTATCAAGCAGCGCATCGCCATTGAGGGTGTGCCCTCGTCGCTGGGCGGCTGGCGCTGCTATTTCATCTGCCCCATGACCGCCCGGCGCTGCGAAGTGCTCTATTATACTGGAGGACGGTTCGCGTCCCGTGGGGCACAGAGGTTGAGCTATGCGGTGCAGGGCATGAACGACCTGTCCCGCGTCCGCCATAAGGCGGCCAAGCTGCGCAGCCGCCTACATGGCTCGGGCAACCTCCCTCGCCTACGTGGTCCCCGCCGCATTGACATGGTAGAGCGGCTGCATGACGCCGAGTTCGAAGCGAAGACGCTGTATCTTGACCGCCTGCGCGACCTTGCCGATCGGTCTGGTTCCCAACGGATACCCGGCGATAGACGTTGATCGTCGGAGATCGCGGAAAGACGCGGTCCATGCGGATATCCGGTCCTCATTTTGAATCAGCGGGTCGGGCTACCTTGAAGCGGGATGCGATCCGGCACGGGTAAGGCGATGCGGGGAAATCAGCCCATGCACGGATTTCGACCCTGATAAGGGGGCAGCCATGTTCTTAATAAGATGACGGTCAACAATAGGAGTGACCGTTATGGAAAGACCCGCCGATTACGAACATCTCATGTGCCATGCACAGGATTTATTCCCCGGCGCGGTGATCGATGTGATCCATACACTCGACGAAATCATCATATCGGTGTGGACGGACATCGCTACACATTCGAGATTGGCAGCGATGACGACGAATATATCTTCTGTGACGGAAGGGCCTCGTTCAGCATTCCACTTTTTCTTGATCCGACCTGGGATTGACCCTGACGGACCCCGCCCGCCTGTCTTATCGATCCATCGTTCACAACGAAAGGAATGAACGACATGACCATGATCGAACCGACAAAGCCCTCCGCCACGTCCGTTGCTGCTCCCGATAAAGCGCAGGCCAAGACCGCGACCAACCCGAAAACGATCGCCGACAAGGGCGAGGCCGAAGTCGTCACCCTCGACCAGCTCGCCCGCGAAATGAAGATGTCCCCGCGCGACGCCCGGATGCTCCTGCGCCTTGCAGCGAAGCAAACGAAGCAATACCCGACCTTGGGAAAGGAACACATCGCCCGTCAGCCTTGGTCATGGGCGCCAGGATCGAAGGCGCTGGAAGAGGCAAGAACGGCGTTGGCAACTTCCCAGACCGACGCCTGAGGCATGAAAGAGCGCCAAACACACATATGTATATGTTTGGCGCTCTTTGCATCACCGCAGCGACCATTTAGCGCCTGGGCCACGACCCGATTTCACATCCGCAAGGAGCTTGGCCCGATCAATCGTGCGCTCGCTGAACCCGTCGCGCGTAAGCCGGTCGAGGGCATCGCGGGCGGGCATCGGCCCGCTTGCGAGCAACTCGGCTATCCTCTCTGCCGCAACCTCTTCGGCCTTCTGCTTGTCGGCCGCCTGTAAGAGCTGATCAGCGCTTTCATCGAGTTCAGCCAGCCATTTGATGGTCGGCACGGGTTGGCCCGGCCCTGCCTTCACCTCGAATGTGAGCGAAGGGCCTGGTGCCGACCAATTGGCTTTGCCGTGGGCCAGCACCTTCGTGTTCTGGTCTGCGGGATGTGAAAACACGATCAAGCCCGACCGAACGGCCGCGATGAAGTCCATCGACCCTTGGCCCGCCTCGATGGCGAAAGCTGACCCTCCCTTGCGCAGATGGCGCACCAGCAGGATCGCTATGTCCATCTCGCGCGCGAGAAGCGCCAAGGGCTGCATGAACCCACGCACCTCGGTCGCCCGGTAGGTGTTCGTATCCTCGGCCATGAAGGGCGGCAGCGGATCGATCACCACCAACTCTGGCGGATAATCGATCACTTCCTTGCGCAACAGGGACCGGCCGTATTCGTCGAGGCGGTGAGGATGGGCCATGAAGCGGACCTTCTTCAGATCCGCTCCCTGCATCTCCAGACGCGGACGAAGAACACGATCGGCATCGTCTTCGGGTGCCATGAACAATACCCTGCCCTTGGACACCCGATAACGCTCGGCAAACCGCTCGCCTCTGGTGATCGCACCTGCAAGGTGCGTCGTAATCATCGACTTGCCCTGCCCAGGGTGCCCGTCCAACATGGTGAGCGCACCTCGCGGAATGAACGGGTCCACAAGGAATTCCGGCTTCATCGCCTCGACTTCATGCAGGTTCTGGAAATACTCTTCCTTGCTTTCTGCATCGGCGACCGCCCAGGCGTCCTTGAACACCTTTCTGAATTCGTCCTCGTCGAGCGGCGGCGTATTGACCTGGTTATCGAGCGTCTCGGCCATCGCGCGAGCCTGTGCCTTCGACATACCCCTTGCGCCCCAAGCGGTGATTGAGGCTGCAAGTTCGCGCTGGCGGCTATCATCCTTCAATCGAAGACGACGCTTCTCCGTGCTCTTGCTCATCGTCCGCCCTCCAGCCGTGCCCTGATGGTTTCGACCTCCCGCTCCGCCCTCGCGCGATCGGTTCCCCACTTGTCGATGAAGTAGGGGTTAGCGACGAGCACGGTGGCAATGTCGGCATCCGGCGCACCAGCATCGATCAGGCCGCTGACGATCAGGAATACGGCGCCCGACCGATCTCCCCGCAGCACCCGCCGCGCGGTCATCAGTGCCCCCGCAGGCAGGCCCATCTTACGCCGATAGCGCGCCATGATTGCGGCCGCTTCATCCCCGCTTGCAGCGTTGAAAGGTGGTGTGGGCATTGCTGCGGGTTCATCGACCGTTTCGATCGTTGCAGGGAGCGCCTGCGGCCGATCATCATAGGCCCGAAGCGTGACGACCGGGCGGTTATAGTCCGGCTTGTGGTTGATCGTGCCGGGCACGCGCAGCATCTTGGTGATCGACCAGCCGCCCTGATCGCCGCCATCCTTGTAGACGATATTCCGCGAGTATTGCTCCGCGATCCTGCCTTCCGCTGCTCCGCACCAAATCCAGATGCCCTGAAATCGGTCGGGCGAGGTCTCCCATAGGATGTTGGGCTGCGGATCGTAGCCGGCCGGATCGGCCTTATCTATGTCACAATGGGCGTAACGGCTGTCCAGCGCGAACCCGGTACGCCGATGTGGCTCCGAGAAGGCGTTGGGGCAGAAATAGACGTCGAAGCGATCAGGACTGTGAGCGGACAGAATCTTCGCGATCTGGCCACGCCTGTTGTTCCCCCGGATTGGATGATCGCGCCAGCGTTCGCCCCGGCGCGTTCCGATGAAGGTATAGGCGTCGGGATCGTGGTCCGCCCACAAATCCGCGACGAAACGACTTGCCGCCTCGATCGCCGCGCGACTGCTTTTGCCGCTGGCGAGATGTTTGTATCGTGCCGGGATCATTGGCCTGCCTCCTCGGCAAGACGGGCCATGTGATCGGCTATGGCGGATTGGCTCCAGAATACCGACTGTCCGACCCGGAACCGGCGCGGGAAAAGCCCCTGTGCTTCCCATCGGAGCAGCGTCGAATTAGCGACACGAATACCGCACCGGCGCAGACCGGCACGATCAAGAACGAGTGGATTTGACATAGATTCGGCTCCTTTTTGTGGAGCCGACGCACCTATGCAGGTTCTTCCGGCGGTTCGCGGGACGAAAGCGATTCACAAACTCCCCGTCCCGATTTGTTCTCATGCAGGAAGGCGACGACTTCGCTCACGATGTCGTCGAGCGTTGAAGGGTCGGGATAGAGATTGCCATCCGCTAGCCAGCCCAGCAGGCGGCGGGTGAGTTCCGCCTTGGTGGACACCTCAGGGGCCATAAGCGCGAGTTTCCATGCGGCATGCACCACGTCCTTGGCGTGATAACGACCCGCGTTCCGTTCGCCTGCGATCTTGGGAAGGTGCGCGAGCAATCCTCGCCGGTCGATATAGATCGGCTCCCAGATGTCGCTGAACACGAAAAACCTGCTCGTGCGGATGCAAAGCGTGAACGAACCAGCCTCATACCATTCCGGCGGGATGTCGATGACTTCACGACCGGAGGCATCCGGCGGAGCATCTTGATAGGCTTTGACCTGCCCTTGCGCGATATAGTCGGTCAGATGCTCTTGGACCGCCATCGCGCGATCCCATGCTTCCAGATTATCATCGCGTGAATGCGCCAGTGTGTCAGCGTCCGCGTCGTTCCAGGCCGCATAGAAACGCCTGCCGACATGCCCGGCTGCTGCGCGCAACGGGATATATCGTGTATCCTCAGGCGAGTGCATCAAGAATGCTCCCCCAACTATCCAGCGCCGCGCGCTTCTCATCGATATAGCCATAACGGTTGTAGACCGCAGCCACGCCCGAAATCTCCCCGCTGACGTGGTTCAGCACTTTCTCGACAACGTGCGGCGCTACCCCAGCTTTCGCCATGCCCGACGCCGCAGTTCGACGAAGATCGTGCAGCCGCCAGTTCAAAGTGGTCGATACTTCCGATATCCGCCGCAGCATCTTGGAGAAGCCGCTGACAGGCGTGCGGCGATTGGTCGTGAACACAAGATCGCAGCCGTCAAAGCGGGGCACAGTATCGAGAACGCGCAGTGCGAACGAGGACAAAGGGACCGTGTTCGGTTTGCCGTTCTTGGCCAGATGCGCGGGTATTTCCCACATGGCCGCATCGCGATCGATCTGGTCCCAGCGCATTTCGGCAAGTTCACCTCGCCGTTGCGCGGTCGCCAAGAGGAGCAACACGAATGGACCGAACGGAAACGGTTCGGCCTTTGCTGCCTTCACTACACGGGCAATCTCATCGTCATCCAGCACACGGTCACGGGCGCGCTCGCGGGTTGGCGCAGAAATCCCGAGAATCGGGTTCGCATCGATGATGCTGCGTTGAGCACACCAATTGAGAAATTTCCGGATGTGGGCATGGATGCGATTGGCCTGATAGAGTGCGCCGCGTTCTGTGGCAGCATCGACAATATCGAGGATGTCGGCTTTGGTGATCGACCGTATGTCGCGCGAACCGTATGTCTCCACCATTTCGCGGTTCAGGATGCGCTCGGCCTCGCGCCAACTCTTGTTACGAGGCTTGGCGTAGCTACGGATGAAATCCGCCACGGCATCCTCCACGCTCGTGGTCGCCCGACGCCGTTGCGCCAACGGGTCAACACCTTCATCAACGAGCCGCAGTATCTCGACCGCCTTTTCCCGCGCCTTGGCGAGTGACACGATCGGATATGTTCCAAGGGCCGGATGCCGTTGTTCCAATCCCCAGCGATAGGAAAGATAGAAGGTCTTCCGCCCGTTAGTTGTCACTCGCACACCAAAGCCGGGAAAACTCGCATCGCGTATATCCTGCCGCTTCGCGCCTGCCTTCACCATCTCCAAAAACCTGTTTGTGAGCACCTTACGCATCGTCGCCGTCCTTTCGACGACGATCTAATAATCACCTATACGCAGCTATCTCAAAGAAAACTTCTATCGCGGACAGCATGATACGGAAAAGTTTGACCTGACGCGATCTACAACACGTCTTATGGTGGACGATGACCGGGGGGTTATTTGGACCGATCCCGATGTCCGATCCTCGCACCAAGTGCCGCGACACTGTTTCAGCATTTTGGTTCTAACGGAATTTCGTGATCGCAATCACGAATTAGTGGGTCAGCAGCAAACGATCTCTAACCACCTCCGTTTCCAAGGTTTCCCCACCCATCTGGAACCGCCGAAGCATGGACCGCCCAACCACAAGCATTTCCTCACGCGCAAACAGTCTTAGCGGATAAGAAATGTCGCAAATCTGATTGCCGGACTTCTTCGAGCCATCGATGCTGACAGCGACGAAAGCCCCCCGGCGCTTAGCCCGCTCGATCGATCTGAACATGGCGTCGAGGTCAAAGCTCTGCGCGCCATACAAAATGGTTTGGCTATGCGTGTAAGGGGGGTCGCAATAGACGATATCGCCCTGACCAGCACGATCCAACGCCTCTTCGAATCCACGCTCGTAAAACTCTGTTCCGGCAACACGTCGCCCCCAGTCAGCCGCTCGCTCAGCGAACTTCTCCGGGGTCATAGGCTTGTGAGGCCCACACGGTGTCGACATGAAGCCATCGCGCGCGCGGAAGCGGACCACTCCACCGTAGCAGGTCCGGCTGAGAAACAGCAGGTCGGCCGGATTCGCCTTGGCGTTGTAGCTGTCCCGAACCCGCGTGTATGCGGCTTCCTTACCGATTGTAGCGATCAGCGCATAACGCTCAGCATACCACCGATTGAGGGTTTCAGGATCGGCATGCAGCGCCTTCCAAATCCCGACCAGAGGCCCGAAGATATCCGAACCTTCAGCGCGTTTCGGGTTGAGCGCCGCCAGCACAGCCGCTGATCCAAGGAAAGGCTCAAAATAGGTATTATAACGTCGCGGGAAGAAAGAGATTATACTTGCGGCGAAACGCTGCTTATTGCCGATCCATTTGAGAAGTTGCCCCTTTGGGCTGCTGTAAATTGCTCGCTGCGACTCCAGCGTTGTACTATCTTCGATTTCGGCGAGCGCCAAACCCAACTGCATATTATCTCCAATCGCCACATGCTTATCCAGCATCGGCACATGAGACAATGGCCCACTCCGGCCGGAGAACATTTCGCTTCGGCATTGTCCACAAGCGCACCGCCCGACGGCGTCCAAGCTGTTCTCCATACGCGATGAGGATCACGCCTGCGGATCGTGGATTGGAACAAAACAAGACTGGAATCAACCATCGCCTCCGCCCTATGACCCTCCTGCGGCCCTTCGGTCGGATTCGTCACAGAGGGGGCACCACACATGCGAGCAATTCCTGAGTTTCAGCGGAAGCCCAAATCTTTCTGGGCATGCGTCAGGTCGCTCAGCCAGCACATCGGCTACAGCAAAAAGAATGTCATCATAGTGCCGTCTGTCGAGCAGATGGCTCAGGCGTTTCGGGATCTCGATCTGAACGCTGACGCCATCCTATCCGATGGCGAACCGACCCAGCTCGGCCGCGACCTGCATGCCTATTACGTCATGCGCGCCGACTTGCTGATGAACTATGTTGAGCCGCGCCTGCTGAATGCGGCTCAAGCGAAAGCCTTGTTTGAGCAGGAGCGTGCGCGGCTCAATCCGACATGCCCGATTCCCATGAACAAGCAGAAGGGGGAGAAGAAGGCGGAGGCGTTCCTGACCGGCTTGGCGAACATGATAATCCAGGAGCATACCGGCAAAGTCCCTGTGGATTTCGATCCGCGAGAACTGACGACTTTCACTGCTGGCGGCGTGCCTCTCCGCACGCTGGCACGGCGAGTGGATGGGGCATTTCCATCGACCAAGAACCCAATCGCCATATGGGAAATCAAGGAATATTACTACACCACGACCTTCGGTAGCCGTGTGGCGGACGGTGTCTATGAAACCCTGCTGGACGGCATGGAACTGGAAGACCTCCGCGACATCGAGAATGTGCCGGTGGATCATGTCCTCATCATTGACGCGCACTACACATGGTGGGACTGCGGCAAGCCCTACCTGTGCCGCATGATCGATATGCTGCACATGGGCTATGTCAGCGAAATCCTGTTTGGGCGCGAGGTGGTCGAAAGACTGCCGGCCATCGTAGCTGATTGGATGCAGAAGTATCGGGAGCAAAGGTGAAACCATGCAGGGCAGCAACGGGGCATCAGACGCATACGGTTGAACGATAGAGGGTGAAACGGGTCCGGTCGGACTGGAAACCCAGAGAGCCGCGCTTCTAGTATCTTGAGCAATAAGATGAAACAGATTCGTTCGTTATAATCAGATGCTTAGCGAAACTCTTAATCAGCGGGTCCTAGGTTCGAGCCCTAGTGCGTCCACCATTTTTCAACGACTTAGATGTGAGAGCGCGGCGATGATGCGGCGCGGGGTACCAATGGGGTATCAGATTGCAACACCTCGCCTGAACCCTTGGTCGCCCTCGCTTTTCGCAGTTCCGATGTAGACGATCGTATGCTCTTTGGATAAGGAGCGGATCATGAGACGATAGCAGGGGGATTCGTATGGCTCGTGGCCGACCTAAGAAAGTCGTGGTCGAGCCGGAGAAGTCCAATCCTCGTGCGTTTGAAGCCCCCCTGTGGGCAGCAGCTGACAAGCTTCGCGGCAATATGGATGCGGCGGAGTACAAACATGTCGCGCTTGGGCTGATTTTCCTCAAATATATTTCTGACCGCTTCAACGAGCGCAAGGCGGAAGCCGAAGCGGACCCGGAAAGCGCTTTCCTTGCCGATGAGCGGGATTGGTATGCCGCCGAAAGCGTGTTCTGGGTGCCGGAACATGCGCGGTGGGAGTATCTCAAGGAAAACGCCACCAGCACCAAGCCGACCATTGGCGAGCTGATCGACACGGCGATGCTCTCGATTGAGAGCGAAAACCCCACGCTGAAAGGCGTGTTGACCAAGAATTATGCCCGGCCAGAGCTGGACCAGACCAAGCTGGCCGAAGTGGTCAAGCTGTTCTCCGATCTGGCATTCCGCGATTCTCACCACGGGCAGGACGTGCTGGGCCGCGTCTATGAGTATTTCCTTGGCCAGTTTGCCATCGCCGAAGGCAAGCGCGGCGGGCAGTATTATACCGCCGGGTGCGTCGTGCGCTTGCTGGTGGCGATGATCGAGCCGTTCAAGGGCCGCGTGTATGACCCTTGCTGCGGGTCAGGCGGCATGTTTGTGCAATCCGAACAGTTCATCCAAGCGCACGAAGGCGGGCGCAACGACATTTCGATCTATGGACAGGAGTCCAACCCTACCACATGGCGGCTGGCCAAGATGAACCTTGCCATCCGGGGCATCGAGGCGAACCTTGGCAGCAAGTGGGCCGATAGCTTCCACGAGGATATGCACCCCAGCATCAAGGCGGATTACATCCTCGCCAATCCGCCATTCAACGCCAGCGATTGGGGGCAGGACAAGCTGCAAGGCGATGCGCGCTGGCAATTCGGTACTCCGCCCGCTGGCAATGCCAACTTCGGTTGGGTCCAGCACATCTATCACCATCTGGCCCCGCACGGCATCGCAGGCTTCGTTTTGGCCAACGGCTCGCTGTCCAGCCAGCAATCGGGCGAAGGCGAAATCCGCCAGCGGTTGATCGAAAAGGACGTGATCGACTGCATCGTGGCGCTGCCCGGCCAGCTCTTTTCGACCACGCAAATTCCCGTTTGCCTGTGGTTTGTCGCCCGCGACAAATCGAACGGCATAGTGAAGGACAAGAAGCTGCGCGACCGGCGCGGCGACGTGCTGTTCATCGATGCCCGCAACATGGGCACGATGAAAACCCGGACACTAAAAGAACTGACCGATGAGGACGTGGCGACTATCGCTGATACCTATCATGCGTGGCGCGAAAAGAATGGCAAGTATGAGGACGTGCCCGGTTTCGCCAAATCGGTGAAGATCGAAGACATCGCAGCCAAGCGGTTCGTGCTCACCCCCGGCATGTATGTGGAGCAGGCGGCGCGCGCGGATGATGGTGAGCCATTCGCGGACAAGATGGCCCGGCTGACCGCGACGCTGAAAACGCAGATGGAGCGCGGTAACGTGCTCGAGATGGAAATCCGCAGCCAACTGAAAAAGGTTGGTTATGGCTGGTGACGCTCCAGCAGAACTGTATGCACCCGCATTCAATTTCGGAACTGATCCGCAACCTCTGTTGCACCTGGCCGAATGGATAAACGGGCTTGCTTTCAAGAATATCGCCTTCACCGATGAAGGGCTGCCTGTTGTCAAAATTGCTGAAATCAAGGGCGGTTTTTCCGACGCCACAAAGCGAACCAACGGGGTCTATGACGATCGATTCCGGTTGCGCGACGGCGACCTACTATTCTGTTGGTCCGGCCAGCCTGAAACGTCCATTGGGACGTTTGTATGGGACAAGGGCGATGCTTGGCTGAATCAGCACGTTTTTCGCGTCCTGCCAGACGACAGCATTGATCGGCGCTTCTTCCACTTCCTGATGCTCTACTTGCAGCCCAATTTTCAGGAAATCGCGCGCAACAAGCAGACGACTGGTCTTGGGCACGTCACCAAGGGCGATCTTGGGATGATGATGGTCCAGTTGCCATCGCGTCCTGAACAAGAGCACATTGCCGATACGCTGCAAGCTATTCAGGACAAGCTTGACCTCAACCACCAAATGGCCGCGACGCTGGAGAAAATGGCGCGGGCGCTGTTCAAGAGCTGGTTTGTCGATTTCGACCCCGTTCACGCCAAAGCCGGAGGACTCGACACCGGCTTGCCCGCCGATATCGCTGCGCTGTTCCCCGACAGTTTTGACGATGGAGGTTTGCCGGACGGCTGGACATGGGGAACGCCCGAAAGCTTAGTGGAGGTCAACCCAACAACGCGAATTGATCGGACGAATGAAGCCCCCTACGTGGATATGGCAGCGCTGCCGACGCAAGGCCATCGTATTAAATCGACCGTCTCGCGGCTCGTTAGCTCTGGAACCAGATTCAAGAACGGGGATACGCTTCTTGCGCGAATAACCCCTTGTCTGGAAAATGGTAAGACGGCACTCGTGGATTGTTTGGATGACGATGCTGTTGCTTGGGGGTCAACTGAGTTCATTGTCCTGCGGCCTAATCGACGCACTCCCGAACCACTTGCATATCTCATCGCAAGGGACGCTTCATTCCGATCCCATATGATTGCCTCAATGTCCGGAACTTCCGGGCGTCAACGGGCACCTGCGGAAGCCGTCAGTCGATGGAGCATGGCTATTCCCACCGACGCAGTGATCTCAGCATGGGGCAAGGCTGTGACGCCCATGTTCGACGGCATCAAGGCGAATAGCTTAGAGACCGGACAGTTGACGGAATTGAGGGACACGCTTCTGCCCAAACTCATGTCCGGCGAGCTGCGGGTGGCAGATGCCGAAACTGTGACCGCCGCTGCATAGAGGGACGCATGGCATATCAGCTACAGCTCCTTCGCAACCTCATCGAACGGCACCCGGAACGGGCGGGCAATCTTGAGCTGCACGTCCGGGCACTGGAGCAAAGCATTGAGCAACTGCCTCTGACGTGCCTGTCGAATGTGCGGGCAATGTTCGAGGCAATGCAGCACAGTGTGCATGGCGTTCTGCAGATTACTTATGGGGATGACGACGATTTCCCTAAGCGCACCAGCTTGGTCATCAAGGCGCTCGACCTGTCACTGGGTGACCATCCTCAAAAGGACAAGATTGAGCACCACCTCAAGAAATTGCTGGGCAGCATCAACGGCGCTGCATCGTCGCTGGCTGCACTGAGCAACATTCCGAATCTGCGGCATGGCGGCGCGCTCGACTGGCCGACGCTTGAACGGCAGCACGCCTATATGTTGGGCGGGCTATGCGATGCGCTGGTGTCTTTCCTGCTCGATGTTGCGTGGAGCCGTCCGTTCGAAGAAGTGGAGGCAGTGTCTGGCCCGTCTTACGCGCAGGAAAGTGAGTTCAACGAAAGCCTCGACAGCGAATACGAACTGGTGGAAATCGCCGGGTCCAACTTTGAGCCTAGCCGCATCCTCTTCACGTTGGATCCCACGCAATACGAGGCAGCACTGACGGAATGGCGGCTGACCAATCTCGCCGATGGTGAACAGGAAGCCGCCGCATGACCTATTCCACCGGCGGCCCTTCCACACCTAGTCGCTTCAATGAAGGTGCTGTCGAATTGGCGGCGATGAGCTGGCTCGATATTTCCGGCTGGCGGGTGCTGTCCGGCGATTATCTGGCCCCCGACGGCCCGATGAGCGCCCGCACCGACTATAAGCAGACGGTGCTGGAAGGGCAGCTCCGCGATGCGCTCGCCACGCTTAACCCCGATGCGACCTCGACGATGGTTGAAGCGGCGGTGCGGGCAGTGCTGGCCGCACCAACCCAGAACCTGCTGGAAAACAACCGGGCGTTTCACGAGTTGCTGGTTTTCGGCGTGCCGGTGGAACTGACCGAGAATGGCGAAAGCCGGACTGTTCGGCTGCGCCTGATCGATCAGAAGAAACCGGACAACAACAGCTTCATCGCTGCAAACCAGTTCGTCGTGCAAGCTGAGCGTCATACGATCAGGCCGGACATTGTCATGTTCGTCAACGGCCTGCCGCTGGCGGTGCTGGAGCTAAAAAATCCCGCCGATGAAAACGCCACGATGGACCGGGCGCACGAGCAGCTTCAAAACTATAAGAACAAAGCCCCGGAACTGTTCCGCTTCAACGCGGCGCTGGTCATCAGCGACGGGATGGAAGCACGCATCGGCTCGCTGACTGCCGGCCTAGACCGTTTCCAGCCGTGGCGGACCATCGACGGCGAAAAACATGACGACTTTGGCCGGGCGGAACTGGAAGTGCTTATCAAGGGCGCGTTTGGTCCGGCGAGGCTGCTTGACCTGGCATTCGATTACACCGCCTTTGAAATGGCCGATGGCGTGGTCAAATCGAAGAAGCTGGCAGGCTATCACCAGTTCCACGCCGTGCGGCGGGCGCTGGCTTCAACAGTGAAGGCAGCGGGCGAAGGCGGCCACCGCAAGGGCGGCGTGGTTTGGCATACGCAGGGCAGCGGCAAATCGCTGACCATGCTGTTTTATGTCCGCCAGCTCCAACTGGCGAAAAAGCTCAAGAATCCAACGATTGTTGTGGTAACGGACCGCAACGATCTTGACGATCAGCTCTTCAAGACCTTCGCCGCGCACGGCAGCGCCATTCGTGGCGAGCCCCGCAACGCTGAAACAGTGGCGGCGGTGCGGGAACTGCTCAAGGTCGATATTGGCGGGCTAGTGTTCACCACGATTCAGCGGTTTCGCGGCGATGAAGGCGAGCATCCGCTGCTGACCAATCGCAGCAATGTCATCGTGATTGCCGATGAGGCGCACCGCTCGCAATATGGCCTCAACCGCCGCTTTGTGACGCGCGGCGATGAAGTGCGCGAGGAAGTCGGTTTCGCCGAATATCTCCGCCAAGCGCTACCCAACGCGACGTTCATCGGCTTCACCGGCACGCCGATTGACGAAAGGGATCGCAGCACGGCGGCGGTGTTTGGCGATGTAATCGACACCTACGACATGACCCAATCGGTCATCGACAAGGCGACGGTCCCGATCCACTATTCCGCCCGGCTCGCCAAGCTGATGCTGCGGCTCGATGAGGAGCAACGTGAAGAGCTGGACGCGCTCGCTGAAGAGCTGACCGAAGGCAGCGACGTGCGCGCCGCCGAACAGTTGAAGGCGAAGTTCAGCCGGTTTGAGGAAATTGTCGGCTCCAAGGAGCGCATCGAAACTGTCGCTGCCGACATCGTCGCCCATTTCGAGGAACGCAAAGAGGCGATGGGCGGTGGCAAGGGCATGATCGTGGCGATCAGCCGCCAAGTTGCGGTTGCCCTTTACGATGAGATCGCCCGATTGCGCCCCGCATGGGTTGGCGCTGATCCTGTCAATGACAGCGACGGCATGATGAAGGTCGTCATCACCGGCAACAATGCCGATCCACAGGCGATGCAACCGCATATCCGCACCAAATCGCGGCTGGAGGAACTGGCAGACCGTTTCAAGAACCCGTCATCTGGCTTTGATCTGGTGATCGTGCGCGACATGTGGCTGACGGGCTTCGATGCGCCATCGCTGCACACGCTCTACATCGACAAGCCAATGCGTGGGCATGGTCTCATGCAAGCCATCGCACGGGTCAATCGCGTGTTCGGTGCCAAGCCGGGCGGGCTGATCGTCGATTATCTCGGCATCGGCGCGGAACTGCGGGCGGCGCTGGCGCAGTATAGCGCTCGCGATCAGGAGCAAGTCAGCCTCAACATGGATGAAGCGGTGCGGCAGCTTCTCAGCAAAGTTGAATCCGCGCTCGCCTTGCTCGGCAAGGTCAACTGGAATGCCTTTTTCGATGCTGAACCAACCGCTCGCTTGACCATCCTCAAGCAATGCCTTGAGGAAATCTTGTCCAGCGATCACCGCGCAGAGTTCATCGATCTGGCGACACAGGCCGAAGCAGCCTTCGCCATCGCGGCGGGGGACGAGCGCGCATCCGCTAAGCGACATGAGGTGGCTTTGATAGTCGCCTTGCGGGCGAACCTCGTCAAATACACGTCTGGCAAGGGCGGGCGCGGCAGGCAGGCAATCGAGCAGGAAATCCGTCAGCTCATGTCGCAGGCCGTCATGTCCGATGGCATTCTTGACGTGTTCAAGGATGCCGGGCTTGAGCAGCCCGATCTTGCCATCTTGTCCGATGATTTCCTGCTGGAAGTGAAGCAGACCAAGCAGCCCAACCTTGCGGTCGAAACCCTGCGGCGGCTTTTGCAAGGTAACATAAAGGCGCGCGAACGGCTGAACATTGTCGAGGCGCGCAAGCTGAGTGAGCGGCTGGACGATGTGCTGACCCGCTATCACAACCGGGCAGTAGATAGCTTGCAGGTCATTGATGAGCTGATTTCATTGGCGCGCGAAGTTTCTGCATCGGCCAAGCGTGGCGATGAGTTAGGCATGGCCCCTGAAGAGCTGGCCTTTTACGATGCCTTGGCCGAGAATGGATCCGCCAGAGACTTGATGGAACGCGAAACGCTCCGCACCCTTGCCCAACTGTTGGTCAAAACGATTCGAAGCACTGTAACTGTCGATTGGACGCAAAAAGAAAGCGTGCGGGCAAAAATGCGGATTGAGGTTCGCAAACTGCTGGCCCGCTATGGCTATCCGCCCGATTTGCAAAAAGCGGCGGTGGACCTTGTTCTCGAACAAGCCAATACCATTGCAATTGACTGGGCGCTTTGACGAAAATGTTTGGTGATGCTGAGCCGCTTCACATCCTAACAAGCGTGGACACCTTTACTGGAGGTTTTTCTTCCGCCAGCGGTTAAACCATCGTGTCCAACTTTGGCTGGGCGGCCAGTCTTCTCCATCGCGCTTGATCCTGACGACCTCCAACCGGTTGAAGCCGGTGCGGACACCTTCGATCGTCACCGAGCAGTCGAGATATCGCGTGAGGCGGCGGCTCGGTTCAAGTTCCCATTCCCCACCTTCGTGGACAACAATGAAGAACCGATAGCCCGGTCGCCGGTCTATGATGCCTCGCACCGTGTGAAGCGTGCCTAGCGGCATAGGGCCATCCGTCGATGCATTGTCACCTCCCGTGTAGTCGATAAGTGACATCGATAAGAAAGTGACAGCGGTCTGGCAAAGCGAATTGTCACCGATTGTCTGTAGACTGATTGACTACATGACAGTCCATGTCGCAGCGATGGATATTCGGGAACGTCTTGCGAGGAATCTGCGCCTGCTTCGGCAAGAAAAGGGTTGGTCGCAGGAAGCGTTCGCGGATGAGGCGGGCTTGCACCGAACCTATATCAGCGACCTTGAACGTGGCGCGCGGAACCCGACGATTACCGTGGTGGACAAGCTCGCTACCGCCTTGGGCGTAACGCCGGGGCGGCTACTGGATTAGCTGTATAGCCGGGATTCGGCCTGATCTTCGCCAGACTATTTCGTATAATGGCCAGCATCAGTGTCACAGAGAGGCCATCATGGGCGGTATCAACTCCGGGCGGCGGCGCAGCGTCCATCGCGGGGCCGTCGAGCAACATCCTGCCATCGACCTACGGATATTACGGCGCGCTGGGCTGCTGCGACCCGGCGAATGCACGTATGACACATTGCGCTGGCGAAATCAGGCTCCAGAGGCGCTCAGCGTGCGAATTTTTATCGATCTGAGCGCCGCCGCTGATGCATCAATGCGCATTATTGGCGCTGGGGACTCTGGTACCATCGATCAGCGGGTGGCGATCGAATGCGTGCCCTGCCCTTATGGTGGCGTCCGCTGCTACTTCCTCTGCCCGATCGACGGGGTGCGTTGCGAACAGTTATTCCTTGCCGACGGCCTGTTCGCCTCGCGCAAAGCCCACAGGCTCACCTACGCGAGCCAGAGCGAGGATGAATTGACCCGAGCCCGCAGGAAGGTTCGCAAGCTCTGTAGGGCGGTCGAAGGCGACATGCGCTATGCCCGCCCGCGAGGATCAAATCGATACGCGAAGATACAAGAACTCAAGCGAGCGACACGCGATGCCTCCGAACTCTATCACGACAGGCTGCGCGGAACGGTCGGCGATCTCGATAAGCCAAATTCTAAGTTCCGCTGGTAGAATATTAACAGAACAAGTCGAGCAGGTGGATCTTGTCTGGTCAAGCTATGCCTGCGCCAGCCGTCCGAAGTGAACGCCATCGTATGTAGCAGTGGATTTCTTCTGTGAACGGATGACCAGTAGAAAGTCACTTGGGCGATCCGTGATCGGAATTGATTGGAGCACCTCACGGCTAAAAAGACTGAGATCAACGCCAGAAATAGGAGGGTATTTCACATGAGCGAGAGCGAGACCAAAAACTCGTGACCCAATAGCACGCCGCACAAATGCAATATCCTCCTTGGTGCTCAGCCCTCGATTCCAACGAGCCGCGCGCAGCTCGAGCCCCTTGAGGTCCGATGGATGCTGGTTAAGTATGACCTCTAGCATATCGAAACGGTGTTGGTTGCCGCTCTCGTAAATTTCCGTTGCAATTCGCTGCCACAAATACGGCAGCTTAATTCCGGGCATGTCGAAGCGCTTACGGTTTGACGTCGGAGTTTTCCGCTCACGAGCCAGTTCATCAGCTCCCAAAAACATTACACGCACACCCGCCAGAGATTTTTCGTCAAGACAAAATCGATTTGCCAGGTACACGGAGAGCAAGTCCTGTTCGTCGCCCATAAAATCGAATTGCTCTTCAATCGTCTGGCGTCGGCTTAGATAGTGAAAGTAGGCAGGCTCCGCATCGAGATGCGTGCCGATCATATGCAACCCACCGAGCGATAAAATTGGCGCCCAAGGCTCTCCCTTCGCCAACAAACCGAGCTCCGAATAGCTATGGCGTGTGGCGGTTAGACCCGCGAAATGTTCCAAGCAAACACTGAACTTTCGAATTATGACTGGACGCCTAGTATCGATTTCGACGGGATTTCCATCTCGATCAACCAGCGTTCCCGATTTCACCTGCCCAGAGCGCAGTGAGTCTTCCAGCCTTGCAGCTTGCCGAGCAGGCTCAATGAACAGTTCTTTCAGATTTTTCTTGATGCTTGAGAGACCACCCCGCCGCGCTGCGGGCTTTATTTTCCCGGCTTTGGCCTCAAAAATGAATATGTGATGCCCCGCCGCTGCCAATACATCATTTTCATAGCGCGTATCAGTTGTAGGGTCATGCCACTTCACTTCTCGGTATAGCTTGGCTGACGGCAAGGCCTCTCTAACAAGTTCCTCAATGGCTTCGGGGAGATAGCTAGCCCGCGCCCTATGGTAGGCATCAAGCACTTTGGGATGAGCGCGAATTACATACTCCAGAATTTCAAAAATGAAGCTGACAATTAGCCCAGGATTGGGTGCAAAAAGGTGATTATCGTCTAGGCGGACGAACGGACGCTGACGGATCGGGCTGCCTAAGAATGCTTGCCGCAGGTCAAAATTTGCGAGTTCACCGGGACGAATCCCGAGTTCAAAAAGCGCAGAGGTTACGGCTTCTCCATAGCAATCAACCAGCCCCTTTCGCGAGAATGTGAAAACGGGAGACCATCCAACTTCGGACGCCTGAAAGGCAGCGTCTGAAGGCCAATTGTTTGTGACGAACCACCCTTCGGTTTTAGCGATTACTCGGTTCATCGCCGCTGAATGCGCTGCGAACTCCTTTATCTTCGTCTCAACACCGTCACCACGAAGAATGGCGCCAATTCGAACCCGAAAATTCTCCATCCGTTCCCCTACAAGACGCAGAAGATCAAACGCAGCTCGCGCCAGATCTGACAACTTGTATCCTAGCGCCGCCTCCGTTGTTGGGTCGATCTTAGACAGCAAAGCTGGGACGATGATTGCGCCCACTTCGCTCGAAAATGAATTTCTATAGAAGAGCGTTTGTATTCTTATTTTATAAGAAACAATGGACTCGATATCATCGGCTGTATCCCGCATAGTTGCAGCATAGTGATGAAGGCAATCCCGAAGTATTTTGTGACAGCGTTGAAAATTATTGGGAGAGGTTGGGACCACCCGCCAATGGCCGAACTTAAGCGCCAGAGTCTGGAGCAACTCAGCTTCCGATTGAATGACAAGCTCGGACTCATCGCGCTCGCTTTGTGCGGCTTCGATCAAATGCTGGCGGCCGAAGAGCGAAAGCAGCGAAAGGGGATCGCGTGCGGCAACAAAGCAATGGAGCCGCTCCAGTGCACGTGACAAAGCCAGCTCATGATCGCCTTCAAACTCGGATAGCGGCTTTTCCGGAATATCAGCCGGTCCAAAGCCCGGTATCCCCATTTCCATTGGAGATAGAAGACTTTCAGCGATACCCGGCGACTTTCCGCTTCGAGGAGGCTTCGACAATCTCTGATAACCTTCAGTAGGCAAATGTGAGGTTTCGGGCTTTCGCCCAGCCGTAAATGAATTGCCGCAATTCCTCCGTTCGCAAACGCGGATCGGTCTTGCCGTTGCGGATCGAGAAGGTTGCTCCTTGCGCGAGTAGCTGCGGTACCAAGCCGAGGCGATCATAGCTTTCACCAGAATCTCTGAAGCCAGGGTTGAGCCATTGAACGTAGAGATCGAAACCAGCCTCTGTCACATATGAAAAGGTGGCTTGGACGTTTTCGATATACTGGACTGAGCAAAGAACGATCCTGCAATCAGTATTTTCAAGTATGTCGCCAGCATACTCACCGCGCTCTTCCGGCGAGCCGCTAACCAAAAATACTTCACAACAATCTCCGCCGTAAAGCGCAAGGTTTCTCGGGTGCTTTCCCGTTCGAACCGTTGCCCCAAACAGCGTATTCCAAGTCGTCGATTTCCCCGAATTGCGGTTACCCATTACCGCAACAAACAACCTGTCAGACATTACGGCCCGCCTCCGCTCCCATTGCTGGGAATTTCAATCAATCAGATCTGGTGCCCAATTGATACCCAGAGTTGAACCGATCACCGCTCGAGACCCGGATTTCCGCACGTTTGGAAACGGCGACGGCCTGTTTGTATATCAGCGGGTCCTGCCCGAATTGCGTAATGCCGCACACCGGCACCCATGCAGAAATCAGCGGGTCTTGCGCGGGATTTTTCCTGACTTCGCGACACCCATGATCTTATTCGGGAGATGGTCAACGAAAGGAGGCCATCATGTCCGACGACGAACCACTCGACCGGTCGCATCTGTTGTCCCATGCGCAGGCGCTATTTCCGGGCGCAATAATCGAAGTGATCCACACGCCCGACGAGATTATCCATATCGATGTGGACGGGCACCGCTATACGTTCGAGATCAGCAGCGAGGACGACGAATATCTCTTCACCGACGGAAAAACATCATTCTCGATCCCGCTTATGGAAATCGACTGGGATTTCTAGGATTTCTCCTGACACGCCTTCCAAACCCGTCTTAATAGAAATGTCGGTCCCAAACAAAGGAGATGACCGACATGACGACGACCACCCCCACAAAGCCGACCGCCGCGCCGAACGCAGCGACCAAAGGCGATACCGCCGCCAAGCCTGCATCGGCTAATGCCCAAGCGGAAATGGTCACGCTCGACCATCTCGCCCGCGAAATGAAAATGCCGCCCCGCGATGCCCGGATGCTGCTGCGCCTCGCCGCTAAGCAGACGAGGCAATACCCCAACCTGGGCAAGGAGCATGTCGCGCGTCAGCCATGGTCGTGGACGCCTGGCTCAAAGGCGCTGGAAGAGGCTCGCAAGGCTTTGTCCGCCACGCCATCCGTATAAGGCGCTGGGGCATCGGCCTACCCGGTGCCTTCCATCAACCTCACCAATCCAACTTTTCCGGTTTTCATGTTTTCATCACCGGGCACATCGTGAAAAGCGCCGGGACGACGCGAAATTGCGTGATGCGACCTCCCGGCCCTTCCCGGCGCTGAAAACTTGGAAACTTGAAAAGTTGGGTCACTCTGGCGGAAGCGACCAAAACCAGATTTTGCCCTTCTTGGCGGTAACGATGCCGAGTTCCTTCCGCGCCCGATCAAGCGTTGACGCACTTATTGCGCGCGCTTCACCTTGCGACTTTAGTTCAGCAGCGGCCTTGGGGCCGCCAGCCAACGCCTCAAGCAGATATTCCTTGGCTACCTCTCGCTCATCCTGTTCCGGGCCACGAGAAGATGCCTCGCCCGAAAAGAACTCATCAGCCGTGATTTTGGTGAACTTTTCGAAGTATATCTTCGGCTGCTCTCCTTCACGGCCATTGGCATCGCCCATCGTGAACAGCATTGAATCCCCGCTCTCGAAGTTCGTTTTCATGTGGAAGACGATGAAACCGCGGACACCATCGTTGCGGCGAGCAAGACCAAACTGATTGCGCGAGATGCCCACGAAGTCAGTCGATCCCAGCCCCTTTTTCATGGCCTTGTCTTGAGCACCCTTGCCGAAGTGACGGACGCAGATGATCGCGCATTTTCGTTTCATCGCGATCTCGCCCAAGCGCGACATGAACTCGCGCACGTCGATGTTGCTGTTGCCATCGATCCCGGACATAAATGCCTGAATAGGGTCGAGGATGACGAGGCGTGGCTGCTTTTCAGCTATTTCACCGTCCATCCACTCAACCATTTCCGCCGTAAGCTGGAACTGCCGCGATTGGATGAACACCCGGTCTAGGTCAGCACCGTTGGCTTTCAGTCGCCTTTTGATGACCGCACCGGGCAAGTCCTCAAAATTGAAAAGGAAGCAATTAGCGGGTTCAAATCGATCCCCGTTGGGCAGCACGTCGCCACGACTCAGGCGCGCGCAGAGCCAAACGCAAAGCTGACTCTTGCCGTCACCGGGATCGCCGTCCAGCAGCCCCAGCGTGCCGAGGCAGATGTAGGGATACCAGAGGAATTGAAGGCGCTCCTCCGGGACTTCCGAAAAAGGGATGATCTGGGGCAACGCCTTGACCGGATAGCGCGACACGCTGCGCGCTATTTGCCTGACCTCGCGATCGGGCAACGGCTTCTCCGACATGGTGCGGTTCAGCGTCTTGAGCGTTTCCAAGACCGCCGCTTGCGGCACCCCTTTGGAATGCATGTATCCCGCGAACTGCGTCATGATGGAATTGCGCATCCCCACCGGAATCAGCCCGCTATCGCCAGCTTCGGGCGGATCGTCACGGCGCTCGGTGATGGTCGCTATGTTTTGCGGTAAGTCGATTATCGGTTCATCTTCCCAGAGCGCGTAGCTCGCGCCCGAGGCGTGAACCGAACTTGGCCCGACAACATAGCAGCCGGGACCGCTTTTCACGTCCAGCTTACTCCGCGCCGCATTTCGGGCGGGCATTTCACCGCGATAGTAGAAGTGGAACCCGCGCGAGGTTTTCACGGTGAAGGTCGACGGCGGATGATAGCCGGATCGAAATTCCCTCAGTGCTTCCGCGCTGTCGCAGTCGATTACCGCCAGACCCTCAGTCGCCACGGCATAATTCATATCTGGGTGTTCACGATGCCACCGCCGGATCGTTTTCAAGTCGGTTGTTGCATCCTTCACGCCGTGAGAAACCAGCGAACTGATCGGGTGTTTGCCGGGACTCGCGCATTCGGCATCGCCGCAGGTGCAGCGGTCATCAACGACGCCGTGGATGGGCAGGACAGAAATATCCTGCTCCGCGAACCATTCCATCATTCCCAGAACGCTGGCCTGCCGGTCGAAGCGCACGCGCAGGTGCCCTTTTCTCAACGCCTTCATTGGTCACGCCCTCCCCAATATGGGCGCTTCGGATCAGGAAGCGGCGCATTCTCGATTTCCTTTTTGGCGTCGTCGTAACGTTCGCCCGTTGCGGCATCGAACTCGAAGACCCGAACCCAAGTCTCACCTATGCGAAGGTCTGTGTATTCGCATTTGACGAGGCGCATCATGCTGCACCCCGCTCAGCAGCGAGCTTGGCGATATGCTCGTGGATTTCCGACGCTAGCCACGCGACGGAATGCGCACCGATACGGACCCGCTTGGGGAATTGTCCGGCAGCTTCGAGCCGCAGCAAAGTCGATGGAGAGAGATTGAGGCCAAGGCGCGGCAGGTCTTCGCGCGTCAGCAATATCTTGTTTGGTGGTGGTGCCGTCATGTCGAATTTCCTTTCGTTGTCGTGATTGACGGCAACGAAATATTCCCAGACGGCGAAGAGATACTACAGGGCTCGATGTGCGCTGCGCGCGGATTTCCGCTGAGATGTGCAGCGGCTAGATTGGACCTGACGAGAATTGGGCCAAAAGGCGGTCTAGGCGCTCGTCGTAGGCATCGGTGATTTCGTGATAGATGGCGATCACGGCTTCGGGGAAACTGCCGATATAGCGTTTGTCCACGGCATCGTATGTGCCCCGGCTTGGCGGCACTTCCGGCACGATCTCGACCAGAGCGCGGACGATATCATAAACCAGCATCGCCCGGATTTCCTGACTGTGCCCTGCGTCCTCCGACTGCTGATAGCGAAGGCATCCCCGCAAATAGTCAGCAAAGACGGCCAATTCTTCCAGTTGGGTGCGCAGGGTATCAAAGTCAGGAATGGGCGGCGGCTTCGAGTCCTCCGGCCATGTCGAGAACATCGGCCGCTGCGCAGGGTCCAACGCTTCGGCAAGACGCTTCAGGGGATTGATGGCCTGCGTTTCAAGCCAGTTGGCCCGTTGCGTCAGGCTCCTGTTCATCGGAGCATTTGGGAGGTCGGATGGCGTGGTTGCGATGACGTGCCGATAATGACGGCCGACCTCCTGCAACCGCGTCTGGAACCGCTTTATCCGGTCGTCGTGCGCGTGATCCGCAAGTCGCAGCGTCCCGCGCAATTTCACCATGAAGGTGTCGTCAAACCGCGCTTCACCCGTTTTTTCCGAGTTGCTCAAGAACCCGCCCCCAATTGTCCAATGCCTCCCGCTTTTCAGCATCATAGGCATAGCGATTGTAGACGGCGGCCACACCGGAAATCGTGCCGCTGATATGGTTTAGCACCTTTTCGACGACATGCGGAGCTACACCAGCCCGTGCCATGCCCGATGCGGCGGTTCGGCGAAGATCATGCAATCGCCAATCGGATGTCTGGGAACCTTCGGACAGACGACGCAGCATCTTCGAAAAGCCGCTGACCGGTGAATTGCGGGTGGTGGTGAACACATAGTCGCAGTCGAGGAAGCGCGGCACCTCGTTCAAGAAGTCGAGTGCGTAGGGACTCAGCGGGACAACATGCGGCTTGCCGTTCTTCGACCGTTCAGCGGGAATGACCCATTGCTTGGCGGTAAGATCAACCTCGCTCCAACGCATTTCGGCTAGTTCACCCCGACGCTGCGCGGTCGCCAGCAGGATCGGCACGAATTGACGGAAGGGGTAGACGTCATTGCGGCAGGCGCGCAGCAGCCGGACGATTTCGTCATCCTCCAATACCCGGTCGCGCGACTCCTCCTTGGTCGGTGCCTTGAGTCCGGTAATCGGGCTAATATCGACAATGCCGCGCTCCACGCACCAGTTGAACAGCTTACGGATGTTCGAAAGGATGCGGTTGGCTTGATAGGTCGAGCCGCGCGCGACGGCGGCGTCCATGATTTCCAGCACGTCGAACCGCTTGATCTCGCGGATATCACGCTGTCCGAAGGTGCCGACGAATTCGCGTTCCAAAATGCGCTCGGCTTCGCGCCAGCTCTTGTTTCGTGCCTGCGCGTGCAGGCGGATGAATTCCCGGCAGACGGATTCCACCTTCATGTCAGGGCTGCGGCGGCGCTTGGTCGGATCGATGCCCTCATCGACCTGCCGCAAGATATCCATCGCCTTCTCGCGGGCTGTGGCCAATGTGATGCGGGGATAAACGCCGAGCTTCATGCGCTTCTGGTTAAGGCCATATCGGAACTTGACGGAGAAGACCTTTTGCCCCTGCGCTGAAACCCGAACGCTCATGCCGGGGCACAAGAGGTCATGGACCTCATAGCGTTTCGCCTGTGCTTTCAGGGCTTCGAGTGTCTTGTTGGTCAGGGCCTTTACCGGCATGTGTCATCCTTTCGATGACACTTCAATAATCACGGAAATCGGCCAATCTCAAAGAAATTCCTGACCTGCGAAGGGCCTGCATCGGGAAAGTGCAGCGCGATGCGATTTGACCATGCAACCTGCAACCGGGGGGTGGTTTGGATCGAGACTTGGCATCGATATGCGTACCAGATGGCTCGACACTGATTCCGGGTTTTTCGGTCTCACGCGATTACGTGCTGACGCAATTATACGCCTTAGCGAATATGGCAAAAATATACGCCATTTCGTATATTGCGTGATTATCTGAGTTAGCGTATATACGGGACATGGAGAATGTCATGGCCCAGATTGCTCGAACACCCAAGCAGCTCGGCGACGCTCTGCGGCGTCATCGCACACATATCGGCCTGAGCCAATCACAAGTCGCGGCCAAGGCAGGGCTCCGCCAAGCCACCATTTCACAGATCGAAAACGGCCATGACGCGACCAAGGTCGAGACCATCTGCGCTCTGCTCGCAGCGCTTGACCTTGAACTGACAGTCGCCCCGCGTTCCAAAGGCTCGTCTCAGGATATTGAGGACATCTTTTGATGGCGCGCCGGAGCATTCGCGCGCCGCTCAATGTCTTTCTGAACAATCGTCATGTTGGACGGCTGACAAAGCAATCAAGCGGCGCGATCGACTTCGCCTATGACGACAGTTGGTTGGAATGGGAGCACGCCATTCCCGTTTCGCTCTCTCTGCCGCTGAGGAAGACCCGCTATCTTGGCGACCCGGTTGCGGCGGTATTCGAGAACCTCCTGCCGGACTCCAGACCGATCCGAACGCGGGTCGCCGAACGTGTCGGCGCGCGGGGAACCGACGCCTTCAGCCTCTTGAGCAAAATCGGTCGCGACTGTGTGGGCGCACTCCAGTTCATGCCCGTTGACGACATTCCGCCGCGCGCAACGACGATAGAAGGAACGCCGATAGCTGAAGACGAGATCGCGGCCATGATCGCGAACTTGGCCCGCGCGCCACTCGGCATCGGCGAAGATGACGATTTCCGTATCTCGATCGCAGGCGCGCAGGAGAAGACGGCGTTACTTCGCCACGAGGGCGCGTGGCTGAAGCCCACAGGCACCACCCCGACGACGCATATTCTGAAACCGCAAATTGGGACGCTGCCGAATGGCATCGACCTTTCGAACAGTGTCGAGAATGAATTCTACTGTCTGAAGCTCATCGGTGCATTCGGCCTTCCGACAAACGAGGCCGAGATTGCGACATTTGGCGACAGCAAGGTTCTCGTCATCACCCGCTTTGATCGGCGCTGGACCGATGACGGCCGGCTGCTGCGGCTACCACAAGAGGATGGCTGTCAGGCTCTTTCGGTCGCTCCCACCAACAAATATGAGAATGAGGGCGGCCCCGGGATCACCTCGATCGCGAAGCTACTGATGGGCAGCGACAATTCGCAAACGGACCAACTGGCCTTCTTCAAGGCGCAAATCCTATTCTGGTTGATTGGTGCGACCGACGGCCATGCGAAGAACTTCAGCATCTTCCTGACACCGCGCAGCCGTTATCGGCTGACGCCGCTATACGACATACTGACGGCCCAGCCGAGCCTCGACACACATCAAATCCGCCGCAACCAGTTCAAGCT